>JAAUXV010042603.1_pt1 | contig 11882 bp, 13 predicted proteins | sample 7278181 | NCBI WGS metagenome assembly JAAUXV01 (sample SAMN14350114, study PRJNA611818) | marine sediment metagenome | isolation source: surface marine sediment (2.1m) | place: French Polynesia: Moorea | collected 2018-08
AGACTCACCGGCCAAACAGGAACAACTCCTCCCTGTCCTTCCTGAGTGCGTCCACCGCCGCCAGCGTCGCCACCGCCGCCGCGGCCGCCGCTTCCCCCTCCTCTGCCGCCCCCAGCCGCTCAGCCGCCGCCGCGCAAAGAGACAGCGAGGCCGAGAGGTTCAGCAGGAGTTTGTCCTCGTCCTCCGAGGACGAAGACGAGAGGGAGGTCAGCTTGGAGGCCTCGGCCGTCAATACGCGGAGGGAGCAGGAGCGCGGCGCCAGAGGGAGCAGGACCTGGAAAAAAGGGAAGAGAGGATATGATATGTCAACAATTTATGCGGCAAGAGTAGGGGCGTCGTACAAATTAAGAGAAAGTGGTCTTCGTTCCAGTGTGGCTAACGAAGTTTAGCGAATTAAGCAGCGTAAAGAATGAAATGGGGAGAGCAGACCAGACGCTTTGCGACGCTCTTGTGATGCAGCATAAGCTGCAAAAAGCTTAATGCAGAACTTTATTTACGTAGTTAGGAAGTCTTCTAGACTCCTCTCTCAAACAAGGCTCGTCTTGGTAGAGAAAGAGAGCAACATGTTTACTTCACTCACTGCATACATCAGGAAACGCAGTACGAAAAATGAATATGATTCAGCCAGCGTCATAAACGTCAGAATCCCTCCCAAGAAGCAGCCAAAGAATACCTGGCTCAGATTAGCCACAAGATAAACCCCACTGTGCTTATTGAAAGTGCAAGGCGTCGTCGCAAACAAAAGTCCCTCTGCGCCATCTGGCACTGTCTTTCAAAAGTACGCCCAATGTCAATCGGGCCGCCCCTCACCTGCAGGCTGTGGACGCTCCCGGCGTCGGATCCCTCTCCTCCGGCGACGGCGGCCGCGGCAGTCCCCCTGCTGCGCTCAGCCCTCTCCGCAAGGGCCCTGATAGAAAAAAATGGAATATTCAGAAGGATGGAAATGCTGAAGTTTGAAAAAAAAACCCGCTCCGCTAAAGCACAAATATTACTTTTTTAGGGGAAAAGTATCCTTTTGTACCTTGCGTTCGCCGTCCAATCTGAGTCGCCTCCGTCCTCGCCAGAGGCCGTCGAGGCCAGCCTGCCCAGCGCCGAGGCCCACTCGAGGCCGCCCTCCATCGCCCGGTTCAATGTCAGGGACAAGAGCCGACGGAGCCGGGGCACCCCGAGCCCGGAGGAGGACGGGATGTTCCAAGCGTCGCCATCTTCGGAAGATAGGACGAGGCAGTGTAGGAGATACCGGAGAAGTGAGTCGCCGCCGCCGCCGCCGCCTTCTAGGGGGGGAAAAAGGTACAAATACAAGTCAGGTCAATTATCAATACCCGGAACTCGATCTTCGAGAGATGCCGCTTTTTGAGTGAGTGGCTTGTTTCCCCCTTCCGCCCAATTTGGCCGCCACTCAATGTTGCTCGCTTTCTCTTCGAAAGGAAGGCCCATCTTCTCCCCTTGAGCCCCCTCCTGGGATTGGGTGAATAGACCCCACTTCATCCCCCGCCGCGTTTAAGACTCCCCAGCCCAATAGATTCCTCCTTCATTTGTGCCACACTTTTGAGACGTTGTCGCCGCAGCGCTATTTTTGGCCAGGTCTGTACGTACATCGCCTCGCGTTCGTCTGAGCGTCTTTGCGACACGTGAGTGCTGGTTTTTTTTTCGCTCTCACCTCCTGCCTCCTCTCGCCCCAGGGCCGGGAACGTCTTGGAGAAGAATTTGACGAACCGCTCCGGTGGGAATTCGTCTTTTCCCCCTCCTCCTTCGCCGCCTCCCAGATCTCGCAGCATGGCGAGCGGCGTCTCCAATGCCGCCCTCCTCCTTCTGGCCGCGCCAATGCGGGAGTGGAGGCGCTCCAGCGAAGACTCCGGAGGGAGCATTGACAGCAGCAGCGGCATAAGCTTTCTCTTGTCTGAAGAAGAGTCGTCCTCCTCCTTCTCCTCGGTGTCGTCGTCATCCGATCCTACGATGTCCAGCAGTGCCAGCGCTGCCCCGCAAGTGGATTCCTGGTTCGGGGTCAAAGGGATGGTTTTGATTTGTTAAGAGTAGAATACAAAAATGGGTTGCTTGTTCCACTCCCTGATGTACGGGTTCTGCGTAGAAACTTTCAAAAGCTTTATAATTGACGTATCGACTGTAACTTGGCAAAGTTAGTGCAAGACTACCCCGCCCATTGTAGTCCAAATAGTGCCGTAGAAGATTTTAAGGAGTTTTTTCTTTGTTCAAAAGAAACCCTTCTTGGAGCGACTTTGGGCCTTGCCGCAGGAAGAGAAAAGGCCAATTTTCTCCCTACTTCCAGGGACGAAATCGAAGATCCCTTCTTCTTCATTGATCCCGCCGTCAGTTTCAGCTGCGAAATTGGCTCCATAAAGTTGCACTTTCCCTCTCCGAGAAAAAGAAACCCCGCGATTCGAAACAAAAAAAGAAGACGCGACCCCTTTCCTCTATGTGGGAAATTGTTTGCTTTTCCTTTGAAGTCCGCGGCAGACGTACGTACGTACCAGGTCCAAAACGCTCTCCGCCCCCGCCCACAGCCCGGCCCGCACCGCCTCCGCCGCCGACTTCAGAGCGGCCTCCGCCTCGGCGCCTCCGCCCCCGTCCTGGCAAAGAAAATAAACAAAAAGGTAAGGTACACCCTCCAATCAAATGCCGATTCCGTCGACGCTTTTTTCGTCTCGTACCCTGGCCATCCGCGCCACGCCCTCGGTCCAGGTCCTCCTAGGCTTCTCCGAGCGGCGGCCTGAGAAAAAAAAAGAGGCGGGATTGGAGAAGAGGGAGTGTGCGAGATAATTGATGGAGGAGGGGGGGAAAAGAAGTGCAAGAAGCTACACACTTGGAAACAAGTAAAAAGATGGGATATAAGGGGGGAGGGCCTCTCCTTCTCCCAAGGGGGAACCCAGGGAAAAAAGGAAAAGGAAAACCCTCCTCCTCCTTCTTTTCTCATTTTGCCGGAACCGGCTGCCTCCTCGTCTTCCCTCCCGCCTCTCCTATCTGCGCCATATTTCTTTTTGCCAACTGCAGAAACTGCAAGCAAGAAGAAAAGTGGAGGGTAGGATTTCCTTTTCCCCCCCTTCTCGATCCCCTTCCCGTCTTCGCAGTCCATCCACGCTCTCTCTCTCTTTCTCTCTTTTCCGCCCGTCATTCTTCACTTTGGTTTCCGCCCGGGCGAGTAGCGATGCCAAAGCCGGGAGGGGAACGGGGGGACCTCGGGATGCATTCCAAGGCTCAAGATAACCATTAGAAACAGACTTAAAAGAAACACAAAAAAACCCGGTAGTTGGGGCTTTGAAGATACATACGGGGGAGCTACTTGTGGCAAAAGCAAGCGCTAGCAGAAAACTTTTGGGGTCTTGAAGCCACCAGCTACCCTTTTACTTTCACAAGCGCAATCGCTAGGATCGACCTTTTGACTTTCTTTTATAAAAAGGTCTTTTCTTAAACCTCGACCTCGAGAGTGGCCATTGTTAGGGAAATAAAAGAGCTTCCCCCCCTCCCCTTCCCCCAACATCGCGGGGGAACAATAACGCCCGTCTCTCCTTGCTTCGCTGTCAAGAGTGCTCTACTGAGATTGGTTGGAGGAGGGAGGAAGAAAAGAGTAAAAAAGTTGCATTCATTCTTTGTTCCTATGTCTCCGGTCAAGGACTACCAAAAATAAGTTCTCGTCCGTGTTGGAGGTCTACGGAGTGGGGAAGAACTTCTTAGGGTGACCTCTGACCCCTTACCTGCCGGCATGGCGCAGTCCAGCTTGAACAGGGCGAGCAGGATCCCCCTTGCGTGGTCGGCCCTCCAGCAGGCCCTGTTGCACGCCTGCAGGGACGACAGCAGGTCGCAGACTCGCTCCAGGGTGGCCAGGCGGCGCCGGGACCCATGCTCTCCGCCCAGGTTCGATCCCAGGGCCCGCAGGGTGTCGGACAGGGACCGCAGTATGGAGGACAGGTTCTTCTCCGAGATGAAGTCGCCTGGAAGCAAAGAAAAACAGGATGTATGTTGCGGCAGGTCCTTTACGTCAGCACGGTACGCGTAGTCAAGCACAGAGAGGATGAAGAGGTAGGAAGGCCCAAAGGCAAACTTCTTTGATTAATTTCTCCGCTCCAAAGGCGGCTGCAAAAAGAGATGAGGAAGTGCGGCGATCTCTTAGGAAACATCAAGATGGGGAGGAAGAATGTACGTCTATAGCCAAGGCGGGGAAGGGCGAGCCAAGAAAAAAAGTTTGGCGAGAGGTGCGTGCCTGGCAAGTTAGCCTAGGCCTTCCGTGGAAGCCTAGGGGGGCGTCATCAAATCTTTACCGTTCCTGAAGGCCACTCCCAAAAGATCCCAGGAGGATTCTTCGTCGTCTCCGTCGCCAATGGCTGCCAGTCCCGCCGCCACTTCTGCCACCCTGGCCCCGAACTCTTCCGACGCCAGCCAGCGTCGCGCCATCTCCGTGTCCCTCCGGGCGCACACCGCCTCCACCATCGCCGAGAGCCACCGCGGGTCAGCCGCCGCCGCCCGCCGCCGGAACTCGTCCCTCTCGGCCTCCGACCGCAGCAGGCCGGAGTCGTCCGCCGCCAGGGCCACCGCCAGGGAGCACGAGCCGCGCCGCACCGGCAGGAGCCGCCTCGCCGCCGCCGCGTCCGTCCCGTCCGCGGCGCCCAGGAGCGGTCCGCGCAGCAGCGCCATGCCCGGGGAGCACTCATCACCAGAGGAGAGCCCAACTTCCTCGAGCACCTCTCCCAGGAGGGGGCCGCAACTGAAGGCTCCGCTCCTGGCCAGGCCGGTCAGGAAATCAAGCTGGACCGAGGCGACTGTTTCGTCGAGAGGGGAAGAGTTCTCCCCGGGAGACCCAAAGACCAACCTGAGGGAGTCGACGCAGATCCTCCTGGCCAGGCTCGTCGGGAGCGAACGCAGTTGCTGTTGTGGTTTTTTCTCTTCGCTATCTCCCTCGTGATCGTGAACTGTCTCCGCTTCACCGGCCTCTTTGCCAACCTTGTCGCCGTCCTTGCCCTCCTGCCCAGCGAACCTCAGTCCAGCCTTCTTCTTCTTGGGGTTCTCCGCCTTCTTCCGAATCGCCCCCTTCGGCACAATCTGCAGCAGCAGCAGCGAAAGCGACCCCATGGCCTCCCCGATCGCCACCGACTCCTGGAAGAAGGCCGCCGCCGCCGCCGCCACCTTCTCGAACAATCCTTTCCCCGGCTCTGCCTCGGCGCCCAGCGTCCTCAGCAGCCCCGCCAGGCCGGCGAAGACCTCCGCCTGGGTGCTCTCCGGGCTGCTGCGGCCCAGCGCGGAGGGGATGAGGCGCCGGCAGCCGCGGAGGGCGTCCTCCGACCATGTCAGGATCTGCGGGCGGAAAGGGAAATTATGAAGGGAAAGGAGATATGGTGGTGGGTCACGCAGTCGCGCGTGAAATTGGCGGCAATCGCGGCCTTTTAAGGCCGCCGTAAAAAGAAATAAGAGGGTGGAACCGGGGACGCGGTAAAAATCTTTATTTTATTTTTGCTTCGTTTTACGAGGTGGGGGGTTGAAGGGTCTTTCTCCGCAGGTGCTTTTGGCCTACCACCACTGCCAACTATGCGCGCTTGCGAGAAACATAGAATTGTTAAGGACGACTCACTCTGATCATGTGATGCGCTGGTATTGTGAGATAATACTTGCAGTCACAAAAAAGAAACCGCTGACAAAGGAATACATTTGACGCCTGGAGCCTTCATGGGTACCAATTCGTACCAACTGTACTTGAAGGGGAATAAGTTTGACCTGGCTATTGCTTAATAAGAGATTCTAGGGAACAATGCTTGAAACGAAGCCATCGACAATGCATTGCAGGTGGAAATTAGGCGTTATACCGTATGTACCGTAGGTACGTAAAACTGTAACGTCACGTACGTAAACCCTAGTACGTACGATGCAGTTACACGGCGTACTGTAAGATACGCATTCAGTAGCACACTGTATATTTAAAAGGAGCCTCCCAAAAGTGGAAACAATAGAAGAATTCCAATCAGACACTACGTGGAATATACCAGGGAGCGCTGTTGCTCTACCTTTTCAACGGGAAGGGTAGAATGAGGAAAAATACGTACGTGGGTCAGGAGCCCGGAGCAACAGTGGCACAACATGCTGAAGAGATTCCTCACGCCCCATTATAATAACCCAGGAAACCGGGAAATTGTGTAGCCATCAAATTCGGGAGAAAAATGGGTTCCATCGACTGTCACGTTCGAGAGAAAGTACTTTTGGGCGTATGAGGGTGCTGTATAATGTGTACTTTCCCAGATACATTGTTAGGAACACTTTCCGGGCCCTATCGAGTCAGCGTCTTTTCCCCCTAATTGACTTGGAATGGAAGTACATGAACTAGGGCAAGCCTGTAGCAATGTCCCTTTGTCCCTTCAACTGAAACGATCTTCTCACCAGCTCCGTGACGGGCGCGACCACCCGCTCCTCCTCCCCCGGGAATCGCCTCAGAGCCAGCAGGGAGCACTCGAAGAAGGCCCTGGCGCCCTGCCTGGACTCCGCCGCGCCCCGCGCCTTGCCTCGGCGGGTGGGAGAAGACGAGTCCTCCTCATTTCTCGATGGCTCCTCCTCCGGTGCCAAGAGTCCCTCCGTGAGCCAGGCGGGGGTGCCGCCGAGGAGAGCAGGGGCACTAGGGTCGGTCGTTGGCACCCTACGTTGTTGAAAGATGGGAAAAGTAGGGGGAAAATATGCTGCGTAAACAACTATTTTTTTAGAAAAGAATTGGAGAATGTTTGAAGAGCTCTTGAGCTGAGAAACATTCACGCTCAAAAACGGCTAGATACGTACTCAAGGAACATCAGCATTTGTGTACTGAGCTCATGAGAAATACAAATTGTTTCCCTACCTGGCGAGTAGTGGAAGGACCTTCGGGTAAACGTCGACGCCGCAGCCGTATGCCCCTGCCCGGAGGGCGGTCCTCAGCCTCGGAAGGAGCGCTTTCTCCGGGTCAGAGTGCAAGTGCCACCCGGGACACTTGTCCAGCGCGGCGAGGGCGGCGTCCCAAGCCGCCGGGACGGCCGCCGCCTCTCTCTCCTCCAGCCGCGATAGTGCCGCTGTCGAGAGTCGCTCGCCCAGCGTCTTGTTGCCGCCAACGCCGCCCTTCTTCTTGGTCCCTTCCTGTTCGCCTCCTCCGCTGCAGGGGGCCTCAAGGGCCTCCGTCGGCAGTGTCTGGCACACGGCGACGGCCAGGCGGGACCACGAGGCGCGGACCTAAAAAGGCGAAAAGTAGAAAATCCATTCTTGAAAGTCGCATTCCAACAAAAGTCACTGTGCCGGAACATTTTGTACTTGTTTAAAGTTATGGAGAAAACGACAGGGCTCTTACTATGTCTATTAAGGATATTAAAGAAGGGACAGTCTTGATGCGCAGTAGACAGGCATACCCAAAGGTCATGGTGAATTATATTTGATCGGTTTGGTCAAGAAACTTTTGGCCGCGCAGGACCGGATCAGTAGGCATGCTTCCGGATGTGCTTTGGCATCTTGTGAGCGTTCATCAGGTCGCCCTTCTTCCTCTCCGGACCGCACACAGCCGCCAGCTTCTTGTCCACAACGATCTTGTTCTTGTTCACTGGGCTTTGCAGGTTGTGCTTGTGTATATAGACCCACATCTTCTTGATGATTTGGGCCCTGGTCCCCTGGCGGATCCCGACGACTTCGTACAGGGCCTGGTCAATATTGAGCACCCCCTTCTTCTTGGGCTTGGCACCACCTGCTGCTGCTCCGCCCTTCTTGCCCTTGGCGGATTTCTTTCCCTTGGCGGACTTCTTCCTGCCGGTGGATCTCCTGGATGTCTTTCTTCGCCTTGCCATTGCAGAGATGCAGAGAGAGAACCTTCACCGTGCCAAAATTCACTTTAAAACTTTACATACTGAACTTTCGGTCATAAAATTTTATTTAGGAGGAAAACATTTAAATTTAAATTTTGAATTTGAAAGACATATTTATTTGCGAGGAGAATGTTTGGGAAATGTAAAGAGAAGTGACATTTGCATGATGAAAACCAATTTCGGACCTCGTCCTCATGTATTCAACGCCTATGTAACACCCTAAATCGCACTTAAGAAAACCCCTGTACTGTAAATAGCAATCTAACTAAGATTAGCCTTGGTTGGTAAACTGGGCTTGAATAAGAGGGGCCTTAGCAACCTCGTTGATCGTGGCAAGTCCGTTTGGAGGGACTGGATGAAGACTGAATCAGCACTGCAGCAGAAAGAGGGAGGGGGGAGGACGGAAACGCACCATCAATTTCTGACAAGGCAGCTCACCCTCACCCCCAAAAAGTTCCGGAGTTGGATGGAAAGTAGCTGCTGGCTCTCCATCTTTCCCCCCGTATTTTTCCTTTTCACCCGCCCTCTTCTTTTAAGGCGCAACAATAAATTTCAACTCCGTTTTGACAGCCCTCCTCCCCCCTCTCTAGATCGAGCCGCCCGCAAACCCAAACCAGACTCTGCGCACCCAAACCTTTGCGCGGTTGCGCCACCAGTGTTTCACATCGATGAAACAGAGGCCCAGCTCTCCAACGCAACGCAACGTTTGGGGCGAGGAACACTCCAGAGCAAGGAAATCGGAGGTTGAGTTTTTTTGCAGGGTCAGGAACTCAGCAGCATCACTCACACCGCCGGACTTCCACCAGCGAAAATGGCGCAAATGATGGGGCTCCCCCTCCGGCGCAGACAGACAAACCTGGCTCACGCGCTCCACCCACTTTCCCTGACGACAGGCGCAAAAAAATGAGTGAGGGGGGAAGGGTCCGATTTCGTCCGTCCGTCCTGCCTTTATGGATGGAGGCCCCCTTTCAACGGAGAGGGGAGGGGGAGAAGGCCTTTTTTGAATTTTTCACGCCGGCGTCGTCGCCTCCCCTTTCGGGAACCGGCGGTGCGTGCGGAAAAAGAGGTGGACGTACGGGTGGGAAAACTGACGGTCCCTCTTCTCCCTCCCTCCCTCCCCCGGGCGCCATCTGCTTTTGAAAAGGGGGGGGGGAAGCGAGCAAAGGGCGACTGCAATAAAAAAAGGAAAGGAAGAAAGCAAAAAAAATCTGGGAGAGTAGGTGTCGTCGTCGCTCGCTCCCTCAACCGGGCATGAAGGAAGAGGAGGAGAGCGGAGGAACAAAAAAAGTAAGAGGAAGGCCATCATTTTTCGTCGGCTTGAAAAAAGGGGAAGAAGAGGAGGTTGGAAATTGGGAATCGGAGGAGAGTACTTCAGCAGGAGAAGGAGGAGAAATAAGATGAGGATGCAGTTTGGGTTGGAGGAGGAGGAGGAGGAGAGTGATCGGGCCGTAAATCAGCCGTAAATCAGTCCCGCGTCACCGGGGATCGTTGGTAGGGGGGAGCGGATTCGTCTGAGGAGAGAGAGGGGTGGGATTCGCAATGTTCTCCTACTCCTCCTTTCTAGTCTGAGCTCCGGAAATAAAACCATCTCCTCCTCCTCCTCCGCCCCAAACGCCTTACGTGGAACAAGGTACGTACGCGGCATCACAAAGGGAGGCGGAAAGCGAGGAGGCGGAGCAGGGAAATAGGGGAGGGGGGGGGGAACATAGGGGACAAATTGGATTTCAGATCCGGGCGGGGAGGGTGTAAGAGGAAGAAAGTGGAGGAGTCGCGAAAAGGGTGTGGGGGTGATGAAGGCCCCAATTCCATAACCCCCCCTTTCCCCCCCTCTCAGTGAGGGGGTGGGGAGGGGACAAAAAATACTGTGGACGTCCGTTTTCATTTCCGCCGTTCCCCCCCTTTTCCAGACGACTTTCTTGCCTGAGGAAACGAGCCGCTTTTCCCGAATTTCCCTTTCCCCCCTCTCCTAAGCGTAAGCAGAAAGTGGGAGAAGGCCTCGTCTGGCAACTTAAAGGATAGAGAACGAAGGAGGCTTTCATTCAATTAGTAGTACATGGAGGACATCCCACCCCCGTCAGTCCCTCCTTTTCTCATTAACTCACTTCAATTAGTGAAGGAAAGGGCGCGTCTCCTCCTTCCATTTCCCAGAAATAAAAAAAGTGTTGAACTGACCCACTTTGGAACGTTTCGTCGCGTGGGTAATCTTAACAGGAAAAATCTGCTGAGAATGACAGTGGAAACCCTTTGCAGAATTTTCTTTTCACTACGGAAACGGCGGTTCGGAAACCAAAGGGAAAGCAAAAAAAAAAAAAAGCCGACGTACAATTTTCGCCCCCCTCCTTTTCGCGAATATGCCATTTCTTTTCTGTCATCGCCCTGACACAAAAAAAGCGGGGAACAGAGTGACGGGCGAGAGAGAAGGAGGGGAATTTCTCTCTTTTCCGACTGGGAGATGACGGAGAGTTGGAAACAATATTTTGTCGGGGTCCCTTCTCCACCAAGAGGTACGTACCCAAAATCCATCCCCCCCGCAAAGCGAGACATGAATGCGAAATGTGTGGAGGCGGACGCGGAAGAAATGGTACGAAATGTGTCTAGAAATACGGGAAAATAAAATCGACAGACTGCTACTCACCGCCACGCTCTTGTGTGAGGAGAGCTTCCAGAACTTCGGGTTTCCCAGGATCCTGGCGTGCGCTGCGGCCAGGCCCTGCTGATCTGGGTTGAAGACCCTGGCTGGCTCCTCCGCGCTCAGGAACTCCGCGTAGGCCGCCAGGGAGCAGGCCAGGACCCGGTGGTGCTTGGACTCCATGTCCTCAGGGGTGGTAGTCCTGCGAAAAGGGAAAAAAAAGCTTTTTTGGTGTATCTAATTCAAAATGGCGGGTACCATATGTACAGTACCCCAAACCCGGGGTTTCAAAATTGGGCCCAGTGTTGTCGTTTTCCGCTTAGGACATTATCCGGTATTGGCAAAAGGGGCTCCTTTCACGCCTTCTTCCCTGCTGCAAGTATGGGTTGGGGTAAGGCCTCGTGGGAAATTTTCCACTCCTCATTGACAACGCATTGACACCGTGTGTCCGATACTCTGTGGGAAGTACGTGCTCTGTTGCGAGAAGGGAGCCAGAAAGCGACAAACAATTTGCCTCCGGAATCGTTTGAATTGCGTAGTGCAAACCAGCAGCTTGTACTGTACGAGCGCGATGGCACCAAAACAAGATTGGGGTATGTCTGTCTGATTGGACTGTAGGGCTAAAAAAAGAGGGCTGTCACCTGAGGGGTGGGCGGGCACCCACACACACACCCCATCTTTGGTGACGAGGAGAGTGGTCTTGCTCAAGACACGACAAACCACTTCCCCCCCCCCATCACTTAGGGTACCAAGCGTGTCCAAATATGTCTTGGGCTCCGTCGGGTGGCGGTAATCACAAAGACAGGAGGCCATTACCTAGTTGTTCTTGGGTGTTTTCCTTTCTTGCCAAACGTTAAAAAAGCAAATATTTCTAAGAGTTTGGGCGTGTAGGTCAGATTTTTTATCCGGCTGCAATTGCGGCCAATTTGATAGGATTTGGAAGGGAAAGTACAGAAGTGCCCAAAAATAGGGGGGGAACCCCTAGATGATCCTCTTAGGACCGCCGCCCCCCTCCTAATTCCATCAATCAAGTCCTGCCAGGGCGTTTTCCCATTAACTAATTTGTGTGCTTTGCTGTGGTGCGCCCATTTAATTTATCAGTGCTTCTCTCACTCACTGTGGGTCGCTGAGGGTTTCGCGCGTGTGGACGAGGAGGTTCTCCTCCAGCGAAGCCGCCACCTCCTCGCGGCAGAAGCGAAGGGCCTCCAGGCGCTTCTCCTCCCTTGAAAAATAGCACACATTTTTGTCACTTTTGATTTAAATCAATTTTCAAATAAGTTTTCTCACTTGGGAAACGCCGCGCGCATGGCCGCCTCTGCCGCCGACGCCGCCGGCGGGTGCGGGTCCGCCCGGGAGAGGAGCCACGGCGGCATCAGGGCCTTGAGGTGGGGGGCGATGGCGCGGCCGCACTTTTGAACAACTGCGGATGTAAGTAAATCATA
>JAAUXV010109780.1_pt1 | contig 11882 bp, 6 predicted proteins | sample 7278181 | NCBI WGS metagenome assembly JAAUXV01 (sample SAMN14350114, study PRJNA611818) | marine sediment metagenome | isolation source: surface marine sediment (2.1m) | place: French Polynesia: Moorea | collected 2018-08
CCCCCCCCCCCCCCCCCCCCCCCCCCCCCCCCCCCCCCCCCCCCCCCCCCCCCCCCCCCCCCGGAAAAGGCGTATTTGGCTTGGCTATTGGCGTTTCGCTTTTGGGATCCTCTCCTCGAGGCGGTGGTGGTTTGCGGCGAGGGAGGGAGGGAGGGGCCGAGTTGGATCGAATATCGCTTCCCCCCGCCTCCCTTTGACTTTATGAGCGGCAGTCGAGTCGTACTGTAATGTACAGCTCAGAAACAGCGAAGCCACTTTATTACGGGGACCTTGCTCACTTTTCCACAATTTCTTATCCCCCTTTTTTTGACGAGCTGTCTTTCAGCCACAGACACAGAGCCTACGGTAGGTGGCGAGGAGCTGGGCACTGCAGAGGTCTGCCACTGCTCCCAAGCAGAGCTCAATTTTCCCCTCCAGGAAGACGAACCCAGTTACGACGTTCCGTTAGATCCTTCTGCTTTTCTGCCCCTCCTCTCCTTCCTCTTCTTTCAAGGCTTCCGTGCCTAACTCAAAATCGTGTTATTCACACCTAGCTACTCCCCCTTTCCCATGGACTGAGCTATAAGCCGTTGCACCAAAAAAAGTTTTGAGACGTCGGGTTGGTGAGGTCGGCGGCGGCTGCGGCAGATTTTGATCGGAGTTGAAGGCGGGTTCCGGCTCAAAAGGGCGCGAGAAGAGAAAAGTGCATTCATTTCCGGAATCGGCGCCGAATTGGATTGACCCGTTGACGGATAGGCCATCGATCATCGACCGTCTGACCTTATCCGACAGACGGACAGTTAGACAGAACTCGCAGTTTGCACCGGGTGAGGATAGACATGGCTCGCAGTTAGTGCTCCTAAACAAAGGCGGCGTCTGAAGTAAGTAGGTAGGGTTTTTTGTCAAAAAGGCGTGCTTCTTTCAGGTTGTCTTGGCTGTTACGAAACAGGTCCTTTGGAGCCACTATTGACCACCACCATCACCGAACCACCGAAGCGAAACTCAGCCTGTTTTCCCCTTTCCAAAGAGCGTGTGGGGCTTCTTTCTGCCGCGTTTTCAAAAGTCCTTCGGACTCGGTAGGCATTTGCCCAAGTCCTGAATGGGCACCCTAGTACATGTGGCGCAAAAAGCGCCCTTTTTCTCGAAGCACAAAAAGTCAGTTTGCAACGTAGATTTCGCCGAAATGGTTGAAAGAGCGTCCGTGATTCCCCGTGGAAAGTCGCCCACCTTTTTTGAAAACGATACGCGGGGGAGCCTCCTTCTCCCCCTCCTTCCTTCCTTCCTCTCCTCCTCGGATCAGGGGAAAAGGAGGGGGGAGGGTAGGAAGGGGGGAGGGGGATCGAGAAGGAGGCAGGGAAAAGGAAGGAGGCCATAAATACATGTAAAACACGACCAACCGAGGAAGGAGGAGAAAAGGGGAGGAAAAGAGGGCGGCAGCTGAAAGGAGGATGGCGCTAGGGAGGAGTGGAAAGGAAAAGAAGGCCTTAAATTTTCCACCTTTTTGCCCACCCCCCACTACCCCCTTCCTTTTTGTCGTTATTTACCAATTCGTCAGCCAAAGGAGACGCCGCGGGTTGGCGAGGGTGGGGGGTCCGTCCTCTTCCGCAGTGTACGTACGGACGTGCAAGAATTCCCCAAGACCTCCTCCTGTCCTCAGGAAAATGAGGTCCACTTTTGCTCCTTTCGTTCTTGTCTTCGCAAAGTCCTCTTCCTCCCTTTTCTCACTTTTTCGGAAAAGGCCCTCCTTCCATCTTCTCTGTTTCCCTTGACTTTTCGTTGGCTCGAACTTCATTTTTTTGCGCCATGGCTTCGCCCCCCCACCATCACCTCCTTTCTACCCCATCCCACCCCCCAGCCGAGGAGGCATGCTGCTCTCTCAGACGCAGGATGTGGAGAAAGAGAGGGGAGGGGAGGGGAGTACACTACAGCCCCAAAAAATTTTCAGCACAGGAGGGGAGGGGGGGGGGAAGAAAGAGCTAGGGAGGTGTCTGCCCGGAAAGATATTCGCACAAGGGATACTATATCTCAGAAAAACCTCCACTAAAGGCTGTATCCATTTCCATCACCTATTCAAGACAGGACAGTTAAGACTGAGTTGGCAAAAGGTGGCGAATTCAGCTCCGGATACCATGGCTTCCCCCCTTCCCCCCTCTCCGGTGAAGGGAAGGAGAAAAGAGGAGAAGGACGAAGCAGAAGGCAAAAGGGAACGGGGGGGGGGGGGTAGGAAGAGGCAGAAAGAGAGAAATAGAGGAGGAGGAGGGAGGGGGCTTTTATTGTTTCTGCTGCAGTCTTTTTTACGCAGTACTCACGTCGGTCGGTCGGACCTTCCGCACCGGCGGCGGCTACAAGTCGGCTGGAGGAGCTGGAAATTCGCGGAAAATAAAGAAAGATGGCCTCAAAAAAAAAGCTCCCTTTCTATGCGCCGAATAAAAATTTAGAATCTCCGAAGCCTGCGCGTGGATCCCTGCCAAATAAGTCATGATATTGCCACCCACCCCCTTTTTGCCGCCGTATACGTACATTTCCTAGAAGATGGCTACTTGAAATGCGAACGTTGGCCGCGTTCCCGCTTCGCATTTCAGCCATCTCGTACTCTGTATTACATGCGTGCTTAACTTTATTTTGCAGAGTTGCCACTTCTTTTCTCTTTTTCAACTTATCAAAAGAACGAAATCGATAAATCAGGCATTTGAGTTTTGTCAGTAGGTCAGTGGGAAAAAAACTTTCAGAAAATCTTTTATAATCTTTAAGCCCCTGAAGGTAAGTACTTTTTGAAGTCCGCGTAGGCCACTGAGGCGAGGCGGGCGCCGGCTGCTTTTACTGCCAGACAGGGGAGGAGGAGGGGGAGAGGAAAAGGGATTTCAAAGCAATTTCAGAAGCACCATCTGTTTTGATTTATTCTCCTCCTGCGTCTCTCCCTGGACACGCATCCTGCCGCGCCTTTCTCCCTCCCTCCGGAGCAGAAAACATGAGAAATGCAAGAGATGGAAGGAAGGGGGCCGGAAGGAAAACAAAAGGCATGTGTGCTTCAGCAGAACGTGTGCTTTGCTTCTTCAGGAAGGTGCAACAGTCGGCCACGCAATTGCATGGGCAATATATTAATTTTGGGCCCAGCCTATGAATTTGTCCTTTTTAGGGAGGTTTTTCCAGACGAAATGCGTAGGCACTTCCGATGGACAAGAGAACTTTCATGGCACAGACAAAAGAAGGCTTAAATAACCGCGACACGGCAGCGCATTCATTCAAGTGTGTACCGAGTAAGAAAGTTTTCTGGCAGCTTAATTGGAGCCAGCTCGCAAAATGACACTTTGTTGCGCTCTTTTCGGGGCGGAAAGCAATAAAAGACATGTGTGTCTTCTAAGTTCCCCCCCCTCTCCCCCCAACAACGCCACCAATAAGACAGAAAGGGGTAAATCTGTATTATTAATGTGTTGGTTGGGGGGGAGGGGGGGCAGGAGGGGGGAGGGGATGGATCCAATATATCAGTTTGGGGGAGACCTCCTACTGTTGCAGCTACCGAGCGGGGAATTCCTCTTCTTCTGCCGCCGCCATATCCTTGATTATCCACCTCTGCTGCAGAATGAGAGGGGGGTCGAAATAGCAGGTGCAAAGAGGGAAGGTTTCATAGTGCGCTCGGAATTAAGGCCATCTCGTTTCCAAATTTCGATGGACGTCCCCTCCCACGGCATATACTTTTGAAGACTTTTTGAAGGAGCCGCCAATGAAGCAGACTTGAAAAGAGACCCAATTTTAGAATCTACCCGCCACAAAATGTGGCAGTGTCTGCCGCACCAGGTAGCAGCAGGCAGGGCAACAAAAGAAAATGAAGTTGCTGGTTGTGGGGTTAGAAAAGAGGGGGACGAGAGCCTGAAATCCCCCCTCCCCTCTTACCCCACTTCCTTATTTCCACTTTCTTCCTGTTTTTGACGGAGCGGAGGCGGGAGAAGGGGAAGGGGAAGGGGGGAAGGCACGTGAATAAGACAAATGGGTTAAAACTGGAGAGGCAGCTCTAGTAGCCCACCTCCACTCCACGCTGTGTTGGATGGATACCCTCGACCGCCTGTGTTGCCCTGGGGGAAGGTAAGCTCCTTCTGTATTAAACATCGCATTTCACGGTCCTGCATGCTATGAGAGAACGGGGGAAAACAAAGTACGTCAAACAACAGGCTAGACATCCATTATAATTCTTGAAAAGAATTAGAGGAACTGTTTCTCGGACCTGGTGGTGGGAGACCTTCGCCAGGAAACCCAGCTCTTTGTAATAGGCATACACATTGTATACATTCTGGAATGCGACATACTGTAGTTTCAGAGAAGATCGGAAGGTTATTTCAAATTCTCGGACTTGTTTGAGGAATTGTCTCTTTGAAAAAGGGGATCGTACGACCTGCGTGCTGGTCCACCATCGGCATCTGAAAGGGTGAAGAGGATGGATATTAGATGAGGAAGCCATATCACTTTTTGTGGTGATCCCACTGTCCATCCCAGACTCTTGAATTAATCAACTCTTAGGATACCTGTCCTCACACGTGGACGAGGGGCCAAAATTTTGGTGGGTGGGTGATTTTTTGGTCTATGCATGGGAGGTACATTTTAAAGCCCATGTATGGGGAACTCAACTAATTTTTTTTGTTGAGGGATGCTAGGGCGAAAAAAATGCCCCCTAAAAAACACTTCTACAATAGAATTTGCGCGCGCAGCGAGAATTTTTCTTTAATTTGATGATAATTTGCGGGATTTTTTTCTTTGGTGGGGGAATGCCCAGGAAACTTTCGGTGCGGCCTTTCATGCATGTGGGGTATGATTTTGAGGGGTGCATTGGGAGATCCCCCCACCCTTATCCTTGCCCATGTGCGTCTTTCCTGCATCGGAAACTGATGGCACAGACATCGAAAATTATTTGAACTTCGCGAGTTGTTGAGGTAGGTTTTTTGCGTTAAAAATGACAATACGAGGTAAAGGTCAGGTTCGCCGCTCATTTAGCATTCCAAACTCTGCCGCCAGCGCAATCTGCTTACTTCTGGAGCAAAAAAAGGAGAAAAGCTGGAGGAGCACCTTCAAAATCTCCCTTGTGAGACTTATTCCGTGAGCTCAGAGAAAAGAAAAAGGAGGGATTACCATTAATTACTTACCTCTCTCTGGTCCCCCTTCCCCCTCCTGAAACAGGACGAGAGAAAAAAAAGAAAAAGAAAGGAGGAGCTTTTCCAAGCGGGTGGCATGATAGTCTCAAGTCGACACCGAGCTTCTCCCCTCCCCTAGCCCTCCTTGGTGTCTCCGCCGTGAGAGACTGTTTAGATTTAGGACCGGGGGAGGAAGTTGCATGGCGGAGTTGGAAGGAGGAGGGAAGAAAAAGGAGGCAGTTAGTACGCCTGCTTTCGCGCCCCTTCTTGAAGAGAGTTTACTGAGCTGGGTGCCAGCGGGAGGAAACTTGGGGCCGCCGGAAGGTTTGCCGGGTATATTGAGCACATAACACATCTTACACAAGACACTCGTACGTACATACCACAAAAGCAAAAGGTCAAGTTATCTCGGCTCCTAGGTGCCATAACAGACTACAGATGAAAAAATTCGGAGAAGAAACTGCCGGAGAGCTTTGGTAAATGCCAAGGAAAAGCTGTTCAGTAACTCTCCCCCCCCATGCTAGCTCAGCGGGGGTTGGGGCGGAAAGAAAGTTTCTATTTTGCACATTTAGTGTCACCGGCACAAAGGAGAACGCGACCGGGGGGTAAAAGAGACAGACGTTCAGCAGACAGCCAAACAACCAAGGAAATTCTCCCCCCCCTTCCTATCTTTGCTGAATGGAGGCAATGATGCTTTCTTCCTTTTCTCTCTCTCCCTTCTTCGCTTTCCTTTGGACGAGAGGTGAGAGGCGGCGGCGACGACGAAGCGAAGAAAGGGCGTTTAAAGGTCCTATTGAAATATGACTCTTCTCTTTCTCCCCTTTCCACTCCCGCAGAAAGGAAGGGCTTTTCAAAGATAAAGTTTTTCCTTCTTCTCCGCACACTCGAGCGTAAATCACACCGCGTCCCCCCTCCCCTCCTCCTTTTCCCCTCCTCTCTTTCCCATTCCTTTTCTTCTCCATCTCCCTTTCCCCCTTTTCGTGCAGTAGGACTGTTTATGACAAAAGAGCTTCTCCCGGACGACGAAAAAGGGGGAGGGGGATGAGAAGAAAAAAGTCCCTTCCCCTTTTCTCCGCACTCCTTTTATTTCCCCTTTTGGGATGGATTTCGCCCTGGGAATCCTCTTCGCAACTTCAACAGGGAGGGCGGGATTGAGCTGAGTAGGAAGGGGGGGAGACTACGTCACTTTGAAGAACACACACTCACACATGCGCCCGTGTCGTCGTGGAAAACCATGACGAGGAAGAAACCAAAGCGAGAAAGAGGAGCGAGGAGACCAAGACTTGTGCACGCGAGTCTGGAATCTTGTCTCCTCGGTCGAGAAAGGAAGCTCCAACAGGACACACATATTTTCCTGCGTCCGCGAGGAAAAACTTTTTCCCTCGCGACGACGCTCCCTTCCCGCTTCGTGCGTCGTCAGAATGCGTCCCCATGGCACAACTTACACAAAAGTGCAATTTCCTCCCCCGCCTAAGTTTCAGCTCGACGTTCTCCGCTTGCAGAAAAGCGGGGAGACGCAAATAAAAAACCCATATTGCACGCAACGCGAGAACTTGATAGATCACCGCGCATCAAAAGTACAGCGAATAAGGTCCCCCTTTCCTTCGATCCCTCCGGGAAAGTCTGCCCTGCGGAATCTCTCTTTGGTCCTCAAGACAAGCTCCATCATTATTTCTCGCTCGTCGTTCTTCTGTCTCCTTTGACAATCTTTTTTTCCTTCTGGCCCCTTTTTTTTGGCTACACTGCAACAGGAGCTGGAGCTTTGAGAAAACCGCTCAACGAAAGATAGACTTTCCCTTGTTCATGCCTACTTTTGGACTATCTTGGACTCTACCTTTTGCAATAGTACGTGAAAAGCTGAAAACCAAATATTATACAGAGGCTTTGTGAACGAATGAAAATATGTTGAGGTGATTTTCCCCCTCGCCAGTACAAACAAACCCTCTATGTTCTCGGGACCCCTGGTTTTTTTTTCAAAAAAAGAAAGAAACGTGTCTCGTGGTTTTGCGGCAGTGTGCCGACTCTTTCCTTCAGCTTGGGAGGCGAAAAGAACCTTCCCCTTTTCTATTTTCCTTTTCCCCCGTCGCCCCCCCTCAAATCTCTTTCCCCTCCCCCTCTTTCCTGCCACAGAAAAGGGCGAAGAGAATTAGAGGAAAGGGGGGGGACGGGGGGCTTTGACAAAGCGGCCACGTACGTATATACGGCAGGGCAGAAAAAGAAAGGCAGCAGAGTCGACGACGGTTCTTTTCACAGAGAAAAGCCAAACTGTTACGTATCTGCGGTTTTTGCGGGCAAAGGGATAAGGGCTTTTTTGGCGAAGCTTTCGCCTTCTTTCTCTGTCTGCTTCAGATATTCGTACTGGCAGAAAATGAATAGAACTGACAGGACTTCAGACTGTTCGGAAGAGGTGGAGAGTCGACAAGCGACCCAAATTTAAGTTCGATCCTTTTGGAACCAAAGTTTGCCCCATCCAGTTTTCACGCCTCCCCGGCCCCGGCCCCCTTCCCCCCCTTAGTGCATTATTCTATTCCAACCAAAGCCGTCGGTTGTCTACTCAAAGGTCCCTCTTTCCGCCTCCTCCTCCTCTAACTCTTTTCTCGTTCTCTTCCTCTTCTTTTCAGGTGAGCCCAACTCCAACCTTCCTCCTCCTCGGCTCCAAAAACTTCTGTCCTAAGGTTCGTCATCGCGAAATGTCGACAAGGAGGATCCTTGTCGACATTTCGCTCCGATCGACACTCCGACACTCCGATCGACAGAGGACGATGTGTCTTCGGATTTTTCGGAGCTGATGCATGATCCTCGGGGGCCCTCTTTCGGTCGTCGGGCGGCGGCGGTGAAAGGCAAAAACTTCTCTGGCCGCGGGCGATAAGACCAGAAAAGATCTTTCTTCGTCAGCTCACTCCCTTGGGACGGCCTGGTGTCTTTTCAAAAATAAGACGAAAGTGTTCTAGTCAGCAGGAGTGTATAAAGAGCCTATTCATTCCCGCCAATGACCCAGTCTGCAGCAACAGTGATACTACAATAAAAGAGATCCCAGAGAAAATACGCAAATCCATGGCAAATCCTCCACTCAAACTGAAGTGAGGGTACCACCACCAGTGACTGTGCTGTGACTCCAAGTTTGACTTTGCGAAGAAAAACCGCCGGCGGTCTCAGACTAAATTTAAACTGGAGAGGGGCGGAGAGAAGGGAAGGAGACCGCCAAAATGATGAGGAGAGCCTCTTTCCCCCTTTAAGTGGCAAGAATAAACGGAGAGGAAGGAGGAGGAGGGAGAGGGGAGAGGGGGGATGACGCTATCGTCGCCTCCGTCGCCGGTCGCCTCCTCGTCGTTCGGGGGGCGAAGAGGGACCCCGGGGCGATGGCGGCGGTTGAAGAGGGAGGCGGAGGGGTTTGAAGACGGAGGAGGAGAGGGACTCCCTTCTCCCAAGAGAGGAGGAGGAGAGTGATGTATGATTATGGCATCAACGACCGGATAAAGGCTGTGGAAAGAAAGAGGGAAGTGGGGACGGCGACAAACCCTCTCCCTCCCGTCCCCTCTTGAAGGAGGGGGAGAAGAAGAAGACTGAAAAGCCTGGAAATGTCGTCGTCCCAGTTCTGACTGTTAATTAGCTTTTCTGTTTCGGCGCCGCTCTCAAGATGGTGCCTCCTACGCCAATGTCGAGCCTCCTCCTCCTCCTGCTGCTGGCTGGCGACATCGGAGGCGAGGCGGACCCGTCCTCCTATCCGATATCGTCTTCGTCGTCTTCCTCCGACGAGGGAGGAGTAGAGGACTGGACCGCCGGGTGCCCCTCGGTCTGCCGGTGCAAGTGGGTCTCGGGAAAGAGGACGGCAGAGTGCCAGGACAGGGGCCTCACCAGGCTGCCAGACTTTGGCAAGCCGGACAGGATTCAGGTGGGCATTCTTAGACGAGGACGGCCAATCGCTCTTGCCGGTCAAAACAGCATCTAAAAACTAATGTACTGTATGTACTTTGCTCGTTCCCCAAATCCAGGTCCTTCACTTGGAGAAAAACCCTCTACGGCAGTTGGGGGAGAGGATCTTTCAGGAGAAGGGCCTCATCAATCTGCAGAAAGCGTACCTGAGCAACTGCAGCCTGGAGCGGATAGACTCCACTGCCTTCGAGGGTCTCGTCATCCTCATCGAGCTAGACTTGTCCAAGAATGCACTGCGCACCTTAGAGGTCAGGAATTAAGCAGAGTTTGCTATCGTATTTTTGTACAATATACTTGAGATTATATTGATGAATTCTAAACCTTTTTTCTGTCCCTTTCAGCCTGGCACGTTCAAGGGCGACATCCGCATCCGGAAGCTTTGGCTGGGCCACAACCCTATCCGGTCCCTGTCTGGCTTCGCCTTCCCGCACATCCCGCACCTGCGCATCCTCGACCTCTCCCACTGCCTCCTCAACAAGCTGAGCCGCCCCACCTTCATGCTGCTCGAGCTCCTCGAGGTGCTCCACCTCAACGACAACCGCTTCCGGCGGCTGGACAAGCGGGTGTTCGTGCCGCTGAGGCAGCTCAAGAGCCTCACCATGGAGGACAACCCCTGGATGTGCGACTGCAGGCTGCTGGACTTCTGGCGCTGGCTGATGGCGCACAACCTGTTCAGCCTGCCGACGGCGTGCGCGGCGCCGGACAAGCTGGCCGGCGTCACCTGGGACCGCCTCACCGACGCCTCGCTGGCCTGCCCGCCGGCCGTGGCCACGCCCGAGCCCATGGTCACCGTCAGCTCAGGCGACGACGCCACCCTGTCCTGCATGGTGACGGCGCACCCGGGGACCAAGCTGTCCTGGGTGCGGTCCGGGGTGGCCATCGCAAATAACACTCAGAGCAACGACGGAGGCCGGCCCCACACCTACACCATACGGACGGGGCCGGTCGCGTCCGTCAGGCGGTACCACACCTCGAACAAGTCAAAGTACGTTAAAAATTAGATTTTTTGTTTTAATCAGTCATGCAAGGTTTCTCTCACGATTAATTTGCCGCAAGAAAATTAAGAGGAATTTTTTTTAAATATCAACATACTTTTCCTTATAGCGTTACTTGCATTTGCAATATTTCTGACATTTCTTCAATTTAAAGGTCGCATGGCCCTATATAATAGCATGTGTGCAAGAAACACGGTGTTTTTGTCTGCGGCGAAGCCCAGACCAGGGAACACTCGATGATGTAGTAGTAGTAGTAGTAGTTGTTGTTGTTGTCGCTATTGGTGCCCGATCTTTTTCATGTGATCACCTTCTGCCACAAATTCGACTTTTAAATTTGTTTTCGGGATTTTTCAGTTCATATTTTGAGCTTTCTAGCTTTAGAACTTTGTCAAACTATCAAAACTTTGGCAAATCCCGCCGCAAACCTTTTTGAACGGAGTCTGTTCTTGTTTTCTTTCAACCATGAACTCAAACGACACTTCTATCAAACAGGACCTCAGGCAAGCTCGTGGTGAGCACGATCGACGGGTCGGCCCCGGTCGAGCACCAGGACCGCGCCTCCAAGCGCCTCCTGGGCGGCGGCGACGGGGGGCGGCGGAGGTGGCTCAACCTGACGGTGGCCAACGTGCACCCGTCGGCCTCGGGCGCCTACTCGTGCGTCGCCTCCAACGAGGGGGGGTCCGCGCAGGCAAACGTCACAGTGGTCTACTCGGAGTCTGTGGCAACGTACCTGGTAAGACAGGAGAACAAGAGCTTCCGTTTGAATGAGTTTCGTAAGAATGGCAACTTCGTATAGTCTAGTAGCATCTCTCCTGATTCGATGGAGAAGGTTCCAAGGGTCCACTATTCTAATTTATGCAACCTACCTTTTCAAGATCACTGGCATTTCAGCAGCAAAAAGGCCTTATCTCTACCCATATTCAAGTTCAAATACAGGCCAAACGTATTGTTGTTTATTTAATGTGGTACCGTAATTGTTCCAGGACCGCTCCGAGATGTCCGCCCTGGTGGTGGTAGGGGCCCTCTCAGGGGTGCTGTGCGCCCTCCTCATCGCGGTGGCCCTGGCCTGCCTCGTGGCCAGGAGGAAGCTCCTCTCCTCTCACCACGGCGGCGGCGGCCGCCACCAGTGCCACCACCACCCGGTGGGGGCGGCGGCGGCGGCGGCGGGAGAAGGAGCGGCACCGGCGGCGGCGGACCAGGTACGCAGACGGTGAAATACATTATTTATTACTTTAAACCAGCTTGAAGCCACCGACAAGAAGGCAGCCAAAAATGTCTAGTATGTACATAGAAACTGTTTTACTAGGGTTTTTTGTGTTGTTGATAAGAGCAACTGTATCGATACAGTACAATTTCTTTCCCTAGGAGTACCAGCTCTGCCTGACGTCATCCTGCTCTGGCTTCTCAATTCCGACGGGAGACCCAAAGAGCTGCAGGACGGTGGTCGTCGGGACGGCGGTCGCCGCAGCGGCCTCCTCCTCCTCCTCCGGTCAGAACGGAATTGGCAATCGCTCCCTGTCCTCCAGACGGCGGCAGAGCCATTCGGAAACGGGGGGTCCCTCGGCGGCGGCGGCAGGGGGCGGCGGCGATGGCCAATTCCCCACCTCCAGACGGCAGCCGGAACCTTCATCCGGCAAGAATCGGCCTCCCCCTCCTTCGTTCTCTGAAAATGGAGGCGTCGTTTCATTGGAAATGAAAGAGATGGGACTGCTGCAGCAACAAAAGCCGGAAGGACAAGTCGTCGTCGAGAAGCCGGACAACTCTGGGGAGGACAGCGGCTCCTGCACGACCGTGGTAAACGGTTCCGCGGCCAGGCAGCAGCAGAACTACTCCTTCGACTCCGTCCGGACCGACA
>JAAUXV010130899.1_pt1 | contig 11878 bp, 9 predicted proteins | sample 7278181 | NCBI WGS metagenome assembly JAAUXV01 (sample SAMN14350114, study PRJNA611818) | marine sediment metagenome | isolation source: surface marine sediment (2.1m) | place: French Polynesia: Moorea | collected 2018-08
CCCCCCCCCAACAACAACAACAACAGCAACAACAGCAACTGGGACCATTACTTGACCTGACGGCTATCGCCGCAGGTAAAAATGCACTAAATAAAAAATGTGTCATTTCCACCCGTTTCTTTGACCATACCTCGGCCTTTCTTCGTTGTCCGCTCCCCCGATGTTGAGCCGGCTCAGCCGCTCTATCGCGCTCTCCGCCACGGCCGCACCAAGCATTGTGGCACTAGGTAAGGCAAGAAAAAGGGCAAATGAAGATCACTGAAGCATCTTTCGGTTCAATACTTTATTTTCTTTAATTTGGCCATTCTGTACTACGTAAATATACATGCAACATATGGTAACAGCAAGTAAAACAATATTTTTTTTCATGATTCAGTACGTTTTCTTTTTCTGCTGACAGTGAACATCACAGTTCATGTTTTTTCAGAGTACCGTACGTATAAACACCAGGATTGTTTGTGGGTCAAAGCACCTATTCTTCTCCTAGTTCATTTTTCATCCTCTCCTCCCTACCCCGATCACCCCCTCCATCCTGAAGCCCCCGCTCTTGTACTTCTCATAGTTTGCCCTGTTCTCCGCCCACTCGTCACTCTCCCTAGCATAGGGCGGGGCGGTGAACTCGTAGATGCCGATGAGGTCCTGGATGGCACTTACGTGCCAGGACCAGAACCCGTCAAACTGGTGCAGCCCGGCCTCCCTCCCGGAGAGGAACATCAGGCGCATCCAGATGCGGCAGTCGTCCAGCTGGAAGCGCTTGCCGCGGTCCTTCCGCGACCGCCGCTCCGAGTGCCAAGCCTGTGAGTGCGAGATCTGGCGCTGGTTGCCAGCCCTGCCAGAGTCCCTCCAGGGCGTGCCCTCCCCACCGATCTGCTCCACCATCCAGTCGGCCAGGCGCTGCCCGTGCGCCGCGGCGCCGTCGCTCTCAAACATGAACTTCTTGAGCGTGTGGTCTCTGAAGCAGTGGGCGTAGAAGCGGGTGGTCATCTCACGCATCCTGTCCCCTCCGCCGATCTCCTGAAGCAGTTTGGAGGTGCGGCCGGAGAAGAGGTAGGCTCTGCTGTTCATGCTCTTGTTATAGCTGCTGCCGCCACCGTTCTTGGGCACCGTTCTGACATGGACCACCTTGTGGAAGCTGCAGGGTTCGACGGACGAGAAGGGGTCGGTGTTGTCAGGATCCTCGAAAGGACACTTGAACTGCAGCTTCTCCTCTTGCTGTTGTTGCTGCTGCTCAGACAGATTGAGCTTTTTCTCGACGCCATCGCTGATTTCTACCACAGAGTCCTTCTTCACTCTAGTGCACAACATATTTGAGGTGTTCACTTCTCTTATTTCTTTGTCGGAATGAAGCAACTTTTTCGACAATGCTTGTTTTATAATGCCGAGAGATTTGTCTGGAACTTTCGAGCAATAATGGTATCTCTCTCTATGTGCGCCAAATGTTACAAAGTATAAAAAAGAGCACTGGAGTTCCGATAGAAGTAACCTAGCTGCACGTTCAGTATTTCTAATTACTTTCTCACTTCACAATCACCGTCTTCCACCTAATAGCAGAAATGTACGATTCTTTCTCACCTTTAGCTCTGTGTAGTAAATTGGGAGTCAAAGTGTACGCGCGTAGCGTGTAGCCTGTCATTGCCTCCTCCCCCCCACCCGCTGCTGCTGAGCGCAAAGGTATTGCGGCAGGCCAATCCAATACCTTCCTTTCCTCTAGATAAGGTAACGAAAGTCCCAGAAGAAAATAACGGAGGAAAGTTCGAAAGTACGGTACTACAGGGTGTACGAAAAGTAGTGCGAAAAAGTTTTTCTTGAGTTTTCATATATGTACATGAATTCTATCTGCAAACTAGAACTGGAATGGTTTTTGAGCACCTTTTGGTCACAAAAGAACTTAAAATAGAAAATCTGTCAGACTCCAACTTCAGCCAGTACAACTTCATGAACATGGTCTAGTAGAGGACCTCTGCGCCACCAATAGAATAAGGTGAAAGACTCAACACGTCCATCTTTATCCTGAACAGGTTCAGATAGTTTATTTTTGGTCTCAAAAGACCAAAACTTCAAAATTGAGATAAAAAAATTGTTTTGCCCTGAAGAAAAACCACTGTAGGACCATGTCCATGGTCACCAGGGACATGGTCCTCAACATGGTAAAGGCTGCCATGTACATGAACCTTGCTTCCAACTTGAAGTACCTGTTCAGCCTGATGAAGACCTTGCTCAGGGAGGTAGTGAACTTGAAGTTGGAGGTCAGGTCCAACATGGTGACCAGGGACATGAAACGGCTCAAAAGAGGTGTCGGAGTGACAACCATAGTTGGGTTCATGTCCATGTTCATCATGAACAAGATATTCTGGGCCAGGTTTGACACCTTTTTCTTTTAGAGCAAGGACTACTTCAAATTTAATATTTTATATTTCATGTTCCTCCTGTGCCTGTAATTAGCAGGACAGCCTTTTAAAAAATTCAGAAAAATTCGCACTATTTTTCGTACACCCTGTATATGGTCGTGGTGTACTGAAGGCGTCGGCGTGAAAAATGTTGATTTGGAGAAAACAAAATCTGCTCAAGCTCTGAACTTTATTCCAAAAAGAACATTTTGAAACTGCATGGACGAAAAAAAAAGAGAAATAGGATCACTTATTTAATGTTTTGTTGGTTGGATGGGGGGGGAGAATGTTTGTACAAAGTTTGGCTATTCTTCTTACATTCGGTACAAATATTTCCTTTTTTCGTATTTTTGTGAGTGTTTAAATTTCAACTACCTTCCGGAACCTGCGCCTGCAAGTCGTCAAAAAATGATAGGGTGACTGCCCCCTTCTCTTTACCTCGCCCTTGCAAAAGCCGGCCCGGGAAACAAAAGAAGTCATGTACTGGTACTGTATGAACGCTATAAAACAGGAGGTTTGCCTTCTTCTCTTTCACTACTCCTTGTCCTTTGCGAGCAGAATGGTGTGCTGCCCCCCTCCCGCCGCCAGCAGGACCCTCCTCGCCTCCAAGTTCTTGCCCACCATCCTGGTGGGCTGCCAGGCGTCGTCGTCTTCAGGGTGCCCAAGCTGCCCGTTGGTGCCCATGCCCCAGCTAAGGACCTCGCCGCTCTCGCGAACCGCGAATGAAACGGCAGTGCCTGGAATTCAAATTTGAAAATGAAAAGTAAATAAGTTTATTTAATAGAAAAACAGAAATGAGGCTTCTTTTTTTTTAAAAAAAAGAACATTTAAGAAAATTTGGTTTGACGGAATGCTGGAATGATAGCGGCTTTTCATTGAAGAACATAAAAGAAGAAAACTCGAAACTTTATACCTGCGGAGACCTCCACGATGTCCTCCAGCCCAGGGATGAGCTGCGGCTCAGTGGCGTCCGCCTTTGCCTCCTCCCCCAGCCCCAGCCGCCCGTACTCGACCCGCCCCACGGCGAAGGCCCGCTTGCTCCGGTCCAGCCCGATGGTGTGGTGCTGCCCCGCCGCGATCTGCCTCCAACCGCCGGCCTCCCGACCAACCCTGGAGAACGACTCAGACTTGACCAGCGTGTGGAAGAGCTGCCCTCGCGGCACACCAAGCTGGCAGTAGTTGTTTAGCCCGCACACGAGCACGTCGCCGTCGCTGGTGAGGGCGTAGGTGCTCCAGGACCCGGCCCACACGTCCTCGAAGGCAATCCTCCTGCTCTTGGCGTGCACTCTATCGGGGGAGAGCAACAGCCCAAGGCCCCTTCTCCCTCCGCGCTGGGCGAAACGCTCCCCGACCCTCCCGAGCTGGCCCTGTTCCGCCGTCCCGGCAGTGTAGAGCTCCCCGTCCCTGGTCAGCAGCGCAACGTGGTCCGACCCAGACACCACCTTCTTGACCCTGAGGTGGTGCGCCAGAGGCACCGGCAGCTTCTGCATGGCCCCGTCCGGGGTGAGCCCGAAGGGGCCGGACCCGTCTCTGAAGGTGCCCCAGTAGTACGCCCTCCCATCCTCGGTCAGAGCAACAGTGTGAGAGTCACCCGCAGAGATCTGGACCACCTTCCCCCCTCCCGGGATCTCCACCTTGCCCGGTTCGAAGCATTCCTCGTCCTCCGGGGTCTCCCTCCCGAGCGATCCCTCGTCGTTGCAGCCAAAGGTGAAGACCTCCCCCGAGGCCGTCAGGCAGACAGAGTGCATCCCGCCCGCAACCACGTCCACCACGTTCTCCAGGTTCTTGACCAGCGCCGGCTTGGATCGCTCCATGATGTCCTCGCCCAGACCGAGCTGTCCGGTGTCGCCCTGGCCCAGGGTGAGAAGGACGCCGCGCTCGCCAGAGGTGCGGGCGGGGGCCACGAATGGCTCGGTGGAGAGAGCCGCCTTGGAGTCCCCCGCCTTCTTGGGCGGCCTGCCTCTGCCTCGCTTGGCGGCGGGCGGGGAGGAGGAGGAGGTGGAGGCCTTGGCGTCGGAGGCGCCGTCGTCGATGGCCGCGTCAGAGGCGATGTCCTCCTTCCTCTTGCGCTTGATGCCGCCCTTGACGCCATTGCCGTTCATGATCTTGGTGTCAGAGGCTGGGAAAGGACCAAAAGGGTCAACTCAACTCATGACTTATCTGCAATACCGGTTGCGGTAATCTCACCTTTTGCCTTGGCCATGCTCTCAGTAAAGTTGTAGAAGGTCTAGAGTTCTTCCTTCAACCTTGTCCTGGATTGGCTGTACTGCCGTGCCGAAGTTGCTCTTGTCCACGTCGTTGCCGCTCTCGTCCTTGAAGTTGACCCCGAACGTCACGTAGCGATAGCGACCGTCGCTCTTGCAAGACAAAGTTGCCAGATGATTGAAAGAAACTTTTGAAAGTTTATGATCTTGCCTTAACTACTTTCTCGAAATGTAAAAAAGCTCAGTTTTCGGCTTGGGAAGTCTTTGTGATTTAGCACATCTTTTTCCATTCCAATGTTTTTCGGCAAAAGCAAGACAAACTAGCAATTTTCTGTTTTTAATCCCCGACCTGGCAGCTTTGTCGTTAAATCTCCCACGCTGTTCCTTCTTTCTCCCTCCGCCGGCGTCGTGTTTTGTTTCATGGCCGCAGCCGCGGGAGAGAACGGAAAGGGCGGGAAAATCAAACCCGAGGGAAAGCAGACAATACGCCCGGTACTCTTGACGACTTATGGTTTCCCTCAAAGACTTCCTGCTGTACTCATGCACCACAATATACGGCACAATAAGATACTTCACGAAAGAACGGGTTTTGATGTCATTAGCCCTTGGCAGATGAAAAATCTAATAAACAGTGTAGGATTCATATTTATGAGGGGGAAATTAGACAACGAGCCATCAATTCAATCTGAATCTAAGGAAAATTAACACCATCCTTTTAGACGGAAACGACGTTTGAAGCAAGTGTGCAAAATTATTAGATATATTGGATCGGGCATTATTAGGGCTCCCCTTACATTTCGCTTCGGAACGATCCCATTCAGGTGCGTCTCTCTCGAATGGTTTAACATGTGCAGTCAATTGCGGTGGCGACAAGTAAAAAGTGCAAAAGGTGGCTTGGTTGGGTCGTGGCAAGAGACTAAGAGGCCGAGTTGAGTAAGAATCACGAGGGGAACGAGGAACCGACACTTGAAGGCCGTCATCATCATCACATCATAACTTTGAATTTACCAATCATCGAACTGCGCCACCTAAAAGTCAAACCAGGCAGGGGCTTCAGAACCGGGCGAGACTCCGGGCGAGCAGCGTTCATATGAAAGCCTTTCCACCCAAGAAGTCAGGTAAAAAACGACGAAGTTGAATGTTGAAAACAGACGGTAATGCGATTTCATTCTCCAGGCGCGGACGACGCTAGCAAGGACCCCCTGCTGAAGAGCGAGGAGGGCTTTGGCAGCGGAGGGGAGCAGTGGGAGGACGTTGAAGACGACGACGAGGAAGACGAGGACGGGGACAGTCTGGAGAGCGGAGAAGGAGGAGGCAGGAGGGGAAGGGTGGAGATGAGGCCTTCGCACAGGAGACTATGGTGACGAAAAAGGAAATTAATAAGTTGCAGCCCTCAAATTTCTTTTCTTTTTAGGTACCAGCGCTACGAGTTCCTCCGTTTCGCGTTCGTCTTCACCTTGTTGCTGGCCTTGGCGGTGTGGATAACGGCACCGAAGGCAGTAGAAGTGGAAAGTGAACATTTTCAAGAAAAATCATCTTTCATTTGAACATCCGTCGATTCTTAATTCACAGGTGGAGGAGAAGCCTTCCGGTGGCGCCCCGGTGGCCCCGAAACTGGAAAAGTCCTCCGCAGCCGCAGCCGATAGAGATGCAGAGGGGGAGAAGAGATTCGAGAAGGGCGAGGACTCCGAAGGAGAGCTGGAGTTCGACCCGGCCAGGGAGGGAGAAAAGGGCAGCCTTGAAAAGACTGGCTCTGACGAAATCGACCTGGAGGACTACGGGCCGGGGGAGCTGGACGACGATGAAGACGACGAAGAGGTACAAGAGATGCTGGGCGGTGATGATGATGAAGACGAAGAGGAGGTGGCGGAGAAGGAGGACTACTACCAGGACGTCAAGGATGAGAAAGATGACGACGAAGACAGGGAGTCCAAGCTGAAGGACTACGAGAAGTTGGAGGAGGAGCTGGACGAGATGGAAGAGGAGAAGGAGGCAATAGAGGAGAAGATCGAGGAAATCGAAGAGGTTCTTCAGGAGGGAGTGGAGGGCGAGGAGAAAGAGGCGCTGGAGGAGATGGAAGAGGAGCTGCTGGAGGAGGAGGAGGAAATTGAGATGGAGGAGGAGGTTGTGGAAGAGGAGATGCTGGACAAGGCAGTCGAGGTCATGGAGGAGGAAGAGAAACTGGAGGATGAGAAGGGAGGAGAATTGATAGGTAAGGAAACGAACGGAACAAGAAGTCAGAATTCGACCAATGTCGTAGAGAAAACCGTCGTCAAAGAAGGTGTGGAAGACGGTGAAGGAGACAAGGAAGTCGCAGAAGTTAAGGAGAGCAGCGTCAATGCTTCAGGGTCTTCATCTTCCTCGGGAGGTGACGGGATCCGCAAAGAGGTATTAGAGAAGAGTAAGAATGAAACTGCGTCGGCCAAAAAAGAAGAGAAAGTTCCGTCGAAGCAGGATGAAGGGGACGTTGACTTTGTGGTGGAGGACGATGATGATGAGCTGGTGAACGGGGAGGACGACGAGGCTGTGGACTTTGTGGACGAGGATGCTGAAGAAGAGGTCAAAGAGAAAGAGGGCGGAAGCGACGGCGATCACAGGGTAGACTTTGCCGACGAAGAAGACGGCGAAGCTGCGTATGAGGGAGGGGAGGAGGAGGACGGAGACGACGAGAGGCTGGAGGGAGGGTTCATTGAGGAGGAAGATGAGGGAAAGAAAGAAGACAAAGCGACGGTTGCCGACAGTGAGACTATTGAGGAAGCGGGCAACAGCAGCAAGACCAGAGTCCAAGAGGAATCCGCCGGCGTCGGCGAAAGCATCAACGAGACGAGAGAGGAAGAGGAAGAGGAGAAGATAGAGGAGGAGGTGAAGGAGGTGAAGGACGGGATAAGGGAGGAGCTGAAGGAGGAGGAGAACGAGCTGATGGAGGAAATCGATCAGCTGGAGGAGGACATCGAGGACGTGGAGGAGGAGCTGCTCAGTGGGGCGGAAGAAGAGGACCCAGAGAAGGAGGAGGAGCTCAAGGAGCTGGGGGAGGAGCTGGTAGAGGAGGAGATCATGCTGGAGGAGGAGCTGGAGGAGGTACAGGAGGAGGAGCAAGAGCTGGGTGCTGAGCTGGAAAAGGATGACGAGAAGAGGGAAGAGGGCGGAAAAAGTCAAGATTGAAGTATCGCTTAACAATGAGTGGCGAGTGTTATAGGTTTGCAAATAGTTTTTCAACGATATCAACAGCTTTACAATAAAGATCTTTTGCATAGTAATAAATACCAGAAATAAAGAGCTTGGAATGATGTTGCTAAAGACTGATGGCTTCCATCAGTGCGTCGTCTTGGCAGACAAAGACCTGGCAGAAGTCGTCGAACTCGTACGTCCTCTTGAGCAGAGAGTCCGTGAGTCGCACCCCTGAGACTGCCTGCAGCCCTGTCCGGTGCGGAACCACGTCCACGCTCACCTCCGTCTGCCCCGACGGCTCGACCAACCCGAGTTTGGTGGCCGTCGTACCGCTCCACGTAAGGTGCGGGTGGTGCAAGTTTAGAAGGTTCAGCTCAAGCTCGAGAGTGCGATCACTGGGGACAATAAAAATTAATTGATAAGGAAATGCTAATGTCGGAATATGCGCTCCCTCACCAGTTGTTGATAATCCTGCCCTTGATGGTGAATGCCCTATTGAGCAGGGCAATGCTCGGTGCGGACTCAACTGCGAAGCGGACCTCCCCGTGACTGGGTGCCATCCGCTGCAGCTGGCTGGTCTGCAAGCGGCCGCGGTCACCAAGGTTGGTACGCCAGACGATGTCCAGCTTGCCGATGCTGGTCACGCTCTTCAGCAGCTTGTGGTTGGCCCTTACGTCCGGCCGTGGCGTCAGGCAAAAGAGGTACTGACGGGAGTCCTGCGGCTGGATGCAGTTGACTCGGCCGAAGACAGAGACGGTCTTCTTCTTGTCGGAGGAGGAGTTGCCGTCGTCGCTGTCCAAATCGCTGTCGCCGCCGTCCGCCGCAGTCTCGTTCAATGATGCCACGTCGAAGAGCTGCGACGGCTCCAGGGAGACCTTCTCCAGACATAGCGGGCCCAGGGTCACGTTCTGCACCTGAGCCTCCAGGAATACCTCGTCGGACTCCGCGTTGTAGAACTTTGTCTTGACGTCTAGCGGTTTCATGACTTGGAACTTGAAAAACTTCCTGAAGTTGAGCTTGTCCCTGTGTGGGGCGGCGTAGTGAACCTCGCACACCAGGATGTGCGCCCCCAGCTCCTTGACCTCGTGGTTCAGCACCACGTCTACCGATCCGCCCGGGGGGAAGCTATCTGCGGCCTGGGAGGCTCCGGAAGACGACGGGTACAGTGGTATCCTCTGGGTGGCAGTTTGCAGGTCGCACCGCAGAGACACCTTTCTGCACGCGTCTGTGGAGTCGTTGTGCAGGCTGACGTAGCTGGTGAAGGTCTCGCCCAGGTAGATGTTGCCAAAGGACTGAGGCAGGACCAGGGTCTGACCCAGGCACAGCTCCTCCGCTCCCCTCAGCGCAGTGGCCTCGCAACGCAGCTCCGCGTTTAGGGAATCCCTGAGGAGGTCCGTTCTGGGGTCCGCCGTGACTACTAGCGGGGTGGCCAGGGTGGGGCGGGTCAGCCGCATCACCTTCAGGGCCAGCAGGTGTTCCACCGCACTCCCGCCGCCGCCGCCGCCGCCTGGTGCCGCTTGTGAGGCCGCCGCCGCCGCCAGCGGACCCCCCGCAGGGCCGACCATCCCGGTGGACATCCTAGGGCTGGAGGGAGGTCAAGGTCTGGCAGGAGCAGCAGGAAGAGGGGGAAGAGCACCCCGTCGCCGTCGCCGTCGTCTTGGCCGTCTTGGCCGAGGGGGACAACTCAGGACAAGGGAGGGGATTCAACAGACATTTGAAACAACACTAACACAAATTTATATAATAGTTCTGCTGGCCGTTCTGCTCATATTTTTAGCAAAGTCGCGCTGTAATGTTTCTTGGTGAATCAATCGTGAAATCAACTTGGTGAATCCCTCCCGATTTTCTCTCTTTCCAACAGCTGAGCCGCCTTGACTTCTGCTCGGCTTCTCGCTTCTCGCTTCCCGTTCCCTCCCCTTCTCTCAACCTCGCCCGCGCCCGCCAAGAAGGGGACAAAATCTTCCTGCTCCTGGCCCTTTCCCGCCAATGGCTTTGACACTTTAACGACCAGTTAAAGTCTTAAAGAACAACGGGTTCGATGAGACAGGAGAAAGAGCAGATAATTATCAATTCGACTACGTTGTCGCCGGGCAAGTACCTTACCACTTTAAGGAGCGAAAAGCTCAATTTTTGGCAAAAATATAAAAAATGGGGGGGGGAGGGAGTTGGTGACTGTTGGTCAAATGAGAGATCCCGTTTCTTTATATTGTCTAACCGACCGCTGGTTCTTCATCTACTAGTCTGTCATTCCAAAGTATACAGCAAAAGTAGTGAAAGAACAGCAGGATAGGTACCACACCAAAAAAATTTTGCACATTGATCCCATCATGTTTGTCAGTGTTTGTACAGAGATGACAAAAAAGTTAAATCTGGTACATATAAGAAGTTTTTGTACAATTGTATCCTTTGAATTCCCTTCGAAAGCATCAATGCACCGTCGAACTATATTGAATATGGATCATATCATGGGAAAGACGGATTGATTCTAAGATCCCACAGGGTGTAAAATTTCAAGAAATGGTCCGTGCTACTTTTGGACTTCATAATATATCCCGACTCATAACAAGGCTTCATTCAATGCGATGTACGTATGCTAATGCTAAGTCTCGCAACATCCACTTTTCCGAAAAACTCCCCCCTCCTTGCGCTAATTTTCCTAATCTCGCTCAGGTAAAAAACCAACTAATTTGTCCGTTTGGATTAGGACGAATCTCGCCTATGATAACAAGTGCGAACAATGTGGGGCAGAGCAGCAGCTATGGAGAAGGGGCTTTTAACTCCAGCTGCCGTACGACAAGACAAGGAACCCCTAGTGCAGGAGGGATCCCTACTTACGACAGCGTCTCCTTGCTGCCGACGGAGCCCCGACCCCGACGGACGAGGAGGAGGAGCTGCCGAATGGATGGAAAGTTAGCAACATTTGGCGAGCCTCCCTCCCTCCCAACAGCAGATTCAGAAGCGGCTGCGTCCGTCCGTCCATCGGGCTCGGCTGTGGGAGAATCGACCGACGCACGTATACGTACGTGCTTGCACTTGATACACAAGTACGCGTAGTAAAGAGAAAGGAAAGCTGCTGTGTAGAAGCTGCTGCTGCTGCTGCTGCCGTTGACGGGTGCGGCTGCGGCGTTGCTTCCGCCGCAGCCGGTCATTTGCATTTGTGTTTCCTCCCCGCCGCTGCACACGACAAAAACAGGAAAGAAAAAGTGCAGCCAAGCCAAGAAAAGGGCAAGATGTGGACGTCTTATGTGTGTGATCGGGAGTCGTGAAGGAGGTGTTTTTTATTTTAGTGATCAAGAAACCCAAGTGCGAAGAAAAAGGAAAGCAGAAAATGTCAGTGAATTCTTTTTTGATGGATCAATAGACAGAAGGGGACGCCACCTCTCCCTTAGAAAGATCTAACACTGTTCTGGTGAGTTGGCATAAGCATTTTCCCGCCGTTGAATCGATATTTCGTGCTACCGGTATTTGCGGTGCTTTCGATCGTACAGAACATGTGACCTTTTTGATAAGCACCTCTGCGTTGTCCTCCACTTTTCCTTGGCCGAAAAAGGTGTTTGAGTACGTATACACGTATATTCTACACAGCACACAATCCCAAAAAGAGCTCATAGTGTCCGCATACATGCACGGCAAAAATGTTTCCTGTTGCTTTTTTGGGGCGAAAGCGAAATAGATGCAATTTTGGCTTTAAAATCCACTGGATTTTTTAATTTTTATAAGCAGACTAGCAGTAATGGCCCGCTCCGCTGGGCCCCTGAAACAACATTACACTCCTCACACCTTCATTTCCCTATGTTGTTTATTTCCAATCCTTTAAATTCAAATTCAAACTTTTTTTTGCCTCCCCACACCTTAATTTTCAAATTTTGTTCATTTCCAAACCAATTCAATTTAAATTCAAACATTTTGGCCTCCCCCACCTTGATTTCCTAATTTTGTTCATTTCCAACCCTTTTAATTCAAATGCAAACTCTTTGGCCTCCCCTCACCTTGATTTCCTAATGCTGTTCATTTCCAACCCTTTAATTTCATATTCAAACATTTTGACCTTCCCACACCTCAATTTCCCAATTTCAGTAGGTTCCCACAATTTCAAATTCAAATTCAAACTTTTTGGCC
>JAAUXV010005100.1_pt1 | contig 11867 bp, 15 predicted proteins | sample 7278181 | NCBI WGS metagenome assembly JAAUXV01 (sample SAMN14350114, study PRJNA611818) | marine sediment metagenome | isolation source: surface marine sediment (2.1m) | place: French Polynesia: Moorea | collected 2018-08
CCGCTCTTGAGAAAGAAGCGATGGACTAATAAGCATTGTATTTTGTGATAGGCATAATATTCAACCTGTCTGCACGCATCAGCAGCAACAAAAAAAATGTTTTGCAATCTCAAGAAATGTACCTACAAAGAGTGGCAGGGTAAAGAGAGAGTTACCCTACGAGAATAAAGGCTTCCACGAGAAATAATTATTTTTTTTGTAAGTAACTCCCTCCCTAGTCTTGCTCCCTCCCCTCGCCCGTCCGATTCCTTCTCTCCGCGCAACCTCTTTCAAAACATCTGTTCGATCAGCTGTTGGTGTTGTACTGTTTTTGCCGCCAAAGTGCAGGAGTCAGAGCGATTTTGACACCTGTTGTTTCTATCAGATGCCCCTGCTACGATGTCCACCTCCCTGTTGGACGTTCTCCCCTTCCCCGCCTCCCTTAGTACCCTGTCTGAGTTGTCCTCCCTCCTGTCCTGCCAGTCCTGCGGCGGGGCGCCGGGACAGGCCCCTGCCCTCTTGGACGAGTGCGGGCACTCGGTGTGCAGGATGTGCTGCGACAAGGAGGACGAGGGCAAGGACGAGGACGACGACGAGGATTCCAGGCCGTCTTCGCCAGAGGAGGGACAGCAGGTGGGGAAGGAGGGCTCTGACTGTATTGTCATTGAGCGGGCGTGAAGTTAAAATTCCGCTTATTCCAGGGTTGGCCCGGCGGCGCGTGTCCCGTCCCCGGCTGCGGGGTGCACACTTCCCGCTCCTCCGCCCGAACGGACAGGGTGAGGGCGCAGAGGGCGGAGGCAGTCCAGGCAATGATCAGGGCTATCAAGGGCGAGGAGGACCCGCCGCCCCCGCCGCCAAAGACAAAGCCAAAGGAGGCGAAGAAGGCGGCGGCGGCGGCGCCTCCGATAAGGACGACGGCGGCAAGGAGGAGGCGGAAGAGGTCGCTGTCGCCCTCGGCAATGTCCACAACATCAGACAGCACGGTAGCCAGCGAAGCAAGGTAATTAGCCCGGCGGACGAATGATAGTTTCCCAGATTGATTTTCAAATTCAGAATTGGCCCTTTCTTTTTTCTTTGTCTCTCCACCATGCATAGGTCTAGAAAAGATGGCGGCAAAAAGTTCTTCAAGTCTGGCAGAGGAGCTAGGAGGTCCACCTCGCCCTCTGCTGCATCAGAGGCATCGACCACAGCCTCAACAACCTCCAGTGTCAAGGGGAGGAAGACCAAGAAAGGAGGAGGACCTGCCAAGCCCAAGAAGAAGCCCCCCTCTCCGACCAAGTCAGAATCTGCTCTTGCCTCCGCCAAGAGCCTGATCCAGCACCTGGTCAAGGCCAAGCAGAAGCCAGGCACCAAGGACGATCAGGTCAAGGTGGACAAGAAGGCGCTGAACCTGGACAGGAAGAACGCCAAGGGGGAGACGCCGCTGCACAAGGCTGCAATCAGGGTGAGAGCGAGGAGGAAAATGAGTTCATTTTTTCAATGCTTTATTTTTTTAGGGAGACCTCGAGTTGGTACGAGACCTGCTCAGCCGCGGCGCCTCAGCCTGCACGCAGGTAAAAGTACATCTTGATTGCTTTCGCCCTTATGCGTCAAATTGCTCCTTCCCTGTGTAGGACAACGCCGGTTGGACCCCCCTGCACGAAGCTGTCGAGGGCGGCCACCTTGAAGTGGCCCGCCTCCTCCTGGAGCATGGGAGGGCCGACCCCAACGTGCCAGGCGGAGGCAAGGACGAGAACGTGACCGCATTGCACGAGGCAGCTTCCGCTGGACATAGGGGGATGATTCGCCTGCTGGTGGCTGGAGGGGCGGACAAGGGAGCAAGGAACGCAAAGGGGGAGACGCCAAGGTAAGGGCTTCCCATACTACAGGTTTTGATATCTTGTAATTCAAGTTCGACTACATCACAATTTATTCCCAGGGACGTTGCCTGTGACTCTGCCGCCCGTTCCGCCCTTGACTCGTCCCGGTGCGCCCTCACACACTCTGAGCAGATGGACGCTTCCGCCGCCGCCGCAGCCTCGGCCGCAGCAGCAGAGCTCAGGCAGAGGAGGGTCATACACTTTGCGGACTCAATGCCGACGCAGGAGATGAGGTACGCAGGAGTCCGACAATGTTTGGAATAGCCCCACATGCCTTTGGTGACTTCCAGGGCCGCCGCCAAGCAGCTTGGCGCCAAGGTTGAGTCCTCCCTGACCCAGGAGGTGACCACGGTTGTCTTCTCCAGGGCGGAGTGGACAAAGCCGAAGAAGGGCGGGAAGAGGGAGCTGCTGCTGGAGAAGGAGACGCCGATGTACTACGAGGCGCTGCTCGGGGGGAAGTGGATGGTCGGATACCAATGTGAGTAGGGCAAGGAAGGGGATTCTTTGGAAAAATATTTCGATGAAAAAAGATGTTGGATACGATACGATAAATTGCCTGATGATGACCTAACGTTATAAAAGTATTTTTCGTGTGTGCCACAAAAAGTAGTACACTTTTGCACATCCTTTTCTCGCCCAGGGCTCGAGTCTTCCGCCGAGGAGGGCGAGCTGTTGCCCGAAGAAGACTTCGTGCTGAGCGGCTCCTCCGACCGTCCCTCCTCCGATCGAGGCGCTCCTGCACGGTCGGCAGAGTGGGCACTCAGACTGAGGAGGCCGCTTCTATTGGACGGGTGCCACTTCTACCTCCAGGGGCCATTCCAGAGCAAGCACAGTCCGGTTGCACCAAACGGGAAGCAGGACCTGCACCGGCTGATCCGCTCCGGCGGCGGGGCCGTCCTCACACGGGAGCCAGACCCCGAGGCCATCCCGGAGGACGAGAGCGGCAGGATGCCATACCATGCTCAAGGAGAGGGAGGGCACCCCCTAGAAAAGTGCTCGCACTACATCGTGTTCCAGGTATATTCGAAGCGCTTTATTATTTATGTTACATATCAGCCACTGCAGTATGATACAGCATATGTGTGCACGAAAAGACTACCGTTTTGTTCAATATTGGGCGTTGGGAAAAGACTTTCGCAGGAATCTTCTGAACTCTACTAGGGTGCAGTCAAAGGAGAAATCAAGGTGGAAATCCTTGTAGATATTGGTCACTTCGGCAATCAGGCTGGAGGACACATCCCTGTTGACTTGGTAGGAGAAAGTCCCATTCTGTGACTCAATTTCCATAGCTGTGAGGCCGATGGATATGTCCTCCTCAATACCCATGTTCTTGAATAGGTGCTTGACAATGGTGGAGGGGTTAGCAACAAGATCTTCATACAGCCCAACCTGCTGAAAGATGTTTCCATGGTCCTTGGCAGAGGCCAGACTCAAATCATAAATCAAGGAGGCAAAAATGTCAAAGCTGACAGGCTGCCTCCAGGGCTTGACCAGATTCCAAATCTTGTCATACTTGTTCTTTTTACGCAAGAAGCACATTTTCCACCCTTGTGCCCTCCAGCACTGGCTGCTCAAGCCAAAGATGCCTGTACCAAAGATTGCCCAGATTTTCCTAAAGGACAACAAGCTGGGCATGGGGTGCCTTGTGGACAGCATGAAGAAGGAGGTGGGGAAAAGCTCATGCATAAGCCCACACAGTGGAGCTCCGTATGGGGCCAGCTTCATGAACACCCTCTTCACATCAGAATCTGAACTCGTCTTGGCAAGCATCTTGATGGTTCCCTGCAGTCTCTTTCTCACTTCCTCCCAGTCCAGTACCCCTGTCCTAAACATGTACCATAGGGCATCAACGGGCATTGGCTCGGAGAGTGATCTTGTCCCTGGCACTTTGTTCATGATCTGGTTCAGGAGAGTCGAACCGCTTCTTGGCGTCATAACACATACTCCAATTTTCACCTTGGGTTCACCAAAGTCTTCACAAAGACGGTAAAAGGAAGATATGGGCATCCTGATGTGTTTGCTGCAACCATGAAAAACTGAATGCACTTGGAAGGGATAAACTGTTGTGTCATTTATTTTCTTGCCAGGGTCTCCAACTCCAAATATGGCCTCATCCTTGGTAAAATGGGAGAGAATGATATTGTCGTTTTCTAGCACCATCCTGGGATCAATGTACTTGTCATGCTTGTATATGTAGACACCATTTCTTGGCAGTGGATATCCTGGCACAAAGTTTGCATTTGCCACCACTGTCACAAGTTGGGCTGAGTAGTCATAATAGCTCCTTGCCAATTCCCTCTCATTGCTGGTTCCTCGGGAAAAGCTCCATCCCAAGAGCCATAGAGTCACAGTGTCAATCAAGAATACTACTTTGTTAAATGTCCACAGGATGAACACCTTGAAGGCAGGATCCAACGTCATGATCCTGGCTTAAGTGCCTCTGTGGGAATGGCCCAATATAGCGCGAATGCGCTTACGTAATCGCTCGGAATGTGGGTGCGACGGTGCGTGCGCCAAGAAAAACATGTTCCTGCATACGGTCAATGACTCAATTTGCCTTCTTTTCACCACTCCACATGGCGAAAATTTCTGGCTTTGATTGTTTAAGGGATTATTGTCGCTGACTCTAGCTGTTTCGATTGGTGTGGCATGTTTAAGACTCTCTCTCGTTCAAATGATTGCTGTACCCGTGACCCATGCACACTGTTCGAAGGGTACAGGGAAAATTTTAACTAATTTCGAGGGCCACTGCCAGACTTCTGAAGTCGCCACCGAAATACCGCCGGTACTTTCCCAGCGTGTACTCAAAGAATGTCTGAAACGATGCTGTCGGGAGTACAATAAAGACTCCCTTATCTTCAAATTAAGATTCAGAACTCACATTTTGACTTTTTTTTCGAGATTATTCAGACACTTGGGACTTAGGAGACCCCTCTCCTCTCTTTTCCCTTTCCTATCCCTGCCTCTTGTTTCATTTTCCCAGATACTTCTCCCAATGTCCCCTACAATGCCTTCTTTTCCATTCGACTTCTCCATTTTTCACATGTGCTGCCTCATTTGTTTATAATAGCATCTCCCCAAAAGCTAACCTACACTCCGGTACAGCATAAGTATGTAGAAATTAAAAAAATGATGCACGTCTTGTTTATTTTTTGGCATTGGGAAAAGCATCATGAAGAAATCTTCTGAACTCTTCAATGGTACAATCATAGGATAAATTTAGATGAAAATCCCTGTTGATTTGGCTTGCATAGGCAACTGTACTGGAGGATACTTCTTCCTTTCTTACAGTGTAGGAGAAGGTCCCCATTTGTGACTCAATTAACATGGCAGGTAGACCAACAGAGGAATCTTCATCTTTGCCCATGTTTTTGAAAAGGTGCTCAATGGTGGCAGAGGGGTTGTTCACCAGGTCTTCATACAAACCAACTAGCTGGAAGATATGCCCGTAATCCTTGGCTGAGGCAAGACTCAAACCATAGATGAGAGCAGACATCCCATCATAATTGACAGGCTGCCTCCAGGACCTGACCAGTTTTTTTATCTTGTCATACTTGTTCCTCTCACGCAAGACACACATGGTCCACCCATGCACTCTCCAGGCCATACCTGTTTGTTTGTTTAATAGGAGTCCACGTCAAGGAAATATCACACATTTATACACAAATGGGAGATACAACGAAAAACTTATGCAGCATTCCGTCCCTTGCGTGGCCTGGATCTTGTCCATGTCTTGACACATCTTTGTGACTTCAGAGCTCGTGGTTGGGTGATGATTGGGATGGATGCACATCAGTTGCCTTATTGGCCTGGACGCTGTTCCTAGTGTTCTTGCCCCACCAGAGGTCTTTGGTCACCAGCAATAGATTTTTGAAGAAGCCCCGCCTAGCGCCTTATGACTAATTTTTGAATAACTTCTTCTTGCACACACTTAAACTTCCCAACTCCAGGCCATACCTGTTAGGCCATAAATTCCCATGCCAAATCTTGCCCACACTTTCCGAAAAGACAACAAAGTGGGCATAGGATGCCTGGTGGAGAGCATCATGAATGTGTCAGGGAACAACTCATGAATCAATCCACACAGGGGAGCTCCATGAGGTGCAAGTTTCATGAAGACTCTATCCACGTCAGAGTTTGGGCTGGTCTTTGCTAACATCTTGATGGCCCCTTTCAGCCTCCTCCTCACCTCTTCCCAATCCAGAGTACCAGTCCTGAACATGTACCAAAGAATGTTGAAAGACATTGGCTCAGACAGTGATCTGGTTCTTGGCACTCTGTTTATAATCTGGTTCAGTAGAGTTGATCCACTTCTAGCTGTCATAACACATACTGCAATCTGGACTTTGGGATTCCCACAATCTTCACAAAGACGGTGGAAAGATGATATGGGCATTCTGATGTGTTGGCTGCATCCATGAAACACGGAATGTGCTTGGAAAGGAAACACTGCTGTGTCATTGACTTTTTTTCCAGGGTCACCAAAGCCAAATACAGCCTGATCTTTTGTAAAATGAGAGAATATGATATTGTCATTTTCCAGCACCATCCTTGGATCCACGTAGTTGTCATGCCTGTAAATGTAAACCCCATTCAGAGGCAGTGGGTAGCCTGGCACCAAGTTTGCCTTTTCCACTACAGTCACAAGTTGAGCTGAGTGTTCATAGTAGCTTCTTGCAAGCTCCTGTTCTTCCCTGGTACCTCCAGAGAAGCTCCATCCAAAGATCAAGTCAGTAGCAATGTCGACTAGTGAGATGATCAGGTTGAGCCCCTTTAGAAACAATACTTTGAAGACAGGATCCAACATTGTGAATCATCAACTTATGTATGGGAAATGAGAAACTTGCGATTCATTGAATCACGCAAGGGGATAATGGTTTTTTTTGTCCTCTCTTCTGCGTCTACTATGTCCTTACTTACCACGCAGTAGTTTGAAGTCGGTGTTCTACTTAGCTACATAGCGCCGCCGACTTGGCCTGGGAGACTTAGCCGATGTGGACTACGTTTTTTCATACAAACTACAGATGGCTTCTGCCTACATCTACCTTGTGCACCTGTGTACCGTAGATTTAATCTTAATTTCTCGTAGGAGCAACATGTGCGCACATTAAAAAATGCAGAGTGATGAAGCATCCTCCCAGAACACCTTTAGTGAGCCGCCTTTCTGCCTAGATATTCGCAGTTTTATCATTCACTGTTTTCCCTGGTACTGCCTCCTATAATTTTTTTTTGCTGAATTTTAGGTTCGACATTTCTTTTTCTTTCTTTCACAGGACAGCGTCGACTCCATCAAGGAGCCCATGATGAAGTACAACATGCCCCACGTCAAGTCGCTCCCGCTCTCCTGGCTCATAGCCTGCTTCAGGCAACTCAAGCTGCTAAGACCCGAAGAGGTCAAACCGGAGGAGAAGAAAGACAAATAATCTATTGCTGTTTGATGCGTTTATTTTTCCAAAAATGTGAGAAAAAAGATGAAAAATGTTAAAATTTCTAGGTGCGGACGTGAAAAAAACCCCTACAAGATGAAAAAAAATTGATTCGCTGATTCGTTATTTCTTCGAGTATCACAACACTTATTTTTTTCACTCATTCCTTTGCCTGTGAAGTCCTTCCTTCCTCGTTCTCCTCGTCTTCCTTGTTCACTCTTCCGTCACTCTTGTGATCCTTCTTCTCCCCGTCCCCAGCCTCGTCCTCCTCCGCCTGCTGCTTGAACTTCTCCATAGCGCGGGCGAAGGAGACACCGCCAGCGGAATCCTTGCCGCCAACAACGACGGTTCCCAAGGACTGAAAAGGTTAAGTTACAAAATCAGTTTTCCTGTTAATTAGCTTAGAAAATCGAAGTACATCATCACCTTTCGTTTCCTAAGTGCGGTCCTGTGATCCTCCACCTCGACACTCTTTGCCCTCCCTGCGTTGTTCTGCATCATGAGGAGTGCCTCTATCCGCCTAGAGAGCGAACCGTCTGCCACCTCGACAGAGCTTGCGCGGCGGTTGTTGGAGGAAGAGAGGAGGAGGGCCTTGCTGGCGGTGGAGGAGGCGGAGACGGTGGTGGTGGTGGAGACGGTCTCCGTGGAGGAGGCGGTACCGAGAGACACCTCCTCGGAAGAGGAGGAGGAGCTGTTGGTGCAGATGCCGTCGTCTGTTGTCCCGTTTTGCTGCTGCTGATGGAACAGGACGTCCGTGGGAGTCTGAGGGAGGCTGCCGATGCCGTCGTCCTCTGAAGGCTTGGAGTGCACGTCCACTGAGAGCTTCTTTGCGGCAGCAGGTGCTATCCTCTTTGATGCCACCTTGTCCGCTCCCTCCTGCTGCTCCCTTATCTCCTCCAGGTTGCTGCTGCTGCTGCAACTGCTCGTCCTCCTCTTACTTCCCTCCAGCGACGCCACCGCCCTCGCCTTCAGCTCCTTCTTCAGGTCCTCCACCTTGTTCATAGCGGAGGGGACCGAGTTGCTCCTGGTCGGAGGAGGATGCTTCTTGCCCTGTTCAGCCTCCTCTCCTCCTTCCTCCGTGATTGTGATGACCGCCTCCGTCTTCCTCCTGAGGTACTTCTCCTTGAGCTGCTGGAGCTTCTTGTCGGAGATGGCCTTGGGGTGGTTGATCTCGAAGTAGTCCCAGTTGCGGGAGCGGCTGTTGTTGGTGTTGCTTGCAGAAGCTCCCTGGGAAGCCTCCTTTGGTAGTTCTTCCTCGGGATTCTTTTCCTCCTCCTTTGCGGCTTTAGAACTTTCATTTTCCTCCACCTCTTCCTCCTTCTCCACGGTCGCGGGAGACGGAGAGGACTCAATGAGTATGTTGGTGAGGTTGAGAATGTTCATGTCTGTCGAGTGCGGGTTGAAGAGGATGGCCGAGGTGGACTTGCGTCTCAACTGCCTCTCCTCCATATCCGACAGGGCGGCGGACGAAGAAGCCCCAGCCACTGCGGAGGAGGAGGAGAACGGGGAGGAGGTCTCCCTGGCGCGGAGGCGCTTCAGTTCGGCGTCAAGGTTCAGGGACCCCCTCCTCTTCTGCTTCTCTTGATCGCTATCCTGTTGACAGAAAAAAAGCCGATTTAACCTCGTAATAGCAAAAGTATCTTTTTAAAAGAAACTTACCTGCTCTCCTCCCCCCTCCTTGTTGTCGCTGAAAGTGCCAATGAGCTGCGCCACCTTTTTCCTCATCTGTATCTTTGATAGCTCCGTCTGCCAGGACGACGTCCTCCGCATCTGCTCCCCGGCGGCATCCAGCCCTAGGGTGGCCGTGTGGGAGAAGGCCTTCTCGGTGGCAGCCTTGGCCAGGGGAGGAGGGTGCCTCTGATGCTGATGCTGTTTCTTGGCATCCTTGCCCTCCTCCTCCTCGGCGCTGGAGCTGCTTTTGTTGGCATTGTTTGTTGCTTCTTCTATTTCTTTAGCCTCTTCGTCATCGTTGTCCTGTGACTTGTCCGGACCCCCCAGCAGGAACTTGACCTTTGCTTCCTTCTCCTCCTCATCTTTGGATTCTTGTTCTTCTGCCTCTTTACTATCAGAAGGCTGCTTTGTTGTTGCATCGTTGAGTTCTTCAGCTTCTTCCTGTTGCTTTTCCTCGTCCTCCTGCCTCGCTGGAACCTTTGAGTCAATGTCTGCCGAAACACCTGTTTCGCAGGTCTTCTTCTTCACCTGCTCAGCAGGTGTATTAGACAGAGGGAAGTCGACCTGAGAGAGACAACATTATGGTGTAAAAACACTTTTTTTTACATAAGTAGGGTATATATTTTACCTGTATCCCCACTCCTTCCGTGATGAGATCCACCTGTACCCCGATGGAGGCAGTCCGCTTTCTCGGAGGCGGAGGAGAAGTTCCAGTAGCGGTAGAGGTGGAGGTGGAGGTCGACGCCGAAACTACCGTCGAAACTTCCGTCGAATAGGAGAGATCCGGCTTCTTCTCCGCGTTCTCCGTTTCCTGCTCTTGCTGCTCCTCCTTCTCCTCCTCCTCCGGCGCCTCCACCAGCGTCTGGTCCACGATAGATGAAGAAGGCAGGGGCGGCTGCGGAGGCGGAGGCGGAGGCGTACGCTCCTGATGGGTGAAGAATGCAAAAACAAACAATGAATTACATCAATTCCCACAGGTTCGATGCCGCAAATATCAGTGAATTGGAACGTGTTAATCTCCAATCATATTTTATCTAATTAGTTTCTACTTCGTACTAGCTAGCGTATTGCTAGTTGAGGGAAGAAATAAAAAACATTTTAAAAAACAAATAGAAAGGACTAAGCAGGTAGTTGGTAATTTTCGTCTATCTTTATAAAAGTCGGCATAATTATCGCAGCATTTGTATAGTGTATTTTCACGCACAAGAGTCCACCTATACACGCTGTATCATACCGCATCAAAAAAGTTTTCTATTGTTGTGACTATGAGCTCAATATTGGGCGTTGGGAAATGAATTTCGCAAGAAACTTCTCAACTCATCCATGGTGCAGTTGTAAGGAAAATTTAGGTGGAAATCCCTGTTGATCTGGTTTGCACCAGCTACTGTGCTAGGAGACACATCTTTGCTGACTTTGTAGGAGAAAACACCATTCTGAGACTCAATATCCATGGCAGTGAGGCCAACGGATATGTCTTCCTCAATACCCATGTTCTTAAATAGGCGCTCAACAGTTGCAGAGGGGTTGGCAACCAGATCTTCATACAGCCCAACTTGCTGAAATATGTCCCTTTGTTCCTTGGCAGAGGCCAGACTGTCAGCGTAGATCAGAGCTGCATTCATATCAAAGGTTACAGGTTGTCTCCAGGACTTGACAAGCTTCTGCATCTTGTCATACTTTTTTCCTACATGGGGGGTGCATATGTTCCACCCTTGTGATCTCCAACACTGGCTGGTCCAGCCAAAAAATCCCGTGCTGAAGACTGCCCATATTTTCCTGAAGGATTGCAAGCTGGGCCGGGGATGCCTTGTGGATAGCATGAAGAATGATTTGGGAAAGAATTCTTGGATCAATTGACATTGGTATGTTCCAAAAGGTGGAAGCTTCATGAAGATTCTTTTCACATCAGAGTCTGAGCTGGTTTTTGCCAGCATCTTGATGGCTCCCTTCAGCCTCCTCCTCACCTCTTCCCAATCAAGAGTCCCATCCAGAAACAAAAACCACAGGTTGTCAATGGGGACTGGTTCAGATAGTGATCTGGTGTTAGGTACCTTGTTCATAATCTGGTTCAGCAGGGTAGATCCGCTCCTTGGAGTCATGACACATACTCCAATCTTGACTTTGGGATCTCCAGAATCATCACAGAGACGATGAAAGGAGGATATTGGCATCCTGATGTGCTGGCTGCAACCATAGTATATGGCATGGGCTTGGAAAGAAAAAGTTGTAGTGTCATTGAGTTTCTTGCCGGTATCCCCAATGCCAAAAATTGCTTCAGTCTTGGTGAAATGAGAAAGGATGATATTGTCATCCTCAAGTACTGTTCTTGGATCAACATACTTATCATGCTTGTAGATATAGACCCCATTCCTAGGCAGAGGAAAGCCCGGTACAAAGCTTGCCTTTGCCACCACGGTCACCAGCTGTGCAGAGTAGTTGTAGTAGCTCCTGGCCAGCTCCCTCTCCTCTCTGGTGCCCTTGGTGAAGCTCCATCCAAAGAGCAGGTCAGTCACAATGTCAACCAGGGAAATGATCAAATTGAGCCCTCTTAGAAAGAACAACTTAAAAGCAGGGTCCATCATCATCGCGGAGCAATGGTCTGAGAAGGAATGTTGTGTGATCGCCGGGTGTCTCTTCAAGCAAACCTGTTTCTGGGTATGGTATAGTGAAGAAAGTGTGCACGGATTTTCTCGCACGGCCACTTACGTGCCATTACGAATGCAGGGTTTTTCCGCTGTTTTACTTTCCATCTGTGGATGTAGTTCTATATCTATAGCGAAGTTAATTTTACATTGTCTGCTTAGTTGCATAAATATCGCCGTACGCACCTAAGTTGTCGATTTCTAGCTTAATTTCAGCAACAGGGGCACGGGCACGCATGTGGAAATACCGGTTTGATCGGAGTGAGGAAAGCATACGTGGGCGAGCAAAA
>JAAUXV010031275.1_pt1 | contig 11857 bp, 5 predicted proteins | sample 7278181 | NCBI WGS metagenome assembly JAAUXV01 (sample SAMN14350114, study PRJNA611818) | marine sediment metagenome | isolation source: surface marine sediment (2.1m) | place: French Polynesia: Moorea | collected 2018-08
GACGATCGCAAATTCGCCCCTGGGCGCCACAATTTTTGAGGTACAGATATCTCCTTTTAGTATGTTGTGCACAATGTCTCTGAGCATCACATATCCAAAAATCTCTGGAATATCTCAAAAATTGTGGCGTCCAGAGGCCGATTTGCGATCGTCATTTTACTACATAGAATACGCGATCTCCTTATGCTAGAAATCGGCGGCCGGCCTCGATCGGCGCACTTTGAAAAGGGGGTTCGTCGCAGTTTGTCAGAGATAAGTAAGAGATATCTCCTTCTAATAAAAATATTCGGCGCGGTTTAAAAAGGGGGTTTGTCGCAGTTTGTCAGCGCCCGGCCTGTAAGAGATCCCTCCTTCTAATAAAAATATTCGGCGCAGTTTAAAAAGGGGGTTCAAAGGGGGTTCGTTGCAGTTTGTCAACGCCCGTCAACGCGACAAATCCCGGCCAAGGCTTTTACTGTGCCCCCTTTGGAGCTGCTGTCAGATCTCTCAATTTGGGAGAGGAGGTCCAACCTGGAAGGCCTGGAGATACGGAACACCGTCTTGCACTGGGATCCCGTGGCAGTTAGGATGCTTTCATCAGGAAATGATACCACCACTGTTGGGTGGACAGGACTTTTGCCTCAGGTGTTGGAGGAGCTCAGGAATGTCCTCAACTTTACAATTGTTCACAGCTCGCCTGAGGACGGCCTTTGGGGTGGAAAGGTAACGTCGGAATATTTGGTAAAATGTGCTTGAACGTACACCAGTTTAAAAGTACTATTCACGGTTTTTCTACGCTGATCCATTATTTTAAAAAAATATATTGTTAATAAAAGGTTCCTCCTTTTATGTAAGGTTTCTGGAAATTCATCGGTCGCACGCCGTTGGAGCGGCATGGTGGGGGAGCTCTTCTACGGCCGCGCCGACGTCAGCTCGGGCGGCCTGGGCATGTCCGCGGAGAGGAAGGAGGCGGTCGAATATTCGGGGGATCTGGTCAAGACGCTCCACACCCTGACGGTCAAGAATCCGGGATATGCTGGGGAGGGAGAGGCGGAGGCGGAGGCGGGGACGCTCAACAGCCTCTCCTTCTTTAAGATATTCTCGCTGTGGGCGTGGGTGGGCACGGCGGCCGTGGGGACCACCTTGTCCTTGGCGCACGGTTTTGTTGAGCTCAGGTTTGATAGTAAAAAAATAATAATAAAGATAAGGGAATATTTTGATATTGATTTGCCCCAAAAATTATCTCTCCAAAAGAGTTCGCCTGGGTACATTCTTGAGAGGAGCCACAAACTTCTTCCTGGCGTTGATGCAATTGGGCAACGGAGGCAGCGACAGTGATGTCCCGATGGATCGGTGGTCCCGCAAGCTCCTCCGCCTGTCAGTGCTCGCCTGCGGCTTCCTCCTCTTCTCCGCCTTCTCCGGCGACCTCACGGCCACCATGACGGCGGGGGACTCCGGGGCGGTGCCCAGGGACTTTGGAGAGGTCCTGGAGCGGGGGTACACGGTCGTCGTGGCCAACGGTGTTCGGACCGCCCTCTGGGCAGGTCCGACTTCAGCAGGTCCACAGGACTCTGGTGGGGAAAGGCTGCCTTCAAGGCCAACTCTTATTAAAACTGCAGCAATAAAGGAACAAAGTAAAAAGGAGATGTTTTCTCTTCAAGGATTCTTTTTATTCTGAGCTTTCTTTGTTGTCTTTTCCAGAGAGAAATAAACTAGAGGGAGCTCACATCATATCTTCTATCTTCACATAAAGAATCTCTTCCTCTTCCCTATCTCCCTGTCGACCCCACCTCCGTCGACAGACTCCCCCAGTGGACGATCGAGCGGGAGCGGGGGCATTATCGTCCAAACGACGGTCGAAAAGGAGGGGGAAAGCAACGGCGGCCAAGGGTTAGGGGTTGCGCCCAATGTGGGGCCGTCCCACGAGACATGCGTTGGGGGGGAAAAAAAATAAACGCGGGCGACTATTAACATAAAACCGCAAAGCGGCACAAGGCACACAGGTTAATTTTGAAACGAGATACTAAATACTTCGGCGTAAAGGAAAGGATCACGGGGAAAAAAAATATTAAACACGAAAGGCACAGAAGCATATTCTCTTCTTCGTTCTTCATATAAATTCTTCTCTAAATTGAATTCTTTGCTGGGTCCGTCTTCACTCCATGTCCCCGTCGTCGTAGGAGGAGGAGGGCTCGTCCTCCCAGGCCGGGTGGGCGGAGCCGGACGGCAGTACGCCTCCGGGCGGCGGTGAGAAGGGGCGGTGCGACAGGTAGAGGCCATTGTCGAGAACTCCCCCTTGCGGCAGTGGCCTGTTCTCCGGCAGCTTGAGCACCGTGCTGAGTGTGGCAATGGCGGCGGAGACGGGCATGTCCGAGAGGCGGCGATAAGACACCACCGCCGCGTCTCTTGGGGCCGACTGCGGGTAGGGGTAGAAGCCCCACGCTAGGTTTTGAAACCTCTTCTTCGTGTAGATGCCAATGTCTGCGCACTCCTCGAAGTCGTACCTGAGCTTTTCCATAATCCTCTCGTCGGACATGTTGCAGGCGTCGCCGTCGCCATGGCCGCGGCACTGGCAGACCGGGCAACGGGCGTGGAGGGCCGGGCAAACCGCCGTGTGGTGGTCGTGGCCCTGCGGGCAGCGGCGATAATCGCAGAGTCTCCTTGTCGGCGCCAGCTCCCGCTGCTCCCTGAACTTGGTGCAGTTCAACTCCCTGCTACCCCTGAGGAACTTGGAGCAATGCCAAGAGGAGCAAAAGGAGCACCTCTTGTCGAAGACGGGCTGCTCGACGTAGGGGTTGTTGAGCACCTCTTCCCTGGTGAGGGGGACGTGGTCGAGGAGGCGGCGACTGAGGCTGCGGTGCCTCTTTCTCTCCGCAGCCCTCTTCTCCTTCGCCGGCCTCTGCAGCTTCGGCCCGCGGCGCGTACGAGCAGCCAACTTGAGGTTCAGGTCCGGCGCAATGACTGCGATGGGCACCGGCAGTGGGCTGGCGGCTTCCTTCTTGTAGTCCGCCGCGGACGCCTTTCCCTCCGCGCAGCGGGAGCGGAGGTCGAAGGGAGCGTAGCGGGGGGAGGTCCTGCCGCGACGGAGGGGGCCCTGAGGGGCGGAGGTCCCTTCCTCTCCCTGCTGCTGCTCCGCCCGGTGGCGGGTGAAGGAGGAGCTCGTGCCCTCCATGGGGTCGTACTCGTCCGGCCCCACCTCCAGTGCCGCCGCACCCGCCGCCGTATAATAGGCCGGCTGGGTGGTGGTGGATGGGGGAGCGGGCCCCAGCCGGTGCGCGAGCGGTGGTGGGCGGTTGCTGCCGCCAGGCCTGCTGCCGCCGTTGTCGGCGGGGGTGGTGGTCCGCTCGAGCGGTGGTGGGCGGTTGCTGCCGCTGGGCCTGCTGCTGCCGTTGTCGGCGGGGGTGGTGGTCCGCTCCGCGGCGGGAGGCGCCTCTGGGGCAGCCAGCCGCTTGAGGGCCTCCTGTATGTTCTTCTCCTTGTTCTTCTGCAGCTCCTCCTGCAAGGGTGGGCCGCCGCCGTTGTTGTTGTTGGCGTCGGGGCGGCTGTAGGGATTGTTATTGGGGTCGGGCTTCTGCTCCTCCTCTTTAAAGAGGCCCTCCCCGTCCTCCCCGAGGTCGATGACCAGCTCGGTAGCGTCCTCCTCCATCCCTTCTTCCCCACTTTCCCCGCCGATTTCCCCTTCCTCCAACTCCACCAGCGCGGCCCCAGCCGCAAGCGCCGCCGTGGCGGAGGTGGCCGCGGTCGGCGGGGCGCCTCCCCCTACGGGGACATCCTCCTCATGTGGGACGTCTCCTCCCTCTCCATCCTCAAACACCTCCACCTTCTCCACCTCTGCGGACGTCGGCGCGGCGGAGGCCTTGTCCTCCCTCTCTTCCCGCGCCCTCCTCTTCTGCTCCTCTCTTTCCCTTTTCTTTTCCTCCTCCACCGGGCGCTGCGGCTCCGGGGAGGGAAGGTGCGCGTACTTCGGATTGTACATGCGGACGGCGGGGGAGCTGGAGTCCCTCTTGGAGGTGAGAGGGGCGTCGGTGGGGCTCAAGCCCAGTGGGTCCTTGACCATCTGCTGCTCCTCGTTGAGGGAACTCTGGAGAAAAACCAGAAAGGTCTCCCGGAGCGGCAAGTTCTTCATCACCGCCTTGAGGCCGCCGTAAACGAGGCCGTGGCGAATGAGGCGGCTGATGAACATGTGGGGGCCGTAGGTACAGAAGTAGAGGTTGAAGATTTCTCTATCGCCGAGACTCCAGACGCCGTTAGGCTGCCAGCCAGGGGTCCTCCACTCCGGCCAATCCACCCGCTTCTTTTTCTCCCTCTCCTCCAGGCGGAACTCACCGCTGCCCACCAACTGCAGCCAGGTGGCCTTGCGCGAGGGGAGGGGGTGGTACCCGACGGCGTAGGAGAGCTGCCAGGCGAGATCACCCCTGGAGGCGGGGACGGCGGGTCTAATGACGCCAGCCGTCTGGTAGATCTCGAAGATTTTCTCCGTGTCGACCTGGTTGGTGACAACGAGGCCGTGCAGTTTATTGCGGAAGGTGCGAGACTCCCCCGAGGTCAACACCGTGACGTCCGGGTCCTCCAGCCAGGTCCGCACCTCCGGAGGCAGGAGCTCCACCCTTTCCTGCCAAGAGCAGATCTGCTCGAGGGAGCGGATGGAGAAGATGGCGACTCTGCCATTGTAGGAGGAGACGGCGAGGTACTTGAGCACGTTGAGGCGCCTCACCAGGTGCAGGCCGATGACCGGCACGGCCTGCAGCGCCGCGATAAATTCGCCTGCTGCTCCCGACTCATACCAGCACTCCGGCTTAAAGATCGGGAAGCAGAGGCGCTTCTGGGCAGCCTGAAGTCTGTCCTCCCAGCGCTGCGGCTTGGAGAGGAGGTAGAAGTGGTACAACACATTGTAGTTGTCGCGGCCGGAGCCGCGGAGGGTCCGCAGGACACGCTCGAAGATCTCCCCCTGCATGGGGAAGGGATCGGGGTGAAACATCTTTGCAGCCTGCATGTTGTTCGCTCTGTGGCGGAACCAGCAGGACTGAGGGCGAGGAGAGGGATTCACCGCCGCTCGTGGAATCTGGAGGGGGTGGTAGCAGCCGCTTGCCGCCTCCCAGCAGGCGGTTGAGAGCGCTCTTGTATTCACCAAAGCGCCGCCCCCCCCCCTTAAGGAACAGAGCGGGCTGGCGTACTTTGGTGAATTCTGGAGGAAAGTAGGGAGAAGAGACGGCTGCTCTCCTCTCGCAGGGCGAGGAATATGGCGACCGCCACCAGCTTCTTGTTGGTGTGTTGGCTTTGAGGGAACCACGAGTTTGGAAACTCGTCCGAGGTGGTTCCCGATTAATTGTCAGATGAGGGCGACGGTTGTTTTCTCAGCAGGAAGGAGAAGAACAACCTGACGGACGTCCCTCTTGACTACGAGTGGATTTCTTTTGTTTTTTAGGTCTTCATGTGGGGCCGCCGCCACCCGAATTTCCACCGTACGGACTTGTCCATCAGGGCCAGGAAAAACCTGCAGCACTCTGCCCAGCGGCCAAGCTCTCTCCCCCGAGGGTAGGAGAAGGGCTACGACGTCCCCTTCCTTAATGGGTTTCCCTTCTCCGCGGCTCCAAGTAGCTTGTAGCATGTGGGGAATGACTTCCTTCTGGAACCGCTGCCAGAATTGAGCGAGAACTCTCTGCGTTTCGTTCCAGCGCTTCGCCAACGTCCCCCCATTTTTATCTTCCAAAAAGGTGATCCAAGGGCGCGAGGCACTCCCACCCAAGAAGTGATTCGGTGTTAGTGGAGAAATGTCCGCGGGGTGGGAGGAGACATACGCCAATGGTCTGGAATTTAATATGCCCTCGACTACAGCGAAGGCCGTCTGCAACTGCTCGAGAGAGAGCGACATTTGCGACGGTAGTGCATGGTGTAGTGCGGCCTTAGCAGCTCCGATTAGACGTTCGAATATTCCGCCATAATGGCTGGCGTAGGGGGGGTTGAATCGCCACTTAATTGCTGGTTTTTTACGTTCCAGCTCCTCCTGCGGCATATTCTCCCACAATGCACGCAAGAGGCGATTTGCACCATCAAAATTTCCCCCATTGTCACTAAGGATGGTGTGCGGATTGACCCCATGGCTGCCGGCTCTCATGAGGGCCATCAAGAAGGCGTCCGTGGAGAGATCAGACAGCAGCTCCAATCTCACCGCGCGCACATGGCAGCAGGTGAGGAGGAGCATAAAGTGGGTTTCATAACTTCGCCCCCTCTTGACACGAAAAGGACCCGCGCAGTCCACAGCCGTGACTGCGAATGGGTATTTTTCTTCCCCAGGTTGGGGAAAACGGAGAGCGGGAAGTTGCCCGGGTCGGCGTTGTACCGGGCGGCACAGCCGCCGCCGACAGGGAACGCAGCGGGCCAGCAGCAGGTGTACCAGGTGGCGCGCTCTCGGCAGCCAAAACCTGGCTAATAGCCTGTTGAGTGTATAGCTCACTCCGCCTGCATGTTGTAAAATCTTTTCATGAATGTGTAGTACAAGAAGGCGAGTGAGCGGATGCTTTGGGGGAAGGAGAATGGGCTCCCTGGCATCTCTTGGGAGAGCCTTGGCCTGTGACAATCTCCCTTTTCCCCTGATAAGCCCCTTTTCGTCCAAATAGGGCTGTAGCTGCAGCAGGCCTTGCTCTCTCCTGAACTGCTTCTCGTGCTCCCTGTGGTGGAGCCGAATCTGAACGTCCCACTGCGCCGCTCGCAGCAAAATCGTTTCCGCCCTTGCGGCCGCCGCTTCCAAGGGTGGAAGCCGGAGAGTTGAACGCGCGCGGTCTCTCCATCGTAAAAGGCGAGTCACAAATGAGAGGACCTTGCTCCAGGTGCTGCACCTCTCCGCGCGCAATGGCAGCAGGGGAGGCTGGTCAGCAGTATTCGCAAGGAAGACTTGTTCGGTCTTCTTCATTTCCTTGAGGACCTCCGAGGTTCGCACCAGGGCGGGTCGAGCGGGCCAGTATTGCTCTTCTTGCATCAAAAAGGCAGGGCCCCTCAGCCACAGTGCTTCCGCTCCCAATTGGGTTGGGGACTTGCCCCTCGTCGCCCAGTCAGCCGGATTCTTGTCGGTGGGAACCCACCGCCATTCCTCAGGGCAGGTGGATTGGCGAATCTTGTTAAGCTTGTTATATACAAATGCTTGGAAACGCTTTGAATCGTCATTCAACCAAAAGAGCACCGTAAGGGAGTCCGACCAATGAACCACCTGCGAAACTGGGTGCTTGAGGTGGTAGAGCGCAACTTGTCTGACCTTGACTGCGAGAAGGGCGGCCAACAATTCGAGCCGGGGGATGGTGAGAGCCTTAGCCGGAGCGACGTGGGCCTTGGCAAAAACCAGCGACACTTCCTTCTCCTTCTCATCTGACATTACCAAGTATGCGGCAGCGGCGTAGGCGTGCTGCGAAGCATCGGCGAACACGTGCAGCACCGCCTTCCCTCCTCCACACTTGCGTATATTCCGCCCAATGCGCACTTCCGGCAGCAGCGGCAGGTGGGCCAGCCACTCCTTCCAGTCCTCCGACGGGAGCAACTCTTCATCCCATCCTTTCTTAGTGCGAGCGACCAAGGAGAAGTAGATCCGCGCCCTGATGGTGAACGGCAGGAGCAGTCCCAGGGGATCAAACAATCTCGGGAACACCTTCAACACCTTCCTCTTCGTCCAGCAGGTCTCTGCTGGAGCTTCCATTCTGAAGAAGAATTCGTCGCTCCTTGGATCGTACGCCAGCCCGAGCGTCTTTAGATCACTAAGAGTGGGAGAAAGTGCTGTCTCCGAGAGCTCCAGCGCTCCCACCGCCAATTCCTCCTTAGGGAGCATCGTGAGAAGCTTGGGCACGTTGGTGTGTATCTTGGCCAGTTCCATCCCGGCCGCCCCCACTATCTCCTTCACCTGCTGCAGTCTCGCCACTGCTTCTTCCTCCAAGTCCGTGGCATCGAGCACGTCGTCGATCAGGGTGGAATGGAGCAACGTATCGACTGCTTCTGGGTACTTCGACTGGTACTTCTTAGCGTGTTCTTTCAGCACAAAGACGGCCACGCAGGGGCTCCCCGCGTTGCCGAATACGTGGCGCTGGAACTGGTAGGCAAACATCTCGCCCCCATTCTCCTCCCAGAGGAAACAATGATATGGCTTGTCTTCTTCTAGCAGACGTATATTTAAAAACATCTGCCGAATGTCCCCCGCGATGGTGAAGCGCCCGGACCTAAATCGGAGGAGAACTCCCACTACCTCGTTGAGGAGATTGGGGCCAGGCAGCAGAAACTTGTTCAGCGCAACATCACAGCCCATGACCGGACGAACGGGGGTACTCTCACTCTCCTTGAGGATGGGGAAGTGGGGCAGCAAGTGCTTCACCTGCTCTCCGTCTACTGGTACTCTGCGAATGATGTCCTTCTTCTCCCAATCAACGAAGACCTTCCCGTAGGCCGCCCTCAAGGCTGGATCGCGGAAGGTTTTGCTCCTGCTCAGGTTGTTCAGCCTGCCCTTGGCCAATCCCATGTGGAGGGGGGAACGCTCCTTCCCTGGCTTCCAGGTGCAGGAGACCTCGTATTTCCCTTCCGTCATGCGGAGAGAACTGCGCAACTGTTTAATGATGTATTCTTCCTTAGGGGAGAGTATCTCCATTTCTCCAGGATCTTCTACGTCCAGCATGCGCTGGACGATTTGCAGGAGTTGCTTGTCGGAAGGGACTTGTCGCAGTCCGATCCCTTTCTCCTCCGCCACCAGCGTCGCCACCGCGCTCTCCGGCAGCGGGGTTTCCGCAAAAAGGGCGGAGTCAAGGGGAATCGCCCCCACTCCTGCTGCTTGTTCCTCCCCCTCCGACACCGGACCCGTAATGGTCCATCCCAAGGGGGTGAGCCGCGCCACTGGCTCCTGTGGTCCCCCCACCAGCTCCTCCAGGCTCGCCATCAGGGCCGGGCACTTGCTCCCCAGCAAGATGTCCACCCTTCCGTTAGGTACGGGGGGGGAAATCTGCACCTGCTGGAGATGCTTATACTGTTGCACCCAGGGGGCCCAGTTGAATGGAATGTACGAGCCAGCAGGTGTTTCCATCACCTGCGCCGGCAAACTCTTCCGGAAGTTCCCGGCTACATTACGAACTTCCACCACAGTGTTAATCGTTCTGTAACGGGACAGAACTCCTCCCACTCCTTCCGTCCGAGCCCACGCCGCCGGTCCCGTGAGGCCCAACGCCGCGGCCGCGCTGCGGCTGACCCTGGCGGTCGTGGTACAACCGTCGTCCAGCAGGGCGTTCACTGCAACTTGCTTCCCACTCTGCGGGTTTACTAGGATAATGGGTATAGTTCGAAGGGAGACTCTTGTCGCCTGCTGCACAGCCGCCTTAAGGCCGAACTGTAGCAGCTCTGTGGCGTCCTCGAGGTCTTCTTCCTCGTCCTCCTGCGTAAAGAGTACGACTTCCGTTCCCTCCTGCGCTCCATGTATCATGGTGTGGTGTTTTTTCTTGCAGGTGGCGCACAGGTACGTAAAACGGCACCTGCCCACGCTGTGCCCCAGCTGGAAGCAGAGGTAACAACGCCTCTCTTTCATTAGGAGATTCTTCCTGCTAGTGGGGTCCATTGCCTGAAACTTTGCGCATTTTGCGAGACCGTGGTCCTCTCCACACAGGGAACAAGGAGGCCGCCTCTTGAAGGGAGGACGGACAGCAGGGCGGCCTTGGCTTCCCGCCGCAGGGGGGCCGCCGGCTGCAAAGAGCTGGCTCTCCCATTCTCCTTCTCCCTCTCCGCCCTCCGGCAGGAGAGGGACATCCGCCACTTCTCCCCAAGCATCCACCTCGATCTGTTGCTGCCCGAGAAAGTGCGGTTGGTACCCCGCTTGTCGAGCTTGTCCTTGTTGTGCGCGGAGGAAGGCAGGCGGTACTGCAGGGGGAGGTTCTTTCCCCCCTGCTCCCTGTGCCCTCCGTCTAAGGAACATCTCCACCGCTCGATGATGGGCGAGTTGTTGTCCAAGCCAAACGTAGAGCGAGTGGATTCCCTTCGGTTGACGAACTTGATTGAGCCACTCATGGTAGCGTAATGCGTACTTTGATTCCACCTTGTTCATGAGTAGGGTGTAGAATGCGAGAGATTCAGACGGGTCGAGCTGCGCTCCGGAGATGCCCGCCCACTCCGTCATGAAGGAGCCCAGGCGTGAGTGCATCATCTCCAACGTCCGGAACTCCCCTTCCTTCACTTCCGGCAACGCCATCAGAGCGTCCTGCCGCGTCAGGAGGACCGCCTCCTTGCCCCCATATCTGTCCTCCAGGGTCCCAATGGCCAACCTGTAGCCGTCGGGAGTGGAGATAAGGTCAGCAATAAAATCCCTCATTCTAGCAGTGCGTGGCTCCATCGTCGCTCGCAACAGCATTACTTTGAACTGGATATCGATGTTTGCTTGGTGTACACAAGGGATGAAAGTACTGCGCCAAACCAAGTACCCTCTCCTGTCTCCCCCAAAGCGGGGCAGGGCCTGCGGCGCAATCTTAAGCATGCCAGCAAGATTTCCTTCCGCCGCATTTGGAACAACATTCCACGGATGAGGGAAAGACAGGTACCAGGCGGGCGACAACTCCGTCGGTGCAGCGAACGGGCTCAAACCGGCCGGGGCCCAGGCCGGCGCTGCCCAAGAAGAAGCTGCACCCGAGTCTAGCGAACCACTCGCTGCCGCTGCCGAAGGCGCAGCCGACGGCGTAATAGGGATAGAGTTTGCTCCAGTCGCCATCAGGGGCGCCCCTCCCAAGGGTGGCGCCGCTGCCGCTCCCTGCGGGGCAGCGCACATACCCACCCCCAGGGCCCCCGCCATCGTCCCCCCCGCCACCACCGCCGGTGGGGGAAACCCCATCCAGGAGGAAACCGTGGCGGGCGCCTGGCTGGAAGCAGCAAAGGGGGGAACTGAAGTCGGGGCCGCCGCCCCCAGGGCCGACGACATCGTAGGCGGCGGCAGCGGGAAGCCCGCCGTACTGGCTGCCACTCCCCCAGGTGTAGCAGCAGCCACTGGGGCCATTCCCGTCATCAGGGGTGCCGCTCCCCCGGCTGCGGCACCCACCGCTCCCCCAGGTGCAACAGCAGCAGGACCTGCCACTGTTGCTATCGTTCCCGACACAGGCACTGGAGCTCCATGAGCTAGCGATAGCAGTCGGGAGACAGCAGGATGTAGCGGGGCTGCCGCCTGAGCGACGGTAACGGGAGCAGAGGTCGGCGTACTGCTCGTCCCCACCGCTGTTCCCGCAGCTCCCCCCACTGCTACAGCGGCAGAACTGGCCGCCGCCGCAGTCCCCCCCATCCCCGCGCTGAGCGAGGTCGATCGCGGCCTCCCTCCGTTGAACGAACGGATCTTAACTCGTAACATATCTTCTACTGTTTGTAAGGCTACCGACTGCGCGGAAATCTCCGCCGCCCATCTCTGCTTTCTCCCCGCCGGAATGCCGGAATAGTCCAACGTCATGAGCTCTCGACGGCGGAGTCCCGCCGCCTCCAGCTCTGTCTGCAACTCTGCGACGCCCAGCGCCTCATCCACCATGACCTGCCCCACCCTCTCCACCTGCTTCCGCGAGTCCTCGGCCATCCTCTTGGCCGTAGCTTCGTTCGGATGTAGAGAGGACTTGCTAGGGCCCCCCCCTTTCTTCGATCCGGCAGCCGTAGCAGCAGGAACAGAACTCGTCCCCGCCGTCGCCGCGGCCGTCGAGGCGACAGCCTTGGCATTGGTGCCTGCCGTTCCCGCAGCCGTCGCTGCCGCGACCTTAGCTCGCGTATTCTGAGCAGGGGAGTTCAGCGACGGAAGCGAGGCAGAGGGGGCGCCCGCTGATGAGGACGAAGCGGTCGTCGCGACTGTCGGCGTGGTGGTCGTAAGGTCGACCACACTCACGGCGGGAGCCGCGGTGGAGAC
>JAAUXV010027597.1_pt1 | contig 11847 bp, 8 predicted proteins | sample 7278181 | NCBI WGS metagenome assembly JAAUXV01 (sample SAMN14350114, study PRJNA611818) | marine sediment metagenome | isolation source: surface marine sediment (2.1m) | place: French Polynesia: Moorea | collected 2018-08
CGATGGACGGAGGCGGAAGCGCCAGCACCATCTCCCTCCATCTCTCCATCCTCCCTTTCTCCTTCCCCGGCTTTGTCCGGGGCGGCGCCGCCGCCGCCGCCGCCGCCGCCGCCGCCGCCGCCGCCCCGGACAAAGCCGGGGAAGGAGAAAGGGAGGATGGAGAGATGGAGGGAGATGGTGCTGGCGCTTCCGCCTCCGTCCATCGCAGCTGCTGGCGTTTCTCCCTCCCTCCTTTTGCAGAGTGTTGGCAACAACCGGGGATCGAGGGGTGAATGCCTTCTTCTTCCTCTTCGGACAACGGCGATTCAAGTGCGCTATACCTACTGCATGCGCAATATTCGAGAGAGGAATTCGTCGATCCATAATGATTACCCATGGCAAACGGTCGTCTACCTTGATCGCAATCTTTGTTTTCTTCGATTTTATGCAACAGAGGAGTACTGTAGGAACTGCGGTGCTGGTTCCCATCCGAATGTGTTTGTTGCTAAACATGGGATGAGGACTACGACGCCACATCGTCGCTCTGCTTTTGTTGCCCAAAGGGGAACCTCCCCCTCGTATTGATCCTGTTTGTCCGCCTCCGCAGCCTGGAAAAATGGATTGGGGACGGACCGAAAGGCTTTCTCTCTTCCCCATCCATCGTTCGCAGGGGAAAGAGGGAAGGGCAGGGTGGATTTTGGCGAAAAGAGGAAGGAACGTAATAACATAAACGCCAATGATGGTTTGTGTCAGGTGGAGAAAGAGGAGGGGATGGAAGCCTAGGGGGGAGGGGGGTTGCATTTTGGGAGATTGCAGACTCCAGCCATGCAGTACTGTACTCTGATAAGTCAAACTATTTATTCTCTATCTTCAAAAGTCCTCAACAAACATTCCTTCGGAAGTAAAATTAAGTTTGTGAAATGAAGCAGTCAAAACATTGAACATTCTGCCACACCGATAAACATGTACAAGTTGTTCATTTGCATTTCTCGACTCGTACAAGATTACTTTAAATGTTTCTATTTATAAATTTTTTAACCAAAAACATCCACACCAAAAACAGCACAAAGACCTGCTGACCGGAATACGGGCTACAAGTAGTGCAAAGTACAACATTATTTCATTTGGAGCACACTGGGAATGTTATATTAATGATAATTAACACCACCAAAAAGGAGTTTACTTCTGCGCACATTAGGAGATGATGTTTTTTAAACATTACGTTTTTGGACAAAAATGTGTTTTTCTCTATGCGTATTTAGTGATCTTGCTGATTGTCCTCATCCACAGCACGTACAAAGAGAGGAACGACGTGCCAAGGAACATCCCCAGGCATCCGCCGACGTTACCAACCTATGGATATTAAAAATATTTATTGAAAAAACAAAGTTTAACAATCCTTTTGTTTAATAGAACAAATATTTTTTCTTGGGAACTATAATTTCCAACAAAGTATTATCCATCATCCTTCCTCTTAAATTATTTATTTTTTCTGGTGACAAGACCCATCTCCAGTTTCAATGGATTCTGAAAAAAGGTGACCAGGAGACACCACACCCAAAATTTTAGGTATGAATTACTTTGTCTGCAGAAGGTATCCATTTTAGTTCATCAAAACTGACATTATACTGTATAATAATAAACTTCATTTTTTGCCAACTTAAAAAGGCTATAACTTCTGTGGACGGAGTAATTCAGACCTAAAATTTTGGGTGTTGTGTCTCCTGGACTTCTATTTTCAGAATCCATTGAAACTGGAGGAGAATGGTCCTGACATCAGGTATAGAATAAAATAATTTGGTTCCAGGAAAGGGTGCCATGAATTGACCACCCAAATATATTTGTTTCCCACCAGGTTAGTTGTCCCGTACAGCGGCACGTCCGTGACGATGGTCTCCTTGGTGGACTTGAGCCCGTATCCGATGGCGGTGGCCTGAGTCCCGTTAAGCATCTGCTCAAAGGTCGGGGAGGAGAGGGCGTGCTGCTCGATCTGAAACAATTACAGAGGGACCGGTTGAGAGAGCCAAGCAGTCGCGAAAAGGAAGAGGAAACTTTCAGATAAATCAACTTTGCATCTTTCTTTCTGCTCTCCGTCCCCTCCCCTCCCACAGTTCATCCCTAGGTAGATGGACTAAAATATTTCACCTCGAACTCGTCGTACTCGCACGGCGGTAGGCATCCCGTCATGGCCACGAACTGAGGGGATCCGGAGAGGTAGAGCTGACGGTGGACGGTGTAAGTGCGGTTGAAGTCGTCCCAGGTCGAGCAAGGGCGGGAACCCTGCATTAGACAATGGGGGGGCAAAGTCAGAATTGATCTCTGATGTACGGTTTCGTTTTGGTTGACTTTTGGTTCATGTTGCTGGTTGTTGTTGCTTCTGCTCAGACTACTCATTGCAATTCAGTTTTTTGGTGGCTGGGTTGGTAACACTTTCCTCCATTGGCAAAAACATGTTCCAGGGCGAAGCACACCCCGCCGTCCTGGTAGAGAAGTCCTCCATGCAGCGGACGAGGCTGTAGTCTTTTCTGGAGATGCACTGAGATTGCAGGAAAAACTCAAAATAGTTCTGCTTGAGGTCCATCTTTGGTATCTTACAGTATATATGTCAAAGGGGTACAGTGTAGTGATGTTAATGCATAAGCAAAAAAAGTTGAGAATTCCCTGTCCAGCGTAGTTCACCTCGTGTGTGGTGGAGTTAATCCTGACCCTGTGCCTCACGTGCATCGGGTACATGGGCAGGGAGAAGGGCTCAGGGCTACGAGTTGGGCAAGCATAAGTTTCAAACAAAAAAGTAATACGATGCGTCCCATGCGCAGAAACTTACTGGACATAAAATACCTCCTGGAAAAGATGAAGAAATAATTTTTTGCTGTTGTAAACTTTTCAGTGAGAGATGAACTTTAATGGTTTCTCGTCCGTACCTGCCCGACCAACTCCGGCGACATCCCGATGGAGGGAATGAACATTCCCTCGTTGTGGATAAAGACGACGAGGAAGGTCCCCTTGGCGAGAGGCATCCCATCCAGCATGCCGAAGATGAGGATGTCGGAGGTGGTCTGAGAGAGCGGCCGGAAAGCCACGTTCTGGAAATTGTTTATTGCAAGTTTCACTTTTGCACCATCGAAGGAGACTCTTTCTTTCCTGGTAAGTGAAGCACTGCCCTGCCACCATGTTGTAGGAGGTCGGGTGAAAGTTTTCCGCCATGTTCAGGTCCGCCGATGCCAGATTCCCATCCAGCAGCGGGAAGGAGAAGATCCTTAGAAGGAGGTGCTCCTTCTGGAACCTAAATACCCACAAAGGCCACAATGATCGCCTTTCTGAAAGTATGCATTGAGGCGATCCCACTTTTCTACTTGCTGATAGCTTTTGTTGATAATATCGGAATTCAGAAAAGTTTGAGTAGAACCTTCGGAATCTTCGGAAATTTTGTGACGACGGAAAAACCATCAACGATAGCACCTGCAACCACGAAGCCAACACAAGCTGCAGTAACAGGATCAACAGTGGCACAGCTCAAGCGATTCCACGTGGAGCCGCTTCATATTTCGTAACAGTGGCAACAACAACACAATCGCCGTCACCTCTGCCTCTCAATACAAGCTTTCGGGTCCTCCCCGTCCTCCCTGGGGCAGAAGGTCTCGAAGAGCATGACCTCCTGCAGCGTCACGTCTTTGGCATAGGGCGGTATAGTGCAGAAGGTGAGCTGGGGCATCCTGGCCACCTCGTGGTCCACAGTGCGGGTCTCCTCCACGATCTTGTGGTCCCTATACTTGCGCAGGAACCTGGCGGCCTGCTGGGCGAACAGGGCAGTCATCACCGCCACGTACAGGTACACCGTCAGCCCGCCAAGGGACTTGGACTTGGACTTGCTTGCGCCGGTGTCAGACATTTTCTGAAACTGGCGGGAAGAATACTCAAACAGACCGGCCTCCTCTCGTTATTCTGACAGATATTTATTCAGCTCAAGTGTTTCACACTAATGTGGGGACACGCCCCCCGCCAGAGCAAATCGCTCAAAACTCATTTGGTAAGTGGATGTTTTGTCATAATTACATTTCAAGCAGGAGTTTTGTTATATATAGCATATTCATGCACACAAGGTGACGTAAATGCAATCAAATTTGTCTCCAATTATGACAAGTACTTGTCAAACACCCACATGGTGATGGGGTGGAGCGAGACGAAGGAATAGCCCAGGAACATGCCTAGGTTGCCGCCAACCTCGCCGAGCAGGCTCTCAAAGTCAAACAGAAGGGTGTCACGGAGTACCTTATGACAAGTTGGAAAGTTATTTCGCAAAGATCCTTGTTTCTTTGTATCTTTGACGTCACTACCTACGTACGGTACAGTAGTTTTTTTTCTTACTCGCTTACCTTGACATTAGTAGATGACTGAGAAATTGCCACGGCTGTCCCAATGTAGTCATATGCATTCATAACTTGAGAAAAGACAACCCCTCGGCGCTGGACCAGAAAATCATCATACTGACACGGAGGCAGGCATCCGGTGGTTTTCTACATACAGAGAAAAAACTATTGATACCAAAACCAAGTTGCAGCTTTTTGCATGGCACCTCAAACTGCAAAGCTCCCATGTGTTTAATGTCCAAGTGCACAGCATACAACTCACGAAATTCTTGGTATGTTTTGCAAGTAGCATTCTAAAAAATGGGAAGATTCGTTATTAATTGTCTTCAACATGGATTTTACGGGAGACAATTAACGTTCCAATGAGGGGTGTAGATTCCAAGGAGAGGAGCATCCAGCTTGTCTAGTCGAATACTGCTCTAGGCATTTCACCACACTATATTCTGGATCTTTTACACAGTGATGATTTTTAGTGTTCAGTCTGATACGGCGTTGGCGGACAACCTCATACAGCCCAGCTGTCATATGACCTGGCCTACACATTACACGCGGAAAACACGTATTGGTCACATAAACACCTTTTATACGACTTTTTTTCATACTTAAAAATCATCATGTGCTGACCATAATATTCTGGTGATAAACCGAGAGAGGGCACAAACTGGCCTTCGTTATGTACAAAGACATAGAAAGTCCACCCTTTCATGAACAAGCTTCTCTCATCATACTGTGATACAATAAGGTCAGTCACGATGGGTGAGAGTGTCCTCAGCACTTTTCGCTGGTATGTATAACAGGATCCTAGAGCCAAGTTGAAGGAGCTTGGGTGGTAATTCTGCTCCTCGTTGACATCCATTATCATTTCGGGAAATGCCATAATGTCTTTCACCACATCTTGCCCTGCAACTCTGTTGCAGAGATTTAGCTAAGTGCAAATATGATTTCAAGCTTCAACTCGAGATCTTGCTCACCTCAGAGACTCTACACATTCCCTGGGATCTTCAAACTCATCCTCCGAGCACAGCTTGCCAAAGTCCGTAAGATCGGTGATGCTGAGCGTCTTGTTGTAACCCGGGAGGAGACATACAGTCACTGGTGGGAGGACACCAGTCATGTTGGGCTGTAGGATGACTTCTTCCACAACCTAGAGCAAGATGTGAGACAAAGGTTAAAGCGAGACAAAATCAGATAGCAACATTAAATCACTTCTTGTGCAAGGTATCTTTCAAGGGCAAGTGTGGACCGGTAGGCAAACAAGAGCATCATTGCAGCGGCAAAGGCCTAGAAATAGAATGTTTGAACGAGTTGAGTTTTACTGTGTAAAACTAAAAGCATCTTGCAAATTTTGAAACAAGTGTGGGGTCAAACCTTTTCTAATGTCTTTGCAATCTTCATTTTTTTAGTTGTCCGCTTGAGTTGATGTGGTGTTGAAAAAGCCTCCTTGCCCTTTTCAGCAGTCAAATTACTTAAACTGTTTGTTTGACGGTGTAGGTACATTGACTGAGCCCAAAGAGCTGTGCACTCTGAGTAACACCCTATTCTGCCGCAGACTTTTATGTTTTCATCTACCTGGGAAAACGCCCTCGTCCACTTGCATATTTCGTTTGAACAGTCATTGTACTGACGTACACTTTAGTGGATATGCGTCAAAAATATGGTCCCTTCATAAGTGACTACACGAAGGAAGAAAAGTAATATTTTTTAACCTTTGAGCTTCGAGCTGGGATAATTTGTCTTTCTGCAGAGCATAGGTTTTTTGTTTATATATACTTAACTTTCATGAAGGAAACCAATCTTTCTTTATTCTCGAAATGATACAGACTGGATACACTGCATGATTGCTGCAAGTATTTACTATCAATTCTCGATAAGTGCAAGGCAAGGAGCCAGAACAAGTAAATGTTTGGGTGATCTTAACTACTTGAGCTTGAGAGACTTGTTAAGCGCCCACAGAGTGGCGTGGTAAAATGTGATAAAGGAGTAGCCAAGGAATATTCCCAGATTCCCACCGACTTCTCCTAGCAGGCTTTCAAAGTCATACAAAAGGACGTCACGAAAAACCTAGAGATGGTGCACGAGATTGTTGGGAGAGAGGGTGTTGGGTAAGTTTATACTGTGGTATACTTTGATGTTTGTTGAAGTCTGGGTAATAGCTACGGCTGATATGTTCATTCCAAAAGTGTTCATTATTTGAGGGAAAATTATTCCCCGCGGCTGGATTACAAAGTCATCGTATTCACATGGCGGCAAGCAACCGGTGAAGTTCTATGGTAGATTGGGAAAAGGTTTGGACACTCGGGCCCATTCCTCCAATCATTTAACTTAAACCTGAAATTGTGTTGCTCCTAGGTTGAAAATAGCCAGGTGAGCCCTGGCCAATTTTGTAAATTCATCATAAGTTTTGCAATTTGGTACCTAGCATAAGAAGAAGCGCAATATCTAGTAGTAGTAGTGGGTTTGACAATATACTTTACTCTACTGTACCTGTGACGGATACAAATTCCATGGGGAAGAACAACCCGCAAATTGGGTTGAAAATTCTTCTGCACATTGTGCAATCCTGTACCCTGGATCCTCCACACATTTGTGATGGGCAGTGTTCAGTCTGATCTTGCGAAGACGAGTTGCCTGAAGCAAACTTGACTTAAATAATGCAGGCCTATATAATTGCAAAATAAATCAATCAGGAAAAAAGAAAACACGGTCAATGGTTAAGAGTCTTACGTAACAAATCTCATGTGCTGCCCATTGAATTCTGGAGACAATCCCAGTGATGGAACAAACTGATTTTCATCATGAACAAAAGCATAGAGAGTCCAACCTTGAGTGAGCAAGCTGTTCTCATCATACCGAGATAAGATAACATCTGACGTAATAGGTGACACAGGTCTCAAGACTCTTCTTTGGTAAGTGAAGCAGGATCCTAGTATCAGGTTGAAGGAGGTTTCATGGAAGTTTTCCTTTACATTGCGGCCAAAATCAAAGTCAGGAAAAGAGAATGCCAGGTCTACAAGGTCCTTATGACCTAGTCTGAAAGTAAGCTGGTGGATTAAAAATTTATCCCGCAGTGTAAAATAGAGTTTCATTACCTCATGGCATCAACGCAAGCCTTGGGATCCTCCCTTTCCTCTGGCGTCGTGCAAAAGGTGTCAAAGTCCGGGATGTCCGTGATGGAGATGCTGGACTTGTTGTATCCCGGGAGGAGGCACACGGTGAGCGGCGGAGTGACTCCCAGGAGGCGGCGCTCAAGGGAGACCTCCTGAACGACCTGTGAAAGAAATACTTTATTTTCACGTTAATGTTATTGTCCATTCATTTTGAGTACCTCTTCTCTCAGATATCTTTCTACAACTAGGTATAGCCTGTAGGCGAAGAGGATCGTCATAACCAGCAGGAAAATCTGGAGAGAAGTGCGGGTGTTGTGTTCAAACTATTTTATCTAGGTTTTGCAATGTTCCACACCTTTCCTAGACTCCTCCTCACCCATTTTTGAACATAAGTGACACTCTGTCTTGGACTCATCCCAAGTTTGGAGTCTTGATGTCGGTGAAGCATGCTAATGCGAATTGAAGTCCTGAATCTGATAGCGCCCGGCCTTAACAATTGGCCAAAGCATCAAAAAAAGAGGCGAGGGTTGGAAAACGCCCGTTCATCGTGACCTCCCTAGTATATGGGTATGGGCATTCATAGCACACATTGTACGTTTGGCGACTACACATAGTACTACTAAATAGCAACAAACTTGACTGCGCCGTCCCGTTTAGCGTTGGTAAAAAAATGTATGATCGAACAGTGTTTGTCCGGCTTAATTTAGGGATGGAGGAAAATATTAGTTTTGGCCCCTGTAAACTGTGGACGGGGAAAACGGAGCATACAAAAGTAAGAGCGCGTCACTGTAATTACTTTTGTCCGATATGTTCCCCGGGCTAAGCGGGAAACGCCTCCACTTATCCCCCCAAAAATTATTCTTAAACATATTCCGTTAATTGCAATTAAGGGAAATGCCCGAAAACGCCCTTGCTGTATATACTATGCGCCTTTCGTACGTACGTGGGTACTCTCTTTGGAAAAGCAGAAAAATGAGTTTTTTCCCCTTTTGGATAAACCTCGACGAAGGAGAGTGGCATTCCATTACACTACGCTCTAGGCGACAAATTTTCTTGGTCTCTTCCTCCCCCTCCCTGCCTCTTGCGATCGCTCCCAGTTGCAAAATTGCCAGCCCTGTTTCGTGTCGCCGCCGCAGCCTTCTAGTTTTTTCGTAGGAAATCATAGTCGAACAATAAATATTTCAGCACCCTGAACTTGGCCCATACGAAAAAACCCCTCCAATCTCCATATGAGGGGTTGGTTAATTTGGGTTTTTTTCCACACCTACATTATATGCGCAACTATGGGGGACAGAACAAAAATTTTTGAGTAAGAGACTCCGCCACCACCGGAGACAAAAGCGAACACGGAGGAGGAGAAGGAGGAAGAAGGAGGAGGAAGAAGAGGGGGCCTGGGACTGAGGAAGGAAGGGAACATAACGACGACGACGACTCTCGGTGTCGCAAAAAAGAGGCAGAAGAAAGAAAGGAATGTGTAAAACTCTTTTTCTTCCTTCAGAGGTCACGCGAGTTTTTTCCACTCATCCACTTTAGTAGACAAGTCTTTTTGTCGCTTTTAAGAAAAGGTCTGGGAAATCTCATTGCACGTACACACTCTCTTTAAAAAGGGGAAGTAGAGGAGGCCCAGTATCTTTCTTTTTTTCCTTTTTCCAGAGTGAAATATGACCAAGACGCATTTGTTCAGTACTTTTCGACTTCTTTGGTGGTGGAAGGAAGAAAGGGATAAAAAGATAGCGAAGCGAGTGTACGCAGGGTACCAGAAAAGGAAATCCCCAATGCCCGCAAGTCACAAGGGAAGAAAACCGGAGCAGACACTGTTGAATCCCAAGCATAATGATGCTGTCCTAAGTACGAGAAGGGTTGATATACGCACTTTGATCTGAGTCCAACGAGATTTTTATCGTCTTCTCGTCTTAGATCTAATGATCTACTATACCATATATCGCTGCAATATGTACTCACCCACTTTTTGAGTGAGAAAATTATCATGAAAGCCTTAAAAGATACATGAACACAGAGTGTCCTTTCATGATTTCTCTGTCGCACTCTGCAGTTGGTGATTTCCCTATGTCTAAATTTGCCTTGAAGCCAAGGAGGCAAAACGGGAGGGAAGAATTCAAAGATGCCTCCTCGGCGCGAGGAAACTTTTTTGCAATTGTCACTAAACCACATTGGAACAAAAGAGAGGTAAAAACTGTTTGAAGCTTTCAAATACTTTTATTGATGGTCATACTTTCATCTCTCTTTCGTGTGTATACACTGTGTATAATCGACGCTCTTAATTGAAAAATCACTCTCTGCTTCTTTATTTTAAAAAAAATCATTTCTTCTTCTTCTCTTCTCTGGAAGAATCACAGCCCTGGAAGTCGTCGAAATCTTTTAGAAAAAGTCTATGGACCTTCATTTAAGACTTCATATCTTCTCCACCTTAAACTGTTTTAGTCCTTTTTTCTTCGGCGATGTTATATGATGAGAAGGAGGGGGAGGGAAAGGGGGGAAAGGACAAAGGACAACACTGAATATAAAAATGTCTTGATATTTTTCTCTTTCTTGAAGTGTCTGACAAACGGCGACCCATCCTGACAGCAGCATTTGGGACACGACGAAATCACCCCAGGATAAGTTGTTTTCCGCTGCTGTTGCCGCCGCCGCTCGACGCAGAGCTTGATGACTGGAAGATAGCAAGTTTTAAATTTGATTTTCATTGATTTTCATTGTAAAATTTTGTTCCAAACCTGGTGCACCCTTTCGGCGTTCCTGTGCCGGCTGTGAGACCTCGCTCTGGACTTTGAGCGGGATCGCGAGCGGGGCCGGGAGGAGGCGGAGGGGGCCCTCGAGGATCTGAAGGAGGACATACCGGTAAATGTGTTTTCAAATATTGATTTACCAGTAATGGATGCAACAAAATAAAAAAGCGCTCAAACCGGACTAATCTTATTGGATCGGAGCTGTGCCTATCCCTAATTTCAGAAAAGTCGACATTTAATTTTAAAGCTCACCTTGCCGAGTACCTTGACGATCCTGGCCCTCCCCTGCCCCTACTCCTCTGCTGGTGGTAGTCCGAGGTGTCGTAGGCGTGAACGATGTCGTCCGTCGTAGGGTCGGCAGGCAAGTAGGGCACCGGCATTGGCTTGATCTCGCCGTTCAATGAGTACCTGGAAAATTAGAAAAATCATTTCAAGATTATGGATAAGACGGGAAAGCGACTGAGTGAGAAAATGAAATAAATAAATAAATAGCAGGCAGTCGTGCTCGCAATTATTCCACAAAAATGTTTTTTTCTGGTCTTGATACCTTCTGCAATACATGTTTTTAAGAAAAGTCGGCTCGATGTTCGTCAAAGCCTTTGTTGCAAGTACTGCAACTCCTTTTTTTCAAAATCTCCTCCGTGACTCTTGTACGCGAAATGGAAGCGAGCAACATATTCGCGAACGAGAAGGGGGAGAAGCCAGGAGCCTCCTTTAAAAAAGCCCATGAGTTATGCCCAGGTCGTGAGGGAGGGAAAGAACAACACAATACAACAGGGGATTGCGCGGCATCCGCAGCCGGAGGAAAGAGGAAAAGAGGGGGATTCCCCCAACAAACAGACCGTTGCTGGGAAGCAGGCAATTTCCCGCAATAGCAATGCGAACAAAAATTTTGTCTTCCCTCAATTTGTCCTGTTTGTATCCTCCAGCACAACATGTACGCAGGCTAAATATAGTTTCGGATGCAGCAGCATTCCCCTCAAATTCGACAGACAGTTCGGCCGTGGAAATAATGTTTTCCCTTGGAGTCGTGAGGGTTCGGAAACCCTCAAGTTAGGCCTCCTCCCCCTGCCAAACATAAAAGGTAGGCACCGACCGCCTCAGACCGATTCGGCTTCGGCGGCGGCGCCTTTTTTCGGACACGAGAACACAAAGGAAGGGGAGGCGGTGGCAAATTGAGCTCTTTGTGTATTTAAATGGCGACTTCCGTTATCAGCGGCAGTTTTGGCTTCGATCGAGGATGTGATACCGAGGCAATAGCAGAGCAGCAACTCCTGGCTCCCCACATAAACAACGCAAAAGTCCGGGAAAAGCCCGTGCGTGCGTGAATAAATGGGATATCGGTCGGGACGGGAATTCGCCAACGAAATGAGGGAAGAACAAAGCATCTAACATTTGGGAAGGCTTTTGTTGGCATTTTGTCCCTGTTGCTTATTGGAGATTCGAATGAGCTTCTGGTGGTGGCAGAGTCTCGAAAATAATGCCGCCAAAGTGTTTTTCCGTGCGCTTGTGTACGATGGTGCCACACGAGAGAGGATGAAGAGAGCTTTTGCCATTACGCTCGACTAGAATCTGGCGCAATCACGGACGCCGCGGTTTTTGCGGGAAATTAAGGCGGCGACGCCAACGCCGGATGCACGGTTATAC
>JAAUXV010022564.1_pt1 | contig 11825 bp, 8 predicted proteins | sample 7278181 | NCBI WGS metagenome assembly JAAUXV01 (sample SAMN14350114, study PRJNA611818) | marine sediment metagenome | isolation source: surface marine sediment (2.1m) | place: French Polynesia: Moorea | collected 2018-08
AAAAGAAAAGAAATGATTATCCCTTGCGTGACCAAACAGACGTACGCGGGGCAAAAGCGAGCTGTGACGGCGACGACGGCGGGGCGCCCGTTTGGGGGTCTAAATCGAGAAGCAAAGCGGAAAAAAAAAACTCTCGAGGAGACCTACGGTAGTTGGGAAATGGGCCTGAAATTGCCTCGACCGCTTTAAACCTCCGGTGCAACCATCCTTCTCTCTCTCCCCTCTCCGTTTTCTTATACTAATGACTTCCGGGCACGCGATAACCAAGGGCCCCATTTTCCCCCTATCCGTACCCCTTGTCTGTTACTGTGGTCGGTATAATAACAGGCCTTTGTGGTAAGGTTGGGCCCCAACCCGAATATAGGGAGAGGCTAGGCCTGCTCTGCTCAAAACGAGAATGGCTGCTGACCCCGCACTTGGAGGAGCAAGATGACATCTTTCTTTCTTTCTTACCTGGACCCAACCTACCTACTCGGAAAACGTGTTCGTTTGCAAAAATGAAGCATTGGAGAGGGCGGCACGGAGCGTACACACTAAGCCACTGGTGGACTAGATTAAGGCACGAGAACCAGTTCCCGATATAAGCCGCCTCCTCTGTCAAATCCCCCCAGCTCGCTTCTTCGCCACAAACTACGCATACACACCGCCTCCGCCCCCCATTCATCTATCCGGGTGGGGTTTTCAGAACTCAACAAAAAATACTAATGGAGTTCTCCCGTTCGGTCAAAAGAAAGGATCCGGGAGAAGCATCTCGGTTCCAGGAAAAAAATCTGGTAGTGAGAAAGGTTTCCCAATTCTCGAACTAAAAGTCATCTGCTTTCCTCATATCCCGTTTCCCCTCTCCATTTTCTCGAATATGGTAATTATGCACATTCCTCCATTCCCTCCCCCTCCCCCTCTGTTTATCCCGCGCAGCCCTCTTCATCTCTTTTTAAGAAAGACGGAAAATGAGGTAGATGCATGAATGAGAAAAATGGACGAGGAAGAAGAAAACAGGAAGACTCCACCTTATTCCTCTCGGCGCATCCCATCATTTTTTTCGGCCCCTGTTATACCTTGCGTATCTTTTTTGGTTTTCTCTCCCCCAGGGCCAGACACAAATCACAATCATTCCGCTCTGCTGCCTCGTCTGCGGTGGAATTCACCAACAAATTCATCAAAAAAGTGTTTTTATGTTGGAACGATACGTTTGATTGCAAAATCTTCTCGTAAAAGCACTGTGTATAAGAAACAAACATGATAAATTCAATCTTCCGGGCGGATCCTCCCAGCGGTCAAAAAGGAATTTCCCCTATTTATCTCTCGGCGTTCGTCTTTCGCTCGAGTTCCGTGTGCTTTTCTTTCCCCTCCTGTGTGTATTCAGCATGCCTATTCCCCACCTCGTTCGCCCTCCAGGCTATTTTCTGCCTTTTTTCCACCAGCGTCAAAAGAAGAAGAAAATGTAAAGCAGAAATGCCCTTCCAGGCTGGAAGTTCCAGCTCTAATAAAAAGTACGCATAGACATTTCTGGCAATGTCTAATGCGTGTGTAACATTTTGGGAGCTATTTAGCCATTCTCGTCCGAGAGCATATTTCGTCCAAAAGTTAATTAGCCAAAAAAAATGTACGAGGTTCTTCTTTCCAAGCCAAAGAGACGAGCTGAGCAGATCCGCCATCTCTTTATGACAGTGGGACAAGCAAAGCGATCATATTTAGGGCTCCTACCTACAGAGCTTGCCTTCTTCCAAAGCACAGCCGTAATTGAGACATGTCAGCCGTACCTCGTCCCCCTTTTCCTCCCCCTCCGCTTCCAAACGGCCTCCTTAAGTCATGGGAGGGAGGAAGACCCCAAGGCGAGAAGGTGGAGGGGGAGAAGAGGACGTCCGAGGGCAAGAAAAAGTCTTTAATTTAGGCACTTCCGCTCTTCCACCCCTTCCAGCGGCCCCGGGGATATGATGCCGTCCGGGGCTTATCAGGAGGAAAAAATCTCTCCCCCTTCGTACGTAGGTACACAAAGGCATTCAGCGACTTTTAATACCGCACCTATACTATATACGAGACAGTCGCCCCCTCCGCAGAAAAATCCTTTTCCCCTTCCCGGTTGGCAGTAGGAAAGGGAAGCCGCCGGAGCAAAAAAAAGCACAAGAAGGCATTAGAGTCCTTTCGTCGCTCCCTCGCTGCTCCGGATAGACAGGTCTCCGGGCCAAAAAGGCGAAAAGGGAAGGAGGAGCAAAAAAACAGAGCAAGAAGGTTTTTCTCCCACAATGGCAGAAACTGGAGGGGCCCGCAAGCGTAGATGTACGAGTTTACGTGCGTATGTCTGTATCTCCTGATTGAATTTCGTGGAGCAAAAAATCCTCCGATCTTCCCTACGCCAAACTTGGCTTGGCTCAGCGGTCGCTTCAGTCGCGTACGCATGCGAAAAGGGGAAGTGTCGGGAGAGGCCAAATGGCCACATTCTTAGCTGCCGCCTTCAATTAACGGGGCGCGGGCTGGAGCGAAAAAGAAGTGGCATCGCAGTAGGTGCTGAATACAAAAAAGTAAAGCGGGAGGAGGGGAGGGAATGGGGGCTTTTAAAAATGAAAGCCTCTCGCTACCGGAGGAGGAGGAGGAGGAGGACGAAGTGGGGGCAATTGCTCATTCTGCCCCCTCTCCTTTCTTTCCCCCTCCTGGAAACCCCTTTTCCCGTGGCGGTGGCGTCGGAGGCGGCGCTGGAATTACGAGCCAAATGATGATAAATCGACTGTTTATGTTCGCGGCGGGAGGGAGGAGGAGGGGAGACTCTTCCTCCTCCTCTTCCTCCTGGGGTGGCCTCCCTTCCCCCCGGCCTGTAGGCACGCTACTGACACGCAGGGCCTCTATTGCGAAAAGTGAATTTGCGCGCGACTTAAAATTCTGAAACCAAGAATCAAATTTTTGGTCCCTGAAGCAAAGGACTCAAAGGCTTTTCACAAAATGAGCATCGTTATTAAGTTCGAAATCTTTGTGCGTTTCCCCGTGATTCAAAGAAGGGATCCTTGATCCGCGTCTTTCTCGTTCATCGAAGCCGCGTCGTCGTCGCCTCCCGCGGCGCAAATGCGAGCTGAGTGCCAAGAAAGTAACGGAAAGGCGGAGCAATGATGCACATATCCAAGAAATCTCCAAGAGATATCTTTCGTATGGAAAAAATGGGAGCGAAGCCGGATTCCATTTCTGCATAGGTGTTCCTTTATCTCCCAACTTCTTGAGTTTGCCTTTCTTGGCCGCGGCCGCGATTAAAACCGTTCTTCCCATGCATGGTGGTGGGGGCGTCTGAGGGCGGCGGCACTGCAAAAGAAGCATCTCTTGGTGGAGGAGGAGGAGGCACTTGACAAACTGACTCCCATTTAGCCTCCCCCCCCCTCCTGCTATCTGTACACGTACCCAGCCATAACATGGTAGGCCTCACTAACAAGCCACTCCTCGCAGTTAGTAGAAAATACTCGGAAAGAAACAAAGCCGAACGGTATTTGCGGCATTTCCTCAATTTTAGTCCCCCCCCGGCTCGGAAATATAGGAAGGGAAAGGCGAAGGATCGCAAAAGAGGAACGCACGAACAACACAGCCAATCAGTTGCAAAAAATGAATTGAACCTCCTCCTCTTCTCTTTTTAATCAACCTGGCAGATTGATCACACCCGGCCTTTTATGAGCGGTGCCCGATCCCCTCCCCTCATGCATTCAGAAGCGAAACCCGAAGCGGAGGAGGGGCCCTCCTCCTCCGCTTCTCTAATGGTCTAATTGGAGAGAAGGGGGAAGGGGCGAGAAAAATGACCTGACACTCGAGACCCTCCCCTCTCATCCTGCCCTTCCTCCCCATCCGACCGTTTGTTGTTGCTGGATGGCAGAAGGGGAAGAAAGGAAGGGATTGGCATACGGGGTACTCAAACAACATTTGTTCTTGACTCCCCATTGTGGGTAGCAGTTCCACGAAGACTTGAAAGTTTAGTTACCAACAGGAACTGATTGTCATGCTTTGATTAAAGTCTCTTAAAACCGTGGGAAATCCAAGTGAGACACAGATACTGTGTTGGCGAATCCTTCGCCCGGCTCTCGAATTGCTCCTGGCCTTGATACCATTTATTGTCCCCTTCCCCTTTGCGGCCGCCACCGCGTTCTGTCCGCCCACAAGCTCTGTCGGGGGTCATTCCCGCTCGCTATATGTTGCAAAGCCCAAAATGGCGATGGCGACGGTGCGGGATTTTTTTTTATCCCGCTTGGTGCCAAAGTCCCCTCCGTCCTACCGACAAAACCCTTTCCCGAAGTCGGAGCGGTGCTAAAGCTATCCTATCGCGCCTTCTCACGCCTTGTGTAGCGCGACGCGATTGCGATAGCCCTGCATGCTCCATACACCGCCGCGGCCCCGATTTCCATAACAGCAATTTAATCTAATCCGATTCTTTCACCTTTCTTTCTCTCTCCTATATGGAATAAAAGAGAGTGCGTATCTATTTCCTTTTCCCCATTTTTTGCTCGCCTGTGTGACGCTCTCCTTTTTATTGCCGATAAATTCACGCTAGGCGTTTAAAATGCCTTTTGCGCTCTAAGGGAACGAGGAAGAAAGGAAAAGAGGGGAGGAAGTATGTAGTGGTAGGAAAAAGTAGGTACGCACTTGAGAGAGAGGGGAAGCAGGCAAAGAAGAAAGCGAGAGGGAGGGAAGTCAATGCCGGAGGTACACTCGACGGGGCTGTGCAAAAATGGCCCTAAAATGACAAGCAGAATAGAAGCGAGAGTTTCTTTCACGTCAATGGCAACATTAAACAAAGCGATATGCCGAGCCACCCTGTTCCGTCGCCCTGTGTCCTTTCACCCGAAGCCACTGTTTATTTTTTTGCGCCCGGTCATGCGCCCCCATAAAAGTGTCGGACGAAAAGGACGCGTAGACGCAAAGACGAAGAAGAAGTGAGAGTCTAAATTCGGCGGCGAGGCATCGCGGCGGCGAGTGTTGGTATTGTTTCAGGGCGAGAAGAGACCGGGAAAGAAAGGATTATGACCCGAGGGCAAAAAAGGACTTAAAAGCAGCACTTTACAAAGTTTACAAAGTTGTCACAAAACTTTTAGACGGAAAATCGGTGGGAGTTATTTGCATGATTGAAGTATGCGGGCGCGAACGGGTGAATCCCCGTCTTTGCTCGCAATCACTCTCTTTTTGGTGCGTGCGATTTTGCACACACGCCCCCTCTCCCTCTCTGGAACATGCGAAGTGGTCGGAATGAGTACCTCCATCACTACATCGAAGCCTCCAGTCTGTACCCTTGTCCCTCCCCCCTTTTGGTCCATTGTCCAAACGTCGTCGTCGTCCATGCTGAGTCATTCCCCGAGCCTCCAGGCCCACTCAATTAGCCTTGGGGGGAAAGGAGGCCAAGAAAGGGGAAAGAACCTACCGATCGAGCAAACGAAAGAGACAGACTGACTGACTCACATTGGGTTCCGTATCCATAAGGGATTAATAATCCACCTCCTCCTGCCCGGAAGGTACGCAAGTACGCGTGTGCCCCTAACGAAGCATTCCAATGACTCTTCTCTTCTTCTTCTGATCGGAGGTTCCTTCAAAGCAGTGGCTTGATCCGGTTAACGCCTACTCCTAAAAGTCGAAGTGAAAAATATTTCCCGGCGTGTTGTTCGGGATTTTTGGGCGTAACTCATTCCTGCGCGCGCCGGTCTATCGGTCGGTCTCTCTGGCCGCCAAAGGTATCCGCAGCCACGGTGTTTGTTTAAAAGATACGGAGATATGGTCCCTCGATCCCTCCTTGGGTTCTTCTGCCTCCACGCCCCCTCTCCCCCTATGCTACCATGATTAATACAGGGGCCAGGCCCAGAAAATGAAAGACCGAAAAAGGGAAGGCGGTGCCCGTATGTGTACACGAGAATAAAACTGGAGCATGTTTGTACGAACACGAGAGGGGAGGAGAGGAGAGGAGATCGGGAAATTCCTCCCCTCGGCCCATAATCGAATACGTATACGCAAGCAAGGAAGGCGGAGGGAATGAAGGTAAAGAAGCAAACTTGGCTCGCACATCGTTCCGTGTTCTGCGGCTATAAAACGGGCACAATATATCAGAAGAAGGGGATCGAGCGCTGGCGTTGGTGGAAAAACTCCTCTTGATGCCGAGGTGCTAAGGCCCCCTTATCAGATGCAGAGGGGAGACGCAAAGAAAGAGCCTTCTCCTTCCTTCCTCTTCCACTTCTTCTTCCTCTTAATCTCTTTTCCGTTTTGCTCTGCACTGCTTCGTACGCGGCGTCCGTCCGTCCGTCTTGTCGGGTGTCGGGTGTGAAGTCATATTATTGCTGATGTTATCTCTCTCTCTCCCTCTTTCTGTCTTTCTCACTGCGGAGGAGGAGATTTTCACACTTAGAGAAAAAGGAGGACGAAAAGAAAGAAAGAAAAAGGTCCCCCCTCCTCCACTTTTTAACGGCCCCCGTTTGAAAGGAAATGTAGCGCGTTTCTTCGCTCCTCCTTCGGGACTTCTCTGAATTTTAAGCGCCCTTCCCACCTCGCTCCCCTTTCTTTCCCCTCCTAAGTCATGAGCTCCCTCCCCCTCTTTCCCACTTGCAGTGTATTTTACCCGGAAATTGTTCGCAGGCGAGGAAGGGCCAAAGAGAAAAAGAGAACAGAAGGAGGAGGGGCGGAAATAATGAGCAAACAGGCCTTGGCCAAAAGAACGAGGGGGAAGGAAGCACCTCGTTCTCGGGACACACGCTCCCTCTCATTCTCGGGGGGAAAAGGGTATTTTTGGCGTCTGGACCTCGTTAATATGTAAATACAATTACTACTGTTCTCGGCGGCCCTGCTTTTCTTGACTCTCAAAGAAGAGGCCCAGGAGAATCCTTAAAAGGCTTGGCTGCAGCTCGCTTTTCCTTTCGTTATTATGGTGGTCTCCTTCTCTGTTTGTCCTGCAGTTATCTGCGGACTCCTCCTTCCTTTCTTCCAGGCGTCATAACTTGCACGGTCAAGAGGAAATTCCGCCCACTTTCCTTCTTTTTTGACTCGGGCAAAAACTCCTTTTTATGTCCAGATAAGGCTAGGTGGGAAGACGGGGAGAGGAAGGAGATGACTGCAGAAAATGATGGCAGCTTCTTGTTTGTTTATCTCGCTCGTCGCTCTTATCCATATGAGAGAAAAAGAGTGGAAATGGGAGAGAAAGTCCATGCGAAGTGAAGACAGGCAGAAAAGGCGTAGTCCTCTTTGTTGGTGCCTTCTGCGTGAGGAAAGCGCTTGTGTTTGGCAGTCAACAGCGAAATTGCCTCCTAAAAAAGACTCCTCCTTAAGAGCTGCAAAAATGCACTGTTCAAACAGAAGACGAAGACGACGAATGGGGCAAGGAAAATGCCCAAAAGTGGAAGACGCCACGGGACCACACCAAGCGCCGAATTTGGCGATTTCAACGCGAGTTGCCTTCTTTTAGCGCATAGCATCTCCTTCGACGATTTTTTTGTTCTCCGGAATTTTCGGACAAAAATAGGCACCAGAAAATTCCACCCCAATTTTCTTTTTTTTTTTTTGCACACGGAACGACCTTTACTACGAGGAGGAGGAGGAGGGGAGAGCATCTGAGATCGCCGCGGGGATTCCTTGGACACGCAATATAAAAGGAGGAAAAAGGAGGAGGGGAAGGAAGGAGGCTGCTTTTGCGCATAAATGGAGACATTAAGGGAGCCCCCGAAAAAGGGAATGAGATGGGAGCGAGAGGAGGAAACGGGAGGAAGGAGGACTCTCTTTTCAGGGCAGTTGGGACGTGTGCCAACTGACCCTCCCTCCTCATCTCCGAGGGGCAATTTACTGCCTTTGTGCAAATAGTGAGGAATTTGACGAAGAAAGACGGAAAGGATATGGTGCTGAAACGATGACACATTCCTTGCAGATGTGCTCTTTAAAGCCACAATTAGTTTCTTCTCATCCTGTTGGTAAATTCCCTCCTTCCTGGTTGCACCCTTTCCCAACCAACTCCGGGGTCGGGTTTAACGACACAGTTTTTATTCGCCGTCGCTCTCGCTCGCGGCGGGGGTCAAATTCGTCGTCCCATGCAGAAGGAAAAACGAAACGGCCTCGCCCTCATTCCAAGTCTGCTCTCAGTGTGGTCTTGTTCCCCGCTACTCTGGTTTTACGGCCGCGCCCCAAAAACGGTGTTTTACTATGCGCCGTCGGAGCGTACGCTGTACCGTACGTATTCCTTCACACATACACTCGCGCGCGAGAGGAAAGAGTACTGAGAAAGGTTTGTTCGCGTCGATTTTTCGGTGGTTCGGTATTCGCCGATTTAGTGGCGCATTTTCACAAAAGTCAAAGCCGCCACCGCGTGCTCGAGGTGGGGGGCAAAGGGTTTTAAATTTAGAGACCTTGCCTGTCCAAATCTCTCTTCCTGGCTTTGACAGATTCCAGAGATATGAGGACCGGGAATCCGAGCGCCGTAAATTCCGGCAAAAAATAGAGATACCGAAGGAAGGGGAGGAAAAGGGGTTCTTAACGAGACCCATTTCCCGTTCGCCTCCCCCATTTTACTGTAGAAGAAGCGAGTGAGTGTGAGAGGAAAGGGAAAGTTTAGAATGGGGGGAGTGAATGTTGGGGGCGAAAGTGGCATAGCATCGCCGTTACGACCTTCTCCCATCTCGTAGCAGAGAGGAGAGCGGCTAAAGGGGGAAAGTACACGAAATTGTGAATGAATTGCTTTGACAAAAAAGCTGCCTTGTGTACCTTAGTCTTAAGAGCTCGAGCACTCTCCTGCTGCGTGATCGCGTCTTTTCTACCCTTCTCATTTGCATGAGGTGATAAGAAAACCTACCTGCCCAAGTATTAATTGTTTATTTCTGCCAAAGGCCGTTGATATCAAGGACCGGATTTTGCACTTCTCTAGCCCGTTCATAAAACGCAAAAAGGATACGTACTCAGCTTGAATGTTCTTTTGAAAAAAAGGAGCTCTTTTCGCGTCTGGAGCTTTGTTTCTTCGGAACGAAATTCCTGATCGGCTTGATGACAGGTCTCCAGATAAGAGAGAAGGAAAAGGAGGGGAAAGGAGTGCGTGTGAAGTAGTTCGTAAATATTTAAATTGGCTCCTTCTCCTCTTTCCTCTCTTTCTTTAGAGGAGGAGAAAAGAAAGGAAGAAAAGAAGCGACCTCACGACTTCCACTCCTGAAAGAGAGGGGAGTTAGAGGGGAAGGAAGGCAAAAACAAACACGAGAACAGGAGGAGAATAGGAGAATGGGTCGTCGAGAACCAAACAACACGAGGGTGCTTTGTTTCTCCTTTCAAAATGACCAATTTGGGCCCCGCATGCAACAAGAGGCCAATCTCTTTCCTTTAGCGTCCCTTCTGAGAGATTGGACAATCTTGCACTGCTGGGAAGGAAAGGGTGGTCGAATGAGATCTCTTCCTCGAGGGGAGAAGAGTAAGTAGGGGAGAGATGAGGAAGCCTGGGCCAATTTTTCGCAATACGAGATTTTCGGTGATTAATCTCGGGACTTCCTGGACTTTCGTTCTCGTTTCTCTCTCTCAGTACAAGGCACCGTGAAAAGTTTTGGCCTTGTCGACTAGACTAGCCAAGGCCACTTCCTCGTTCTCAACCCTATCCTTCTTCGAGGCTGTTACATTAAACCGCTCCGCCATCCCGCGACATACCACTATACCAAGCAAATGTAGGGCTGACAGGATTCATGACGGATGGCAAAAAGTGGAAGTCCCTTTCCTCCCCATCGTGGGTCTCCTGAAAGGCGCCGAGTAAAAGGGAGCATCTCGCCATACCGCAGCAGTATTACTCTGTTTGTTTTTTCTCCTCTCTCCCTTCCTCCTCCCCCGTCGCCGCCGGAAGAGGGAGTTCGTGTTCAAGCCCTTCAGGAAACGACACGGAACAAATGCGGCCCACTCAGTCATGTCTCTCCCTCCCCCGCGAGGGCGGCCAAAACGTCCGTGAGAGACCGATGCCGATGGATCCCCGTATGGAGAGGACATCCTTATGCCTAGTGGAAGAGATGAAAACCCTTGCACTCCATCCTAGGTGCTCGAGGGTAACGGGGGCAGAAAAAGAAACTTGGGTGGCATCCTACTTCTCCACTCTCCCTCTCCTTTGCCAACTCGTGCCTTCTTACATGACATCCTCTCCCTCCTCTTTCCTCTCCGCGGCTTCTTCATATTCCCCCTTGAGCTGTCATCGCGAGAAAAGAAAATGGGATTTAGCGAGAGTTGAACAAAGTTTTGCTGTAAAAATACCATAAGTGTCGTAAGTAAAGTTCAATATACCAGCCTTATAAAAGAGTTTGAAAGTGCAGAACGTTAGCCCATATGTTTTGATAGGCTTCTTTGAGCTTCTCTTTTTGCATGACCTCATACACCGTAATACCCTCGCTGCCCACTTTTTCAAGTATCATAAGTGGGGTGCAATTTGCGCACTCAATATCTTGCGAACGATCGTTGCTCCTCTCGGCCCCGTTAGCGATTTTGCGAAGCAGAGCAAGCGATATCTTCCCGTAATATCGTAAGAGGAAAAGTGTCGGTGGGCGTCGCCGCTTGTGATCATTTTCGCGGGGCTTGTAATTTTCGGGGAAAGAGACAAATAGGAAATGATTCTTTGGAGGAAGGAGGGGATCTAGGCTAGTTGGCAATAATGAGAATAGTAATGGCAACCGCGGCGCCTTCCTCCTCGATCCTCGGGCAATTGCAGGGAAGTCTTTGCCAGTGGGCAGCAAGACGTGCTTTAATCCTTTGATTTCGGGGCAACCGTTTACCTTACCCCAGATCGGTTCTCCAAAACCCGCCCAGCCCGAGAATCGAATCTCGTTCACACGTGTCGTCCTACATGCCGCTGTTTCACATTCACTCGTCTGCTTGACAACAACGGTCCCACAAAAAATGCCCCCAAATTCTGTTCTCTTTTTAAAAACATAACCAGTTTTTCTACCTGGCTGTTTGACAGAGGCTAAGTATGCTCATGGTAGTTGATGCAGCCAGGAAAGAGGCAGAGCCGCTCTTTTTTCATAAGACCCCCCCAAATTTTCGGAGTTTTCCTTCTCCCCTTTGCCAATTATGTAGTTAGTCCGTCGTCCCTCACTCCACTAGCCGTTGTACTGCGACATGCAAGCCCTCCTCCTCTCCCCCCATTCTTGCGAAACAATAATAATAACAACCGACCTGGGCAGAAAAATGCCCCTCCTCCCCACTCCGCTGGCCAGCGGAGATGGACAACTCTTTTCCACTCTCTTCCATCTTGTCGCCGAGGAGGAGTAGGAGGATGCAAGGTATGGCATTTGCCAGGCGTGTCAAATTGTTCTAGGAAATTTTGAGGCGAATGCATGCATTTTAGGTGCAAAAAGGAGGAGGATCCAGTTTCCTTTATTTCCCCGCGGGGGGAGAGATCCATAAATTATTCGGGACAATTATCAAAGGGGTAAAATTTGGCGAAACCAGTACCTGAGATAGGAATAATCATTGTGCTCTTTTTCTTGGGGCAGCTCCCTCGCGGGCAGGAGAAAAGGCAAAGTTTGGCAGAGGAGACCTATAGCGGCCGACGCCCAAGAATAAAGTCGAGCTGGTTGGCATCAATTTTTTGGGGGACCATCAGTTCTTATACCCCCCATCGCCAATACAAGTTCACCTAGTATAGGCCTATGCATGAGGGACCCCCAGGCTAAAATTGATAGGGGTGAGGAGTAGAGCTATGTCAAGATTTGTTTTCTTCTGAGATTACGATTTCTGGTCAGTCCCAATCAGCCGACCGACTGTACTGCCACGTCTCTGTTCTTTCTTTCCCCCCTCTGTTTCTAACCGCCGCCCGGCCTGCTTGGAGTGAGATCCCCGTAATTCTCGCGGCCCAAAAATATTCCAGTCTCTGGTGTCTCTTT
>JAAUXV010115558.1_pt1 | contig 11823 bp, 9 predicted proteins | sample 7278181 | NCBI WGS metagenome assembly JAAUXV01 (sample SAMN14350114, study PRJNA611818) | marine sediment metagenome | isolation source: surface marine sediment (2.1m) | place: French Polynesia: Moorea | collected 2018-08
CATAAAAATAACACATCATAAAATTTCATGTCATTGAAATTTGAAAGGTAAAGCAATTCAAGGTTCCAAGCCTTCAGTATTTAGTATATCAGCAGTGGGATTAGACACTTTGCAGAAATGTCACACAAATTGAACCTATCAGTAGATAATTTTAACCATCAACACTAAAACGGGGCAAATCCACACAAAAGTGAATGATGTTAAAATAATCACTGATAGTACAATTGCATACAATATCTCTAGATTACAACACTGTTACACATAATAAAATTGACATTTGAAAGATAAAGCAATACACGGTGCCAAGCCTTCATATCATCAGATCATCAGTTATTTTCAGCCAGCAAAACTGAACAGGAAAACCCACTAGCTTGACAAGGTGAACAAAATAGTGAACATTCTTCATTCCTTTATTGGAATATTCTTCACTGATAATGCAGACAACACAAACAGTAACCTAGCAGGTCCTTTAAAAACTCTGCATAATACTAAGATAATGATATTGAAGTTTTGTGATATTTACTGTAATTGTGAATCTTTTCTTGGTTGTTTGACACATTCCCAGTGCAAATTTGTGCTTTAATGACAAAGTTACGGAGTAAAACATAGGGTAGGTCTAAACCCAAAAGTTGCACTTGAGCATATTTACTATGGAGTAACGTGTGTGTACGGAGATAACCTTTTAAATTAATTGATAGAACTATCGCTAACAGCCCACACAGATACTTCATTCATATACCAGTGGTGTCATTGAGACAGTTGCCCAAATTTCTAATAATTATACCCTATTCAATTTGAAGTATTTTTTGGTAATTTCATGTCCTCATTAAGGGTACGGTAAATAAAATCGAATGAAGATCACCCTCCAGTAAATGCATCCTTCGGTTCAAAATAAATTGCGAAACTTCAGTGCATCAAGTAGAAGAAGAAGAAGAAGAATCCAAGGGTTAAAATGTTAACACCATGAGGGTGTTACAAAAAAAGCCTTGTCAAAATTTAGACCCCAGAATATCATTTGTTTTCATGATTTTCTTGCATCCATATGATAAGTATATCTTCATTTATGTTTTGCATCATATTTTAAACCCAAATAGGATGCCTTTGATTTTTTTTTCATCTTTCCCGCCGTCTTTGCCCAGGAAAATCGATCAGATGCCTGATGAAGTCCAGTGTACTGGACGCTACCTCGCAAAGTAGCAAAATTATATTTCCAGTATTAGATTTAACTTCAAACAATGTTTGACTTTCTGGGTGACTAATATATACCAAGATATAATTGAGCATTGTTTATAACTTTTGGAGAGTATTTCGATTTGCATTGACAAAGGACTGTTCGTAAGGTATTGCGCAATATCGTGCACACCAACGACTGAGCACTATAGCAATGTTGTCTGCACAGAACATGAGAGGATAAATTAATGAAATGAAGATAGAATCGTCATAATGTTTCTCAAAAGTTTCTTAACTTCATCCTGAGCCCCCACTGCATTTTCATTTGGATACTGCATTGAATTTAACTGTTCGTATTGAAAAGTTCGTCCAAATCGTCTAAAACCTGTGCTTCACAATCACGTCTGGTTTGGGTGTCTATTGCATAATCTTCAAAAGTCAGAGCTTTCGGCACGAACGAGGTATTATGCTTCGTCCTCCAAGTTGTTGATTTTTCCGTGGACCTGTTCGATTTTGAAACAGTAAAAAGAGAAACACACAATAATTATTTCTCGGTGTTTGAAAATATACACAATTATATATTATTATTATTATAAGATATGCTGCAGCAACTGTAACGTGTACTGTTTCAGGAAAATAACTACAAAATATTTTGTTATGTAAACGATCGATGTGTTCCTTTTACACATGTATTTTGCGTCTCTTCACCTATCAGGAAGTACATGCTTACTAATTAGAGACTGACACTTTTAAGAATAGGATACTGATTTGCGGATTTCACCGACTACAAGAATCATATAACACTGTTCGATAGTCTCCCATAACTACATTGCTAAGATTTGTCTTTTACTCATCAAAACGAGTCTCAAATTACAGTGCATATCGAATGGTAAGGGAAATATTTTATCAGTCTCTCTCTTTTTTTTTTTTTGTACTCTACCCCCCTCCAAACACACACACTCAAAATGCTATACATAAGTGAATGTCATGCTTACCCTGAACCGTCGGGTAGTGCCTCTATCGGGAGATGCTCAGAAGAGTAGCTGAAATACAAACAACAACAACAGAAACATCAACAATAGCAAGACTAGCAACAGCAAACAGAGAACCAAACAACCTACTAACCATTGACCAACTTTTAAATCACATTTCTCACAAGTAAGACAACATTATAATTTATTTGAAAATTCGAAGTGTGATATCTTGGGAGAATGTGGTGAAAGTTGCGTCAAAATAAATGTTTAAATTAATAGTGAAATCGAAGTCCTTTAGTAGATACAGAGTGAGATTCCATTTTGCACACAATTTAAGTCCACGGAGTCTTGCTAGAGTTAATAAATTGTACCGTGGTACATTATCTTTATAAAATGATACACAGCATAATCGATAATGTCAGTGCATGATAAACCATGCAGTGCATGCTAGCATGCAAACCTGTGCAAACCTAGCAGCTTTGATCGTAGATTAAACCTATCTCTAAAACAGTTGCTCATTGTTTGTCTGAACATTGCTGCCATTTTGAACCACTCTGCGTTAAAAAACTAATTTTTGCAAAAAAAAGAGCGTTTTAAAATATTCTCCAAAGATATTACATCGTCAAATGAATTCATTCCCAGCTTTGCTGCTGTATATGCCAAGACTAACTTTCCAGTTACTCTGCATGTACATGCTTGGAACGTATCTGACATAATTTGATTTTGTTTGCTTTTCAGTGCTTTTATACTTTACAATATTGTCATGTTCACCAAATGTATAGTTAGTTTACACTTGTTCTTTGTCCTTGAATTGTCCTTGAGGAAGAGCAGTTTTTCTACTTGAAACGTCGGGTGTTTTACTTGGTGCTCAGTGCTTCTCATCACATTGTCCCAGTGCACATCTTGTTGTTGTTATTTTTGTTGACTCTCTATACTTATATTGTTATAGTTTTGAAGATGCTGAACCAATTTTACTGGTCATTTGTTACTGGCTCATCTCGACACATCAAGTTGGCGTACATTGCTCTTTTCAGTTTATTCAAGTTAATATTCAAGGCTCTTGCATCAAGTTTCTGATCCTTGATGTGCTTATGTTTCCTCGTGAGTTGGATTCAACATTACCTCCTTAATAATAATAATAATAATAATAATAATAATAATAATAATAATAATAATAATAATAATAATAATAATAATTACCTTGGTTTTAACCATGGAAAAGATGCTGTCACTGAGGGCCTCCTTTCCCCGTAATCAAATGTTATTTCCTCTCCCACGTTGATGAGCCGTGTGGCAAAAAATCCTATTGTAGGCCGAGTGTCAATATACAACACTTGTGGCTGGCAGTTACTAATTGACTGGCTGGCGTGATTTATCAGTCGTCCCATTCTCTTCGTCTCTTCCGTTGCGTCAATACTGAAATAATGTAACATAGTGAGGAAAAGCAAGTCTTTGTTATTGCCAGAGAAAGGATGTATACAATTCGTTTTACATATTTACGGCATACACGCCATGTTATAGATGTTTTGACTTTTAACAATCATTCACAGACCGAGGGTATTGAAGTTTGAGAATTGTGAATATTAACTTACCAAAATGATTTGCCGCTATTCCTAAAGAAAAATAGAAAGGACCCCTTCTCTACTGGGTAGCTCTTCTCCCGCTCTTTGCCCTCTGTTAGGGATTAAATAAAACAAAATTGTAGGAAAAACAAACAAACAAACATTGGAATCTGTTTAAATCATTTCGTAAGTGGTTCCGCCTAATAGGTACTGTAATATATTGGATTCAGAGGCCACATTTAATCAAATTGTTATTTAGCAAAGCATTAAATTAGTTCATTCATTCATTCATTCATTCATTCATTCATTCATTCATTCATTCATTCATTCATTCATTCATTCATTCATTCATTCATTCATTTATTTGCTCATGGAAGTCAGATGCTGATGAAAAGACAAATATACTATCACTGAGATTATTTTCTCCAAGTATTATAAGAAAATTGGCTTCATAAGGAACCTCGTTATAGTAAGCAACAGCAATATCAACAACAGTAACAACAGACAAAAAATACATACGTTTTGTTGATATCAGTTCTCCGTCATAGTCGCATATAAACTCTTCTTTCCTGAATATCTTTGTGGCAAACACCCCTCTTCCTTTTCCCCCCGTCTCTTGTATCTGGGAATATGAGCATTACAGAACAATAAAATAAATTCTACTAATTCCAGCATCAACTATTTTGTGCCAAATGACTAAATAAACTTTATTACACTTTACCATCTGATCACAGAATGCCATAATATGAGTTGGTCAGTCAAGGTGAAAATGTCTGATATATATAATTTTTATTTATTTATTTATTACTTTTTATGAAGTTGCTAGTATATCAATAATTGATACCAATACTTAACCTTAATAATTATCTACTTTAAACATTGGTACCAAATCAATTACCAACATCCCTAGTATCTGTCATCTGTGACATCATAATGATTATGTGCCATTGCAAACAAAGTCAACAATTATTGAAATACATTTTTTTTTTCAAATCCCATTTTGATCGAACTGTTTGTCCAATATTTTTTCCCAAGAAAGTCAAATTGGCATACTTTACTGCAGAGAAAGACGACGACGTACCTCTCTGATAGCAAATTTAGGATGTCCCACGGCTGCCTAGATAAAATTTGTGCCAAAGAAGAGCAAAGAAGCAGTATCATTCACTTCGTACTCTCCTTTTTTTTTAACGGGGGAGGGGGAGTAGGGCTAACACTGTACCCCGACACGTACCTTAAGACCTGTGTCTAATCCTTGTTGAATTCTGTTGATGATTTCGTTCTCTACTTCTATCTGCATATAGATGGTAATTAAATAAAAATCGTTTCAGACTATCGATTCAGATTCATAATCTGCAAGTTCAAACAAAGCTATTATCTCGTTACAGAGGTCAATTTCTCTTCCGGACGTGTTAAGAGGACGTGGCTTGATTATCGATCTTACTTTGAACTGTAGACTACTTTACGATCGCAAAGTACCTCATTATTATTTTTTCTTGCAATTGCTATTATTTTCATTACTGTTATATACATCTATGTAGCGTTTGGACCTTTCATACAAGTCATATTAACATTTTTAAATGCCAGTCATTTTAATCTGACTTTGTTTCTCACCTCCCCTATCAAGAGAAGCTGAGACGATAAAAATCAATATGAAATACAATCTTACCTTTTTTTTAGTATCTATATTCTTATTTCTTTTCCGTTTGCTCCGTCTTGAGGTTGGGCTGGAAAATAAGGATTCAATAACAAGTTGGTTATTCCCTCAACACTATTGAAGTCCAACTCGTGACATATACTTGTCTTGAGAGATTAAGAATTAAGATTATATATATCGCTCTTTTTCAACGTGCTTATGAAAGGAAAATGATGATACGATAAACGGTAGACAGGTTGTCTCCCGGAGTTGTCTGGCCTTTAAAGTACCCAAGCACGAAATACGGGAATGGCTTACACATAGTGAAGATTACCATTTCAGACAGGCTACATAAAATCAGGAATATTTATGCAGCCAGTAAAACATGTCCTTGTTGTAAGATCATTTTTATTTGCATGATAATGATATGAATTTAAGGCAGAAATGTTTTCGTGTAATCGAAAGTAAGTAATGACACATACCAATGTCCTGATACTTACGTACTTGTCGCGGTGTCATCTATTTCGGGTTCGTCAAATCTATGATTATGAAGAGGGCAAAAACATATAGGTAATTATTTTATCCCACCCATTTCCAATTCATTCCAGACCTGTTTGCTTGATGCATGAAGCTATAACTTTTTAAAATGTTTGTATTATTATTTTCTATAACATTAATAATGTCCATCATAGAGATAGTGTGACTTAAACAGTCCCGTACATCGATTATATAAAGTCAATTATATTAAAACGGGTGTCGATACTATAAGTTGTCATTTTGTATTTTATTTCCCCAATACATGATGCCTCCACACCTTAATTAAGTATAGCTACATGTATGACCCTTTTGTTTGCATGTTAAAAATGCACGAACATTGAATATGAGTTTGGAGGATGGTAATATCTACGTGATCGTGAAGTACTTTATTTTCAGAAAAACAGTTATTGAAGGCCTGTTATCAAGAGGAAAAATGAAGTTTCGTCGCTTGAAAACACAATTTCTGTGGGCTATGTGGACCAAAGGAAACAATAAAAGATTGTGTTTTGTTTGTAAATAAAATCATAACCAAAATTGGATGCATAATCAGGTTAAAGAAACTTCGATATTTTCTGATTAACGTTTTCTTTCATTCATTACGTTATTAGCTCTTTACAAAATATGGCTGCGTCCCACAGAATGCTTCAAATCCTAAATCCTGTCCGTCGTGTATTGCTTAAATTACCGGCATTTAAATTTCAACCGTCGTAGTAGCGAGCAACAGCCACTGAAAAAAAAGTAATTTTGAGAGACGAATTCGCTTTTGACTTGATGCGAAGAAGCTTCACAGGCACAGGTACCGCTCTGTCAATTTGAATCTGGATTCGCCCCTTATTTTTATAGTGAAAATACGGTTTTAAATGGTCAAAATTAACATTATGTGCAAAGAATTACGTGTAGGTGTACACGTTGACCGTGGTACAGGACACATGCTGGGTTGGGGGTCAGCGCATTGCAACACGGACTAGTGTTCAACCATCCTCTGACTGCGTCCATGGGACGATTCTGGTTTTTATTATAATTGACTTTATTAAAAGAGAAGAACAATAACAATCATGTTCACTGCAGCGACAAATTCAAATGGACGTTTTTATTTATTTATTTATTTATTTATGTATTTATTTATGTATTTATTTATTTATTTATTATTTTTTCCACGTGTAGAAGTTATAATGACATATAATGACATCCGTGCGTAGACGTTACAATGACATTTAACGTCGGCTTACCTAATGTCACATGTATTGCAAGTTTTTAGTGACTGGCTGTCGAGACTATAGCTGTTGGCAGGTGAGCTGTATTGAAGAAGAAGAAGAAGAAGTCATTTTGTTATTAAGCCACTTTTTAGTCTTTTCTTTTCGTTTATGCGTTTGGGAAGCTGAGACAACTTTTCCTAGCCCGGTATACATTCGTTTCAATACATTCAACAACATTTCCCTCCAAATTAATTCCCACTGTTGTGTCCATTACGCTACGCGGACTCACTCTATTTGCATGTGATGTTGAGAGCAGGTTGATTTATTGGAATGTTGTTGAAACGGTAGGTTGTTATTTCTTGTCAAGCGCTTGCCTTTCTGGTGTTTTGCGGAATAAAAATTTCGATTTTCCGGAACATGTACAGCGTGCTCTGTCGTCCTGAACCTTTTAAAACATTTTGAGAGCAGAATGCAAGAGTATCGCAAGTGCATTTTGGATGTTTTACAGGGTGCGATCTCAATCGATCACGTATACAATCCACTGCTCAAAATGTCAGCTACATCGTCGCCTAGAAACCAAAACAACAAGTTTCGCGGCAAGTGCAGTGTATCTGATCACTTGTGATCAAGTCATCTGACCAAGATGACGAAAGCTAAAGTGTGAGTGTATTTCCTTAGATTTGACAAACAAAACCATTCCAGATATGTTTTCTACAATCCTACAAAATGCACCTTTTCACGGAAAGAAGAATAATGTATTATTATGTTATGTTCACTTACCTTGCTTGTGTTGTATCTGAGATCCCTGCCGAAATCGAATTGCCCAAAGACACACTATACGAATCTTTTGAACACTTGACGGAGGTGGACAGTTGTTGATGCTGGATTTGTTCTGTAGATGAGCTGTTAAGTTGAAAAAAAACAAAAAAAAAACACTTTAAATGAATGAATAAATAAAGGTACCAAAAAGGTTAAGAATCCGAAATACGAAAATGAAAAGTGAATACAACGGCCTTTATTATTATTACTTTTATTAACAATACTTTTATCATAATGGCCAGAAATTGTGTAATACAAAAGCGTATCAAAATGGTTTGCGTAAAAATTAAGACTGGCCATACTGTCTGGAAACTACTTTATGACTCGTCTTCAACTATTACCTTGATTCTACTCCGGGATGATCCACTGATCCTCTCTCACTGCATGTAGTAATAGCATTTTTGGATAATGGCTGCAGGACAACGGAAGGTTGGAAAGTCGGGTCAAAAGCTCTCTCTCCGAGTGTACTGTAAGATTGATACAAGTTTACGAAAACATGTTAGCTGTAGTTAAAACACCCACTGACAAGCTTTTTGATGAAACTCTTTACACAAACATAAACTGTAAACAAGGAGATCGGAATGTGTATCTTGGTGTAAATTACATCACAACAAAGTGAGTATATACATGGATCAATCCCATTGACACTCAGTAACAGCGGACGCGAGATTTAGGATTGTTAGAAAACTAACAAACATACAAAGAAATAAATCTGGAAAAATAATACATGTACATGTTTTAATACCTTGCTAGTATCCCTTCCGTGTTCGAAGGACTGATAGGACATGTGACTGATGTGGACCCAGTTTCCTTTGTCGGTGATCTGTAAAAAGATAAATTAAAACTGGAATGAGAAAAAATTAGCACTGAACATATTCATGATAATTACATGAAAGTTTACTTAATTCAATATCGATTAGGTTGCCAAATAAATGAAGAAACACTTTATTTCACACAATGAGACCCAACTGGCACTTCATCGATGCAATTCAATTTGCTGCTTTGAGAGTCCATATTGGTCAAGATGCGTACCTTACAAAAATACAATCTCTGACAGTTTTGTTGAAAAGAGCGGCATTCTCGGCTCCTTTATCACTGTAGTAGTAATATTTTTCGGCCACGTCTTTGGAATGGCCCATTTTTTTGGATAACTCCTCTTTATCTGTCCTCGATGAACCTACTGTACCCACACTTCTCCTCAAGCGACGACTGCCTACAGCTCCTTCAAAAGATTTGTCACATCGTTTGGTATGTTCGTCGAGAGCACGGGTTAATGCATTCGAATTTAATCGTCTGCCAGCCATTGTCGTGAAAACCATTTGCTGCTTGTTTGATTCGGGAACTAGACGGGGTCTTCATAGGGTATGGTAAAAAAATGATGCAATCGGATTAATAGAATGTGCTTGTTTATGGTGATTTTAATAGTGTGACAATGTAATGGATAAATTTTGAAAATTAAAAAAACGTGTTTACCACATGAAAACAAGTCTCCAACTCTATTCACAATATGATGAGACATTATCCATTTCTTTGGTCTAAAAAGACCAAATCACATCTTTGCTCGAAGAAACCATACTAGATGTGTAATGTATGTCGAGTTTGAACGACTACAATAACATTAAAATGAGATGTGTAAATTCGACATCCACAAAATGTGTTCCGCGTGATATAATATGCGTGTATCTATTTTTGATATCAAAGGTCCATTTAACTTTTTAATATATACGGTAGTAGGTACAGAGGGCAAGACAAACAAAAGCATAATATGAAGAACGCATGTATTATATATTATAAATACCTTATCTTTTCCACATATGTTATCAGGAATCTGTACTTCAGTTCAGGCATGCCGATTTCAGTTACGTGTCCAGAGCTAGAAAAATGTGGTGGTGATGATGTTATTAATGATATTGGATACAATGTACACAATATGCATGATTCAGCACTTCGTGTAATATTGTTATTTCAGTTATTTAAAAAAAAGTTTTAAAATAGCACTAGCACTATTTGGAGGTTCTGCCAAGATAAACAAGTCCTTGAACTCTGCTTCAGAATGTAATTTTTTTATGCACTTTGCCACCAATTTTCAAAAACTCTTAGTTATGATCATGTATGTACCACCTTCCCTGTGTATACAAACATCAATCCACCTTTTGCAGGCCAGTATCCTATTTCAGGCATAGGTCATCCTATTGATACTCTTAGCGGTTCATTTGACTACCAATGTACTATAATGTTGTTGCAATATTATCACCCACTTGTGTGTCCTTTGCCCATTATTGGCGGCATACAGGATCAACCTTTTGATGTACTTTTATGCTATATCCATGGCTCGAATACTTTGCTACAATCAGTACGGCACCGTGCACAAAAGACCAGAAAATCGCGTTCACTCAGGAAATTCGGCTATACAAAGATAATGCATTGTTATTTAGGCCCAAATTGTTGTCCACTTCTTGTCCACTTGTGACTGACTTGACTTTACACTGGAATACACCGTTCCCTTGGTGTAAAACTGTACATAGGCACATATTAAAGTAAAAAGTATTGTTCTTTTGTTGTTTTCTTAAATTTGCGTCGGTGAATATTTTTTGCGTCGGTGAATTGGATTTTTTTACCCACTAAATTCATTGAAGCGTGTTAGAATATGCGCCGGTACTCCGTATAGTGCGCCGAGGGATTTACAAAAACAAGATCGCGTGATTGCAAGATTTTCGTGCTATTCCACGAAAAAAAAATCTCGTCAATGTACGAAATCGTGGTAACTCACAAAAATCGGGAAATTGGCTTACGGTGCCGTACTGATAGTAGATAGAGTTAAATTACAAGTGATCATGAACAATAACTTACCTTGCAGTCTTGTGACGTTCAGTTACTATGTTGTACTCTATGCTCCCATCTTGTAATGTTACTTTTACAGCAGTATAAACGTGACTTAAAGTCAGGTTGCCCACTGTTGATACGCGTTGCCCATTCGCTACTACCAGGTAGTTGATGAGATAGTCCCTGATGTCTTGTAATTTGCAGATAGGCTGTTTGTAGACGTCTAGCTTACCACCTAAAATGAAAGAGACTGAGATAAATAAACCAGAAATATCTAACAAATTGTACATGTAACTGAGCAAAATGCGTCAAGTCTCATAAACCCATGCGAATGATAATGCACCTATTGAAAACTTCACGGGTTTCTAAGATTTGCCTTTCTCTTGTCGTCATTAACATACAAAACCCAATCAAGGATCACAAAATAGCTGCGATTAGCCATATCGAATGATCCAATATAAACTGCTTTGACATCATCGCCGTTGCAATTTTTTTCTCGAGTTCAGTTGTCTAGAGCATTAAGGTAGCAAAACATGGTGAATAAAAGTTTTGGCGCTGGTGATATTCTTATGTACTATCGCCAAATTAGGGTATATGAGCGTTACGCTATTTGTAGAACTGAAAAAAAAAATCTCATGATGCCAGGCAATAGAGGGATAATTCTGTGATATGGAATAACTTACTCATTATAGCTTGAAGCATCTGCTCTACCTTTGCAACATGCTGACTTTCCACGTAGCACTTGATCATCGTGTCCTTGTCTATCAAGGTCTTTCGATTGTTGGCTACAGTTGCGGCCGTTTCCTTCCCAATCTTATCATTAAGGGCTTCACCCCATCTAGCGTATGTGGACTCGGCGGAAGTAGCTTTTTGCATAGAACATTGTGAGCCGAAAGAACATTCCTCATGTTTCTGTATGACAAAATTGGCAAATCTTTTAAGACTTCGAATGGCCTTCTGTTTGCTTTTTGCCTTTTTGGGAGCGAAAGGTGTCGTAAGCCATCTGTCGTTTATGAGGGTTGTATTGAAGAATCCACTCAATCCATGAGTGGCTCCTATAACCCGATGTATTGTTAGCAGCCTATTGACGTCTTCTTTTGCATAAGTAG
>JAAUXV010074184.1_pt1 | contig 11817 bp, 12 predicted proteins | sample 7278181 | NCBI WGS metagenome assembly JAAUXV01 (sample SAMN14350114, study PRJNA611818) | marine sediment metagenome | isolation source: surface marine sediment (2.1m) | place: French Polynesia: Moorea | collected 2018-08
AGCAAAAATTTTGAGTTTTACAGGAAAATATTGAATTTTTCGGCCGCCTTCGGCGGCCAGGGGGGGGGGACAGTACTACATAAGGAGGTCCACCAGGGGGGGAGTGGTTTTTGGACCTTCAGGGGGGGTCGTCCCCCCCCCCTGTCCCCCCCTACGCCCACGTATGCCTATGGCTAAATAAATAGCTCTGATTCCATATATAGATAACTTGCAATTGTGAAATAAAAGAGCAAGCCAAATTTCACTTCATGATACACAAAATGTTGGTGGATCGGCAGCGGCGGTGGCGCCGGGGCGGGAGTGAGGGTGCCGGGGGGGTGGGGTGCTGGTGGCGGTGGCCGAATAATGTCGTTGGAGGGGTAGTACCAAAAATGTTGTTGAAGCAGCAGTAAAAATATGTAGTTGAAGGAGTAGTATGAAAAGTAATACCAAAGACAAGTCAAACAGCTTTTCGAAAAAATGCTTTTCCTACTACATTTTGATTCTTTTTAATAAAGCCAAAAATAACCAACCTATTGAATGGTATAGGTGTCCCGTGTGGCGAAATGAAGGGCGTGCTGCACTCAGAGGTGGACCCGAAAGTTGCTGCCCTGGAGATGTCTGATGAGGCAGAGTTGAATCCACTCCCTCCTCCCCCAGCTATGTTCCCCCCGCCCCCGCCCTTTCCTGGCAGCAGGTGGAGCGGGAGAGCGCTGCCGGAGCTGTGCCTGGACCTCAGCATGTGCACCGGGGTGCTGCGAGGGGAAATGAATGGGCTGGCCACCGGGGACTGAGGGAGGGAGTTCTGCCGCGGGGAGATGGGCTGGAAGCTGAAGTGGCGCTTACGGGTGCCTGGGCTTGGCTGAGCGGTAGAGCCTTGAAAGGATGAAGAGGCGCCAAGGAGACCAGAATTATGTTGAGGTTGTTGTTGTTGTTGCTGCTGGAGATGATGTTGGTTTCTCTCCGAAACTGCTGCCCTGTTTCCCTCTTCTCTTGTTTTCCCTCCTCCTGCTGAAGTGTCTTGCACCACGAGAGGGTTGAAACTGACCCTCCTCCGCTGTGAGAGCGAAGCAGACGAAGACACCGAGGGGATCAGGATAGAGGAAAAGTTGCTTCCTCCTTCTCCCCCAGACAAAGAAGAAAAGCTTGCTCCTTCTTCTTGGTGCATCATTACCCCTCTTCCTTCTCCAACCTGCCCCAGTCCTTGGCCGCTGTCTCCCCCATCCTGATTCACTGTAGACGAAGGAACCGATCCAGCCCCTCCTCCTCCAATGGTGTCTGAGGCCCCATTTCCTCCTCCTGCCAGCCGAAAGGCGCTCTGGGACTGTCCCCCTTCACCCCCGCCTCCTCCTCCAGCCGGGGAGGAGGACGTGGAGGAGGACTTGAGGTTCTTCTCCAGCAACTGACGCAGCTGAGACAGCTTGTCACTTTTGCTGTCCTCTTCTGTCCCTTCCATTGAGTCTGCTGCTGCTGCTGCTCCGTTGTTGCTGGTGTCCATCTCTGCTGCTGCAAAGTATCCTGTGACCTCTTTGTTGACCACCTGGTCCTTGTCCTCCTCCTTTCCTTCGCACAGATGTTGCTGTTGCTGCTGGTGTTGGAGGCTTCCATCACATTCATTGCCTCCAACAGCCATATCCATTTCAATGTTGAATGCTTCTAGAAAAAAATGTTTTAATTTGCTGTTAACGGACACAAAGCATTTTTTTCTCACGTCCGTCGTCAAATTCCTTGCCACTCAATTTCTTTCTTTTTGGCTTCTCAAACGATGCTTGCTGCAAGAAAAATGTTTTGGTATAATTCCCAATTATCACACCCTGCAAATAATAAATGATATTTTCAATGAGATTGCAATTTTTACCTCTGCATTCCTTTTCAGGTCTTCAGTGAGAGCAGATGTTGCCGCTTCTGCTTGTTCTTCTACAAAGCAAGGTCAAATTGGTCAAAGAGGTACCCTGTCTTTTGTTTCTTGAAATAATATTCTCACTTAAAATCTTTGTCTCCGCTCCTGGGGTGCTGGCCGCCGTAGCCATGAGGAGTGTTTGAGCCGCCCCCGATCTGTTATCCACATACATCTTGTCAATGAGGAATAGAGCGAGGTCCCTCATGCTGCTCATCTTCTCATTGAACAGCTTCTCCACCCACTCCAAGATGAGGAAACTTGCTGCGTCCTCCTCCATCTGGGCAGTAGGAGTCCTCTCATCCTATAGAGTGCAAATTGCTTAATCACAGTTGTACTACTAAGCGATGCCATGCCCGATCCAGACACCCACCATTTGTTGTTTGTCCTTTCCTTCTCCCCACTGTCTTCCTCCAACTCCTCCCCCCCCCTCCACATCTGGTGTGAATGGCTGCTCCAGCTTGACCCTCTTCCTGAGCCCTGCGTAGCAGTATCTTGAGTTTCCCCTGGTGCCCAGCCTGCGCGGGCGAACCTGAGGGTAGACCTGCTTCATCACCTTGCCAAAGTCTGCTGTGGAGAGCGCCTTCAGCCCGTTGTCGGTACAGTAGTCCCTGAAAGAAAGAGGGTTGAGAGGTGTAATGATGCGGACGTTGCCGCCATCTAGATATTCCTTCTTTTTTCCTTCTTACGTGTATTCATCATAGACCTCGTGCTTTGGAAGCGACACCTGCTGGTCCTCCTCCAGGTGAGTCTTGATCCAGGTGATGGTAAGCTGGATCTCAGTGCGGCTGCCCAAAGGGTTCAGGGGTCTAATAGGGAGGAGATAGAGGGGGATGTTACTGAGGAAAAGAAAAAAAGGGAGGACGACAAACTTACTGCCTAAGCGGATCAGAGCTGGATGCCCCTCCAGTAGCAGTGCCTGCCCCGGCAGCTCCTGGAGCTCCCCCAACCCCTACTGCCGCCACCACTGCCGCCTCTCCTGCTGCTGCCCCTCCACCTGATTGTGAGCCCCCCGCCGCCGTGTGCAGAGGTAACTCCATGTACAGCAGGAGTCGCTCCATTTTCCCCAGTGTCTCCACCTGTGAGACTAGGTCAGCCACGCGATGCTTAGAATCAACTCTGAAAGGTAGGGATAAACAAGTTTATGAGCTTTTCAGATATCCCCATGGTGCGTCTGTTTCCTGCACTGTGTTGTTGCTAATGCTTTATTACTCTGCTTGAGCATTCAGCATTTTAAAAGCCTGTTTTATTATTATCCATGTACTGTTTGCACTTTAGGTGTAAAAGGAATGTATTCATTATTATGTCAGGTTTTGTGCCTCTTCTCTCACCCCATGCTTTTGGCGAGGACGTGGTGAACCATGTCGACCGACGCGGGCGAGGAGGAGGAATCCATTTTGATCATACTAGATTAAAGAGGCCCCGAAAGAGGTCTTGGTGGGTTCCACCTCCGCTTTTTCCAAAGGCGAGAAGACAACAGGCAAGAACAAAAGTGCTCCAAGATAAGGGAGGAGGCAATTGACGGCAGAGCAAGTACAGTACTTGCAACAGCTGCAGCTGATGCTGGCTCTGCAAACGCAGTGAGGACTGGGGGAGAGAGGGAAAGAGAGAGAGGGAGCTACGGCACAAAGAAGAGAAAAGAAACGAATCGCTTGCTGTTCGTACGTACTGCAGGGAACAATAATGGTGGAGAGCTATCTAGCCAGTGTGGCCCTTCCCTCTTGATTTCAGCAGCTGGATGGGCGGGTGGGAAGCAAGTCTGGGGAAAAGAAATGGCCATGTGCGTACGCACTTACACAGGGACATAGCATACTGAACAAGGATTGTGAATTGTTCTGAGTACCCAGCCGGGCAGTCAGGGGTGGTGATAGCGGGAGATGGGATGACCACCGTTGGGGTACCCTTGTAGCATTACATCCGGGAGTCATAACGATGGTTGCAAGGGGTGATACTTGAACGGTGGTCATCCCAGGACCTAGCGCCACCGCCACCGCCCTCCCCCACTTTTGCCTCTTCAGTTTTCCCAGATTACAGTGTACTCTGCAGTATATTCAGCAATTAAAACGTAAAGCAAATACACCACATGGTAGATCCATGTTCTTGCTGTTCTTAAAAGAGTCCACCTTGAAGGACTCCCCCACAACAGTAGAAAATGTATGACGTGCATGACCATGTCCACCACCTTGCTGCTGCTGCAGATGATGTTCACCACCTAGTCCTTGCTTCAGTTGGTCTCTACCACCTTCCTCTTGCTGCAATTGGCCATGTTCTTGCTGCAGTTGGTCTCTACCACCTTCCTCTTGCTGCAATTGGCCTTTTCCACCTTGTCCTTGCTGCAGTTGACCATGTTCTTGCTGCAGTTGGCCTCCCCCTCCTTGCTCTTGCTGCAGCAGGCCTTCTCCACCTTGACCTTGCTGCAGCAGGCCTTCTCCACCTTGTCCTTGCTGCAGTTGACCATCTTGTTGCAGTTGGCCTCCACCTCCATCTTCTTGCTGCAGTTGGCCTCCACCTCCATGTTCTTGATACAGATGGCTTCCACCACCCTCCTCTTGCTGCAGATTGCCTCCACTCCCCTGCTCTTGCAGCAGTTGACCTTCCCCACCTTCCTCTCGGTGTAGTTGGCCTTCTCCACCTTGTTCTATGGTATTTGGCAAAGCTTGTGTCCAAAGCAGCCCTTCAGCCATGCAATTTCTAGCAAACTAATAATTTAAAAAATAAATAAATAAATGTAAAAACACATTTAAATATAAATCACATTTAAAATCAAATTCAAATCACATTTAAAATCAAATTCAAATCACATTTAAAATCAAATTCAAATCACATTTAAAATCAAATTGAAATTCACATTTAAATAAAAGTTAAAAAGTCAAAGTTAGATTTAAATTTAAATTAGAAGATCCCCTTTTGCCTTGTTCTTCTGCTCGCGCGCGCTCTTTTGACCTCCTTTTTTTGTCCCGTTTCTGAGCGCGCTCTTTCGTCCTCCTTTTCCCCCCGCTTTTGGGCCCGCTCTTTCTTTCTTTCTTTCTTTTTTGTCATCCCGGGTGCTTGGCTTTCGCCTACACCATCCCTTTTGGGACCCTTGACGCATCTTTGCGACTTGGAGGCGGGGTATAGGGGAGATGAGCTCCAAAGTTGGTGGGGCGGCACCGGGATTTGAACCCGGGATCTCCTGCATGCGAGTCAGGAGTCGTAGCCATTACGCTACAGGGGCCGCCCCCGCTCTTTCTTTTGTTGTCCTTTTCTTTCTCAATTTTGAGCCCACTCTTTTGCCCTCCTTTTTTGTCCCGTTTATGAGCCCGCTCTTTTGCCCTCCTTTTCCTTTTTGCCTCGTTTTTGAGCCCACTCTTTTGGTTTTTGGGCCCGCTCTTTTGCCCTCCTTTGGGCTTCTTTTTATTCCGTTCATAGTACCATTTTTTAAGCTCCACCCTGTCCGACCCATTTTTGGTTATGCTTTTTTGCCCTTTTTTGAGCTTCTTTTCGCTCGGTTTTTTTCCTCAGTTTTTCCAACTTTTGGGGGTATGTTCTGGGGTGTGTTTTCTGTACACAAAACGGCAAGAGCTGGCCCAAAAAAGGCATTTAGAATTGAACCATGAATTAACAAATTGGTGCTCAAAATATGAGAAAATTTTGAAGGATGCAGAACTGATGTTTCAACTGTCAAAATTAGTTGGGAAATGAAATTGTGTGTGTGAAAACGTTATTCTAAAATTAGCTATATGGCAGGACGTCTTCAAAAATCATTTGCTGGTGTCTGTGGACATCTGGTGACAAAAAGAGCCAGGAACAGAGTCAACGGCAGCAAGGCATCTGATGGGCACTACTTTCATCTCCCAGCTAACGGCCACTCCAAGTTGCAAGGAAGCGTCAAGTCGGACTTCAGAATCCAGCCATATAGGACCCCGGGGAAGCTGAACACCACAACGTCTTTCAGCACCAGCATTTTGTGTACAAGATGTGGGGCCTGATATGGGGCCGTCAATAAACAAACAACTGTCAAAATTTGCAACAAAGTCCGGCAGGGCAATATATTCCTCCAAATTTGTATCCTGTACAGTGACACATGCTACAGCTCACATTTAGGTCTTCCTTACTCAAAAACCGACTTGACACATCCACTATAATGCTTGGTCGCATAGGGGACTGCAATCAGGAGTATACACATGTGTGCTTAGCAAAGTCGCTCTATGTCGAAGGTCCAGAGCATCTCCAAGTCAGTTTAAAGATGTCATTCATCCACCATGTATCTGGAGAGCTTGATATCTAAGTGAAGCGCGGAACTATTCCTACTTTGGGTTCTTCATGGACTGCGTGTAGGTTGGTATTGTCATTGTTCCTGTGATGCAAGTTGACAACTTTTCAAAAAACTTATTTCTTGTACCCAGGAAAACGCACTGTACAAGGGCTGAGCATCACACTATTTGTAATAATATAACAGTGGAATATAGTATGCAAAAGAGAATAAATGGCCCAGCCCTTTATTTTGGCACATTGATTTTCTAAAATCCAAGGAGAAGGATGCCCCCATAATAAAGTGGTTCAGAATTACCTGCCTATCAATGGAGGGAACTCCTGCAAGAACAACCATCTGGTCCAGGTCACCATCTTCTATTGGGAGGGCGTCAAAGTTCCGACACTTATACCCTATCCAGTCAAATTTACGACAAACTCTTTTACCTTCAATTTTCCGACAGGAAGGGAGGAACCTGGCAATTTTCCGACACTCATAGAAAGGGGGCAGCATATATATTCTTTTTTAAAGACACTTATTTTAAGACACGGGAGGGGGGGTCATGAATGAGGTTATTTCCCTTTTTAAATTATCAGGCCCTTTAAGGCTTCCACCCTATGGGTCAATAATTTGAATCCCCTATACCTAACCAATTTCTTCTCTTTCTGTATACAAACCACCATGCCCACTTAAGACTTCTCACACTTTCCATCCCGAATCCTGTCACCCATGGTCAAGGGAAACTTTCAAAAAATAGTTCGACATACAATAGCATTACTTAACAAAGGCATTTTATTTTAAAGGCTATTTTATTCTGTTTTTTCTTTTACATGAAATGCATTTTTCTTCCCCCCCCCCTCTGTCTATGGTTTCTTGTCGGAAATTTGACTGGTCAAATATTTTCTGTCGGAAAATTGCCGGACCCCTTTGTCGGAACTTTGCAGGTAGCCCTAAAAACCTAAATCTTTGCCTACGCCTCCTTCTATTGCCTCTGGAGGCAATAGAAGACAATCCTGCATGAGCAACCATCTAGTCCAGGTCGGCCTCGTCCCTCCAATTTCCCACACTGATTTTTGGAAGGCTCAGGAAAAGCTTTGATGGAGGCCGCTGTAATATACGTAGAGATCAAGAATTGCATGGCTTGGAGTGAGATTTTGGTGGGCTCTCTTCCAGAGCAACCATCTGGTCCAGGGCAGCATCTTGTTGGGAAGCGGTAGAAGACAATCCTGCACATGCAACCATCTGGTCCAGGACGGCCTCCAACCTTCTTTTTTGTCACGGGAATTTTTGAATACCCGGCCTGTTAAAGCTTAAGATTGAGGCTGCTGTAGGAGAGACAGCTGACGTCAAACCAAGAGGACGCCTGCCACGTGGCTCTCTTTTTTGGGGGGCTTTTGAGGCCTGTCAAGGCTTTTCAAGGTCAGTAGTCAACAGAGGCACTAGGGACTGAGGAGGTCTACTTTGAGGATGCTGGGAACCTTAGGCAAGAACGGAGGTCTACTGGACCAACCCGGACGAACAGCACCGGGATCGTGTCACAATGTCGGCTGGGGTTTTCGGGCTCAGGGCCTCTGTTGCTCCCCACCCACATACTGGAGACATTGGGATCCAGGGACGGCACCGGGACGTCAACATGTATCTTGTCCGGCCCAGAGGACATGGCAAACAAGAACTCCACCCTGGGGCAGCAGTGGTCTGATAGGGAGCGGTGGGAGGGATCCCACAATGATGAGGTGAGCTCTGGGCGCTTCCAGATCTGGCCCCTCTTCGTGCACGGGAGTGCAACGTCAACTGGCAACTTTGGCAATGGACTGCACCAGGTATCCGAGCAAGCTTGCGGCGGAGGCCGAGGTCGGCAATGAAGACTGAATTTTTGTGATGAAGAACAATGGCAGTGAAAGTTGGTGCGATGATGGAAGAGTGAGAGTACGACATGTGCTTTTCTCCATGGTACTCCCTCCTGGGGTTTTTACACCTGATGTAGCCCTCTTCCCTGTGCTAAAGTTTGTTAAACGACTAGGCATACTCGTAGAAAAAGGCCCCTGCCCTCCCTCCATAGGTGGGCAAGGGGGGGAATACCCACGCACCCACCCACCCCGGACGTCCAAAAAAGGTCGCCCCCCCCCCCGACCAACAACGTATTTACTACTGTTCCCCCCTCTAACTGGTTGGCCGCCAGAGGCGGTCGAAAAATTGACTATTTTTGTTCAAAGTTGCCAAAATTTTGCCGCCTTTTGGGTCCACCTATGCCTCCCTCGGATATCTGTATAACGTTGTTGAGGCCAGCAGTTCAAGCGCGCGACTGAGATGGCTATACTCTAGGGCACTCAAGTGCAACCGCGGCCCTAACCCGGTTAAAGGAGATGGACCGGTCAAGTCGGATACGAGAAAGAGAAGATGATGTTATGTTGCGAGAAGAGAAGAAAGACGGATTGTTTTGTTTCGTTATTCCCTTTTCCTTTTCCCTTTCCTCAGTCTCTCTCTGCCTCTCTTTCAGATAAAATATATCCTTTTACAAGTCTTATACAAACGCGTATTTACTCAGGATAGAACGCTGGTCAGTGCGAGTGTTCAAGACAGTGCAAGATGACCCGTTCCCCCTTGCCTTTATTGACCTCGTGGCGCAAAAATCATGAATAACATGATGTGTCCCTCGGTTTCACCAACTGTTGTCAATGCGAATAATAAAGGATTATCAGACAGACAGACAGACACAGACAGGAGGCGCTGTAATATTGAGTCTGGCTTGCAATGAGGTCTTGAAAGGAGGTAGTGGACTGTTGACTTTTTGAAGGCCCAGGAATATCCCCTTTGATGTGTGTGTGTGGGGGGGGAGGGGGGGTTAGGTTTCCACCCGGTGGGGCTGGGATTCAGTTTTCCTTCTTTCTGCAGACCTATATAGCTTTAATATGGGTCCAAAAACTGAAAAAGAGTAAAAGTGAGACAAATGACGATTTTGTTATAGGATTTAGAGGTACATGTTTGGTGTTTGCACCAAAATAGGCTTATTTCTTACTTCTGAAAAGAAAAACTGGCAATTTTTAAATGAATTTTGACTGAAAATCGTTTATGTTTCACGTCTTTGAGGTGGGGGAGTCAAGATTCTGGCTTGGTATAGAGGACAGTGTTTCTCTGGCGGGAGTTTGATTTTTTTGGTGGGTTGGTGGGTGGCGGGATGGGTTGAGATTTTGGCCCGGTGTGGGAGGTTGGGAGTTTTTCCTGGTGTGTGTGTGTGTGAGTGGAGGGGTGTCATATGGAATCATATGGGGCAGCCCATTTACAGGTATGTTTGATTGGCTTGGAATGAGATCTGGTCCAGGTCAGGGTCCTCCCCTCCAATTTCCCACAGTGATATTTTATTCCAGGAAAAGTTTAGCATGGAGGCCTCCTTAATAGAGATGGTCCAGAATTGCCTGGCGAGGATTGAGATCTTAGTGGGAGGTGGTGGAGAATAGTCCTGCATGAGCACACCTCTGGTCCAGGTCTGTATCATATCAACCCCTCCAGTTTAGCACAGTGATTTTTAAAGTCCCACGAAAATTGGAGGCCACCATAATAAAGTGTCCGCCATTGCTGGGCCGGAATGAGATCCTAATAGGAGGTGGTGAGAACAGTCCTGCAAGAGCAACCATCTGGTCCAGGTCAGGCTCCTCCCATATCAAATTTCTCACAATGGCTTTTTGAAGGCCTAAGAAAAGCTTATCCTAGACGCCCCAAAATATATGGGTCCAGAATTGCCTCTCATTAGAATGATATCTGCTAAGGTCCGACTCTGTCCTTGGTTTTGGCACAGTGATTTTGAAGTCCCAGGAAAGGTTCATTATGGAGGCCCGATAATACATGTAAAGAGGTCCAGAATTGCCTGCATTATAATAGTATTTGAGATAGCTTTAAGCCTACTTTTTACCTGGGGCCGTAGTCCGACAGGTGGTGGTGGTGGCTGTTGGGTGGGAGAAAACTTGTATACATGGGTTTCCTCAAGAGCCCATGTATGTCCTGTAAAATTTAAAAACCTGACCCATTTTCGGGATTTTTACTTTTTTAAATTTCAAATGCCTATGCATGTATGATTTGGGTATGCTAAAACAAAAAACAAAGAAGAGGCGGGTCCCTCTTCATTCTGAAATCAAAGTGCAAAATGGTGTTTGGTCTCAGATACATATACCTTTGGACCAACCTTCTGCTTTCACAATAAGAATTTCATAATGAAGAGGGACACCCTCTCCTTTCATTATACAGGGGGAACCAAATGTTCCCAAAAATTTTCGAAAGGCCTCAAAACACGTTTTGTGTCATTTTTGGACATTTTTGAAAATCTTATTTTTTTCCGCCAAAAAAAACCAAGAACATACTTTGGCGGAAATTAGCAAAAAGATCAAAAGAACTGGTTAACTTTTATGATTTTTTTTGCTCTCTTAAAAAAGAACTATAAAATTTGACCTTGACTTAGAGTAGTATCTCTCTCAATATGCAGTAATCTGATGTGATCCCCCAAGGGAGACTCAAAATATAAAGTGGTTCATCTCTCACTATGATATCAGAATGGGGTGTTGACCCCCCTCCCCCCTCTATCTTCATAATACAGATGGAGGGGGGGTGTCACACCCCAAAATGAAATTAGGTGGTGAAACCAGATCACTTGGATTGTAGTCTCAATCTCACACTATGATTTCAGTTCGGGGTTTGACCCCCCTCTCCCCCTCTCTTCATTGTACAGAAGGGAGGAGGGGGATCACACCCCAAAATGAAATTAGGTGGCGAAACCAGATCAATTGGACTGTAGTCTCAATCTCACACGGCCTGCTTGGGCCAGTCATCTAAACTCACACTATGTTTCGGAAGGGGGTGTGACCCCCCTTCTAGACCATACATGGGCATACAAACCATACATGGACTTTTGAATTAAAAAGACAAAAAAAGATGAAAAATACGGGGTTCTGCTTTGGATTTTTTTCAAAACAATACATGGGCTCTCTGGATATCCATTAAATATCTCACTGTGATTTTTTAAAGGGCTAATGAACACAATATAGACGCCACTATTATATACCTATAATATACGTAGGAGTCCAGGATTGCCCAGCTTGCAATGATATCTTGATGTGAGGTGGAGAAGGACAGTCCTGCATGAGCAAACATCCGGTCTAGGTCGGCCTTCAACACTTGTCGCCGTGAATTTTTGAATACCAAGGAGAAGGTTATTATGGATGCCCCAAATTGGGGTCCAGAGTTGTTGGATGCAGTGAAATCGTGGTGGGAGGTGGTGGAGGACAGTCCTGCATGAGCAACCATCTGGTACAGGTTGGCTTCCAACTCTCCATATTGTCACGGTAAATTTTGGAATACCCAGAAAAAGCCAATGACGGATTCCCCGTATTTTTTTAAAGAAGTAAAGGCAAAAAAAAAGAAAATAATAATAATAAAGGTAACGCAAAATCAAAATTTTTATTTTGCGTCACCTTTTGCATCACCTTTTTTTGCTCTCTTTTGCGGCACCGCAAAAAAGCCGCAATATCTCAGAAGTGTCTTTTTGCGGCGTTTTTGCAGCGCCCATAAGTGCCAAACAATGAAAAACGTACAAAAATCCGTTTATTATGTCATTGGGTCTCCTCTCTTACTGACAACCTCCCCGTTTGAAAACCATTTAATCAATATTTCCAAATAACTCTATAGTTTTTGCAGCGCCCATAAGTGCCAAACAATGAAAAAC
>JAAUXV010088899.1_pt1 | contig 11784 bp, 21 predicted proteins | sample 7278181 | NCBI WGS metagenome assembly JAAUXV01 (sample SAMN14350114, study PRJNA611818) | marine sediment metagenome | isolation source: surface marine sediment (2.1m) | place: French Polynesia: Moorea | collected 2018-08
AACCGGTTAAAAACTTAAGAGACCCCCCAAATTAACCGGTTCACCAAGACACGAATTTTCAGTCGAATTCCCAGCCCTATACTGCAGTAGTTGTTGTGTGGTTTTTGGCGAGGAAGGAATGAACTTCACCGCCGCTTCACTGCTCGCGTTCCCCCAAAAGGTTACGACGCGGCGGCACGTTAGATATGCTTTCCAAAAGTGCAAGTTTGCTTATTTTGCAATTATTTTTTTCCTCTAGCGTTATTTACGTACGTATTCTGCGTATTCAGGAGACTGCGAGAGAGGAGAAAATATCACGTATATAGGTATCGTATTATGCGTGTTCAAAGCACCAGGTGGCTGACGTCCCTAACGTGCACAATGAGAATGGCCAGGGTTGCGTCCTCCAGCGTGGCTGAGAAGGAGGCCACCACCAGTGAGGTCGGGATGCCCGAAATGATGCCCAGTTCTCATGAACTTTTTTTTAGCTTGGAAGTCTTGTTGAATAAATGCAACACTCTCTTCTATTCAATTTTCTAAAGCAAGCTTTCTTTTCCTTTTGAAGTTGAACATCCGCCTCTCCTACCACGACTGGATCATGTTCAGCGCCATCCTGGAGTCCTTCCCGCGCCAGGCGAGGGAGGCCATCTACGGCAGGGAGAGCCCGGACCCCGACCAGCAGCAGTCTTCTGTGCCGACCAACGTCCAGGTCAAGATCGGCCAGCTCCAGGCCCTGGGCTTCCGCCGAGAGGATTGTGCCAGGGCCCTGTCGGCCTGCGACGGCATCGTGGACGAGGCCGCCCTGTGGCTCACCACCAACGCCTCTCCCGCCTCGGCCTCGGCCCCGTCCACTCCAAAAAAGCCAGAGAGGAGCAAAAAGAAGAGGAAGAAGGTTATGAGGAGCAGGACGACCTCGGTGCAGGATCCAGAGATGGAGCCCATGGAGGAGCTGTCGGACGAGGACGAGGAGTTCAAGTCGGCGAGGGAGAGGAATACTGGCTTGGACGCTGGGGCCGTCTCCCCACCCAATGAGGAGGCGGACGGCGCTGCTGAGGGCTTCCTGGCCGGCACCCCGGTCAGCTTCGCTCACGTGGAACTCAAGATGAGCTCTGCCAACCTGTGCGTCATCGACGACTGCCGCGACGCCGACGTGCCGCTTTTCGAGGCGGCCCTGGCTCACGTGTACGTCAGACACTCCTTCCGCGGCGACGGCGTTGCCCGCACCGCCGTCTCAGGCTCCTACTACAACCGCGCCCTCTCCTCTTGGGAGCCCTTCGTTGAGCCCTGGCGTTGCCGCCTGGACTGGAAGGTGCGCGCCATCGGACAGGACCTGCTCGGCAGGAGGCTCTCTGCCAACCTTGCCACCTCCGACGTGGTCAACGTCAGCCTCACCTCCACCCTCCTGGAACTGTACCACACCGTCAAGGCAAACTGGACAGAGGACTACTACGGCACCAACGGAGGGGGCGACCCGCACCTTCCCTACTACGAGCCATCCTCGGAGCCCTCGTCCTCTGCGGCCTCGCGCCTGCGCAGGAGGGTCCCCTTCGTGCCCTTCGCCCTGCGGAACGACACCGGGTCCGTCATGTGGTTCTGCACCCAGACCAGGATGTCTGGCAGCTCTAGGCGGCCGAGCGGTGTCGGGCCTTCCTCCTCCTCCTCTTCTCGGGTGAGGGATCGCATCGACTCAGGGGAGATGAACCAGGGCGGGCAGAGCACCTGGCGGCAGGTGGAGGTGGGAGAGACGATTCCCTTCACCTTCGAGGAGAGGGCCAAACTTAGGCACGTCAACTCGCACGACATGAAGATTCATCAGGTGAGGAAGCAAGATTCACAAACTTTTCACTAAGTTTTTGTAGCTTGTTTGTCTGCGAATTAGCAAAAAAAAACTTTTACTTGGTTGTCGATATCTTATTCACTTTTCTTTTCCAGATCTCTGTGCGCGTTGGCGACTGGCAGGAGGTGTCGGCTGTGTCTGTGGACCGCGTTGGCACCTACTTCCGTCACGCCGAGCCAGTGCCCATGTCTGCGCTCGACTACGGGGGGACGGAGCTTCCCCCGGCCAGGATAGTGTTCGACGTAACCCTCGACGGGTCAGCCAGGTACGGGATTCGCCGCTATTGATTCGCCAAACAATGCAGTTTCCTTTCCTGAAGCTTTGAAAAAATGGAACGCACTTAAAAACTCCGACCATTTGTTCATATTGTTTGTATTGACAGGTTCAAGTCATGGGTCACAACTTTTACATAGAAATTTGATGGGATGCAAATGTCTTGTACAGAGTTTGTATCTCCTGCCGCCTTGCTTGACTTGGGATTCTGTATTCCGACCATTTATTTTCAGGAAACTGATCACAGTGCGCTCCGCCCTCCTGGTGAGGAACAAGCTTCCCCAGGCGATCGACCTCCGCCTGGAGAACACCGCCATGAGGATAGGAGACGTCAAGGAGATGAGCCTGGGTTCGGGCGAGACGCGGCCCATCCCGCTCGGATACGTCTGGTCAAGGATCTTCGCCAAGCCGTCTCCGTCCGCTCCTCCGCCCCCGACGTCATTCTCTTCCGCTTCCTCGTCCTCGGCATCGCCGCCACAGTGGCGCTACTGCCAGCTCCCGGTCAACTGGTACCACATCATGACTAAGCAGGACAACTCACTGGCCATACACTCCAGCAAGCACGGCTGGGACAGAAGAGCTGAGAAGCACAGGTCATTGTTTTCTTACTCATTTCTTTTAAAAAGCATCCGGGGAATTATTTTTCTTCTTCTTGCAGATTCGCTGTGTCTGTCCGCCGCCAGAACTACCCGCTCCTCCTCTCCAACGACCCTGATGCTGACTTTCCCTCCGCCGCCGCTTCTTCCTCCTCTCCTACTCCCGAGTCCGGCGCCCGCTCCAACCCCTCCCCCTCCTCCTGGATCCAGCCGGCCCACCTCATCACCTTCCTCTCCCCCGTCGTCGTTGTCAACCTCCTCCCGTGCCACCTCAACTTCAGGGTCCGAGAGCAGGTGCGGGATTCGCAAATTCGACAAAACTTTGCGGGACAATACAAGTTGACGAGTCTTCTTACAGGACATAACCCCGACTCAAGAGAGAAAAACGGTCCCCTCGGCGGACGCTCACCACCACCAACAGCATCCTCAGCCTCAGCACCCTTCCTCCATCAAGCCGGGCAAGGAGACCTGGCTGCCTGTGGACACCTCGCGCCAGCTGGTGCTCACCCTCTCCCTAGACCAGTACCCGGGGTCCGCAGACGTCATTCTGCCCGCAAACTGCGCCGCAGCATTCGATGCACGGGTCCGTTAGGGCACTATGTTTTCAGCACCATGTTCGAATAAATCACAATTTTGCGTTTTCCTTTGCCAGGTTCGAGTGACGGACGCCCAGGACCGCTCGCTCTTCCTCCAGGTCCGAGTTTCCCCCGTTTACCGCGAGTCTTGCGGCGCCGTCTCCGTCCGCGTCTACGCCCCAATGTGGCTCGTCAACAAGACCGGGCTGCCCCTCGTCTTCAGGCAGGAGGGGTACTCGGTGGAGGCGGCGGGGCAGGACGTGGAGCACGAGGTGGGAATTGTTTTCCTCTCTTTTGAGTGTTCCATCAATGTCTCAAATAACGCATTTCACTGCTCAGGTTGCGAGGATGGGGTCGCCTCTTATGTTCTCCTTCATGGAGAGGGAGGGGGTCAACCAATCAATCACCATGAGGGTTGGGAACGGGCTGCACACAGGTACACTTTGTGTCAATGTACAGTAATGGTTTTCAAACTTGAGCCCTTTCCCCTTTCCTCACTTTCAGACGGGAAGGCTACGTGGTGCCGCCACTTCTACATCCAGTTGGGGGCCAACGTGCGCCGCCTCCGCGTCTCCCCTCGCGACGGCCACCGACCGGAGTGGGTATACACAGTGGGCGTGGAGGTCAGGGCAGGGAACGGGAGGTACAGGAACACAGTCATCGTCACTCTGGCGCCCAGGTACCTCAAGAACAAAAATCATCTGTCAATATATACCCCATTATATAACCATGCTTTTATTTATCAATTATTCTTCAGGTTCCAACTGTACAACCAGTCCAGCCACCGCATGGTCTTCTCCCAGTCTTGCTACGCCGCGACGGTTGCTGACCCTGCGGCGGAGGCGACCCACCTCGTCGCCCTGCCGCAGTCGTCGCTCGCATTCCACTGGCCGAGGCTTGACAGGGACCAGGTAAATTGTCCTTCCTTCTCTTTTGAAACATATTCCATATGATATTCGCCTATTTCCCCCTTCCAGCTCCTCTCCGTCCGTCTGTTGGACGTTCCCCACTGCCAGTGGTCCGGCTGCTTCGGCATCGAGGGCGTCTCCTCCTTCCACCTGACTGTGCGCGACGCCGACGGGAGGGGAAACTTCATCCGCGTCGAGATCAGCCTTCTCGGGTCGGGCGCCACTTTCTCCATCGTCATCACCGACGCAGGGGACTTCCCGCCGCCCTTCAGGATTGACAACTTCTCAGAGGTCCCCATCACTTTCTACCAGGTACGAGAAGTTTCCCAAACGATTTCACCTTTGAATTAAACATATTTTAAACAGGCTGGCGTCCGTGATGAGACCTTCCTCCGCTCCGTGGTCAAGCCCCACCACTCTCTTCCCTACGCGTGGGACGAGCCAAACCTGCCACCATACCTCACCTGCACGGCACCTGGTAAGGAATTCTCCTTGTTACTCTGCAAGATTTTGTCATGATTCCTTTCCAGGCGGCTCGAGCGCCTTCTACAATATGAACGTCCTCGGCGAGGGCTCCCAGCTGACGTACGAAAACTTCATCTACATTTCCCTGACTGCCACCTTCGCCTCCTCCTCTTTTTCCTCCCTGGCGACCGCTGCAAGGGCGGGCACCGAAGGCGGCCCCGCCTCCTTCTCCGCCCTGGAGGGGCAGGAGCTGGTGTTGGACGTGGAGGGCACCAGGGTCTTCCTCGGGAAGAAGCAGGCCGGCAAGAGGAGCCAGCTCTGGCGGATGACCCCCACCGGGATGCTCCAGCACGAGGGAAGCTCCCCTCCCCAGGACCCGCCAGCACCGCCAGAGATGCGGCATCCATTGGTTGCCGGCGCGTCGGCAAGCGTCGGCGGCGGGCGACACGGGGGAAGCGGCGGCAGTGCCGGGGGAAACGCTCAGCTGCTGGCCAACCTCAACCGGGCCAAGAACGTCCTCGTCCTTGACATTGCCGGGCCGGCGGTGCAGCCGACTAAGCAGGTAGGAATATTTCCGGTTGCAACAACTGAAGAAAGAGTTTCTCAAAAAATAGCATCCCAGAACAAAAGTGCATGCAGTAAAATGTGGGAAATCATTGGTGCTCATCCTGTTTCGCTCTGCCAGGTTCCCCTGATGCTACGTAAGCCGGACGAGCGGCGGCAGCTCACCCAACGATGGCGCTTCACCCACGACGGGCGGCTGATGAGCGCCCACAACGGCTTATTCGTGCAGGCAAAGGACGGATTCGAGGGTCTGCACAGGGGTGAGTAATTTAACGTCCTGGTTTCCCTGACTTTAAGTCTTTGTGTGAAGGTGTCCTTTTACGCCTCTCGGTATCATTGCTCTTTCCAGACAAAGCTCATAGCGGAGGCAGTTGGCAAATGTGTAGGTCTTTCAGCAGCACGAACTGTTTAAGTAGAGTAGGTGTTGGTTTGTTAGTGCTAAAAGCAAAGCTCACTAGGTACTAAATAGCTTCCCATTGGTGTTTGATATTAACAGTCAGTTAATACTGTTGCTAAATTGCATACTTGCAATACTTATTTTGCAGTTCTTTCTACTCTTTCTTTGCTTCTCTCTCGGCAGGGAGCGAAGTGGTGCTGGGCCCTCCTGCGCCGGTGTGCTACCTCCGGATTCCCCCAGTCGCTTCCTCTTCTGCTTCCTCCTCCTCCGGCGGTCTTGGCGTCCCGGTGGAGCAGGCCATCTCCCGCCAGCGGCTGCGCCCTGGCTCCGGGTTCCTCTCCCTCCGGGTCATCACGGAGGGACCCACCAGGGTGCTGCAGATCTCTGATGTGAAGCAAAAGGTAAAATAATTTTAGCTTCCTGCAATATTTCAAGTGCGTTACAGCATTTCCCATTTTCCCATATTTGTAGAGGTCCTACGCGAAGCTTGACGAGCGCGACTGGGTGAACGTCAACGACGAGAAGAAGCGGCCGGACGTGGTGGGGAGGCAGGAGAGGGGGCAGCCCTTCCAGTCTGGAGGTGGCGGAGAGAGGGAGTTCCAGATTGTCATCCTGGCCAAGGCCGGCATCGGCCTCAGCCTGGTCAGCAAGGACCCTCACCCGGAGGAGCTGCTATACGCATTCCTCAGCAACGTGGTGGTTGACTATCAGGTGAGTTTGGCACTAATTTAATTTTGTTCTTGTAACTTCCAGCATTTTGCTTATGTTCAAATTGTTTCATGTGGTTTTTTTCCTTTACAGACCTCGTCTTCCCAGTGCATCTTGGATGGCAGCGTACAGAACGTGCAGGTTGACAACCAACTGGCGGACGCGCAGTGCCCAGTCGTCATGTACTTGTCTCCCTCAAGCAAGTCAGACGAGCACAGGTGAGTCAAAATATTTTTTTAGTCGTTGCAGGTATGATACGGTATGTCTTTATTTTTGCCCTCAGGCACTTGCCCGCCATCCACTTCACCGCCAACAAGTCTACGAGCGGCCAGACTGAAAACTCTGAGATATACAAGCACCTGATGGTCACCGTCAAGAACATGACTCTGGCGCTGGAGGAGGAGCTGCTTCTCAAGACGCTCAAGTTCCTGGGCCTGGCCATGCAGTCTGACCGGGAGTTGGAGCGTGCCATGGGCGCCGACGAGAGCGCGTACGAGGCGCAGAGGGCCCTAATGATCGCAAGCGCAAGCGCGAACGCCACACGGTACTACTTCGGGAACCTCAAGCTCACTCTCAACCAGGTGATATTCTCAGCTTAGCTTTTTTTTCTCCCTTGCTGGTCTATTACTTTCTAGCTCTTTTGAGTTTTGACGACCGAAGTTACTTGTCTTGTGCTAGAAAACCTGACAATGTGTTTTAATCGTTTGAATATAATTTCAGATCCGCCTAAGCGTGTCCCGGTCCCCCAAGCAACTTCCCCCTGACCTGAAGGCGACGCGGCGCAAGCTGGGCCTCTCGCTCATCACCTTTGAAGATGCAAACATCGAGCTTGACCCATTCATGCGGACCCACCCTTTCGAGACCTTTAACTTCCTCACCGGGGCTGTAATTCAGCACTATAGGGTGAGGAAACTTCTTCATTTTTTTGAACAATGCTGGTTTTCCCCAAGTAATGCCCTGTTCCAATTTTCAGTAGAGGCCATGTTGTGAGACTCGTTATAGTCGTATTTAATTTTCCTTTTCAGGACGAGCTGCTGTCCCAGGCCATCCAGATCCTGGGCTCCACCGACTTCCTCGGCAACCCCATCGGACTCCTCAACGACCTAAGCGAGGGGATCTCCGGGCTCGTCTCAGACGGGAACGTCGGCGGACTCATCAAGAACGTGGCGCACGGGGCGGCAAACTCGGCAGCCAAGGTCACGGGGTCGCTCTCGGACGGGCTCTCAAAGGTAAGTCGTATTCGTAAACAGACACAGAGTGAATAATGTTAGGAGTTCACATCTTTTATTGTTTCAAAAAGGCCACTGTGGTGTCCAAGTACGACGAGCGCCGCCTGATGATACGGCGCCAGCAGCAGGCGCGGGGACTTCTGTCAGCGGCAGGCCCAGGGGAAAGATCCCGAGAGCACCTGGTGGCCGGCATCAAGGGACTGGGCTTCGGCGTCCTGGGAGGGCTCACATCCATGGTCACCGAAACGTACGACGGGGTCACGCATGACGGAGTGTCGGGGTGAGTAAAGTGATGATTTAGGAGACTAGGCCTACTATTCGCAGTATACGGCAAGGCACTTTACTCTATCATTACAATAAATTTCGTTAGAAAGCATCCCAACATCCAGAGCATGGACAAATCTTTGATGCACACCCTGTCTCTGGTGGACTTGCAGTCGTACCATGTCTCTTCTGGAATTGGTTGCCTCACATACGGATAGAGAATGTACAGACCGATTGCAAGTAGCAGCAAGATGCCAAACACTGCCCAAGTGTTGTAGGGTGCACTGGGTGGTTCTTCCGCGCTGTCTTTGCCCTCCGCCGACAGTTCCTCCTTCATTTCGCCATCCCCCTGTGCCACGGGAAAGGCCCCCGAGCTAGAAGGGAGATCCCCCGACGGGGCTGGGGACACAATAGGCCCGCTCTGTGTCGCGGCGGGAGAGGTGGCCATCGAGGGAGAGCCCGTCATTTGGCTCTGTTGCTGGCCAGCCTGAGACGGTTGGCCGCCAGACACGGGAAGACCAGTTTGGCTTGGGGACGCGGGGGCCTCTTCATTTTCTTGTTCCTCCGGGGGAAGTTCTGCTTCCTCGTCCTCGCCCGCTTCATCCCCCCCCTCCTCAGCTTCAGACGGCTCCGGTTGCGTAGATATGTTGTCGTCAACACCTATGGTTTGAAGACCCAAGGTTCGAAGAGTGTTCTTTCTGCTCGGCCTTGAAGTTTTCGGAGGTGTAACAGACTTTTTAGAGACGAAAGAAGAAGGGCCATTCTGATTCGTCAAGTGACTGGAGGATTTTCTTGAAGGTTTGGTACTGGTAGGCTGGGACGGAGAACTCTTGTCCGCAGTGGGAGCTGCAGCAAGACTTGCTCCCCCCTTTGAGGTCTTTTTGGCAGACGAAGGAACTTTGCTTGGCTCTCTCGACGGATTGGTGTACCACTTTGAGGCCATTTTGGGCGTCTGGCCGGCGGACCTTGCCTCCTCTGCGCCAGAATAGCTCAGATTCCCAATCATCCTCTTCACCATGGAAACGGCAGTGTGAGGAGGGGCCCTTTGATCTTGAGCTACCTCTGGCGCTTCAGCAGGAACTCCCTCTACAAGACCGTCCGAAGGAGCTTGTATTTCGTCCTGAACCTGAGAGGAGGGCTGAAGGGGCATGGGAACCTCCTCCTCCTTTTTGGACTTCTTTGTGGCTTCCGGCAGCTGCCTCAGGAGCTCAGAGGTGGAGACCGTCCTTAGCGCCGTTGTGGCGTTGGGTTTCGTGCCCGACGAAGACTGCCCGCCGCCGCCGGTGGTGTAGTAGGACCCTCCGGAGGTGGCTGGAGAGTCCTTGTTGGGCGAGGAGGTCTCCGGAGAACTGCTGACGCCCGTCTCCGGGGAGCTCTCCTCCCAGATTGTCTTCTCCTCCGCCGCGCCGGTTCCGCCGGTTCCGCTGGGCGATGGCGAAGGGCTATCCTCTCCCTCCGCGGCACCTTTGGAAGGTGTCTTCGTCCGTGTCGTTGCGTCCGGAGTGACTTTGGACCTCGTCGTGGGAGACGAACGCCCGGACTTCGCACCTGTGACATTGTCTCGCTTTTTTCGAGTCATGGTGAATTTGATTCACGATCACGTGTTCAATTTTTCAATTTTTTTTCTTGTACCAGTGATTGTGTTTTCCCCAAAAATGTATAACATTTTTTATACTTATTTTTTTGCCCACAGTAAGTTTTGAAAAACATACTTTACGTTAGAGTTAGACAGAGTTTGTCCCGTTCGTTGTGATGGTCTTTAGTAGCCTTTGCTACCTATTCTCTTTTAGTAGTGGAAGCAACTTTCTTTTCCTCCCCCCAGCTTCTTCACTGGCCTGGGGTGGGGCCTGGTGGGCACCATCTCCAAGCCGGCCATCGGTGTGCTCGACTTCGCCTCTGGCACCGCCACCGCCATCCGAGAGGCCAACCGCTCGTCCTCCCGCCGCCTGCCCAAGCGCCTCCGACCGGCGAGGCTGGTGGTGGGGCCAGGCGGCTCCATGCCCGCTTACTCCGAGAGGGACGCCTCAGGGCAGGAGCTTCTCTACAGGATGAACGGGAGGGACTTCTCTGAAATATTCGTGGCGCACGAGCAGCTCAGATCAGGTAGAGTACAAAAGTTTTGATGAAGTAGTCGTCGCCACGTTTCTCTAATTCAACTATCATCCAGGAGAGGAAGACCTCCAGGTCCTGGTGACCAGCGAGCGAGTGCTCATCTTCAGCACCTCTACCCCCTCCTCCGCGTCCTCCTCCGCCTCGGCCTCATCCTCTTCCGATTCCACTGCAGCTGCGACGGTCTCCCCAGTCCTGTCCCGGCACCTGCTGACAGTCTCACACAAGAACCTGCTGAGCGCTCGCCCCGTCGTCGACAGGCCGCAACAACAACAGCAGGACCAGGAGCAGCTGCATCCGCACTACTACGGCGGTGTCAGCCGAAGGGTATGAATCCACGCCACATTTCGCTCAATTGTGACCTGTACGCATTTTTGCTCATCTCTCAGGAGAAACACTACGTGGAGATCTTGGTTGGACAGCAGAACCCGGACGGATCAGAGGCTGAGGCCAAGCGGCCGCAGGTCCGGTGCGACACAGAGAAGATTGCAAGGACGGTGGCAAGACAGGTGAGTGACGAACGAAGTGTTGACTTTCTTTTACTGAAGTGTTTTTATCACTTCCAGATCAACTACGCCCGCACCATGTTCGAGGAGCGGACACAGGCCGTGCCGGAAGAGGACGGGGACGGCAGCGACAGGGAGGAGTAATTCGAACAAGAAGAAGAAGAAAAATCCTAAGACCCTGCGGAAAGAAGCATGGGAAAACGGGCTGTGTTTAAAAGGTTAAGGGGAAAAAAAGGACCACTTCTCCACTCAAACTGATGCAGCTTCCGGCGATTTGGTGCTGGCTCTTTTTTTTTTTACATGGAACTGTTCCTACAACGCGCTATACTCCCTCCAGGCCCTAAAAGTGATTTCGGCTGTGATTTATGATTGTGAAGTCGCTCACCCTAAATCCGTTTTAAGGTGCTTTTTTTATTTTGCCCCTTTTGACCTGATACTTTTTTGCCCGGTACTTAACACTATGCCTTATGACGCCGTGTTTCTCAAGCAAGCAAAGCACGCATGATCCAACAACACATGTCAATCAGCCAAAGCACTCGGAAAAGTAAAAAATAAAGCATATATTTCCTAGAATATACTTGTAGGTAAGCTCCTTGTAATATGAGATGATCAAAGTCTTTCCGCAAGTATTGAGTCGATTTCTTTTCTTTCTGATGTACGTTGGTCCTACAGGTACTCCGCGAGCCACCGAAAAGCCGCTCCGAAACCCTGCAAAGAAAGGCGATTGAAAACAAGAAATCATGAAAAAAGACCTCCCCCCTCTTCTTATTTACCTGCCGCTTCAGCAGCGAGCACATGAATATCCTGACTGGCCTCCTCCTGCCTCCCCCTCCGTTCTCCTCCAATAGGTGGAAGAGCCCTAGCCCGTATACCACCTCCGCCTCTCCCATGGCCCCGGGCGCGTCGATCTTGTTGGCCAGCACCGCCACCGGAGGGGGAGGGGAAGAGGAGCAGTTCTCCAGCACGCCCCGCAGCTCCTCCGCAGCCAGCGGGAGGCGCTCACGGTCAGTGCAGTCTGCGGGGAGGAAAAAGGCGTCCGATAATATTGTTAACTTTTCCGGCATTTTTTCTTCTTCGATAAAAGGTCAGGGGGAAATTGCTGCACAGTGGCAGGAGGAAGTTCTGCATGTAGGCTCACCTAGCATGAATACCACGGCGTCCACCACCTGGTAGTAGTCCCTCCAGACCCTCCTCTGCTGCCTGTGCCCTCCCAAGTCGAAGGCCGTCAGCTGCAGGGTCTCCCCGCCCGTGTCCACCCTCACCTCCTCCGCGGTGCCGATGGCGGTGGGCGCCGAGCACGAGAAGCGCCCCGTCTTGAGCAGGTTGAGCAGGGTGGTCTTGCCGGCAAAGTCCAGCCCCACCAGCAGCACCGAG
>JAAUXV010304082.1_pt1 | contig 11780 bp, 14 predicted proteins | sample 7278181 | NCBI WGS metagenome assembly JAAUXV01 (sample SAMN14350114, study PRJNA611818) | marine sediment metagenome | isolation source: surface marine sediment (2.1m) | place: French Polynesia: Moorea | collected 2018-08
GTGGCACACGCACATCCCAGCAAATGGGATCGAGTTTTGCTGCCAAAAAGTTGCCGTGTTTCTCACTAGCGTAGCAATTTTACTTCTCGTCTCTTTTCTATAATATGTGATAGGGGAGAGGGAGCTGCTCAGGGGTGCATATAGTCTGCCTGAACGAAACAGTAGTAGTAGAAAACTTGTAATCCTTCGGCACCTCGGTTGGTTCTTCTCTTCGTTTCTTTTTTTTCCCTTGCAAAAATACCACTCATACGTCGTAGTAGTAGCCGTAGTTGGTTCGGCGCAATGATGCTTTTCATGACTAGGGGAGAGTGGCCGGTCGGACTTCCGCCGTCCTCGAATTATTTTAAAAAGGAGTGGTGATGCTGAAAGCCAATTGCCATAGTCGTCAATGTCCTCTTCATTGCCCGTCTTCTCTGACGGCGGGACCGAGAGCCGCTTTGCTCCCGTGCACCCCCGCTGCAGACGCCTGCTGATGCTGCTGGTCCTGCATGGCCGGGCTGGGCGGAGAGGACAGGTTGGAGCTGTTGTTGGAGCCCAGGGAGTGACGGGGGCTCGCCTCCAGGTTTGACGGCTGCAAAGGAAGAAAAATTGTTTTCAATCTCCAACAGTCCTAATCAAGTATTCCTTTCTCAATTATGCAAAATACATTTTAGGGATAACTACTTGAAAAGCAGGAATCAAAACTCACGTAAAGTGACGGGTGGTTGGTGTTTTGGTAAATGTTAACATAGACTTCTTGGTTAGAGCTGGATCCTCTGGACCCTATGGATCCGTGGCCTGAGCCGCCGTGTCCGCCTCCCAACCCAGCGCCTCCGCCTCCTTGCATCATCTGCTGGTGGTGGTGGTCTCCGCTGCCGTCGGGGGAGCGCGGGAGAGAGGTGGAAGACGACCTGATGCCTCCACCCCCGACCCCAGGCTGCCCCGGACCCCTGCGGCCTCCGCCTCCGACGTAGGAGGAGGGCACCGGGGGCGGCGTGGCGGAGGAGGAGCCGCCGCCGTTGAAGTATGAGCGCATACCGGCCTAAATTGAACAAACGGCCGGTCGTGACGAGCGGGTGGTGGTGATGGTGGCAATGTGAGTCAAATCAGGCGGGAAAATAAAACCAAAACGGAAAAAAGTCCCTTTTGTTAATTGCAATTAGGCAGCGTCAAGCATCCAAACCGGTGCGGTTAAAACGGCAAGACCCGTGTGTTCTGTTCCTTGGGGCATGCTGTCCATAAACCATCTCCTTACCTCGTTGTGGCTGATTGATCTCTGCGGGGGCGGCTGGTGCGATGGCAGGCGAGACGGCAGTTTCCCGGCGGACTGCTGGAACATGGACTTGACCCTCTGCACTCCCTGCTGTTGCTGCACGGAGGAGAGGGACGACTGGGAGCTGCTGCTGAGCTGCTGCTGGTGGTGTGCCGCCATCGCCGCCCCCATGGCCACTGACGACACCGAGCCGCCGTGCTGTTGTTGCTGCTGCTGTTGCTGTGGCTGGTCCGCCGTCTCCAGGGTGGTTGGCAGGTCCATCAGGCGCTGGATTTGGATGCCGTCGCCGGGGCCCATGTGGGAGATGTGGTTGAAGTTCGAAGGGGCCGAGATCAGCTTGGAACGGCGGTCAGGGTTCCTAAGTGAAAACAGGATAATGTCGGTTAGCTCTTGATTGAACCAAACTGTCGAGGATAAACAAGTTAAAAATCTCTGGTCGGGACTTGGGATCTAATTACAAGTACGTTATCGTGTTTATGGCAGTGTCAAGGTGACCTCAAATGCTGTTTTAGCGTGGTTGGAATATAACTCTGTACGCTGTAGGGATTAGTTTCACGTTTGTATGATAGCTGTCTGTTTTGTGGCTAACTAGCATGCGACATTGTGTCCTGTTTGTTGTTGTCGACTGTGTGGGTGGGCAGGATCTTGGCTCATTCGACGGAGAATTGGAGAGGGGTCACACAAGTAACTAGCAATGGGCAAACCGGACTCTTGTACGGACTAACCGAGCGATGGTGCCGCCAATGCCGCTGGATATATTGCTCATGACGGGAGAGTCTAGCAACATTTTCAAGTGCTTCCCAGCCCTAGAAAACGCAGTGATGGAGAAGGAATACCGTATATTTGCCAGCACCATAACCATTCAAGGATGGAGAGAAAATATCTTTCACCAGACAAACGAATGACCGACAGAAAGAAACTAAACTGATAGAAATGTCAAGGAAGACCTTCATGGTACAGATTACTCACGTCCTCATCTGCTTGTTGCTTTCCCTAACGGAAAACCTCCGCCTGGTCCTGTGGTGCACCGGGCGCCCGTCGCGTCCGACCACCATCTCGGGCTTGATCACATTGAGGCTGTCTTCTGCAGGAGGAAGAGGAAGAGGAAGACAATGACATATATGACATTCCATGACTAGTAAGGCTCAGCGCGTACCCTTGTGTATGTTGCTTAGGTACGTTATGTGCGGCATCTCCTGCAGCATGGACAGGTTGAGGTGGCCGGTCTTGACCAGGGGCCTGGTCTTCCTGATGTTGATGGTCTGCACCCAGTCGCCGGAGGCCGTGTCGAACACGTCGATGTGAGTGTCGCTGTAAACGAGGAGCTTTCCGTCGCACACGGAGACGTCGAGCGGGGCGGCCGGGTACATGATCTCCCTGTCGCGGGACTTACGGCCCTGCACGTCCACGTAGACGCCCAGGGTGTTAAAGACGAGGAGGAACTCGCCGTGGGCCAGCTCGATGGCTCCGAGGGCATCCACTGGGTTGTAGGCCAGGAAGCCGAGCATCTGGTTGTCGGGGTGGACCAATGCTGCAAAAGGGAATCAATAAACAATTCAAATAAAATTTATTTGAAATTCCAGAGTCATTAAACTTACATAATGGGTGCTGGTCTCCCAGCAAGCTGTAGATGGTGAATCCTGACTGGTACCCGACGCACAACCTCCCCTCGCTGAAAACGTCTAGCGATTGTGCCTGGGCCGGCAGCAGAACCTCCCGCAGCCTCTTGTGCCTGATCTTGAGACGGGTGATCTCGTAGATGATCACCTGCCTCTTGACGGCAACGCAGAGGCAGTATGAGCCCCCGCCCCCGCCCGCCACCATGGCCGCCGCCGACAGCCCGCCCGGGGAGGCGCCTCCGTGGTGGTTCTGGTGCCCTCCCGCGCCAGGTCTCATGATCCCGGTGGCGAAGACGATGCAACCCTTGGTGTCGGCCACCTTGATCCACTCGGTGTCGGGCTGGTCCAGCGCCTTCACCGGGATCAGCCTCATCTGCCGCTGCTTCCCAGCCAGCGCGATCATGAGCTGCTCGTCGTGCAGGTACTCCACCTGGTGGATCTTCTTCTGGTCGCCGATCCGGCAGATCTCGTCCTGGTCCAGGTCGACGCAGAAGAGACCGTCGTCGGTGCCCACCACCAGGCGGTCCCTGTCGACCAGGCAGGCCGACAGCGCGTTCTTGATAACGCCCACCGTGTTGTCCAGCACCTCCCGACAACGGAAGACGGTCCTGTCCGGCAGGCGGTTCTTCTTGAGTATCCGGTGGAGCTCGTTGAGCGCCACCACCCACTTGGTCTTCTCGCTCTCCGAGTCGGCCAGCATGAGGCACTGGTGCCTCACTCCGGGCGGGTCCATCAGGCTGGTGGTGACGCGGAAGATGCAGTTAACGTCCTTCTTGTTGGCGTGGATGACGTCGCTCTCGCGAACGCTCGACACCTCGAACTCGGGGTCCCTCATGTCCAGGATCTGGCTGACGGCCACCGAGGGCGCCGTCGCCTGCAGCTCGTACAGGAAGAGCTTGAAGTCGCAGACCACCACGAACTGCCGCACCCAGCCCTTCTTGACGCCCCCGGGCTTGGGGACCTTCACGTAGCCTTCATAGGCGGTGCCAATGCCGCGCGTGGGGTCGATGCCCAGAGGTCTCTTAGCTGCAAAGGGGAAAAAATAAACGTTAAATACAGATATGCGATAAGTAAACGTAAAATTGTCCACTTACTTTGATCTGGAGGCACCGGGCAGGATGTTGGCACTTTCTCTCTGCATTGTATGTGGCACGCGAACCCGCAGACCTCGCACACGACGCCCTGCCGCGTCAGTCCAACCATGAGCGAAGTGCAGTGGTTGCACTTGAGCGGCGAAGAGAAGGTGCGGATGAGGAATTGGTGGGACTTAGGCCGCGGCCCCACCTGGATGAGTCCGCCGGCACCGACTCCAAGCATCCCGGCGGCCGGAGGAGGGGGCGGAGGGGGCTGCGAGGGCAAGGAGGGAGGGGGCATCCTCTGAGGGGCGAGGCCGGGTTGCTGGGGTTGTTGTTGTTGCCGCTCAGAGGCAGAAGACTGAGGGGAGTTAAGGTCGGAGGTGTTGGAAGAGGACGCCTCCGCCGCAGAAGCAGCGCGGTTGTCCTCCACATCTCCCTCGTCTGAGCCGACGGAGACCCCCCTCGGGCGCCCGCCCGCCCCGCCCGCCTCGGCGCCCGCCATGGCGGCCCGCTGGGGCGTAGGCTGCTGCTGGTACATGACCTCGCTACTGTTGGCGTAGCTGGGCTGGTTGTTGGTGTTGATGCTGGCGGCGGCATTTGATGCCGCTTTGTTTTGTGTGGTGGACGACGACTCCTTGAGGAACTGCTCCAGGAAGGACATCTGACTGCTCGGCCGGTCGCCGAGAACTGAAACAGAGAACGTTGAAATTGTAATTAACCATGCTTAGTCATGTGTGCGCAATTTTGTCTGGAGTAAAAGAAATTAAACTCAGCAAACTGGAAAGGACAAAGTAAAAAGGTCGTCTAGAGTACGGAATGGCTGCAAAGGAAAAATCATGGCACCTTTTTTTGGGGCACTGATTCTGTTAAAAAACGTGATATATGCACAGGTCAGTCGGCGCGTTCCTAAAAGACGGAGAGGGATCAGTTCTCGGGAGTAAATCCCGAGCTGTTTTCTAATTGTTTAAAAAAGGGATATGACGGCTGATTATTTCTGTTGGCACATTTGTCTTTGCTTGACAATGTGCCTTAGGGAGTTGAAGCTGCATGCAGCAGGGGGAAGCGCAAAGCGCAAACGACGTAAATTTAACGGAGAAGCTGGAGAAGGGGAAGACTTTTAACACTTTACCAGAAGACCTGGAGGCCGATCTCTTCCAGAACTGCAAACCACCACCGAAGCCACCTCCGGTGGAAGCTAAGGTAGAGAAAACAGCACAGACGGACTAGTTGGAAGGGGGTTTCAGGTTGGACAAGGGTTTCAGCAAGAGAAATGAACAAGTTTGGCACGTAGGCGCTGGAGGTAGAGGTGTACACACTGTACAATCGTTCCTTGGCCCACAGTATCTGTACAGGTAAGTTCTTAAAAAAGGAAGTAAAAAGACCTTGTAAGCAATGCTCCCCATAAAATAACTTGTTCTGCCCGAGGTGGGCACCAAAAATCTTTTTAGGAGACAGTTAGTATTTTATGGTAAGCTTCACGTCATGAAAAGGGCCTAGTGTAGCACCAGCAAACAGTGTACCGTGGCGAAGGAAATTTTCTGGGGAATGTCTTCAGCAGCAATGACATTAGTTCAGTTAGTGGAAATGTTTCAGGGACTGAGCAGTAATTACCAGGAAAGGTTCGGCCGTATTCATTGCTTCTTCAAACTTCATCTCCCAGTTCATTCTCCGTGATCATGAGCTGCTTCCCGTCTTGCCCGTCTTAACTACTATACGATACACGTTCGGTCCTTCTTGTCCAATGTGATTCTCCCCTTGATACTGTCTTTTCCAAATCACAGAGGGAAAAGTCTCCGCAGCAACTTCTTTGACGTCTGCGGGCTTCGGCCAGGCCTTGTGGGAGCTGTAGGTTGTGGGGGTCTCTGTTGCACGTTTGGCGTGGTGATTTCGTCGTCAGCTAGGGCGACCGGCCGGACGAAGGACGGTTTTGGAATGTGCGACTGCTGTTGTTGCTGGTCCTGGCGCTGGTCTCTCTGGCTGGGGGCCGGCGGAGACATTGCCCGCGGCCGCCCCTGTCTTCTCACTCCTGGAACATCCTTTGGAGGGGGAGGAGGTCTGTTGGAGCTTGCGGCGGAGGGCGCTGGCGCCGGAGAGATGCCTCTGTCGCGTCTCCGGGTGATCACCACCTCCTTCTTCGCGGCCCTGGCGGCGGCGGAGCGCGTGCTTCCGACCAGGGACTTTTTCTTGGCGGCTGAGGCCGAGGCGGCGACATTCGACCCTCCCCCGCCCGCCACCAGGGAGGCGGTAGATTCCGCCGCGCCGGCAAAAGAGCTGCCGGCGTTGACCGCCACGACCGTCTGCTCGGCCAGCTTCTTACCCCGGGCATTGTACAACTGAGAGACGCGAACGCCGTTCCCTGTCGCGTCTAACGCAAGAAGGAGGAAGGAAGGAAGTCAAAGAAAAGTGTTGGGAGTGATTGGGAAAGGGATTATAGTGGCATATTTTAAAACCTGTGCTTTTCATGTTTGCTGGAATCCCAAGCTCATCATTAGGAACTACTACTGTGGCAGGCGCATCTAACTTTTGCAAGCAAACGTTTTTCCGCCGTGGTACAAGTTTGTGGTGCCTCCAATCCGTCATCGCCAGCTTTCGACATTACAGCGCAACCGCCAACACCCCAATATATTATGTTTGTATATTACATAGGCAAGATGCTGCTGTCTAAAGGGAATAAATGTACAGAGCACTTACTTCCTTCTCCGTTCTCCAAGCGAGCCTGGAGATCCCGTATTTGCGCCTCCTTCCGGAGAATCTCCCTGCTGTATGAGTCGACGCGGGACTTGAAGTCGCTCACGTCCCTGAGAGAAAGAGAATTTATCGTGTAAAAAACAGCGCCTGTGCACATGATATGGGCTCTCCTAGCATACTTCCTGGCGGACTCCAGCTCTGATCTGACAACGCTAAGCTCCTCGTTGATGGCCTGCTTCGCGTGGATTTCGGACTGAAGATTGGACTGCAGGTTGAGCAGCTCCATCTTCTCCAGCTTCTGTGACCGCCGGTTCTTCCAGTTCTTCTCGGCCGGGGTCTGTTGGGCCTGAGCGGCGGCGGCGGCAGCTCCGGAGTGTTTCAGGAATTCCAGCTCCTCCGTCATTTTGCCTGCGAGAGCCTGAAATACACAACACAAAAAAGAATAAAACTATCGGCATTGAGAAGAGAGTAAGTTTTTTCTACCTGTAGGTATCCTCTGGCGTCCTTCTCGTCGCTGACCCAGTTGATGATCTCCGATATCTGCTGCTCCCAGTGCGCGATGGCCTCCTTCTTGCTCCTCAGCTCCGCGTACTCCTCCTCCAGCTGTCGCCGGTCCACGTGCATCCGACCGTTGATGTCCGCCACCCGCTCCAGCTCTACCTGCAGCTTCTTGTTCTCTTCCACCAGCATGAGCTTTTCCCGCTCGTGGACGCCGCGCAACTCCTTCATCGTGTCCTCAGACTCTTGTAGCGAGTCCATCCGCGAGCGGTCGAGCTTGTCCCGCAGCGCTTGAACGTCGGACTCGTGCGCCCGCGACCGGCGCTCGGACTCCTCCAGCTGCTCCCTCAGGGCTGACACGTCGGAGTTGTACTTGCTCTGGTGCTCGAGGAGGCTCTCTTGCGTTGTCACCTCCAGACGCTCCAGCTCCTCCCGCAGCCTGGCCACGTCAGCAGAGTCCTCTGGCGTGCCTGCACCTCCTCCGCCGGATCCCATGCCTGACCTGACAGGAATGTCCTTCTCCAGCTGCTTTGCGTGGGCCTCCGCCTTCTCCCTCAGCTTCCTCTCCTTTGCCACCTCGTTCAGGGCGTCCTCCGCCCTCAGTTGAAGCTCCCGTCGCAGCTTCTCCGCCTTCCGGATGTCCTGCCGCAGCGTGTCGATCTTTTGCAGCGATGTGTCCAGCTCCTCCTCCTTATCGCGGACTTGGCGAGACATCTTTTGCTTCTGCTGCCTCATTTCGGATAACCTGCGGAGTGGAAAAAGAAGAATTTGTTACTTCATGTGGTATATAAGCAAGGAAAATGTCTTGGTACTCACTTATCGGTAACCTCCGAATATTCTGCCATCGCATTTTTCCTTTGCGCCAAGGCATCTTTGAGCTCTTTGGATTGTAGCTTAAGTTTCTCTTGGGCCTCGGTTAGGTCCCTGCTGAGGTCGTCTTTCTCCGCTTTTGTGGATTTGAGTTGCTTGTCCAAGTCTTTAAGTTGTGTTGTCTTTTCAGACTCTGCGAACTCCAGGTCTTTCTTCAGACTACTCATTTCTTTACTCTTTTGAGTAGCGTCAGCCACCAACGTCTCCAACTCTGGAAAAAAATCAGATATAATAATAATAACTTATCTTTCACGAAAGAGAAACAAGACCAACATACCGTTGTTCTTTTTCGTGAGCTTGTTCAGTTCGTCTTGAAGCTTGCGAAACTCCACCGCCGAGCTCTCTTGCCGGTTGGAGTCCTTCTCCCCGTCCACTGAGTCTTGTTGCAAGGCGGTTCCATGGGCAAACTTCTGCAAGGCACGATTGGAGTCACCTAGCTTTCGGGCGAGCTCCTTCTTCTCGTCCTCCAGGCGACTTATTCTCCTCTCGTAGGCGTTCCTGGAGAGAGCGTCCATGGACGCGTCCGAGGAGGCTCCACCGGACGTGCCGGGAAGAGCCGCCGCTGACTTTACTGGGCTCGAGGGAGCGCTCCCCAATTCCTCCGCCTTGTGCTTCCCTGGGTACCCCGACTTTCCCAGATCGGATAGCGTGCTTCCCATGGTAAAGGAGAAGCCGACGAAGGGGAGGTGTAAGCCGGAGAAGGCCGAGTTGTGCTGCGGGGGCTGGGTGTCGCACTGACGGAGGTCGTTGTCGTCCACGTCGAAGTTTGAGGTGTCGGTGGGCGAGCTGACCTCCGGGATGTACGGAGCTTGCTGCCACATGATTTTGGACCAGTCTACCCCGCCGAACCATGGGTGATTCTGTACGTAAAAGGAAAGGATGAGTGATACACATTATGCGGCTAGAGGTGCACAGTAATTCCTCACCTTGAAATCGTTTATGCCATTCTGACCGAGCCTCACTTCGGCGCTGCATATCAGCCTTTTCATCAGGTCTTTAGCCTCCTCGCTCACCTCCACTTCAGCGGGGAAGTCGAAACAGTTCTTGTAAACGAAAAAATATTGACATTGAAGCATTTTGTACCTTAAAAAAGCAACAAATGATACCTTGTGGTTCATGATCTTGCCATATGTTTCCACCAAAGACTCGGCGTAGAAAGGTGTCTCTCCGTAGAGCATTTCGTACATGCACACTCCAAGGGACCACCAGTCACACTCCGGACCATACCGACCTTGGCCGTCTTCCATAGCCTGAAAGAATAAACGACGGATTTAAAACCGAATACGGCGAGCGAATAATATTTTTGTTCGCAATAACGCCGAAGACCCGGATCTGTGCCAACGATGTATATTTGTTGTCAAGTGTGTCTAAACTACAGTTTAAACTACAGGGGCCTCAGCATACTGAAAAAGCCAAATGTTGCTAAAGCAGTTATAATGCTCTCGAGTCCACTCATTGGAACGAGGGAACTGTGACTTTTTGGGGACTTCAGCATGTGGTATATGACGAAGGTGAGCATGCTTGCTCCAGAGTACAAGCCAATCATTATCAGACTGTCAGTTTCATCATGGAGGTGTCTTCTGGTTTCGTAAATTGTCAACGAAACTACCTGGGAAGCAGCAGTACCAGCAAGGGCCAGATACGCACTTTTGGGAACAGCGTAGTACAGACTAAGAACAGCAGCAGTGAGGATGAATTCTGCAGCAGAAATTGCCCAGAAATTTCCCGATAGATACAAAGGGCTCTGTCCTCCAACCCGATTTCCCATAGGAGACCAACTGGACACACTTGGTTCTCCGTAGGAATACATTTGCATGGGTCTTTTCTTCTTGCTATGCTGACGAAGTCCACCTCTTGGTTCATCCGAGTCTTCTTCCTCATCAGACTGATCAGCATTGGAAAACAAACGAGACCCTCGCCCAAATGGTAAAACGAACTGCTTTGTAGCCTGTGGCACATTGTCCTTGTCTTTATCTTTGTCCTTGTCTTTGTCCTTATCTTTGTTTTCCTCGTCTCCCTCTTGTGATCCTGGCATTTGATCTTTATATGCTTCCCCGAGAGTATCTGTTCTATGCTCTAGGGGAACATTTTCTTTGTATTTCTTCATGGGATCATCCTCCTCGGCATCTCCCTCTTCTTTTGTGCCTTTTTCTGGTGTGACACCGGCTACTCCACCTCCAGGAGTCTTTATCATTTCTTTCTCCCCTTCCTTGGTGCTTGCGGGAGTTTCTGCAGCTTCGGTTGGTTTGTCAGTTTCTTTGCCTTTTTTGGGCCTCTTCCAGTAAGTTACACCCGGTTGATATTGATCTATGAGAACGTCCTTCTTTGGTTCATCTTTTTTCTCGGGCGCATCCGGTTTTGTTGGAACATACTGACCCTTAGTGCCGTCCTTCATTTTGTCCCAGTATTTCATTCCACCTCTATAGTGAGCAACACCGCCTCCAGGGGTTGTTACGGGTTCTTCAGGAGGTTCGCCGGTGTCTTTACTATCCTTCTCCTTATCATCAGGAATTCTACCATCAGGCCCTCTCGGCGCAGCAGATCCTTTGTCTAATGCGCCAGCTTCATCTAGCTGATCTTTGTACGCGGCACCTAGTTCCTTTTCTCTATACTCCAGCGGAACTTCTTTATGATACATTTTTACTGCATCGTCTTTGTCGGGAGGAGAAGAGGAAGAAGGCGAGGCTGGAGCATCCTTATCCTTATCTTCGCCTCCACTTTCTGTAGTTGTGTCCGAAGCTGGCTTAGATGTCGGTTTCGACGCTGGGCCGGCATTTCTAGCTTCGGATTCTGCTTTTGATAATTGTTTTTGGTACTGTTGGCCCAGGCTCTTCGTTCTGTGTTCTAGAGGGACATTCTGCTTGTACTGACCCAAGGTTTCGTCCATGGGTTGCGCCTCCTCAGAACCAGGAGCAGCCTTTGGAGAGGATCCAACAGTTCCCCCAGCGGTGGTGCCCTTGGCCGTTCCTTCGGTAGACCCAGTCGCCGGGGCAGTGCTTCCAGTCGTGTTTCCATCTGCAGTGGCGCTCCCAGGTGCAGCGGCACTCCCAGTTGCAGCAGCGCTCCCAGTCTTGGCACCAGCGGCGTCACTTCCAGTTGTGGTGCCACCAGCCGTAGCACTTCCGGTCTTGCCCTCAGTTTTCGCCTTCACATTGTCATCTCTAGGCGAAGATCCTTCTTTCATTTCCTGCTTGTATGCCTGACCTAGTTCAGCAGTTCTATGCTCCAAAGGGACATTTTGCTTGTACTGGTTTACTAAATCTTTGGCATTGGCTTCTTGTGGACCTTCCTGCTTGTCATCAGGGTAAAATTGCAAAGGTCTTGGCGGCTTGGCCTCTTCATTGCTAGCCGACGCAAGAACCAAGTTCTCATCCCCGAGAAGGCTTTGCAGCAATGACTGAGTTTTCCTCTTGCCATGACCGGACTTGCAATGTCCACCTACAGACAAACGCATGTGTTCGCTTTTAGAAGGATTCAAGCCGCTGCTCTTTCCTCCCTTCTTGCCCTTTGGGGGATGGCTGTGGCTCTTTATTTCGAAGTACATTGCTTCTCCTTCTTCTTTAACAGTGAACTGGTCCAAAGCCTTTTTCAGCAAATCATTGGCACCGGCCTCTTTGTCGACGTACTTGATTTTTCTTTTCTTGCGACCTTTTCTTTTGGAGGATCTATCCCGGTTTTCTTTGCTATTTGTCATTTCAACAGCCCAGCCAAACTTTCCCACTAGGAAATTTTTTCACAAATGTGACGTACCAGTACTTCGCACAAAAAGCTACAAAA
>JAAUXV010231271.1_pt1 | contig 11766 bp, 18 predicted proteins | sample 7278181 | NCBI WGS metagenome assembly JAAUXV01 (sample SAMN14350114, study PRJNA611818) | marine sediment metagenome | isolation source: surface marine sediment (2.1m) | place: French Polynesia: Moorea | collected 2018-08
CCCCCCACCCCCCCCCCCCCCCCCGCCCCGCCCCGCCGCCCCCCCCCCTGGTCTCCGCTCCACCGCTGTTTTGTTTGCGCTGGTCTCTCTCGTTCGGGAAGAGGAAGGCATCAAAACGCAACAAGAAAGAGTGGAAGGAGGGGGCTTGGAGGAAGTAGGCGCTGGGGATGCTTGCCCGGGCGCCCTCTAGAAAAAGCCCTTTCCATGGAAAAGGAGCAGTATGGAAGAAGGCTTAACGATGTTGGCGGGGAAAAACGGGAGGAAAGAAGCATCACACACTCCAAAAAAAAGCAAAAGCTGTTTCGACCCCGCAAGGAGAAAAGGGAGCCTCAAACGCCCATTTCGAAAGGAGGCGGCTGAAAAAAAAACGAAGTCGGTTTTTTGGCGCAGTCTGGATCAGGAAAGGGGGATCCCCTCTTCCGCTTCTCGCCTCCGCAATTCTGCGGCCGTTTGTCACTTTTTTCGAAGGAGCGCGGGGCACGCTGTTGCTTCTTCCCCACTTGGCCTTTTAAGGGGGCGTTTTTCAGCGGTCTTTCTTCTCCTGTTTGCATGAGGTTTTCGGGGTGCTTCTGCATAAGGAGGATCCTTTGGCCGTCGCCACATACCCGCACGTAGAATAAGGTAGGGGCGAATAAGATGGATGGTGATGATGACCCAGGGGGGCGTGAGGAAAGGAGGAGGAGGGAGGGGCGTGCATGAAATATGAGCATGGAAGGAGGAGGGAGAAGGGCCTCCGTAAGAAAGTACTCTCCTCAAGTCGAGATATACCTGATGCCCCCTCACCCCCATCCAAACCCACCCATATCCTTACCCTTTTTTATGCACACGAAAAAAAGGGCTTTTTTCATTATCGTCTGTGTTCTCACCTGCTCTTTTGATCCGTTGTGCTTGGCGTTGGGGATGTGGGTGGGTTCGCCGCAGTAATACCTGGTAAATAGCTTATATTTATTTTTATTAAAGAGAAAAGGCAAAAATACCTTGAGTGCGCGGAGGAGGACCCCTGCTTGCAAGACGGCTGCGCCCCCGACCACATCCCGTCCGAGTTGCAGATGACCTCCTCCAGCCCCACGATCTGGTACCCTTCGTCGCAGGTGTAGACGGCCCTGTCGTTGAAGTGCCTGCCCGTCAGGTGCACCTGCCCGTGTGGCGGGTCAGGCAGCTCCGGGCACTCCTTCTCCGGTCGGATGCAGGATAGGCCGCAGACGCCGTCGCAGAGGCAGAGCTTCCTGTCGTTGACGCAGTCGGAGTCGGAGTCGCACTTGCGCTGGCAGGTGCGACCCTTGTTGGAAGCGCTGGCGTCGTCCCTGAAAAAGAAAATTGCTCCTAGATCTCAAATTTCGATGGAATTGCGGTAATATTTCTGTTCACCTTGGCTGGCACTTGTCCGGCTTGACGAAGCCTCCGAGTGTGTCACTTGCGCTGGGCAGAGGGAGCGGCGGCGAGAAGCTGTGCTGGCGGCTGTTGAAGGCCATCATCTGCTGTCTGTTGTTGCGGCCGCGGGAGGAGGAAGACATGACGGCGGAAGTACGAGGGGAGAGGAGGTCGTCTTGGCCGTCTTGAAAGAAGTAGAGGTTGTTGTGGCGCTGGTGGTGACGGGAGGATAAGGAAGACGAAGACCTCCAGTGGGACCTCGCCGAGGCAGGTGCCGACAGTAGCAGCAGAAGCAGGGCCGACGACAGCAGCGCCGGCAGAAGCCTTGAGGCCATCATGGTCTACAAAGGTGCTATATCCTTTCCCTACATGCAGTACATAACAAAACACTTTCACTATCGTTCAGTAATTTATGAACTGGTCAAACACGGCAGTCCATCTTTCCCGGGAGAGGCACCGGAGCAAAGTGAGTCACTCAGTCTTTCCGGAAAGAACAAAAAGGGGAAGGAATCCTCCCTCTTTGTCCGTCCGTCCGATCGCGGCTTTGGCGTCTTCCTCTCCTTTCTCTCTCTCTCTCCTCGCCGCCCACCTTATGACCCACCAGAGGAGGAAGGAAGAAAAGAAGAAAAGGGCGTTCGTCGCCGTTCGGACAAGATGAGAGGGACTCTACTTCTCCTCCTCTCTTTCTCTTTTTACCTCCTCTTTTTCCCGGCGGTGCGACACCAAATGAATTGGAGGGAGAGAAGGTTCCTTTTTTCCTCTCGCGTCCCTTTCTTTCCCCCTTTTTTTCGACTCTGTTCGTCGCTAATGCGAGAAGAGAAAGAAGTGGGGATGGGAAAAGGGGGATGGGGGGGATGGGCACTGGACAGAGAGCGGAGGAAGCCCAATGGAAAAGGGAGAGGGAAGGAGCCTCTTTCTCCCGACGATCGAGAGAGAGAGCGAAGGGGTTCCCCTCATCTTTTCGATCCTCTCCTGCTCATTTTCTTGTTCCCACCGCCCGGTCGGTCGGTCGTCGATTGAGCTAGGCTGTCGGAATGGCAAGACGGACATGTAAGTATATTGGAAAAGCAACTCAACTTGAAGAAGATACAGAAGTAATCAACCGAATCAACTATTATTAAACGGGGGCTTTGCAAAGATTAAGGCATTTTTTCGGGAGGTGCTAGAACGTTCTTAAATTCCTTTGAAAGCCTATTTGGAGTTTATCTTTGAAGCTGCCTTGAACGCGCCTTGCTTCGCTATCGTTTGAGGGGGGCTTTCTCCTCCGCTCACTCCGCTTTTGACCTCTGTCAAGATCAAGCAGAAAACAAATCCTTCTTTTGAAGACGAAATATTTCTTTGGACGGAATTGCGCTGTTTCCGAAAGCAATCACCCTTTTTCTTGTCCTTGAGGATGGACTCTCTCCAAGGAGCCTTTCTGGCCTTCTTCTCCACTGTACCAGATTCTTTGGAGGTTCCGAGAGAAAAGAACCACAAGTTCCAGAGCTTTCTAGGCCCTTTTCCACTTCCTGTTCCGGTCTTTGCTCGGGTTTTTTTTGGTCGACTGATGTTTTTGATCGTTGCTACAAATTGTCCTCCCCAAATTCGCAATATGTCTTCTTAATAAGTGTTGCAAAAGTACCTACTTTTAGCATTTGTAGCTTTTTAAAAAAGAAAATTCTTTCTTTGCCATTCTCGGTTAGTCCTGACAGAGAAGAGAGTAGGAGATGGATCATCATCCCAGAACTCCAACAAGCCACCAACCAACAAGCCTTTTCTCCGTCCCCCACCATTAAAAAACCCATTAGCTTCTGTGCCGCGCGCGCGCGGGGGGGGGGGAAGCGGCGCCGGCGGATACGGAAAGCATTGTTTATCCGGATATGAGCATAAATCAGGGACATAATACTAAAGGAGGGAGAGGATCGCTCCCTCCTACGTTGCCACGGTGCTTTCCAGGGCCTAATCAGTTGCGAAACACCTTATTCCCAAAAAGAACAATCTTTCGGTGCACCTCGGAGAGAGTTATGTCCTCCTCGACCTTGGGAATTTTCAAGTGCCCCCAGACACGAAGGAGAGAATCGCTCTTGCAGGAGTTTCAACGGGCGGAACCGAATAAAGAGATTTGTCGAATTTGCACCGGGGACTTTTTTGCTCGGAAAAGAAGTCTAGGGAAAGAATCACTTCCGATCTATCCTAAAAGCAGAAAAGTACTTATAGAAAACACGCTCTTAAAAAATTCAATTGGTTAAACATAGATATGTGACAAAAAAGAATGATCTGTGGTATTCAGAACAACCACCGGTAACTATGCACCATCCAGCAGCCAACGAGAGACGAAGAGAGAGCTGTACTTGAGCACAGTACATTCGGGAGGGAGGAATACCACAAGTGAGGAAATGATAGCGATTCCTCATTCCCACAAAATTTACATTCGAGGCGGAGGGAGACGACTAACGATGGGTGGCGGGCGAATCGAGAGAGGGTTTTTCTTATCTGCTTTGCGTGTGCATAGCACATAGTTACATAGCACATTACATGGCAATAGTAGTACAATACACAAGCATGGACGACAGCACTGCGGCGGCGGCGGCGAGGGAATACTCCCGAAGACAGACATGCGAACTGGTGGCTTCTTCCTTGGACACGCGTGAGATTCTCACGTTCACATATGCCGGAATAGACCGTCAGGGTTTTTTGGGTAATGCATTTTAGAATTGCTTTTTTTGCCGGTCCAGTTTTGTGTCTCTTAAAGAGATCGGCAAGGAAGCGGTAGAGCGGGTTGGCCAGTTGGCATGCGAAGAATGAGGTGGGGCCGGTGCAAAAATCCTCGGCGATAGAAAGATTCTCCGCCAGACGACGAGGAAGAATCTACTCGATGAAAATGCAATTTGATGTCTGGTTGCTCGTTGCCCTTTGCTCGTTTCCTAGACATAAGTACTTTTTTCGCTTATTTCCTGTACCACCAAGTACTCAATCCTGTCCTTGTAAAGAGTACGTCCACAACAGCACATACCGTACTGCATACCAGGTCTGCTGCGACCCCTGGTTGCTTGTTCCTCTATCGATTCTTTTCATCTGTGACGTCGCTTCCTCCTCCTTATTTTTGGATTCGCCCCATTCTCCTTCCCATTCCTCGGCGAAGCCGTCAGATCAAGGCACGCTCGGTGTTCTTGTTGTTGTTGTTGTTGGGGGGCACTTTTCCGCTTTTTATTTCACTATTTGCATTTTTTAGGTGTGTTTATAAGTTGCCATATTTTTAAAAAATCCTTTTTTACCTAGCTATCAATTTCAGAGGTGTGTTCAAGAGTTGCAATTTTTTCCTTTCCAAGAAACATCTCCAGAGGTGTGTTCAGCACACCTCTGAACACACGTCTGTAGGTGTTATTTTGGAAGGTGAGAGCTGAACACACCTCCCTCCTTTTAACTACATGAGATTAATCTTTAACAAATTTTGACCAAATGTCAATCCAGCAAAGTTATTGACTGTCAACCACCGCGGATCATTGAACAGGTCCTGTTCTTGTTTCCTCTCTCTCTCTCTCTCTCTTGTGTCTGTTCCTCTTCTTCCCCTCGCCCACAGATTCCCCCCTCCTCCCCCTCCCCTCTTTCTCCAATGATTGCCTCCGCGGTGGCCTTATCAGATGGGCGGAAGAAGAGAAGAGAGGGGCAGCCTCTCCTTGCTGCCTGCATGTGTATTTTCCCAAGTCCGCCCTCCTCCTCCCGAGAAAAAAGATGGGACACCAAAAAGTCCGTCTGTTTTTGGGTTCAGGCCATTTCTTTTTCTTCTGTTGTAGTACAGAATTGTGTGTGAAAAGGGCTTTCTCGAATTTCGCCCGTGCGGGATCACACAATGCCTCTTAGGTAGTTTGTCCCCTACTGGAACTATTTCAAAAGCAAACACGGTGTTTTCGCTATCATGAACTTTCGCCATCACTTAACCTTGCGAGTGAGTGAAGGTCGCTTCTCTACGCAACTTTTTTACACTCCCACTCCAGGTTCACGGCCTCTGCCTGCCTGGCCGGTGAAAAGTACCAATTACCAACCCCCATCGACCTTTCCCCCGCCAAAGTGCGTAACCTCTCTCTCGACTTTGGAGTCAAAGTGCCAAAGTTTGCCTCCTTCCGCCATGCCGTACCCTCCCCGTCCCCATGCAGGCTGGCACCGAAATTTCGAAATGCCCAGAATTTGGAGGGGCAAACAGTCATTGCACCTTGTGCTTTCTCTACGTTTCAACACAGTTGCCACTTTGCCGCTCCATCTTGGCCAATAGAAAAGCTGGGCATCGAAATGTGATAGGAAGCTCTGAACATGTTTGATAATAAAAAAGTGTAAAAAAAACTAGGCATTTTATGCCTCTTTTGGTCGGTGAATCTTCATCCGGGGTGGGGCAATGGCGGCGGCGTCCGTCCTTTGGACCTTGAGTTGAGCGTTGCTGGGAATTTGCCCTCCTCCTCCTCCTCCTCCCCTCCTCCCTGCGACCAACGCCATCATCAATGAGCCTCGCACTCAACAAACGATCCCCTCCCCTCCGCCCCCTCACGGCTCTTGGCTCGACCCTATGGGACGAACGAGGGAGGAGGGCTCGATTCCTTTTTCCATGCAGTCAGTCAGTCGTGTGTGCCTACGCAGCGGGAGGAAGGCGCCCACAGAAGGGGGCCATAACAGGCACGCCAAACCACCAAGCAACCAACCCCTCTTTCCCCCCCGAAAGGGTACACAAGGGGACCCTACAAATTGGGATAAGAGTGGCCCCTTCCCGCACAGTCGCAGCCGCCTCTATTTCACCTGAACCATTCTCCGTTTGCCTTACGGATTAAGTAAGGACACATCTCTCTCCATTTCCCTCTTTTTTCTCCATTTCCACAACAAAAACGTTTCTTCGGGAAGAGAGGAAAGCGGGATCGATCCTCGCAAATTAACCTTTTGCTCCTCTCCCCTAGGGCGAATTATGTCTGGGGCCTCCTCCTCCTCCTCCTCCTCCTCTTGCTCCACTGGGTGCGTAGGAGGGCCACCCATAAATCGCAATTCTTTTCCCTCCTGCTCTACTACACACTACGCCGGGGGAGGGGGAGGACGGTGCCCCACCCAGTGTCGTCCTCTCTGCTCCCAGGCCCCTTTTCCTCCTTCCCCTTTCACTGCACGTATCTCCTCCTACCCCTCCTGCTCTCACGATTTTCGAGATGGCGATACAGCTCAGAAGGGGAGATAAGAAAGGCGAGGGGAGACGAAAAAGGAGAAGGGGACGATGCCAAGAGATCACTCGTCAGTCAGAGGGGGGAAGAGGTTTCAGCAGTTTGAACTGGTGACATCACTGTACGCTACAACACAAGTATAATTTTGAAGTAGTTTTTTTACCAAGACGGTGGAAGGCACAGTGCTTTCCTATTATTTGCCAGTTCTAAGGATGGGGAATTGGTGAATCTCTCCCTTTCCTGGCATTATTTCGATGCTGGCGTCTCCGATTTATTTTTGCCTCCTCCTCGATCGATCTGCTGTATAGCCGCCCTCTCTTTTGACGACCAGAAAGGTGGCTCTTTTGGGGGATACATAGATCCTGTACGTATCCAACGCGCGCACTCTTCAGTGTCCCTCCCCCACGCTGCCATATACGAACATTGGAAACTATTCTTGTTCATAGACAGGAAAAGGTTATCTCAAAAGTCTCCAATCAAAAAAAAATTGTCACGGCTTGTTTACGAAGTGAGCTTTTCTTTTAATGCGTAGTAGTAGCAACATTTCATCTGTGTGTGTTCGACGAGAATATGATGGGGTCGGGATCGGCGGGGAAGGGAGGGGACAAGGGAGGGATTTCTTGTCTGCGGGTGAAAAGGAAAAGGTTTGGGGCTGCCAGCAAGAAAAAGAGCGCTTGAGGACTTGGCTAAAAATAAAAAAAAAGCGAACGCTCAAAAATAGGGTGAGGGAGGAGATTTATTTTTGGAGGGGAGGGAGGTTGAACATCTTGTCGCTCGCATTGGTGTGATCTTGACAAAGTGACGAATAGGGCACTAGATACAGAATACAGAAAGGATCGAGAATGGGTCGCCGCTGTTGGGCGGATCGAAAAGGGGTGGAGGAGGAGGAAAAGGACCCTTTCGCAGACAGAGACGACAACGTCTCTTTCGGTCCCTCTCTTCCCCGATTGCCCTTTCCCCCCTTCCCCCACTCACTCTGCTGCCCGCTCAGCACCTGAGACGGGTCTCCCCCTCCTCCTCGCTTTTGACTCGACGACATAGGCCACCTTGTGTGTTCGTGTGTGTGTGTGTGTCCCCGCCCGACGAACGAATAATGCAAAGTGCGTCTTCGTCGTCTCAGGATAGGACGCAGGAGGAGCACTTTCCCCCTTCTCCACCTCCCCCTTCTCCTTCTCCACTCTTCTTCTTATTCTTGGTGGTGCCCTCACTGCCTCCGCTTCGATCGGCCGCCCTCCCCTTTTCGCCGCCGCCGTCGCCGTTTGAACCGTTCTTGACTCCTGGGCGAGATCCGACGACGGCAGCGCCGGACCCCGTCACTGACTTTTTCTTGGACGACTTCCTGCTGTTGGTGCCTCCACCGCCGGTTTCCGAAACGGACCTGTGGGGAAAGGAAGGATATTCACGGTAGTTTGACCTTTATGTATATACTTTCATCATGTGATGGACACTTGGGAAGGGGAGAAAATATATTGCTCCCTCTCCACGTATCCTAGGTGCGGTATTCCTCGCTTTTTAACCCCCAATTTTCCCCTCCTTTTCCTCCTAGCTCCATCCTCCTCCGCCTTCGCCGCATGTGGTAAGAGGATCGTTCTCCCTCCTCCTTTGCCCGTTCATCCATCCCTCCTCCCCTTTTAGATCCCCTCCTCCTCCTCCTCAGGTTCCCCGCCGAGTTTCCCTCCCTTGGGATTCTTGTCTCATAGCCGCTGGCGGAAGAGGGAGGATCGGCCCAAGCCACGTTTTGCCGTTTGCACTCAGGGCGGGCGGCGGGCGAACGAACGAGCCATCGCCGCCGAAGCCGGCGCCAAAGTCAGTCCGTGAGGAAATAACCTTGTTTTAGGAGAGCTGGGAGGTGGTGGTGGTGGTACCTAGCTCCCTCACTCCACGGCTGGGCGGGGTAGATATCGAGAAGGAGGAGGAGGATTCCCTTCAGACTCCTCTTAGGAGGCGGAGGAGGCGGTGCTGCCATTGCACTTTCGTCTTTTCCCTCCCCCTCCGCGCCCATCCATCCGTCTCAGAAGCAGCCGCCATTTTTTATTTTACGCGGCGCAATTTCATCTCCCTTCCGGGGGGAGCTCAATTTCCTCAGCGTAGAAATATAAAGAAGACGGGATATCGCTATTTCTCTACCAAAATGAGTCAAGGCGGTATCGGTGGTGCATAAAAAGACTCAATCGATCAAGAGATGCACGCCTGGATAACCATGTGACATTCTAGAACGAAAGCAAGCAAGCATCTCTGCCTTTCCACGCCGTCTGTTCCCACGGCACTTCGTTCTCCCGCCATACTGATGCCGGAAAAGTTTCGTCCCCGTTTCCCCCTTTCCCCACGCCATCCACCCTTATCAGCGACCGGAAGTGAGGAGGACGCCGCCGCCTCCTCGTCTTCCCACCCGCCTCTTACGAATCGTCTCCAACCATAGTGGGATGGATGCGACGCGGGATTTGCCTACTACACACCGAAATAATAACGTTCGGTCCTACCAGGCTTTCCACTTTCCCATTGGATATGTATCACTTTATTTATTAGTTCATCTTTCATTCTATTATGTTCCTCATGCATGATCGGGAAAACCAAGCCAAAAGAGAAGGAAACTAAGTCTGCTAAGAGGATTGAAAGGTCTCCTCCTCCTCCCCTGATCCCATCTCCTCTTTCCTCTCTCCTTCCCTCGATCGCCATTATCAGTTCCAGAAACTTTGCGTGAGAAAGGAGCGCAGACGGGAACGGGATCGAACTGACTGAATTAAGGCACAGCAGTTCTGCCGACAAAGAAGTCTGCAGATAGCATGGATGGATTGAATGGGGGGGAACTCTTGACATACCTGGTCGTGCTTCTTTTGCTGTCTCCCCGGTCCATTCTGGCGATGGCCGGATCTCCTCCGGCTCCTCCTCCGCCGCCGCCGGGTGTGTCTCCGCCCCCGCCGCCGCCTTCTAAGGAGGAGGACGCTTCCAATGCGGCCGCGGCAGAGGGGAGGGTGGTCGAGGAGAAGGACCCCGCAAAATCTCCCGCCGCCCCGCCGCCCCCGACGCTCTCCCCGGCGGTGGAGGAGGTGCGGGAGACGACGGAGGCCGAGCTGGGGGCCTCAGACCTAGAGGCGGCGGCCTCGCGTTCCTTCATTTGCCTGAAGAGACAAAAAAAGCAAATAGTAGAAAATACTGCCTTTGAAAACTTATCAAAATGCTTTGTCTTATTTTTTAATACGAATGAAAACAGCATTTGTAGTACTAGAGATTACGAAACCACCATCACTTCTCCCTTTACCTGATCTCTGAGGCCTTCCTCGCGTAAACCGAGGCCCTCTTCATCCTGACGCTCTTCTCCTTCTTCCACTCCTCGATCTTCTTCATCCTCTCCTTCCTGTCCCGCTCCCGCTCCGCCTTCTCGAACACGTTCACCGCGATGCCCAGGGTCTCTCCCATCTTGAGGCCGCTGTTGTTGCTAATTCACTGACTAATGCCTAACTCTCTCCCTATGTAAAGGCGAGGGCGACCATCATCATTTCTCCTCCTCTTCCGAGATCCCTCATTACGAGAAAGGGATGTGGGCATAAAGCGGTCGACCTCCCCGTCCCTCTCCACTCGGCCGCCGATCCCGCTTGCTTGCTATTCGTGTGTGTATGTGGGATGAACTTCCTTCCCCGTCGCCTCCTTTTCTTGTTCTAATGTCCGCCGCCTTCGTCTTCGTCTTCGTCTCCGCCGTCCACCCTCTGATGTTGCTGTTCCCCGACTCCTCCTTCTCCTCTCCACTCTTCGGCGGGCGCCACATGAGGCCTCCTCCTCCTCCTCCTCCTCCTCCTCCTCCTCTTCCACTCTCTCCATTTCCCGACAATCCGAGGGCGCCGCTTTTCTCCCTCAATCCCTCCTCTCCCTCTGCAGGCGGGGAATTCGCCAAAATTGGCCCAAAATGTTATATTGAGTTCATGCATTTTTTGTCCGGCGTAATTCTACTTTGATAGGCAATTTGATGTACGCAGAATTCAGTTGGGCGATTTCTCACTTCAGTGGGCCTTGTAGGGAGAAGGGGGCACCTTTCCCCTCTCTTCCGTTGCGTGCTGGAAAGAGGCCCCTTTTCGAAAGGTGAGGGGGGAAGGAGCTCGTGGCGAGGCAAGGGTCGCTAATGACTGAGAAGTGTTGCCGCCCTCTTGTACACGTGCCACCCTCAAGACGACAACTTCGTTTTCCCTCATTAATGGGAGGGAGAAAGAACTTTGAAGGGTTTTTTAAAAAACAAAAAGGACTTTCTCCGCCGCGCTCAATCTCAAAGTGCAACAAAACTAAAAGTTTCAGGGAGGTAACTTACTAATCAAGTTCATTTCGGCTGTACTTACTCTCCAATGAGCTCAAAAAGTTTTCGTCTTTTTTCCCTTGATTCGAGGGACTTGCCCCTTTTCTTTAGAGTCCCTGAGCGACAAATGGAAGAGAAGATGGAAAATGACGATGGAAAACGTCCGGTAGAGACGGATGCGGAGGCATTATTAGGCCCATCAAAACATTAGGCGGTTCGGACGGGAAGGCAGAAAAAAGTCATACACCAACATTTGGAGCTGGATCGCCTCGATCGTACTACCTTAGGGGTTTTAGTTGTACGATTACGAACATGAACAAATGACATAGTTCAGGTTGAACCGTCAATGGTACGCTGGTGGGAAAAAACCTACACTGCTGAAACCGTGTGTTTGTACAGTACGCCTTACACATTCATAAACAACGAGCCGACAACCAATTCTCGCCACTGCCAAGCAACTGCCAAGGTGCCAGCGAGGGAAACTTCCCTTCCACCACACCCTCCTAGGCCTCCTCCTCCTCTTCTCCCCCCTTCCCCCTTCCCTCCAGATTGTGACAGCCGACAATGAAAAGGCGAGAAAAAAGGAAGAGGAGAAAAGGGGGGCCTCGCCCCTAGGGAAAAAAGGTACGGGGAGACAGCTAGGTAGGCACGGGAAAAGGGAGGCAGTCATTTGAAAAGAAAACGCTCCTCCGTCTCCCTTATATCTACACTTAGGGCAGAGGCAGTGGTCCTTTTCCTCCTCCTATCCTCGCATGCACGAAACTTGCTATCTCCTTCCTTCTTCCTTCCCTTTCCATCCGTCCGTCCTGCGCCCGCCTTCTCCACTCCCCTTATAAGTAGGTATAAGGACACAGTGGGAGAAAGGCCCCGTAAGGCTCTTGCGGGGAGGGAGGGAGAGAGAGTGCCCAAGCGAAGAGGAGGAGTTAGAATCCCCTCTGCCGG
>JAAUXV010064700.1_pt1 | contig 11764 bp, 9 predicted proteins | sample 7278181 | NCBI WGS metagenome assembly JAAUXV01 (sample SAMN14350114, study PRJNA611818) | marine sediment metagenome | isolation source: surface marine sediment (2.1m) | place: French Polynesia: Moorea | collected 2018-08
GGTCCTCAAAAAATACATTTCCACGCCACCAACAACAACAACACCATCAACAAGTGGGACCATTTCTATCGCCGCAGGTAAAAACGATTCTCGCCTTTGTCTGTCCCCTGGGTAAAAAGATTATAAGATATTCGAAAATCAGTATGTATAAACCACCAAGTATTGCAAATAACTATAAACAAACTATATACCTGTAGTTTTTGCTGTTTCCCAGCCTCCCTACCAACCCCATATACACCAGGTTTTTCCGGTATGATGGAAAAATTCGCCGACGTGAACGTGACTGCCCTTGCCCAAAAAAATCGCCGATGCGACATCTTGTCATTTTCCGCCAATGTGACTGTTCAACCATGTGTCTAGGTTTGCTTTCGACGATGTGGCCCACCCCCGGTGTTTCTTGCGTTAACGTTCTTTTATTTCGCGTTTTCTCCCCTTTCACTTCGACAGTCCCCAAAATGAACAATAAGTCGCGGTCCCCTGCCAAATATTTGTTATTGAAATTGAATATTGACGTGACTTGGTGCTGGAGTGCGTGCTACATTTGCTTCGTCCTTCACTCATCTGGAGACTTTTTCCTCCCCATCCCCGCCTTCGATTTTATTGCTGTTGCTGTCTTGGGAATGCCGCTCCAGCAGCTTGGCCACCTCCTCGTGCCCGAACCTCCTGGCCTCCTCCAGCGGGGTGAAGCCCCAACGGTCGCGAGGGTCGGTGCGAACGCCGGCGGTCTCTAGCAGAAACCTGCGAGAAAAAGTACATTTTTATGACCTACATTTGTTTACGTCGTGAATACGCCACCTGGCTGTCTGGAGGTGTCCCTCCGCCGCGGCCACGTGGAGCGCCGTCCGACCGTCGTAGTCGCCCTCGTTCAGGTCAAAGCCCTGCATGAAGTGCCTGAGGGTTAGGAAATTTTTAAAGAAAGAATTCAAGTCCAACTAATTTATTTTTCCCTCCTATAAAAAACAAACAAACAATTTTTCCCGCACAACTGCAGGACTCTTTCTGTTTGAAAATTAAAATCACCTCCTGAGCGCCGTGACGTCCCCCGCGTTTGCCGAGTAGAGCTGGGTGGTGACGGAGAGGCCCCTCTTCTCGAAGCGAGTACGGCGGGGGTCCAACTGCGTAAGTACAGGGAAAGTTCTCTTTACTAAACTCGTCTTTATTTGCCACAGATACTGAAAATCTCGCCTTCTTCTCCGAGTGCCTGAGGTTGTCGAACCTGTGGAAGTTGAACCTCTCCACCAGCTCCCGGGAGAACTGCAGCCCGCGCACCGAGTTGCCGATTCCGTCGAGCGGGGGCGACCAGAGCGCGATGGACATTAGGTTGGGCACCACCAGCACCATGCAGCCGCTCACGCCGCTCTTGGCGGGCAGGCCGACCTTGAGATATTTTGACAAGGTTTGAGAGTGATTGAGGGCGTCTTTTCTATGTGCATTGGCTTACGAGGAAGGCGAACTCTCCCGAGTAGTTGTACATGCCGCAGGAGTACATGAGGGAGAGCACGTCCCTGACGCAGTTCCCGTCAAGCACCTTCTCCCCGGTGGTGGGGCAGATCCCCCCGTTGGCAAGGGTGGCGCCCATCACGGAGAGCGCCTCCGTGTCCACCTCCAGGGAGCAGAACTGGAAGTATAGATCCATGCACTCCTGCAGGTTGAAGGACTCCGGGAAGCACTTGTGCTCCTTCATGAAGTAAGCCATGGCAAAGTTGCGGTCGGCGGTGTCGCGCTCAGACAGGAAGATGGAATTGTTGAAGCCCATGTCCTGGTGCCCGGCCAGCCTCTCCAGGTAGCTCTGCATGTAGTCGAACTTCTCCGCGTGCCGCATCTCCGGGTGGAGGCAGCCAAGGGAGACGGCGGAGATCATAATAGCCCCGGAGTTCAGCATGGGATTGTGAGGCTTGTCTTTTTATAGAAAACAAGAAAAATATTTTTATATAAAAAAACCGTTCCCTCCTTTGGCATCACTGAAAAAAACCATTCACCTTTTTTGTCTAGGCAGATTTCGTTAAAGTTTCTCCCGCTGGGCTCGTGGCTGACAAACCGGTGCACCTGCTCTGGCCCCAGCTCATTTAGGCAGATGGCGTAGGTGAAGGGCTTGCTGCAGCTCTGCATGGTGAACTTGGTGTCGACGTCGCCCAACGAGAAGCGCTGGCCGTCCACCGTGCACACAGAGCAAGCCCACAGGTCTGGAGAGTAGCGGGACAGCTGAGGGATGTAGCTGGCAACCTACAAGTCCACAAACACACATAGTGTACGGTATAAGAATTGCTAGATAGTGCTTGAATAAACAGTATTGAAACAGTTCTCACTTAGATGGCCAAGAGGAGGGGGAATGGGGGGGGGAGGGGAATTCCCTCCTCAAGGCCCTCCCCCCCAAAAAAACCAGATTCCCCACAGGTAGAAAATTTATGTACTGTTGTTGATCCGCCCTAAGCTTAATTTTGCCGCTGAATTTTTTTAGGTTTGGCCCTAAAAAGGCAAAAAGATTGGCCGCCGAAGGCGTCAAAGAACCCCCCCGACTCAAAGATTTTGTCACCCATCTAAGGATGAGAAAACTGCTCCCCACCCAATAACATTTTTAAGACCCCCCCATAGTCACTCCGGCCCACGGCCATCTATGGTTATCACCTTTCCGCCCGTGTTGGACCTGCACCTCTCGAAGATGTCCCTGATCTGCTCGGAGAAGCTTCCGAACTCGGGCAGGACCAGCTTGTTCTGGAAGATCGTCCCCAACACGTCCACGTTCTCCTCCACCAGTCGCTGCAACGTCGACAGGTCCAGGCCCAGCCCCTCCACCGACCCCCCCTTCTGCTGCTCCTCGGCCCTCCTGGCCAGCGTGGCCATGAACTTTGCCAGCCTCGGGTCCGTCCTGGGCCTGATCCCGGTGGCCTCTATCTCTGCCAGCAGCCGCCCCGCGCTCACCGCCTCCCGTCCGTCCTCCCGGAAGGAGTCAAAGATTCGGGCGGCCACCTTGCGGCCCTCGGGGGAGATGGCGCCGCCGCTGGCGCCAGAGCCAGAGCGGAGGCTGGGGAAAAAATGAAAAACGGGACTTGTCCTGTCGTCCTGTCCATATTGTACTGTATTTTCCCCTCTCTGCTGCTGCTGCATCTGTTGTTGCTGGTGCTTCTATTACTGCTGCTGCTACTACTACTACTTTTATTAGCCGTGGCACGGCGGCACAACAGAAACAATCAGAAAGAGACTTCTTCATTTTCCTGGGCTTTATCCGCTTTATTTACTTCCAGACTCTTGTCCAGTGCCGCCTTACCTGGAGGAGGAGGAGGAGGACACATACCGCCTCTGGAAGGTGCTCCTCCATCCGGCGGCGGCGGCCCCGATTGTGTGGAGGCTGCTGGTGGAAGCCCTCCTCCTTGTTGAATCAGAGGGGGACATTTGAAGGAGGGATGACTGGGAGGAGAAGAGGGTGCCATGGCCGGACGACGACGACGACGTCGAAGATCCGGTGGGAGAAGAGGGACTGAAGGAACTGACGGACGCCGACCTGTCGTGGGAGGAAAGAAACGGGAGGGTTAAAAATCGCGGGTTGCTTTGCTTGTTCCGGACCCACAGCAGCATAATCTTCAAAATATGTGAGTTACTTCTGCAGGGAGCAACAATAGTAAATCCCCTCCAACCATGATGAGAATACCAGTATCACTCGATGCGGCACACAGGGCCCATAATCTGATGAACGTTTTTGTGTCCATGCCAAATGTTGTGGGCTCTCCATGCTATTTCTAGCATAAAATTGTCTTCATAACAATTTTCCTACTTCACCAGGTACAGGGTCAAGTGTTCCAGGTTGCACTCTTTTCCGGTCACACGGTACGCAGCAAGCCTACGTAGCATTCGGGGAGACACGAAAAAGAAATTCAAACAGATCTGCAGAGAAGAGGTTTACACTTTACTGAATGCCTTGCCTCTACTAATACCTTTCTCTGGCGCCGCTGTTATTGTTCCTCCTCCTTCTGTAGTATCTGTTGTTGTTCCTGTTCCTGACTTGCTTCTCCTCCGCCATAGTGATTGCCGCCTAATACACGTACAGGCTACGAACGGCTTTTTTCGTGTCTGTGTTCGGTCGGCGTCCGATGGCGGACTGAGGCTTCCCCGCGCCGTTCGCGCCTGACTTTTATACCCTCCATTCGTCGTGGTTTTATTATTTATGTAAGGTGGGGGAAGAAATGCGTGGCCACAAAAATTGAAACTAAACTGAAGCGGCGCGGCGACAATTTGAGGGTTTGCCTAGTTTCTGGTTTTGATTTTATTCAAACGTTTGTTTGTTTGTTTCGGAAAGCTTAAAGGTATTCCGAATTTCGGGGGCTTGGTCTTCAAACTTTGGGGGCCTGCCTGCTTTTTTACTGGGGTGCTTCTGATCCACAAAATATTTCGGAATCCAGCTCGGATACGGTACCACGATCTTTAAAAAATCCTCCTTGTAAGTATTTTGGGATGACGGCCAGCACTAGCCGAGTCAGAGTCGCTCAAATTAGCGAATTTATTTCCAAACTTTTGCTAATAACCAGAAATGTGGACAGAAAGTCCTTGCTTTTTTAGTTTTTGTATGGAACAGTCGATGTTGTTCTTGTAGGGGGAACTACTTTGATTTTCGCTTTTTTTCCCGAGATAGAGACAAATTTATGAATTAAAAGTTGTAGATATCATTGATGTAATAGCCTGTGTAAATCTTTGAACCCCTGTGTACTGTATGTTTTCTGAAAAAAAGCAAAAACAATTTAACTATTGTTCAATTTTTCCGTTATTTGTCATTTTGACCTCCCAAAAGAGCTCAAACTTTGAATTTGACCTAATCTGCCCAACATAATTTGGAGATGCCCGATCTTTTCTACTTTATGATTTTTTGCATACTGTCACTCAGTCTCCGTTTTTCAGAAATCAAATTAAAATTCTTTTTGAACTTGGACGGTTATTCGTTGGTCTGAGAAAAATTCCTATGCTCGTATGTCCCTCGCAATTTTGTCAAGCTATAACATGTCTTTGTCTAATCCCGCCGCAGACCTTTTGAACAGAGTCTGTTCTTGTTTACAACAAAAAAATCCATCCTCAGATCCGCCAAATTGGACGTGATGGGGCATAGGTGCTCAAGTAGGGGGTCTGTCTGACTATAACGACCCCCCCAGCCTCCGGATCGCATTGTAGTAACGTACAAATTTAATTTACTAGACCCCCCTAGCCCTCAAAATCGAAGACCAACTTAAGCACCTATGGTGATGGGAGTTCAGTCAGTTCGCCACAGGAGCGGGAAAGTTACTAACGGATACGCCTCTCGATTCAAAACATTGCATGTTCTTTAGAATTGACGCGCTCGAAAACTTACCTCTGCACATTCCTCACCAACAACGACGGGAAAAAACGTAATCCGTTGTTGCCTCAGCCAAATACTTGGACTCAAGAATTCTTGTGGCAATGAATGTTTGAAAAACCATGATATGGGGTACGTGTATTTTATCTCTGCTGTATGGGGGCTGTATATAAAAGCCGTTGACGCATTTGACAGGTTTGGACGCTGGATGCTATCGTTTGCGATGAAGCGTTATAACATTGGCAATTTGAAATATTTTGGGAAAATATTTGAATATTGCAAATGACCTGAATTAAAGGGGAGATGCTGTTGTTTGCAACTCAGCGTTATAAACTTGTCAATTTTGCAAGAAAAATTTTCAAATGACCTTCATGAAGAGGGGGAGATGCTGTCGTTTGTGAAAGAAGATACTTGGAATCACAATCAACATGTCCAATAGTCACAATTGACATGTCCAATAGTTGCAATTGACATGTTTGTCATTATTGAAAGATAATGGACAATGGGCAGATAGTCGATTGCGACTATTGGACATGTTGATTGCAACAATTGGACATGTCAATTGTGACCATTGGACATTCAATTATGACCATTGGACATGTCAATTGTGACCATTGCACGTGTCAATTGTGATTCCAAATATTCCAAAGAACAAGGCCAGGAGGGCCAAAAAGGCCATTTTTCCTTAACCTAAGTCAGCAATGAAACCAAACTACTCCCTCCTGAAAACCCCCCTCTAAGCAATGGAATGTGGTCAAATACTTTCTAAAAAGCATGGTCAGGAGGGCCAAGAGGCCTTTTTGTGAAAAGTTTAGGTCAGGTAAGGTTGGGTTAAGGGAATAAAGGCTTCTGGGACCCTCTTGGAAAGTTTCTTGGGACAGTATTTGGCCACATTTATTGCTTGGAGGCATGGTGGCCAAGTAAGCGGTCCAACTGCCCAAAATCTCATTTGGGGCTCTCTCAGTTTTTGGTGGGCAGTGAATTTTTTTTGCCCCACCGGCCACCGCCCACAAAATTAGGCGGTTTGGGGCTGTTTCAGAAAATTGTAAGCTTTTTATGTAGTAAAAATTGCAAAATTTTAAGAACAATTATGCAATATTTCTGAAAAAATTGCTGTCAAAAAAATTCAAAAAGTAAACCTACTGTGAAACGCCCAAAAATGCTATATAATTTTTGATCTGTTTGGTTGGGCAGAGTTTGGCAGTGAAATTTTTCAAACTGGGCAGAATTTCATTTTCCTGACCTGGCCATCCTGCTTAGAGGATTTTTTCAAAAACTGAGAACGCCCCAAATGAGATTATGGTAAGATGAGGTGGTTCAAGTTCTGCCCTCTTGATTTTGATGCCTTTCCTGGCATCTTTGGATAACCAGAGGTCTTGGGCCACCAGCAATCCACTTGTAGAAAGGATCCCACTATTCAGCAATTTTCTGAAGCATCTTTTCTTGAGCACTTTCATTTTGCAACTATTAAGAAAATTGCAAAAAATGCAAATTGCAAACAACATGTTGTTTGAATGCAAATGACAGCATCTCCCCACCCACCCCTTTTTATTACCAAAGGTTTCTGTAAAAAATTGCAATTGCAAACAATGGTGTCCAGCGTCGAAGCCCGTCAAATTCGTCAACGGCTTTTCTTGTTACCCCTGTGTGGGCACCGACCGTTTCCAAGATCGAACAAAAGAGAGAGGGAGAGAGAAACCACAGTCTCGCTGGTTGTGCTGTAGAGCATATGGTGGTGGGCGTACTTTTGTGAAGCTATGTCCCATCGCCAAGCCAAAGCCACCGACAAGGAGGAAAACTGGACTTTTTTTTTGCCGTCGCCTTTGTGTTGTAAAAGTTCGCAGGAGTCAGTTAAAAGACATGTTTCTCGGAGGCGGATGGGTTACACTAACGGTAGCACACTTGTTTTTCGTCTCTTAACCTTCCAGTGAAATGTATCTCACGGTCTCACCTGGCTGAAAAGAGCTCTGCCCCCGCGGCGGAGGCTGCCAGCCTCTTCCCCACGGCGGCGGCGGCCATAGAAGGGAGAAACGAAGGCATCGCGCGGGGGTCAAGAAACGCTACTTCCAACACGTCTTTACGTTCGGTGACCGTAGAAAAGTGCAAGACTTCTTTCGCGTAACTTTGTCAGTGTACCACAGTTCCCTTCGGATTTCAGCTGGCAAGAGGCGTAAAAAAGAGAGAGCTCCAAGATAGTGCCTGGATATAGAACTGTACGCACACCGCCTGTGTATGGATCGTATTTCAGCTCCTTTCCCGCACGGGCGAACGCGGTCTTCCCGCGGGACTCCCCTCCCCCTGACCGACTCTCGGAGTCTCGGGCCAAGTCAAAATGTCTCCTGATGCGCAGACTGACTTCTTTTACACGTGCCGGCCGCGAGGTGTGCGTGCGCACTTCTCTGAAAGTAGCGGAGGAAGGAAAGCCTACGAAAACATGACTTTTGCGTTTGTATTTAAAGTAGTCTTGGACTTTCGCTAAAAGCGAAAAACCTATTCATGTGACTGAAAGATAAAAAATTTACAAACGTCGGATCTTATGCAGTGCCTAGATCCAATGAAGTATTAACATCCTTCTTCCTGGGATAAGGAAGCTTTAGTATTCATAAAAAACCTATACTGTATGACGACGAGAATGTACGCATTAGTTCCCGAACTGTATCCCGGCGGCTGCCCTCGAGGAAGAGTGCGGATAGTGCCAATGCTGTGTGAAGAACCGGCCGCCGCCGAAGCCGCCAATGCCCCCTTCGCCCGAGGCGCTGCGATCCACCTGCGGAAGAAATAATTGCGGTTGTCACGGAAGAACTGCAATGTAATTGTCTATTTCTATACCAGCGTCCTGTAGAAGAAGAACCTGCCTCCCCTCTTTGCCCCCGGGATCGGGATGACCGCCGCCGCCAGAGCCGGGCTGGCCAGCTGCCTCCGGTACTGCAGCGGCCGCTGGACGTGGAGATGCTGCAGGTCGGGGAAGGCGGGCAGGCTCATCAGCCAGGGGGCGAGCGGGACCGGGGGCTGGCTGGCGGAGGGGATGATCCCAGGCCGAGGGGGGAGGGAGAAGGAGGAAGGGGAGACGATGGCAGACTCCACCGGGGGAGGGGGCAGCTCGCGGAGGAGGGTCTCCATGTCGTCTTCGTCCGCTTCTTCTTCTTCATCGCCCCCATCTTCCTCATCTCCTGCTTCTTCTTCCTGGATTCTTTCCTTATCTTCCCTCTCCCCATCTACCGGTAGTTTAACTTCCACTACGTTGCCTTCCTCCTCTTCCGCCGCTTCGTCGTCGTCGTCTTCATTCTCCTCCATTTGTAGTCCGTCCGAGATCTCTGCGATAGCCTGCTGCTCCTGGTCGACGGCTGCCTCCTTTGGTGCCTCCTCGTCTTTTATCTCGGCTGTCACTTGTTCTTTCTCTTCATCACCTGCTGCGTCGGAATCTTGCTTGCCGACCACTTTTTCTCCCGTTTCTTCTTTCTCCTCCTCCTCTTCAACCCCCTTGTTAAATTCGGTTTCTGTCCCCTCATCTTTGGAATCGATTTCTTCCTCGGCGATCTTCTTCGTTCCTTCGTCATTGACTTCCTCTTTCTCTCCCTCCTGCTCCTTTATTTTATCGTTACCAGCTACTTCGTCCACATTGTCCTCCTCCTCCTCCACTTCTTCGTCTTTAACCTCCTTCGTGTCAACGTCGACCTCTTCCGACGCAGCCTTCATTACTTCTTCCTCTTCCTCTTGGGCCGCAGAACTGTTTCCATCTTCTTGACCATCCTCGACCGACCCAACGGCAGCTTCAGCCGGAGGCTCCATGTCCGGGGCATCTTCCTCCTCCTTGGGTTTTTCGTCACTGGCGAATCTCTCGTCCGCGGCGGCGACGTCGACGCCCATTTCCTCTTCCTCCCGCTCAAGCTCATCGCCCGTGCCTTGTTCCTCCGCAACTTGATCTTCCTGCTGCTGTTCGACAGTCTCCTGCTCCAGCTCGACACCTTCGGACACTTCGTCCTCCTCAACAATGGTCTCGTTGTCATCTCCATCCATCGGGTTCGATTCGGGTTCCTCTCCAACAACTTCATCCACAGCAGATTCCGTTACAGCGTTATCGTCCACCACCGATTCGGTTTCCCCCCCATTCAACTCCGAAGGGTTTGCAATATCACCTTCCGATTCCGTTCCTTCCTCCTCTTCCACTGATACCGTCTCCTCCTCCTCCGATTCGGTTTTCTCTTCTCCGTCACCGGCGTCAAGATCCGCCGGTTCCTCTTCTAGGATCGAATCAGCGCCGACGCCTTCCTCGACACCACCACTGCTTACAGTTTCAACATCCTCCTCCACCACAGGAGAAGCCTGGAACCCTGCATTCTCCGCCTCCTCCGCTTCAACATCTCTCACCTCTACTTCCATTACAGTAGGAGCCTGTGAACCTGCATCCTCCGCTTCAACATCATCCACCTCTTCCTCCACTACAGTAGGGGCCCGTGAACCTGCAACCTCCGCCGTTCCCGTGTCAGACCCCCGATTCAATTTCGGTCCGCTCTGAGATACTTCATCGCGCTGCTCAGTCGAAAGATTCTCCTTCTCCTCTCCGGTCGGACGAGAGTGCACAAGGCACCAGGAAAGTACCAACACAAGGAGGAGGCTCCATTGCCGTTCCTACACGCAAAAAATGGGGGAAAATGTTACGCAAATGTTGGTGCAATGCATCTAAGACTTAAAAATTACTCACCGACCCCATGGTCAACGTTTATTGCTTCGAGCTCAGGTCTTGGAATTGTGTGATCCCAGCCACACCTCCCACTTCCGTGATCCGCGTACTACTACTCCAACAACCTGGTCCAGGGCATATATTTTCTCCCCCCTTCTTCCAAGCACGAACACACATTCATCCATGTGAGTTTCTCCTGTGTTCGTCTTCCAAGTCTGGCTCCAGATAATAATCGCCCTCCTCCCCTTCTTGGAATTGGGTTCTGGCCACAGCCGCCGCCGCCGCCCGTTTCCCTCCGGGGGGATATTTTTGTGACCGGGAAAAAGTCGCCCCCGGGAAAGAGAGTGGTTGGAGGGGAGGAAGACAAAAAGCAAATCTTTCTTCGGGCCCGAGAAGAAGACACGGGGGAAAAAACAAAATTTGGTGGGGGGGGCGAGCCCTTGCTTGACCCACTATTGCTGTACTACTACGTATATCTCCGGGAAACATTCTAAAGAGAGCAGGGATTCCGCAAGACAAATTAGTTTTTGCATCCAGTGCAGCTCGTGTATTTCTTTCAAAATTATGCACATTTAGGAAGGGACGGCCAAAAATGGAAGACGCCTGTTCTTGTTTTTCTTCGGCAGCGCTGTAGTTTCGGGACGGCAGTTAAAAAGTAATGCTTAAGCGTAGAATGGGTCAGCCACAATATCTTGATGTTTTTTACTGCTTCTGGTACGCGTAGTAAGGGTGGTTGACGGCGTAGGGAAGGTGGAGGTACCCGCCCACCTTGGGTGCCATGACGGGGGCGGACGGGGAGGCTCCGCCGGGGATGTTGGTGCCCACGGCCCTGAACCCAAGCACGTCGGAGATGTAGTCAACCTTCTGGATCTGCCCATTGGCATCAAGGTAGCTGTAGCTGCCCCTGACAACGCCATCGGCAGACTTGACCTCCTGCTTGGAGGAGAGGGGACCAGAGTAGCCGTAGTTGTACTGTCCAGCCTCATCTTCAGCGTGGTACTGGGAGCTAGGAGCAGTACCAGGGGCGACGATAGCGGGGCCTGCAACCGCGGGAACAACCACAGCAGGGGCAGCAACAATCTCAACAGGCTTGGCCTCTGCCTTGACGGTGGGGACCGCGGGGGCGAAGGCGGGTCCGGGTGGCAGGATGTACCTATATCCGACTGCGTAGGGGAGGTACATGTAGTCCTTCACCATGGGGGTGATGACGGGGGCTGGAGCGGAGTAGGCCTCGACGGCGGGGACTGGCTGGGGAACAACAGGGGTGGCGGCGGCGGCGGCCGGAGCGGGCTCTGCGGCCACGACGGTGGCGGCAGCGGCGGCGGTCTCATCTGGGATGACGTGAACGGGGAGGTTGGTGGCGGCGACGCGGAAGCCGAGGGCGTCGGAGATGTACTCAACAGTCTGAACCTTGCCTAAAATAAGATAAAGTTTGGGGAAGGGTTGCAATAAATGTGTGCGTTTGAACAACCGAAAATTGGACGGCCATTTATTGATCTAGCTGGCCAGCATATCCAAATGAGAGGGCAAACGCAAACCAAGACTACACTGGTATGCACTCCCATTACGGCGTAATTCACTGTAAGTTTAAAGCTAGGGGAATCTTGTGCGGCATATACAATGAGTAACAGTAGCCAAATGAGGGTGGCACTGACACTAAGACACAACATAACTACTTCGATAACGACTACAGTATAAGCTTCCTCTCGACAGCTACCCCAAGCAATATGATAAATATTGAAAAGACAAGCACTGTTGTGGCATAC
>JAAUXV010033978.1_pt1 | contig 11750 bp, 10 predicted proteins | sample 7278181 | NCBI WGS metagenome assembly JAAUXV01 (sample SAMN14350114, study PRJNA611818) | marine sediment metagenome | isolation source: surface marine sediment (2.1m) | place: French Polynesia: Moorea | collected 2018-08
AGATACAGGGCAATGACGAAGCTGCTCAAAATTCCAGCTTGCCCGAAAATTCCGTTACAACTGAAGATGCTGCTTCTCTCTCAAATCCGGTGACCTCTGAAGAGTTCAAATCCCAACCCGACGACGTAAAAATGGAGGTGAGCTCCCAGGACAATGGTGATGCGCCAGAGCCCTTGCTGGACGACAGTATTCTGAACGACGGCTCAGAATCTCACAAGCAAGACGACGACGAATCACCGCGGAAAAATTCCCAAGAAGGCCTGGAATCAGGAGAGTCAGGACCCCATTATACGGGTGAGTGTTGGAAATGTGCGAATATTTTTGTAGAGTTTATAGTTTTTTGAAACCTTCTATTTCTTTCCAGCCTCTGAGGAAAGCGGAGCCGAAGAGGTGGAAGCAAGGTGCAAGCTCTGCCAAGAGACCTTCACTGCCCACCGCTATCTCTACCAGCATTTGTCAGACGTTCACTTCCCGGAGGAACTGGACGAAGATCTGCCCAAGAGCTCTCCCTGGAAATGTCCTAAGTGCAATTACGCCGGGAACGACCCAAGGTATAAAGTGAATTAAAGTCAGAAAGATTTAGAAACTAGAGCTTAATTACATATTCGCTTTTTTCAGGGCCCTTCGAGTTCACTATGGAGTTCGTCACAAAGTTGCCTTGGATCACCTCGCCTCTAAGCTGGGCCTGAACAAGGAAAACCTGAAACGCCAGATGAAGGAAGGGAGGAGGCAAGCCGTGGCCAACCGAGTCGGCCAGCAGGCCGCCGCCGCCGCCGCAAACTCCGGCTCCAGCAGCCCCACCAAGCCTGGAGGCGCTCAGCCGGCCGCGGCCCTCCCGCCATACAAGGCCATCGCAGAGGACAAGAAGTTTCCTCGTTGCAGGCTGTGCAACTACAGGTACTTCACGCGAATTGACCTCCATCGCCACCTGGTAGACCGGCACCTGAGGGGCAGGATCACTCAGAGCGTGGCCTCCGTCAGGACCACCTGCCCGGCCCCTGACTGCGGCCTCTCCTTCGACAGCTGGCAGGTGTGCGCCCGGCACTACGCCGGGAGGCACCTGGCCCTGGCGCAAGTGGTGGAGCAGGACCTGGGCCTACCTCTGTCAGAGTTCCCCTCTTCGGCGAGGGACGTCGAGATCGAGAAGAACAAGAACGCGCCTGCTGTTTCCGACGCGTCGCCGCCGGCCAAGGCAGAGTTCAAGGAGGTGATGGACCTGGCAGATCTCCCAGTCAAGTCAACGGTGGACGTCAAGTGTAACTTCCCATCTTGCGAGCTCTGTGGAGAAGAATTCACCACTAGTGTGAACAAGGTATGGTATTTTGATAGTCTAGCACGAGCTTATTTTAGTATTTTGCAATTGTAAAAGCTTTGAATGTTGAAAATCATTTTGGCCAACTCTTTCCTTCTTTTCAGGTGAGAGACAAGGGCGTCCACCTGCTAAGCCACTTTCGCGACATGGTGCTGCAGGAGATCCCCACCCGGCGCCCCTTCAACTGCCCGAATTGCACCTTCGAGGGCCGCGACGCCATCGACCTGAGCCGCCACTACGGGCTCTCGCACAAGGCCGTCTTTCGACTCATGAGGGACGAGCTGGGCCCCGACGTCTGGGCCATGGACGAGACTGAGACGCACGAGTGCCGCATCTGCGGGCAGGTGCTGCTCAACTCGCGCGCGCTCAACGACCACTACTGCACGCAACACTTTTATCACAAAATCCTGGAGCACGGGCTGGGCGGAAAGACGGACCCGCCCTTTAAGTGCGAGCAATGCCCCAACTTCAACTGCAAGACGCTGGTGGCCCTGGTCAGGCACCACGGCTCAAAGCACCGCATGGTGAAGCAGTACCTCTCGGAGGGCGGATACAACAAAAAGGTGGGAAACAGGCGGCGGTCTTCCGATGTCTCAAACCCAGCCCCCGCTGCAAAGAGAGCCAAAGAGTCGGCTGACGCCAACGCCTCCTCCTCCAACACCAACTTCGCCCCCCAGCCTCAAATGCATGCTCAACAGCAACAGATGCCACCGAATCTTCCACCTCAAGTGCCTCCGCAGCATGCGGCTCATCAGCCGCCGCCGCCGCTCCCTCAGCATCAACAGTGGCTTCAGAGACCCCCAGGCCCTCTTGGACAGAACAACTTTCCCGGCGCGAGGCCCCCCGGCCATCATCCCCCGGCTCTGCCCCCGCAGCATGTAATGCAACAGAGATTTCCGCAGCAGCAGCCTCTTCCAAGATTCAACAACCAGCAGTATCATCACCAGCAACAGTCTCTCCATCCTGGCTTTCCAAAAGTCTCGGGGCAGGCAGGTCCTGCTCCTCCGGCCCAGCAGCCGCTTCCTCCAGTCCTTCCTCCCAACCCGCCTCCGCAGCATCATGCGCATCCTCCCCATCCCCATCCGCACGACCCCAACCAGGCCTACCAGACATACCCACAGCAAGGAGGGCCTCAAGGGTATCACCAACCGGGGCAAAATTCAGAAGGACTTCCAAATCAACAATTCGTGCAACAACCTACTCAACAGCAACCGCAGCAACAGTATCCTGGGCAACAACAGGGGCTTCCGGGGCCGCCGCAAAATCAATACCAGAACATGCAGCAAGAGCAGCAACATCAGGTGCAAATTCAGCAACCTCATCAAGGATATCATCACCCACCGCAGCAACAGCCTCCTCCTCCTCCTCCTCCTCAGCAGCAGCAGCCACATCCACATCCTCAGGTGCCGCCTCCGCCACCTCAGCCCCACCACATGTATCCTGGACAACAGGAGCACCAGCTCCCCCCTCAGCCACAGCAACCAATGGAACCCCACTTTGGTGGTCATCAGGTCGCACCTCCTCCTCCTCAGCAGCATCAGCAACAGCCGCAGCAACCGCAACAGCCGCCTCCGCCTCCCAACAAGGCAAATACCAAAGCCGGGAAGCAGAACCAGCATCCCATGTGCTGTCCGGTGTGCAACGGAACCTTCCTCAACTCCACGCATTTCATTCGCCATTTGGCGGATAAGCACTTCTTCGACGACCTGAGGAACGAGCTGAACTCACAGGTAAGGGACAAAATATGTGCACGACGCTTCACATTGGGTGGACGATGCGGGCAACATTGTGGGCCGCTTTATTTTTCCTCTCTTTTTCCGAACGACAGCCTCGCAGATTTTAAAAGCACCCCCGAGAGCAATTTATTTCTCTCGCACACTCGACTTCTGCCTCCCCCTCTCCCCTTCTTCTTCCTCCATCCTTTCGCTTTCTTTTCCTTTCGCGTTCCTTTCCCTTTCTGCGGCTTTCCCCCCTTCTTCGCTCCTTCCTTTTTACGTTTCATTTCACTCGTGCTTTCTATCCCTTTCCACCATTCTGCAATTGCACGGACGATTTAAATTATTTTTTACTTTGTCTTCACATGAAATCCTTGGCATAAAATACACCGTATTTTTCTCTTCTTTCAGGTGCCTCCCTTCAAATGTCCCCATTGCAACTTCGAGGGCAAGGATTCTAAGCTGCAGGTACGGCACTACGGCATCAAGCACCACATCGTGATCCGCATTCTGAACGAGCGCGCCGGCCGCGGGCCCAGCTGCTTCGACCACTCCGTGCTGCGACAGCATGAGACGGCGGAGGGACAGCGTGAGTGCTGCCCGCTGTGCAAGAGCAACTTCGGCGGGCGCTATATGCTGCTGCGCCACTTGGCAGACTGCCACTTCAGGGAGAGGCTGTGCCAAGGCCTGCAACAGGGCGACGTCTTCAAGTGTCCAGCCTGCACGCACGAGTCCAAGGACAAGGGCGGCTTCGTCAGGCACTATGGACTAGTCCACAAAATGGTGCAGCGCTACGTGGCCGAGATGGGCATCAACCTCGATGAAGAGGCCAAGAAGCAGCCCGGGGCCGGTGGGGCCGACCAGGAGGGAGGAGGGGAGTCGCTTGAGACCGGTACGGACGCCTCTTCCGATTACCAGATGCACTCGAGGGCCTCGGACACGCTGTCGCAGTCCTCGGCCGAGGTATCTCAAGACTACTCATCGGCCGCGGCACACTTCTCTCCCAGCCAGCAGCCCTTCCGCCCGCTGTCACAGTCGTCCTCTTCCATGGACGGTCAGATATTGAGTCCCACTGGTCATCAGCAGTCTTCTCCGAGGACGATATCGAGGCAAAGCTTCGAAAGCTTCCACCAGCAGCAACAGCAGCAGCAATTCCAGTCACCCCGACCGCAAGATCCGTACCTTAGTCAGCAGCAACAGTCCCATCAGCAACAATTCAGCCAGCCCCAGAACACGCCGCTATCGCCTTCATACCAGCAACAGCAGCATAACTTTGCACCCCCGACGCCAACAGGAGGGCCTCCACCTCCCAGCCCGTACTCTCACCATCCAACAGAGAACCATTCAATGTCAGGACCTCCTACGCCTTCCAACGTCTTCAGTCCGGGGCCAATGGCAAGTGGATTTCCGCCGGAGGCGCAGAATTCGTCACAGCAACCCAACATTCCGGCACATCAACAGACGCAGCAGCAGCAGCACGTCCAACCGCAGCAGCAGCAACAAGAGATTCAGCAAACTCAGCCTGGCCAGCAGCAGATGCAACAGCCTCCCCAGGAGCAACAATTTCAGTTCCATGCTGCTCAGCAGCAGCAGCAACAACAACAGCCTCAGCATCAACCACGACAACCGCATCATCAGCCTCTGCAGCGCCCTGTTGTTCTGCAGCAGCAGCCTCAGAGACTGAACATGCCGCAGGGACCTCCGCCACAACAGGTGCATCCTCCTGCACCCCCGCCTCCTCCTCCACCGCAACCCCAAGCTCCTTCGCTTCCGCCCCCGGGCTCGTCCACAAAGGCCAAAGGGACCTTCGCGCCAGAGGACTTCATCGAGAACCCTGACCCTGGAACATCGGGGCCGTACGGCATCCAGTGCAGAAACTGCCACAACATCAGCAAGACCAAGAGCGACTTTTACCGACATCTCTCGGAGCGTCACTACAAGGCCGAGCTGGCTAGGGAGCTCCCGCGGATACCCCCGTACAAGTGTCCCTTTCCCGAGTGTGCCTACGAGACCAAGGACAACTCCGTCGCGCCGCTCATCAAGCACTACGGCATTGTGCACAAGGCAGTTCAGAAGTACCTCGTCGGAAAGTTCGTTGGCAAGTTCGTGCCAAACGAGAGGAAGAACCAAGGGGCCGGACAGAGGATTGCGCAGATGCAGCAGCAACACCCTCAACATCCCGGCTTTAACTCGGAGCAACAGCAGCAGCAGCAACAGTTCGGCGGGATGACGACGACCATGTCGAACCAGGCCCTGAACATCAAATGCCCGTTCTGCGAGCTGTTCTTCGCCTCTCGCTACGCCTTTCACCAGCACCTGTGCGACAAGCATTTCAAGGACGCCCTGGCGCAGCAGCTGCCTCTGCAGCCTCCCTTCGCTTGCCCGGTCATGAACTGCGGCTACGTGGCCAAGGACAGTCGCCAGTCGCTGATAAGGCACTACGGGATGACCCACAAGCTGGTGGTGGAACTGCTCAAGAAAAACGCCCCGCCTGGCTACATCGTCACCGAGGCGCCGCAGCAAAATCAGCATCCACAGGCAGCGGCGCAGCCTCATCCGCCGCAACAACATGCTCATCCGCCACAACCGCACGTGCATCAGCAGCCCATACAAATGCAACAACAGCAACAGCATCCCCAGCAGATGCCCCCTGGAGCGAAAGTTCCTCTTCCAGGTATGAACGAGCATGTCCCCGGATACCCACCTCCACCTCAACAGGCTGCTCACTACCACGGGTACCAACCTGTAAATCATCAGCAAGGGATCGGAGCTCAACCGGAGGTTGATTACTACCAGCATCCTCAAGCGACAAACATAGACTATCACCACCAACAGCCTCCTCCACCACAACAGCAGCAGTTTCAACAGCCTCATAATCCTCAAATGCAGGATCACCACCCTGCGGAAAATCATGAAATGTATCACATGCAGCAACAGCAGCAGGCACCACCTCAGCACCATCAATATGGACAGCAGCAGCATATGATGCAGGAGCCGCATCAGGTCCCTCTGCCTCCTCCTAGCATGCAGCACCCTCCTCAGCAAGGAGGCCCTCCAGTGTCGGCTTTTGACCACCAGCAGATCGACGGCACCTTCGATCCCAGCCTGTACAGCGGGGACTCTCTCGACGGCATCAAGAGCCTTCCCAGCACGCCGGCCAAGGACGCCAGCCTCAAGAGCACGTCGCCCCTCTCCAATGCCAGCTCCGGCCCCAACGCCAACGCTGTCGCCACCGCCGTTCCGTCCGTCCCAGGGACGACGGCTCCACCTGCAGCGCCCGGATCAACCGGCAGCGTGGGCAGCAGCAGCTCGAGCGGCAACGGCGAAAGTCCCGCTGACAGCAAGGCCGAGCCAGAGCCCCCGAAGCCTGAATTCACCAAGCCTGCCAAGGCGAAGCCGCCGCCCAAGTTCTGCGAGATGTGCGGGAAGGTGTTCGAGGGAAAAAACAAGGCCATGCTGAAAATCCAGCACCTTGCGCAGCACTTTAAGCACAAGTTGTTCGAGGACCTCCCCAACAAGTCCGCTCCCTTCGCGTGCCCGGTGGAGGGCTGCTCCTACCAGACCAAGCACAAGCCGGACTGGGCCAGACACTACGGGTCGGTGCACAAGTTCATCGACAAGTACCTCAAGGAGTACCTGGCGGAGAACCCGATGGCAAAGCCGATCCTCAAGCAGCCCTCTGAGGCCCCGGCCCCGGCCGCTGCGGACAACAAGGCCAAGGAGAAGGAGGCCAAAAAATCGCCTGAGCAAGCCACCGAGGCGAAGCAGCCCCAAGAACAGCCGCAGCCGCAGCAGTCGACCTCGAAAGTGACAGTGTCAGAATTTCTTCCCAAGGCAGAGCTCTCTCAAATCCTTTCCACAGCTATCTCGCAGCAAAGTCAGACAGACAAGAACTTCGGTGTGGTGACCGTTCAGGGTACCCCCATGCGGGTGCCCCAGGGAGCCCATAACCTTCAGCAGCAACAGCAGCAACAGCAGCGAGCAGAGCAGTCCCTACCACCTCAGCAGGTAAAAGTGGAGCACCAGCCGAGCCAGCTAGACCTCATCGACGAGATGCTTCAGGACCAGGAGGACGTTGGCGAGGTGCTGGACGCATTGGCCGCCGACTGCGACCGCGCCGGGTCGTCCTGCGCCGCTACCGGGGAAGCGGCGACGGCCGGAGAGCCAGGAAACCTAACGTGCTTCATGTGTGACGATGAGGAGGTTTTTGATTCCGAGGACGCCCTCAACGAACACATCAGCGCCAACCACTTCGACCTGACGGAGGAGTTCGAGGCCACGGGAGAGAAACTCACGCTGCTTTCCACGGCCGACGTAGAGGCCACTCTCGTGCCCTCGGCTGTGGCGGCCTCGGCGGCAGGGGAGGTGGCGGAGGCAAATCAAGTCCTCGCTCAAGAAGCAACGCTGCAGCAAACTCATATTCCGCCGCTTTCCCATGCCCTTCCCCAAGAATTGGCTGCTCCTGTTGGGCAGGCTCCCCAAGCCGGTCTTGTCCCGGTTCCTCCCACTGGTCACACAGCGGAGGCTCCCTCGGCATCCGCGACGGCATCCACCGCAGCCGCAACGGCCGTGGACAGGAGGAGCGGGGGCCGGCCGTGTGAGATCTGCGGCTACGAGCCCAAGACGAAGAACAAGTCCCGAGAGCGCAGCGACCACCTGGCGATGAAACACTACAAAGAGAGGATCGAGCGCGACCTGGCCCAGATAGTTGATCAGACTTGTCCCATCTGTGGTTTCCGCGGAAAGGACAAACAGACCATCTACCGACACTACACGGGGAAGCACAGAGTGGTGGAGAAGTACCTGGCCGACGACCTGGCCTCGGGAAAGGTGGTTCCGCTAAACAAGCAACAGATGGTACAAGCCAGAATGACCCAGCAGGTGACAGGAGCGCCCGTTCCACAAGCGCAGGGGCCCAATCAGGTCAACATGACGCCTCTGCCACCCCTCCCAAGCTTTGTCGTGCAAGAAATGCAAGAGAAGAACGGTAAAAAGGCCAAGAAGCAGCGCAGCAACAGCACCGCCGCACCCAAATCTTCAACCTCTACCTCAGGTGCAGCAACAGCAGCAGCACCGAACCAGGCTTCGGGCGGCACCACGGTGGAGATGCAGGTGGTGACTGCCAACGCCAGGCCCGCCGCCAGCACGGACGACATGATCCTGAACCCCGTCACCGGCCTCCTGCAGCCGGCCCCGTCGGCGGCCGGAAGGGTCAAGGCCGGCAGGGACAAGATCATGCAGGTGGACGGCTGCTTTGACGAGGACGAGTTTGAAGACGGGAGCGACGAGGAGTGCCGCTTCGAAGAGTCCTGCTCCGAGGAGGAGAAGGAAGAAGAGGAGAGTATTATGCAGGTGGACGGCAACGAGGAGGACCAAGCAGCGACAACCCAGTCCAACGGGGAATCGCACCAACATCAAAGAGAGGAGAGTGAACAAGAACCGAAACAGTCCTCCAAGAAGGGGAAGAAAAAGAAGGATGAGAACGAGGACTCCATCGACCAGGGCAACAGCAGTGGTAGGTCGGGAGGGCGCCTCTGCCAGCTTTGCGGCGAGCACATGAAGAGCCACGTGACCTACCACTACGCCATCAAGCACTTCAAGGACAGGCTGACGGAGAGGATGCCGGAGACGAGGCCGTACAAGTGCCCTGAGTGCCCGGAGTACGAGGCCAAGACCAAGATCAACATGTGGACGCACTTCCTGGGGAAGCACGGGTACCTCAAGCGGTGGATGGCGGAGGAGCTTGAGAAAAAGGAGAAGAACGGCGACGGAGGGTTTCCTCCTGCCGCTGCTCCGTCCTTCCCTTCCTCCTTCGGCACCGAAGAGCCGCTCTGTCCCGCTCAGGCTCCGCAGCAAGTTCCCGCCTACGACGGAGAGGCTGGCCAGATGTGCCACTCAGCGCTTGCCCCTCCTCAAACTATGGTTGCTGCCCTTCCTGATCTTGGTCCTGCAGCTCTCACTGCGGCGAGCCCTCCCATGCAGCAAGTGACCGTTTCCGAATTCCTTCCCAAAACCGAAGTTGAAGCAATGGTAGTAAAGGGAGAGCCTGCTCCCTCGGTCGTGCTGATCAAGGAGGAGCCCGCCGTTGCAGACACGGAGAACTCTTGCTCCAGCACCATGTTCGCCGAGGCCGTCAGCTCAGTCACCAACGGCGTCGCTCGAACCTCCACCCCGACAAAGCCACCCCCAACGCCACAGGCACCTCCAACTCCACAGCCACCTCCAACACCCCAGGCACCCCCAACGCCACAGCAGCAGGATGCTTCTCCAGCAGCCACCAAGCAGCGCGGAAGAAAGCCCGGTAGCACCTCGGCCTCCTCCTCCTCCTCCTCGGCGGAGGGCCCCTTCTGGTGCGACCTCTGCCAGGCGGTGGTCAGGATCGGCTCGCAGGTGTCTCACTTCGTGGCCGCCCACTTCCAGGAGAGGCTGCGGGAGGCCCGTCTTCCCCAGGAGGCGCCCTTCTGCTGCACGCTTTGCCGATTGGAGGCCAAGACCTACTCCAACCTGTGCGCTCACTACGTGTCGCGACACCCGGGCGGAACCAGCTTCATGCAAAAGTGGCTGCGGGAGGACCTGGAGGTGATGGAGAGGAGGGTCATCGCCGAGGCAGAGGCCCAGAGGAAGAAGGACCGAGATACAGCCGCGCCGACTGAGACCAAGGTGGCATGCCAGGCGGAGAACCCGAGAGCAGGGCTCTTCAGCGACGACGAAGACCTTTCCGAGGTAGAATCCTGCGAAGAAGGCGAGAGCATGCAGTTCATGCACTCTGTTGCCGAGGCCCTGAAGAACGGCCTTCGGAACACGGGAGGGGCAGAGAACTTGCTCAAGAGGAAGAATCAGTCGGGCCCTGAATCGCCCAGGAGTAAGCGGTCCAGGCTCGCCATGGGAACAGACGACGGAGGGGAGATCGGCGAAGCGTCGGAGCGTACCAGCCGAGATCCGGTATGAGCAATATAGTAATTGAATCTGTCAAAATTTTATTGCAGATAGCAGGCAACAAAGAACCATCCAGTTTCCCATTTCCTATTGTCTGAGACCTTAGCGGGTTTTTTATCCGATCACTTTAAAAGAATCAAACTTTATCATTTTTGTAAATTTTGTGGGATAGCTTTTAATAAATTGTGTATTAGATATTCGAATTTGCCAATCACGAATCCTTCTATTTTTCAGGTCCCCAAGCGCATGATGCTGTCCGAGTCTAGCCGCAGCCGCTTCCCGGACATCCCCCACGAGTGGCTGTGCGACGGTCGCCTCCTCGTCCTTAACGACCCCGACTGCGCGCGCAACCACGAGCTCTTCCGCGAGCAGTGGGCGCGCGGCCAGCCCGTCCTGGTGGCCAACGTGCACGGCCGCCTGCAGAAGGAGCGCCTGTGGACGCCCGCCGCCTTCTCCGCCCGCTTCGGCCACCTCAAGCACGACATTGTCAACACGAGGAGCGGGAGGGTGGTGCCGCGCGTCCCACTCAAGAGATTCTGGTCAGGGTTCGTCCGCCTCAAGGACCGCATGAAGGACGAACAGGGGAACCCCATGCTGATGAAGCTCAAGGACTGGCCGCCGGACAACGACATCGCGGCCGAGATGCCGGAGCACTTCGAGGACCTCATGAAATCGATCCCGCTCAAGGAGTACACCCTCAGGGGCGGTCGCTACAACCTGGCCGGCTACATGCCCCCGTTCTTCGCCCGCCCGGACCTGGGGCCCAAGATGTACATCGCGTACGGCAACGCCCTTCACCCGGGCACGGGCTCCACCAACCTGCACATCGACATGTCTGATGCCTGCAACCTGATGTTGCACGTGGGGCTGCCGGAGAACGAGAGCGCGGAGGAGCACGTGCGCGTGGGGCTGAGGACGGTCGACGAGTCGGACTGCGACCTGCTCACCAGGGACAGGGCAAGGAAAAGGGCAGAGCAGGTGGGGCAGAATTGAAAAACATTCAAGATGCTTTTTTTCAAGTAGTTTATCTTTACTTTTCCTGGTAAACGCACAAAAATTGCCATCATTGCAAATATTTTACTCATTTTTCCTACCCTATATTGACCAGGTTGGCGCCATGTGGCACATCTACCACCCTCGCGACGCCGACAAGATCCGCGACCTGATTAACCGCGTCCAGGTCGAGCGCGGCCGCAAGCTGGAGCCCAACACCGACCCCATCCACGACCAAAAGATCTACCTGGACGGGCCGCTGAGGAGCAGGCTCTACAGGGAGTACGGCGTCAGCGGGTACGCCATTCCGCAGTGCGAGGGGGACGTCGTCTTCATACCGGCCGGGGCGCCGCACCAGGTAAATACAAATTCAAATAATCGTTTTATCACGTCTATTTTCTAAGGGAATTACAGAGTAGAGTTTACGAATGATTCTCAGTGCATGTTCGTTCTGCATTGCGTGAATGATGCCGATGTATTGGCGACCTTTTTTTACCGAATTGCGTGACTGCGTGATCGGAATCTCGCCGCCGCCGCCGTTGCTGCTGCTCCTGGAATCGCTTTTATCGGCATCGGCAGAGATGCAAATGCGTCTTTTCTCTTCGATTTTTTATGGCGCGCACTTCTTTTTGGGAAATTGAACCATAAACCTACCTTTTTGCATTATTGATTTCCGTTTTTCTCTCGCTCCTCTCGCAGGTGCGCAACGTCCACAACTGCATCAAGATCGCGGAGGACTTTGTCTCCCCTGAGAACCTCGAGTGGTGCTTCTACCAGACCGAGGAGTTCCGCCA
>JAAUXV010030025.1_pt1 | contig 11740 bp, 10 predicted proteins | sample 7278181 | NCBI WGS metagenome assembly JAAUXV01 (sample SAMN14350114, study PRJNA611818) | marine sediment metagenome | isolation source: surface marine sediment (2.1m) | place: French Polynesia: Moorea | collected 2018-08
GCGTCTTCGGCCGATTTGGCTGCCCGACGCCCGACGCCACCACAGTAGGAGAAGAGAGAAGGCGCAACAGAGGAAAGGGCTTTTCACGCAACCTCTCAAACACGTTGAACAAAAAAGCAAACAAAGTTTTCCTCTTACTCTTAGTCTTTTCTAAGTAGACATGGGTCCGAACCCCTTTTTTTCGAACTCGAGTCGAGTCGAGTTTTCAAATCTCGAACTCGATCGAGCCGAGTTTTCAGACTCGAACTTCGAACCGAACCGAACTGAAGGTGATCGAACCGAACTTCCGAGTTTTTTCGAGTTTTGTGCCCTTTTTGGTCACTTTCACCAAATTTAGGCTTTGAAAAAGTGCAGGTTTTTTTTCCCCCAAAAAAAATTCTTAGCAAAAAGTTTGAGAACTTTTAAAAACGAAAATATTTTTTAAAAAAACTGCCTTTTTGTGTAAAATTTGAAAAATTCCGGCTCGCGAACTTTGGTTCGAACTTCGAACTTCTTCGAACTTCCAAAACCCGATACAAAAACTCGAGTTTTCGAACTCGAACTAAGTTCGGACCCATGCCTACTCTCGCCAGGCGCCACTGCGCCAGCACAGTACTTTTACAGTGGCTTTCTCGGGACAACAGCAGTTTTCCTTCTCACTGGCAACAGCAACAGCAAGCATAGCTATGCAGCAAGTCAGCAACAGGCCTTCAAGCTTCAACGGACCGAAGACCGAAAGTAGGGCGCTTCCTTGGATTCTCAACGGTTCCAACGGACCGGAGGCTGAGGGGCGGGGCCGCGCACCAGTGGGGACTGGTCAGTCAGACCCCGTTCGCCATGATGAAGGGCCTGGCGCAGGACGACCCGCCCTGGATCAGGGAGGGGCAGGACCAGGACGACGAAATGGACGACGAGTGGTTCTACGCCTCCATCACCAGGTGGGACAAAGGAAAAGTCTGGAATTGCGATGATGGCAAAGCTAATCACTTATTTTCCAGATACGACCACCTGTGCATGTACGCTCTGTCCTGCCGCGCCTCCTCCGTGGCCGTCTCCCCCGATGGGGGACACCTCGCCGTCTGCGGAAGGGTCATCCCCACCTCAGGGGCCATCGGCGAGGGCGAGGGCGAGAGCCGGGTCAACGAGCTGATGGTGCTGTCCCTGCCGGACAAGCTGCTGTCTTCGTCCCCCCGGCAGGAGGGCCTCACCGCCAAGAGGGACGTGGCTTTCAAGGCAGGAGCCAGGGAGACGGCGCACCTGCCATTTCTACAGGTTGGTTTACAGAACTGCTCCAAAAAAAGAACTGTTCATAGGTTATTTTCATGATAAGATGTTCAAGAAATATATCGGTATTTTTCTTTGTCTACAGGTTCGGTTTTATCAAAGCTCTTCTCAGCTCTTTGCTTTGACACAAGAAACCCTCTCCTACTGGACCATAAAAAAAGGAACAGGTATGTGTTCAGTGCATTTCGTTCTTAGAAGAGTTTGTCGAATCTCAAATGTGGATCTCCCTAAATAGATCTCCTGATCAAGACGAGGTCGACGCCGCTGGACGTGGGCTGCCCCGCCTACGGGTTCAGGCTGTCGGGAGACACCCTGGTGGCCCACGGTGCTGACAGGCTATGGGTTTTCTCGTGCCAGCAGGGCCAAGGCATGGAGAGGCTAGAGACCTGGCACCACAACTCGGGCGACCTGGAAGACGTTGCGGTTTCTTCAGACTCGGAAAAGGTCGTCGTCACCATGGTTTCCTCCTCGGGCAGAATCTCGCGACGCTCCTTGGGGGCAGCGGCAGCATCAACTAACGGCAACTCTGAAAACCAAGAAAAGAACGGCGGAGGAGCCACATCCTTCTCCAGTCAAGTTTCTTTGGCGGCCGTCTGCCAGGAGGACGAAGACCTTCACGCCATGGTCGGAAGAGGCCGCCTTGCAGTGTTTGCTAACTCTGGTGACGGATTTGGAGCAAGTGAGCTTGTCGCTGAAGTGCCTCTGGAAGACGAGCTCAACGATGTCACTGCAGAGTCTCCAATGTCGGTCAGGTGGGAGCGCAGGAAGGAGATCGTCGTGGTTTTCCCGAGCGAGGTGCAGGTTTTCAAATTCCTTCGAAAAGGGGGCAACGTCATCAGCCTCAAGTTTTGCCACGACGGCCACCGAGCAGACATCTCAGACTTTGCTTCTCACCCCTGCCCTTCCTCCTCCGGTCTCTTCTTCTCTGCCGACCGTCGCGGCAGCCTCCACGCCTGGGCCCCCTCCGCCGAGGCCGCGCCCAGGAGCGGCATAGAAGTCAGGAAGAGAAGGGGGCAAGAACAGGGTCCAAAGTCCGCCGCCCCCCGCAGTCGAAGAGTGCCTCAGCCTCTGACTTCGGCAGTGTGAAATCCAAAGTGCATTTTCCCGCGAAATCGAGAATATTTCGCCTACTACAGTGTGTGAAGAACCTCATATCTATGCCATCCCTCTTTTTCTATGACGCGGTGGTCGCCTTGAGCATGAGCTTGTGAAAAATAAAGTACGTACAATAAGAACACTTTATGGCCCCTGTCAAATGGTTCTTTAAAAGATATTCCCTTGCGCGGCAAAATGGAAACATACGCAATCAGACAGAATTTCCGTAATACTTTATGTAAACAAGCTGCTCATGACACGCAGAAGCAGGTTATGTGGTCCTGTGCATCCTGTGCATTGCAGCTAGAAATATCTTTCGCCGGTACAGTAGGTGTTAAGAACAGCCTTTCGTTGTATGCCACGGCTCCTCATCGGAAGCACGGGCAATTGGGGATGATGGGAAAGAGACAGACCTTTCCGGAGCAGGCCTGCTTCAGCGGCGGGTTAAGACAGTTGCGGCACTTTCCGCACTTTGGCGCCTTGCACTGCTCGCACTTTCGGCACCGATGCTTCCTCACGTTGCGCTTGCATTTGCACACCTTGTGAATGTACTTGAGCGAGCGGAGCTGCTCCTCCGTCAGCGTGGATCGGTCAATGTTCCTGGAAAAGGAATTGATAGGAAAGTTGACAGATAAGCCAATTTTCTTTTGACGGGGGAAATGAAACAGTGTGCGTACTTGGTCATCTCCTCTCGGTACTTGAACTTTGAGTTGGCGTCCCCCTCGAACAGGTTCTTGACGATGTTCTTGGCCGGGGGCGGGTCGTGTTCGGAGGCCAGAGAGTGCTCGCGCCAGGTCACCGGGAGGCAGAGGCGCTTGAGGTCAAACTCGTCCTGAGAAAATGAGCGGCAAAAAAACTTTGAACATTCTCCTTGGGAACATACCAGACAGTTGGCACATAAAATTTATTGTACAGTAGTAGGTACACTTTATTTTCAAGCACCCGTGCGAAACAGCAAACGATAATGATCGGACAACTTCTCCATTTTTGGCTCCTTTCACTTCTCCGCTTTTAACTGCGTGCCACAAAAAATTGGCTACATTGAGATGATAACATTTTATTTGACCTGATCTTTTACTTTTCAAAGCCCTCCCCGACATACCTCGTGCGCCTCAAACTCCTCCGCCAGCCACTCGTCCCTTGCGTTGGGGCCGCAGTACGAGTACAGGTATCCGCGGCGAGACCCGCGGGAGTTTCGGCAAACCTGTTAGAAATTACTTGCACCACACGAAATCGCAAGAGAATGTAAAACGCTTGAAGAGCCACTCACCAAGTTGCAGCCCTCTAGGACCTGGAGCCCCACCCTGCACTCCTCAAGCATACCGCCGTCGAAGTCGCCCTCCCGCGGGTGGCACAGGTCCAAAGCCATCTGGTTCATGGAGGCGCCCTCGCCCATCCTGCCCGGAGGCAGCCGCATCAGGTAGTTGAGCATGGCTCGAGACTTCTCCCAGAAGGTGCCAAAGATGTCCTGCCGCCCCTCCTTCTCCAGGACGTTGCTGACCAGGCCTCGGGTGACGCTGTCGCGAGTGTAGCCGTTGAAGACGGGGCAAGGGAGTTGCGGCTAAAGAGGGAAGAAAATATCAGTTATGAACTAGTCAGGAGACTCAGGACTACGTAGATCTCTTACGTGCTCTTGTATGACTCCCAGCCCCTCAAGTATTGCCCTTGCCCTCTTGAAGGTGGTCACAGCTATCTCGCACCTCTCCAGGAATCGCTCCGAGACCAGGATGGCAGAGTCCCCCGCCCCGGAGGCCTTGGCAGCGTCGCTCTCTCTGGACAGACAGCGCAGCAGCATCCTGACTTGTTCAGAGAAGGCCTCCAGGTTCTCGAAGCGCCTCTTTCTGTTCTTGCCGGCGGGGCCAGCCTCCGCCTCTGCCGTCGGAGCAGTGGGGGCGATCTATCGCACGAAAGAGAGAGGAAAAAGTTATGCTTTGAACACAATTTCACCCCCCTTCCAGAAAAACTCACGTAGAAGTCCGGATCTGAAGAGCAGTCGCTGTCGTAGTCGTACCCCTCGTCCTCGACCTCCTCTTTTTTCTCCTTGTCCTCCACGACCTCCATATCAGTCCTGACCACGCTCGCGAGCGTCCTCTCGGCCTCTGAGAGCAGCCTCGCCTCATCCTCGTCGAAAGGGAGAGACGGCTGCAGCACGTAGGCCACACAGCTAGAGGGGTTGGCCACGGTGACTGCCCTGCCCAGCACGTGCACCTGGAATCCCTCGGTGCTGTCGGCGTCGATCGCCTTCAGCAGGGCCTCCTTGGCGTCCTTTTGCAGGGAGGCCAACGTCTTCTTGTTTGCTAGGATCCCCTTCTTGACTAGTAATTTCAAGGGCATATTGCCAAGCACTCCCATCGCCTTCACAGACTCGTCCAAGATGGTTCCGGCCTCTGGATCAGCCTTCACGACGACGGTTTTCCCACCGGGCTGGATAAGGTCGTAATACACCACCTTGTCCAACTTCACCTCGGGCAACCGAACTAGAGACTCTAACTCTGGAGCGTCGGAGGCGGTCCCGATTCTCTCTGCTTCCCACTTCTGTTGCACCTCCTCCACCAGGGCAATGAGTAGCTCGGGACTCCTGAGCCGCTCTCCTGCCACCCCGCTGGTCATGATCCTCGTGACCTTCCTCTGGTGGTTGGCCAGGCACGTGACTTCGGCCGCCGCCACAAGACCGGAGGAGGAGGAGCACTTGTAAACGTCGGACGAGGACTTTGACCACGAGGCGACAGTAGGATCCCCCGGCTTTCGATCTGAGGCGTTCTGTACTACCGGTACTGCGTCGTACACTTCCCCGACCTTCACCATGGTCGACGAGGCAACCAGGTCCTTCCAACCACCATGAGACAGAGAAGAAACCAAGTTCTGGTCAACGGTGTCACTGAAATTCACAACATATATGTAAGAATCAAAATGAGAAAAAAACATTTATGCCCGTACCTGCACGTTTCGATGGCCAAAAGGTGGCCGCTCTTGGGGTGTAGTCTCACTTCGATCCCCTGCTTTTTGAGCCAGTAGATGTACTCCAGGCACTCCCCCTTCTTCTCACTCTCCTCCGACTTTTCCTTTTCCTCCTCCTTCGGAGTCACCGTGATGAACTCCCTTCCCTGATACTTCAGCAAGTCGCCCCTCCTCAGGACGTCGTCCACCGTGGCTCTGCCCGCCTCCACCTCTGACTTTGCCTCGTTGGGCAGCTCCCCCAGCACTCTCCTGCTCTTCGGCCCAACGAAGACCTTCTTCGTCGACGAAGTGTGCGAGTAGACCTCGACCTCCTGCTTGTGACTTCCGGAGGGACTCTCCTTGACTTGGACGTGCTTGGTGATCCTGACCCTCCTCTCGCCCGCGCGCCTCATCACTCCGCACCCGATGAGCTCCGACATGGACATCACCTTGAGAATCTCTGACAGCTCCGGGACGGCATCCGTGACTCCCAGGATGTTCTTGGTTTCTGGGTCTACTAGGGCCTCGATGTGGTTCTCCATGACGTGCCTGTACACGAAGGCGGTCTTCTCTTCCACCAGGATGTGGGCCTTGGACTGTTGCTCCTTAAGCGTTTTCATTCCCTTCTCCACGTCCTTTCCGTAGTATGTCTCTGGGACGAACCTGACTTCGGTGCCTACTTTCTGAAGCCTTCCATCGGCCAGCAGCTCTTTAAGCCCTCTTTCTGGTCCCGTCTCTGGAAGATTAAGGATGCTTCTCAGACGACGCATCGTGGATCTTTTGCATCCACCCTCCCTGTCCACCCTGATCCGCTGTCCGCCAGAGGCCGAGGCGACATGATAGACGTCGAAAGTCTTCCTGTAGTTCCTCTTCCACCGCTCAAACTCTCTGTCCTCCTCCGCCGTCATGGCCAGTGGACAGTGGAGCCTCCCATTCTTGTAGTCGTAACGCGCCTCCACCCTCCCGTGGCCGAAGCGGAAGAGGTCCTCCCTGGCCTCCTCCCGCCTCTCCTCAACCCAACGGAGGTAGTCCTCGTCATTATTCGGCTCTTCAGCTCCTTCATCGCTGTCGGCTTCTTCCAAGCCCTCCGGAGGACTGATATGCCCGTCTGTCCACTTTTGCAATAGGTGCGGCCGGTGCTTCTTGACGACGGGCGTCAGGTCGAAGGGAGAGCCTTCCCGCAACCGCCACATGGCCACGTCCACCCAGCGGTCGGTGGCGAAGTTGGCGCTCTCGGTCAGGTTGTGGCCGTGGTCGAAGGAGAGGTGGTAGGCGGCGGGGAAGACCACCACCATCTCATTCTCTTCCTGCACGATTTTCCTGGGGTAAGGGAAGAAAAATTGAATAAATCTATGCCGATTTCCTCATTTCACTAACCTGAATTTTTACAGAAACGGGAAATCAAAGGAAATTACCACAAACCTGACAGTTATTTCATGACGACGAAGAAACTTCGGAGGGACTAGACATGTTTCTTGGGAGACAAAGTTGGCGCAGGACTTCCCCTCCCGCGGGAAGAGTCTCCTGACCAGCCGCTCCAACCTTCTCCCCTGGCCCGGCGGGACGCAATACCAGGTGGTGGGCTCGGACCCAGAGTGGAGGATGCAGGCCAGGTACAAGTCCGCCGGCTCAGACCTCCAGGGCCGCGCGGCCAGCCAGCACCCCAGGCGAACCCTGGCGGCAACATTGGACTCCATCCAGGCAGGGTTCTCGGACCTTATGACGGCGAGAATCCCGTCGCCGAGCCGGGACAAATTTGCTGCTTTGACGTCTGGGTCCGCCAGCTTCGCCTTAACTTCCCCGCTGTGGAAGGCCATGACGTTGTGTGCTTCATTCCAGAATATCCTCTCGGCCTCCTGGTGCGACACTCTCGGAGGCCTCCTGGCCCGCCTCTCCTGCTCCTGCGCCAGCTCGGCAAAGTCCTCGGCGCTGATGGCTGGCACGGGCTCCAGGCTAAGCAGTCTGGCACCACCGCCATGGTCTGCGTTCCCCATGGCCTGCTTGTGAGGAAAGTGGAAGACAGCGTCCCCGGCCAGGCTCTCAGTCGGGTTTCTCCGAGGCCGCCACTGCGCTGGAAGCCGTATCTTGCAGATGCCGTGCCGGTGGAGGCCAAGCTTCTGCTCCTGATTGGAGATGAAAGCGGGGATGTCCTCCAGTTCCTCCAAGGTTGGGGACAGGGTGACGGGGTCGGGGTCGGGGTCGTCCGGGGCGGACATGACGGAGGAGGAGGACGCCACGGGGACGGCGGACGACATCTCCGCCTCCAGCTCAAGTTGGCCGTGTTTTTCAATAAGTCAGTTTCTCAGCTTTCTCTTCTCTCTTAAAGTCTCTTTTTGGAACGTCTTTTGTTTTGCTCTTTTGACGCAAGGGGGAAAAAGGGCAGGGCACGGAACCTAAGGGGTCATGGTCATGGGGGGAAAAAGCTTCTCATGTCTAACACTTCGTGCATTTATCGTTGCGCGAGCGAAGGATCCTATAATGTCTATGCATTCTAATAAAATTCAAGGTACAAATGATTTATTTATGGTAATTGATAGATCTTTTAAAAACTTCAGATAGGGAAGCTTTCTATAACACTCGATAGGATGTCTGCAAGATTGAAAGTAATAAGGGTTATGAAACAATGCGGTAGAAGGCGTTCCGCATTTGGCTGCGCTGGGAATTTTTCCTTCTTATGGTTGTTAGGCTATGCTTTTGCTTGAAAAATGTTGCCGCCAGATCAACTCCAGGCGATGATTATAAGAATGATGACAACCAGAGCTGTACCAGTTCCAATGGCCAATTTCGTCCTAGAAATAAAAAAAACCAAAAGGATAAAAGCGTTGAAAGAAGTTACATGTAATGTGTTGATTTGTTTTAATTTTGCTATTACAAGAAGTGAAGCGAATTTTTGTACCTTGTGTTTTGCCACCACATCTTTTTCCTGAGCCTAGTTGAGTGCGTGACGAACTCCCCCGAGGCGGCCCCCAGCTGCTCCGACCTGATGTGCAGGTCGTCCAGCCTGTCCCCTCGCTCCATCATCCTGCCCACGTTGTCCCTCATGACGTCGGTCACCTCCCGCACCTGGCGCTGCAGCCCTGAGAGGCGGTCGTCCTGCGCCAGGGCGGGGGCCACACGGGGGCCCGTCAGGAAGAAATCCTCGTCCTCATCGTCGTCGTCCCCGCCCAGGAGCTTCTTGGTCTCCTCGCGGCCGGCCTCGGACTTGGTCGGGGCGGCGGAAGCGGAGGCCCCCGGCGCCGCATCGTGGTCGGTGATGAGCTCCTCGTCGTCGCTCAGCATCAGGCTCATGGTGATGGCGGAAAAGTAGTCCCGAGAGCGGAGAAACTCTTTGGGGGATGACAGCAAATGACGTAGATAAGGGCTGGAAACAGCGGGAGGGACGGCGGCAGCCTCGCAGAGGTCGGAATAGTGCACTTGCAGCCTCCCTCCACCTCCTCCGCGATTCCCTTCTCTATCTGCGCCGTTCGTTCTCTTTTCTGTTCTGTGATTTTGCGACGTGTTGCACTTCTGACTTCTCCTCCTCGGTCAGCTGGGTTCTTTATCTCGCTCAAGGTCGATTCTGCGCAGCCCTAAAGGAGGTGCGTATACGGACAGCATAGAAAATGCCAGAGGCATTTTTTTTAGATTGACAAATATTAAAACGTTGTTGAAAATTAAACCAAAAAAGAAACGCTAGCATTCTTTCAGAACTTTGGCAATGGGCATGAAAAAGTTTGCTGAAGACACTGTCATCCTTTTACAAATTGCGTTTCATGCTGCTTTCTTTCCTCATGATTGTGACCAACACGTCTTCCTATAAAATCGATGGGCGTCATTTTTGGCTTTACAAAAATACACAAGCACATTGTCGCCGTTTTGGCTTTTGACAATTTGATTTTGACATTTGTTGCGTCGGAGGAAGAAGAGGCAAAAGCGTCACTACGTCGGGCAAAGCGTCAGAGCTTGGTCTCTTCTCTCTGCCTGTACAAGTGTCAAGCGACGCAAACAATACGTTTTGATTTTTGCCTATCGTGCGGCGTCACCGTCAGTCCGTCACGCAAAGAAAATAAAGATGCTTGTCGGTCACCATGGAGTGGAGCCCCCTCAAGTGCGAGTCTTCGTCCTCCTCCTCGTCCTGGCTGCACAACCTTCGCTGCTGCGCCGACGGCGGGTACGCCCTGCACCTGACGGACGGCGCCAGGGTCTTCTCCGAGCGCCTGGCCGCAGAGCAGGTGGAGGCCAGGTGCGAGGACCTCAACCCGGCCGTGGAGGCGTCCGCCGAGGACCTGGTGGAGGAGATCACCGGGCTGCTCGCCTCGAAGACCTCGCACGTCCAGCTAAAGGAGCTCAAGACCGGGTCCAACCTGCGTCTGGAGGCGGCGGGGAAGCTCTTCGGCTACGACTTCCGCTGGCGGTTCGACCTGGAGGCGCTGTCGGCCGAGGCAGCTTACGACGCCCTATTCTCCAACGTGTTCAAATGCGTATCGCACCTGCTGGAGCAGCAGAGGCACCTGCTGCAGGTCATCAAAGCAAAGGACTTGGAGATCTTTGACTACGAGCAGTCTGGCGCCACCCTCACCCGCCGCACCCTCAAGACGGACAAGTTCGACGCCGCCAGGGACCTCCACAACAAGGTGCCTTACACGCCGAGGGACGACGCTGAGGTCATGTCCTCAACGCTGTCCTCGGAGGAGTTCAGAAGAGTGCAGAGGTCGGTGGAGGCCGGGGCGGGGAGGAAGAGGGCTTTGGCGGCGACGCCGGAGGAGGAGAGGGCCAAGGCTAGAGCCAGGGCAAAGAGGATAAGGATCAAGGGCGCGGCGGCGCAGTTATTCCAGGAGGAGGAGTCGCAGCAGGAGTCGGAAAAGACTCCCACCAAGAAGGGAGACGGAGGAGGCGGTGCCAGGCAGGGCCTCTCAGAATCTGCCAAGAAGAACAAGGCTCTGGCCAAGAAGCTGAAGAAGTTGTAATTATTGCCCTAAAATGTGTGGTCGCACTTTTTATTGCTTTCTTCTACCATCGTTAACTTTCCGCTGTGTTAATAAATAAGTCATATCGCCTAAAAATATAATATTTCATTTTAGTGCACTACTTTTGGGGCTCTTTTTTTCGCTCTGACTTTTGGCTTCATGGCTGGAATCGCTTCCTTCAGCGACCGAACCAGAGATAGGCCACGACGGCTGCCACCCCGGAAAGGGCAGCCAGGAAGATCAGCACTCTCCTGAAGAAAATGTCGTTGACGCCGCGGACGCTGGTGATGATGGTGTTGTTTAGCTCGAAGACCTTAATAAATTACTAATTACAGGATTATGGAGATCAAGAAGTATTTCGAAAGATTTATTCACCGTTATCCCTTCTTTGACCACCTTGCTCCTTGTCTCGGGGTCCAGCTCCTCGCCCACACGATCCGCCGCCTGAAAAGTATCTGATAAATTAAAAAGGTGTCAAGAACAATCTCCATGTTCCTTCCCCACCTCTCTCATCTCTTTCTTGAGCACGGGGATGGGCCTGGTGAAGTGGACGACCGCCTCGCCAGGGTTGGCCTCACTCCCGTTGTCATCACTGCCACAGTTTTCGTCCTTGCCCATGAGGGGAACCTTCCTCAGCAGTCGGCGCTTGCCGCGAAGGACCTGTCCCCCTGACAGCAGTCCCATGTACAGGTGGTAGAAGTAGGCGATGAGCAGATAGGGTTCCACCTCCTCCAGCCCCTGCAGGTGCCTCAGATACGCCGCCACCTGGGGCCTCACCTCGTAGTCCTTCCCGTTCCATCCCTCGCCCAGGTAGAACCTCAAGTCCTTCTCGAATGCCTTAGTCCTGTCCATCAGCCCCGGCACCCTGAGCTCTCCCAGCAGCGAGTCCGCCCTCCTCTCCGCCGCCAGCTCCAGGAACCTGAACACCTCGTAGAAGACCAGTAGTCCCTCTGCCCATACTGCGTCGTCCGAGAGTGCCACTCCCAGCTTGAGGTTGACGAGGTGGTCCGAGAGTGAGTGCGCCTCGCGGGTGGCCACGCGCATCTCCTGGCTCAGGCGGAGGGGGGACTTGTCAGAGGAGTCCTCCTCGGCGGGGTCGGCGGCGGGGTCAGCGTCCTTGGACATGACGATGGAGTTACTTGTCACCTTGTGGAGGTGGGGGAGTTTTTCAGGGATCGATTTTAGAAATAGGCAGACAAAAAGGCAGACAAAGACGCAAGCGAAGTTGGACGCAAGAGCAAGACAGTTCCCCGACCGATGGGACCGAAGGGAAGTGTCTCAAAATCTCCCGCAACCTCGAGAAGGACACAGAAAAATAAACATCGCACATGCGAACCAAAAATACTAGGTATGGACGCAGGCTAATAGTATTTTTTCAGTATAATTTAAAAGAAATCGTGACCGGTTCTTTATCTCGCTCAAGGTAGATTTTGCGCAGCCCTAAAGATTGGTAATCTTTTTCTTAAGGGGTTTGTCTCACCCTACAACAAATTTCAAGC
>JAAUXV010114019.1_pt1 | contig 11737 bp, 8 predicted proteins | sample 7278181 | NCBI WGS metagenome assembly JAAUXV01 (sample SAMN14350114, study PRJNA611818) | marine sediment metagenome | isolation source: surface marine sediment (2.1m) | place: French Polynesia: Moorea | collected 2018-08
ATCAAAGAAAAGCTTGTTCAGCATTCTTGTCTCCCAAGTCCTTGCATGGCAGAGACCCGCAGTCCTGGCTTGACACATCTTTGCGACCTGGAGCACCTCTTAGCTGGAAGATGATCTTGACACAGTAAACCGATGCCCAATTGACATAGATGCTTCTCCTGGCTTCTTTGTCTCACTAGAGATCTTGTGCCACCAGCAATCAGGTTTTGAAAAGGGCCCGACATTTATCTAATTTTAGAAACATCTCTTTTTGTGTGTAATTTCATTTCCCAACTCCAAAGGGGGTATGTAAACCATAGAAAAGACCAAGGATTTTTTGTGATATGTACCCATTTTTCTGCCACGGGGAGGGGACTTGTTTTTGATCCACGGGGGGGGGGGGGGTGCATCCCCCCTTCCCTCCCCTTGCCCGTGTGTGGTAGAGACATATATTTTGGTGTACACTAAACGCTTCTATTTAGGGAAAAACTTTACTTGTTGGGCCTCGATGCGATTGTTGACCACGCCAGCGCCGTTCTCCCGCTTCAGAGACTCGTCAGAAACGAATCTGCGAAAAATAAATCAAGCTTTTGAAAAGCCACTTTGCATAACAAGGCAATTTCCCAAAAAAATAAGTACCTTATGACCAACGGTCCCGGAAAGCTGGCTGCAAAGGACGCAAAAAATTAATATTAATCTACCTACCTAAGAGGTCAGCTTTTTTGCAAGATTTTTTCGTATTTCTGTACACTCACATGATATTCCAGGGAACGGGTCGATCAGCGTGTCATACACCCCACAGAAGTACGAGTCTGTGCATTTCAAAGTAAGAAGGAACTCAAAACTCGAAACAACCCTTTCCTTGATCGCGAGCATCCCTAACGTACCCGGCCTCCTGTTGATCCCGTCGGTGACGAAGGCCCCGCTCAGCTGCAGGAAGTCGGAGGAGTTGTCCTGCACCCGCTGCGTGAAGTCGAAGGCGTGGCAGGCCAGGCCCGTGTTGAGCCCGATCTCGTTCCGGTTGAGCCCGAAGCCGTCGCCCTCCGTCGCCACGTTGAGGGTGAGGCCGCAGAAGCCGACCTGGCGCTTGATGCAGATGGCGTAGTCGAGGAGGATCGGGTAGGGGGTGGAGGAGTCGCGAAAGTTGAAGGACTCCTGCGAACATGAGGGGAAAATGAATGATGTTCATTTTCGATCGAAAAAGGACAAAAAGATAGTATACCAGAGTGCCGACGGCCGATGTGAAATATTGGAGGCAGCCGGCGGGTGCTGGAATATACAATTGAACATTAGAAATAGGTATTGTTCTGCACAATGTAGAGTAAAAAGAAAAAAAAATCGAGAAAAACCTTCAATGTCCGACTGAGCCGTGCAGTCGATCTGCTCTATCCTGATGTTCCACGTGTAGTTGTAGGAGGCGATGGTGGAGGCGAGGGCCGGGGCGCCGGTGGGGGCCAGCGTGGGGGTGAGGACGAGGGGGGAGGAGCCGACCATGGCGAAGAGGGAGAGGTTGTCCTCGCCGCTAGTGGCGTCGGTGGGGATGTAGACTGGAAAAGATGGTTTTTTTTCCGTTTTTTTTTGCCCTGGTTTTACCGAGGACCGTGCAAGTAGAGCTACATGTAGGATCTAAATTAGTCATTCGCCCTCTAAAATAATTTATATAAAAGTTTGCAAAATCTTCCGGATCTTCAGGTTCAGGACCGGGCAAAAAGAGTCGAGGACTTAATTATTTTTGCAAAACACGGGGAAAGTGATTTTGGCAAAACATGTGAAAAATTAGTAAATAAAGAACATTTTTCCCTCTTTGCCAATAAAGGAGGGTACCGATATTGCAAAGGTCTTTGTTTCTATTTGTAAGGATGTCTAATTAGACATTTTCGCACAGAAGAAAATTTGGTCGGCCAAGCATTGTCCCGATCAAAGTACAGTGAATCGAGTATTAGAAATTAAATGTAAGCATTTGTACTCAGGTCCATCTGGAGTAGGGATCGGCGCGGGGAGAATTTTCTGACCCGGGTCGGATCGGGTAAGAATTTTTTTGACCCTGACCCGGGTTGACCCAAACAACGGGTTGGGTCAGACTATAATATGACCCATTTGACCAGTTTCAACCCCCGAATTTGTCAGGAAAAAAAGGAAAAGCCAAGCCGTTTTTAGCTAAAACTATGTTTTACAATTTCTTAATGCAAATCTTTGTCCAATTTTTTTTCGAGGGGAAACCAAAAAAGTTATGGGAACATAGACTTATTTATCCCTAAACTGGAGAGAAACTTTAAAAAAAATTCGAATCAGAAAAGTCGACTCAACTGTGCTGGTCCGTCATGTCCCCGCAGACCAGGTTCCCCTCGCTGAGCCCGAGCCTGTTCTGCCCCGCGAAGATGGCCATCCTGTCTCCTGAGCACTGCCCGAACGGGGAGGCCTCCATCGAGGGGCCGCCCATGCGGAAGGCCAGGAAGTCCAGGCGCACCTGGCACACGTCGGGGTCGGTCACCTGGAAGAACAAGAACAAAACTTTGTTCAAAGACCCGCGGCGGCAGGGAATTGGAAAAGGAACATGAAATTTTGATTGAATGGGGGGGTTCCTCTTCAATCTGAAATTGAAACAGGAAAAGAGATACATGGGGTCACCTGAAAAGTTTTTGTATGTGTAAAATCGTAAGTGGATCATGTTCGTTTGCAGCGGCACCTTTAGCCCATAGCTGCAGTAGTTTGTCTCCGCCTCCACCTCCGGGTAGGCCTCGTTGCGGAAGTAGGCGACCTTGGCGTCTCGATTCGCGTAGCAGGTCTCAGAGACTGGAGAAAACATTCTTCCAAGCAAAAAATATTCGTCTATGGGAATTCTCTGTTACTCACAGACGCAGCATGTCCCGAACCCTGCGGCGCAGGATCCGCGGTGCTGCCCGCCCAGGTCCGAGCACTCGCCTGTCGTGTAGCAGACTCCCTGGAAAAACAAGCATTCATTTTTCTTGTAAATATCTATATTTATTTGTGTCGGTTATTCTACCTGTACGTCGGTGGTGACGTTGCAGATGTCGTTTCTGAACTTTATGACGCTGAAGAGGCTGAAGTCTGGAATGTGTTTATCGCACATAAAACAAGGACAGAAAAAAGCGTCAACTCCAAAAGAGAATAAACTCACATCTTCCCTGCCGGTCCCTGTGCTTGAGGGGCGCCCGGCTGTAAGTCTTTTTGGCTCTGGAACGAACAGAGGGGAAAAAATTATGTCTACGTAGAGCAGAACGTCTCCTGAATTGCAACATTGGGTCACTTCCCCCCCTCACCTGGTTCCTGGCATGGGCAACAGCAGCAGGCAAAGAGCCGTGAACGCGGCCGCGCAGATGAAGGTTTTGATGGACATGCTGTACTATGTATATGACTATTATTGCACTTTGGACAATATCCGGTCACTGAGTGGCCACCTCTCGGATCGGACGCGTCGAACGAGTGGAAGTGTCGACATTGCCCGATCGCCATTTGGGGGCTCCCTTATCACAGTTATTTTCCCGAATAGCCGGCAGAAAGAATGGTGGCGGTTGCGTTTGATTGCATTGGTGGTGAAAGTAGATTCTTTTCTTCTCTCTCAATTTGCTTAGCGCGCAAGCGGACTTCCTTTCCAGAGAAACGAAGAATTAGAAACAAACCTGGTGAGTCACAAAAAGAGGATCTCATACCACGTTTGACATTTCATGCTTGAAAGCAAACCCCAGTGCTATTTCATCTTGTTTTGACAGTGAGGTCAGAGCATTTCGAACAATTCCCAGGTTCATCTTCATTTTTGGTTGGGTCTGGTTGTTTTTTTGCTCCTCTTTCCCCTTTTTTGCCCAAGACGTTTCTGGGAATTTATTGCGCGACCTTAAGGCGAGAATGAGGGAGGAAGAGGGAGAGGAGAAGATTCGAGCAGGAAACGTAGCTCAAAGTCCCTCCTGTGTCTTCCTCTCTCTCGTCCACTCCAAAAACCCTCCGTTTCCCGCACACATTCTTGAAACAGGAGGGGTAAAAAAACCAACGTCGAGGAAGAAGAAAAAAAGGTCCGAGCACTTAATGTCTTTTTCTCTCTTCTGTTTTTAAGTGCCCCGGCGCAAGGGCAAAAAAATCTAATAAACATCCTGCCGTCAAGAAAGAAGGAGGAGGAGAAGAAGAAGAGCCAGGAAAATTTCCACCTCGCTCTCCTACCCTATAGAAACTGTGAGACTTGCTTTTATGCATAAATATTCTTTGGACATCCGTCCATCGTCTCCGGAGGAGAAAAGGACTGCAATTATTGCCACCTGGAGCTATGACCGGGGAAGGAGGAGGAGGTTCTTATATCGTCCCTCCCTCCCTCCCTCCCTGATTAACGATTCACGTGGTAAGACCCCTCATTTCCTTCCCTCCCCTTCTTAGGTGCGGTATCGTCTTGGTTTCAACCAAGCCAACACCCGAAATCCCCTCCATAAAATATCATGGCGGGCGTAATGAAATATCGCTGCCCGATTTCTCCCCTTTTACAGCTTTTCCGTTTCAAAAAGAGGCAACGCCCGTTGGGGTCCATCGACAATTCCTGAATTCGCGAAAAAGCACAAACAAAGTAAACCTTGTGAAAAGACAATGCTTGCTAATTTTCCTGCTCCTTAAACCTGGGCATCGAACTTTCCGTTCCCCAGACCTTGAAATAAAAAATGACCGCGATATAAATTCCGCACCTTTGTCCCCCTCCGTTTTTTTCCCAGTCTCTGTCTGGGAAAAAGACATGTTCTTCAAAGAGAGTAAGAGAGAGAGAATGGGGATGGGTCGGTCATTGTCCGCTTGCGCTCCCGGTTGGGTCGAATAATCTGGAGAGTTCGCAGCCAGCGCCCAGGAATCCTAATGGCCACCCTTTCCTCTCTTTGGAAGAAGAAGGGCCCCGGGGGCACAGTTTCCCTCCCCCTCTGCAAGTCCGAGTCATACCACAAGTACCTCGTCTCAAAACCCCTCAATTTGTATCCATAAGTCATGTAGGCGGCGGCGGCCGGGGTGCAATGAGGGATTCTTCCTCTTCCCTTCCCTTTCGCATAAAACTCCTACTACGGAAAGCCGCTCTTTTTTCCTCCTCCACGAATCTCTTGTTCAGCACATTGCCCTGATCTCATGAATTTGCAGCGTGTGTAATCTGGAGTGTTTTGCCACCGAAGAGACTCGATTTCCCAGAATCCGTAGAATTCCCCCGAACGCATCTGCCTAGGGGCGCGGAGGTAAGTGAGGCGTGCGCCTTCCCCCCCCAAAAGAGAGTATTCTCCCCAAGAAATGGGCGGCGGCGGGCCTCTCCTCCCACCCATTAAAATGGGGCTTATTACCGCCGCCTCTTCTCTCTTTCCTCGCCGGTGGTTTTTTTGGGGGGGGGAACCAGCCCATTTTTGGCATTCCTAGGCAGAGCAATGTCCTCAGGCAGAGAGCGCCAAAAAATGTTTACCAAAATTTGCTTGAAATGCAAAGCGCCTGGCAGATAAAGATAGAAATTTTTTTTCTACATTCTTTGTAAGCAATTCAACGAAAGGTAAACGCATTCTCGTATATTATGACGCTCACGAATAGGGTGCTGTTGACGTGTAATATTTGTATTAACCTGACATAAAAATATCATCGCTTTACATTGGCTTTGTCTGCTTTGCCATGTCATTGTCTACTTTGTCCCACCAACCGTGTCTGTCGACAAACTGAATAAAATGCTCGCAGTTATTTCAGGCGTCGTTTTGCCCGCCGTATTCATGATGTAAGAAAAGTTAATAACACCAGAGCCAAGGTTGATACTCAATCGTGATTCTGTACTAGCCAGTAGTAGAAATTCGGCGTGCCCATCGTACTTTTCTTTACAGAGGTATTGTCAGTGACAATGTACAGTGCCTGAGTAGCGATGGTTCACAATATTTGCGACTCATATCATCATATGGAGCAAAGGAGAAGTCTTTGTATGATGTTTTTTTACTTTGTCAAAAAGCCTTTCTGTTTTGCAATTCCAGGGGGGAAGTGAGGTCAAACCGAGCCCATAGTCTATTGTGCTTGTTACTTCCAATTCGATTCTTCCTGGACCTAGAAAATTCCTTTCAGTCCTGCTTCCCCTGTGAAAAAGACAGCACATACCTGAAAACCCTTGATTTCCCAGTCTTTGAGGGCAGTTCACAAGACAAAGACCCCTCGTTTTGGTGCATGATCATGCTGCTTCAGGCTATATGGACCTTCTTCTGCCTGACCTGTCTTGTGCTGCAGGTGTATCTGGTGCGAGGGTACATAAGAAACAAACCTCTGGTCCAGAGTGGGTGAGGCATTGTAATCTAACTTTTACTGTGCTCATGTCTATTGATAGTACAATATCATTTTCCTACTTGCATCCTATTAGAAAGAACCTTGCTTGCATCCAAACTTTGACAAGCCGATACTATAATCAATACTAAAAATCAACCCTTGTAAAAGTCATATAAGAATGAAGTCTTTTTATAGTATTTTTGCAGCATACTTTGTAAAGACTTTTTGTGGGGATTCCAACTTTTTTCAATTGTTGTGTGCATTGCGCAATGCACATTCAAAATCAGTATTTTTTCTGATGTATTTAGCCTAAGTGACTGTGTCTGGTTGGACCAGTGGCTGCTCTACCTGGCCTCCAATGCCTGTGCTGTTGCCATCTACACAGCCATTGAGTCAATTGAGGATGGCGAAGCTGCTGTGCCTGAGTATGCTGCACTGGCACTAAGGTGAGGCGTTTGAAGTCAAACAGTGAAACCTGCAGCGAAAATTACTTTAATGGCAACTGAAGCGTCGGTGCAGATCATTGAGTCTTCATTTTTGTTTCCAGCACATCAATTGAGTTTGTCTCCGTCTGTCTTGCTCTGTATGTCACAGTAGGAGTGGCTATCAAGGTAAAAAACACTTCTAATTTTCCTCCTTTACCACATGGAATATGTAGTTTTTTCATCCGCCAATGTGATCACTTCTTTAGTACCTCCAAGTTAGACTTCTCCGCGTGAACCCCTTTGAGGATGTTGCCTCAGAAGAGACCATAATGTTTACTCTCCGTTCCATTGTATGTTCCCTGTCTGTGTCATTTTGTCTGACCAAGCTGCAGTTCCTTGGCACCAACCACTTTTTCGTCCAGATGGCTCCTGGAAGCAAGAGACAGCGTACAAACCCTGTAAGAATGATCAATTGTGCAAAAAAATATGCACCAAATACTGGCACCATACATTTTAGGTTACTGGTGGCATTGTCTATGTCATTCTTTGCCTAACTGCTGTTTCGGCCAACATCGTTCTCAAATATTTGGTAAAAGAATCCTGCAAAAAAGCTCCTCAAAAGGTTGCAAGGCTATTGGTTATTGTTTTTTCAGATTTATCGAGTATCAAAAAGAAACCATGTAAGAGCAAAAATAAGGTGCTGCTCCATAACAAAAAGGTAAAAAAAGTGAAATTGTGAATAATTGCTCCTTCTTGTCGCAAGGAGGTTTTTGGTAACTTGTTTGTAAAAAAGCTTGGCTGCTCAAGATAGGCGCACTGCTCATACTTAGGTATTTCGCGGGATCCCTCTACACCTTGGTGATAACTGGTATTACCCTGTCTGCTCGGTACAGTATTGTTGGCAAATAATTTTACCCCTTTACCACATTGCTTTTTACAGGCCAATTTTGGAAGAGCAACACCACCATATCTTCAGGGCAGTCTTCATAGGCGCTGTTACCATCTTCATCCCTTTTGCCATCATCCAGGTACAATATTTATTTTTTTATTTAGTGAGACATCATCTATCAAACTCATTATCCCCTCCCCCTTTTGTGAAGAAAAACAAAAAGCTGAGGGAGTACTCTGCGCAGAGGGTCACGGAGATGCTCCCGTTCCTCTCACTACCCCTGAAGAATTGCAAGAAGGGAGGGAGTGGCAACAAAGTTGCACCCAGTGTGTTTGTAATCTGTGAAGCCGGCTTTTAAATACAAGGTTGGACAGAGCGTCCAATGTGTGTACGTATGCTTATTTGTTGCCAGTGTACTGTAGGTTCATGAACTTACGTTTTAAAATCGAAAAAAATGATTCTTTTAATTGATTCTTTTGCTTCAAAGTACAGACATTGTCCTTTCGAGGGGTGTGCCTTCTGATCCATGATATATACTGTAGTCTCGGATACGGGGATCAGGGAATTCTTGAAGAACATAAATATCATTGGTGTTTTTCGTATTAAGGTACATTGCAATTCTCGTCACAAATATTGCATTGTATCTCCATGTATTTAGGTATTCTGCGGGTTCTCTGTTTGTTCTTCTTTCAACCTGTGTTGGTCTGGAAGCCAGGTGAACTTTCTTCAAGATTTTTTTAAATAATACGATAGTATCCACACTCTTCTCAGGGCTTTCAGAGCACTCTGTGTAGGCGTTGTCACAATTTTCTGTAAAACAATACTAAAAACGGTACATGTTGCACCGACCTTCCTCGAAGCAGAATGACCAGAGGCTGAAGGAGTACTCAGCGCAGAGGGTTTGCGGAGGTACTCCCATACTTGGCAACCCTGAAAGACTTCAAGAAGAGGGGAGGGGGCAACCAGGTGGTGCCAGCGTGTTTGTCATATGTGAACCAACGGTGTAGAATTAATGACCGAAATAAAAACAAGAACAGACTTTGTTCAATGACCTGCGGCATTGACAAAACTAAAAAAATAAAAAAGAACGAAAGGGATAACATATTTTTAAATTATAAAAGTTTGCACCATCTTCGTATGATTAAGTATTCACCTTTGTAAGTGAGGGATTAGACAGAAATTGTATTAAGTCACAGATCCCACCCCAAAGAGAAATCTGGTCAAAGAGCCCGAGATCCCACCCCGAAAAAAATTTAGGGTGAGAGAACTCCATGGCTGACTAATCCTCATAGATCTTGACGGATCCCACCCCAAAGGAAATTTAGGGTTGGAGAACAGGCAGAGAGAAAAAAATGACGGTGACCTCAACCAAAAAAAGGTTGACCTTGGCTTAAGGTCAACTTTAAGGAAGGTCATGACCTCAAAGTACTCCCCCCCCCCCAACAACAACAACTCTCACCATTCTATGACCTGTCGGCTTCGCCGCAGGTAAAAATGAGTTCTTTGTTCGCACGTCAATGGTGTTGAAAGGTGAAATGTCTGCAAGGCGAGGGGTTAGGGCCTGGTGGACGCTGTTTGGCTGACTTTTGTCTTGTCCTCGAGCTCAAAGCAATTTTTCTCATCCCCGTCCCTCAATTTACGAACAATATATAACCGCATCGACATCATATGGCAAAGGTTTGCACAGAAAAAAAAAAGGTGTCTACAAAAACCCAATGTCAAACGTACCTGGTAAGAATTGTCCTTTCGCTGCTAGTGTTCCGTACAACGGAAGAGTGACAAAATATTTTTATAAAACTTTTTTGTATGACTAACATTAATTAAGGTACTGCTCGAACGTATTTGGTTAATTTTCTTGAAATCAACGTTCGAAATCTGTCTATAACTAAACCAAAGCCACCAATGCTGTGTATGAAAAGGAGACAAAAAATGGTTCCACCTCCAAAAAACTAATTTAGAAAGCAGTGGTCACTTTTTTCTTTTTATGCTCATTCTACCAGAAAGAGTACCCTTTCAGCAAAGTATTAACTTTCCCGCACAGTATAAAAATGGCTAGCTGGAGAATGGAGACCGTTGTTGGCATTTCCGAGGGTTAACTCCAAGGTTCAGTAGAGAGTACAATATTTGCCTGAACGGTTTGTTTAGTACACTAAACTGCCTTTACACCTGCAAATTGTCTAGAAAAGCACCAAACCCTGCTGTTCGTGGATATGGTTCCTCTGGTGACCTGGGGCCTGGCTTGCCTCCTTGGCTTGTTTGTCCAGATCGGCTTCATCCAAGGGTACATTAGGAGCAAGCCTCCAGTCCAGAGCGGGTGGGTAAGCTGGTGATGGGGCGGCTGGGCCGAGGGGAACAGAAAAAGATCAAATATGGCGGAAAAGTGGACCTGGGTTTTGAGAGGAAAATGCAATGGAGTCCCTCTTTTCTGCTTGCAGTTTGAGCGACCGTTTGTCCCTGGACCAGAGCTTACTGTACCTGTTGACCGGTGTTGTTGGGGTCACCATCTACATTGCTGTTGGGCTGGTTGAGAAGGGCTCTGGTACAATACCTCATCCACTGGCTCTGGTTTTAAGGTTCTGTTTGGAAACTAGAAGTGGAAACATTCTAATATTTTTTATCTTTTTCATATTTCTAAGCACCGCGGCCGAAGTTTTTGGTGTCTGCTTCGGCCTGTACCTCACAGTGGGAATTACAATAAAGGTAAATAAACTACTTTGTGGGATGTATAGTGATCTTTTTATGAGCACTAAACATTCCCCCCCACCCAACTATCATGCAGCTCTACTTTTCCCACTCACAGTTTCTGCAAGTCCGCCTTCTGGTGGTGAACCTCTTCGAAGACTTTGCCTCTGAAGAAACCGTCTTGTACGTCATCCGTTCCCTTGTCCTCTCGCTCACCGCCTCCCTTTGCCTGGCAAAGCTCCACATCATGGGTCCCAACAACTTTTACACCGACATGGTTCCAGATGGCCTCAACAGGAAACATTCCAATCCAGTGCGTTTTGTATGTTCAAAATATGAATGTTCTCCTGAACTTGCTGTATTTGTTTTGTTTTTATCAGGTCATTGGTGCCACCATCTACGCAGTACTGTTTGTAACCGCCATTGTGGTGAATGGAATTTTTCGCTATTTGGTAAGTAAAGTTGACATGTATATTGTATAATTCATTCAAATGAGCAAAATATAATAATTTGCATACTAGATTCGAAGGGAATCAAATATGGTCTCCAAGTCAGCTAATGAAAGTTTCACTATCTCGAGGTAGGCCACAGTGACCGCATCAACCTCATTCACAATTTCCATTTGCACCTTGCTTTTAGGCTGGTTTCGGGAACACTGCTAATGTTTATTATGGGAATTTCCATTTTGGTGTCCAGGTAGGTTGAGATAAACTTTTCTCTTTCGATCAGGTCCTGCCAAAAGACGATACTCAATTAAAGCTACCATTTTAAGAACAAGCCTAGACGAGCGGAATCGCCACGTATTCAGGAATGTCTTTGTCGGGGTGCTCACCCTGGCCACTCCTTTTTTCGCCATTCAGGTGTGCGATCAAGAATACTTTCCCTATATAGATATGCGAAACATGATTTTCTTCCTTGCAGCGACACTCGAAATTGCGGCAATACTCCAAGGAGAAGATTTCGGAGGTGGTGACTTCTTCGCTTGGATTGCTGAAGTGCAAAGTGAGGGTGAATTCCATTGCGCCATCTTAACTTTCCAAGCTGGAGATAGTTGCATCAAACGATACAACAGATGTACCCACAAATATGTATCTGATCTGTAATCTGTATTCTGATTGTTGGTCATCAACATGTGTACAAGTAATGATATAAATGCATATGAAAGCACCCGGTTTTTCGCAGCAAACCCCAACTTTTTGAAGGGTACTCCATGGTCCCAAATTGGCAGCAAGGTGGGATGCTATTTTCCCCTCTCACAAGGGGCTTAGGGAAGGAGAAGAGCGGGGAGACTTCGACTAATTTACTTACATTATAAAAACTGAAAGCAAAACTTTTAAAAGCACTTTAAGAGGAAACTTTTTTCGAATTTTTAAGTACCAACCAAGAAGTTTTTGAATATAAGTACAAGGCGAAACTATTTTTCAGTACAGTACTTTTCAATGTCTGGAATACATTGCGAAAAAGATTGTTCATGAGTACTTATTTCTCTCCAGGATAGGGAAAT
>JAAUXV010136730.1_pt1 | contig 11726 bp, 10 predicted proteins | sample 7278181 | NCBI WGS metagenome assembly JAAUXV01 (sample SAMN14350114, study PRJNA611818) | marine sediment metagenome | isolation source: surface marine sediment (2.1m) | place: French Polynesia: Moorea | collected 2018-08
ATGGTTGGTGGTTACAAAACAAAGGTAAAAGAGACAAAAAAAATGGGGTAAAATCGTGTTGGGGGGGGATTTTGAGTGGTGTTGATTTCTGGCCAGAATTCTACCGTACCTCCCTATTACTGATGTATTATTGCCCCCCCCCCCACTTTGTCTATGTGTCGTTGTCGGAAATTTGACTGTTCCAGAAATATCTGTCGGAAAATTGCCGGGTGGTTGTGTCGGAACTTTGCAGGGTCCCTACAAAACAGCAATCTGTCGGAACTTTGCCTACGCCTCAACAACCCCACCAACTATGCGAGGCAAAAAAAAAACGGAGCCGTCAGACAAACGCTAGAACGGTCTAGTCTGTTTTATGTAGTACTGTAAATTATTTTTTGAAGGCAATCTGACGGATCCTTTTTAACGGCACCAAAAAAATTCCGTCAGAACACCCGTTTTTATGTCACAAATAGATCCGTCCAAACACCTTAAACAAACGCTACAAGGGCTGCAACTAATACTGTTACTAATTTTGCAAAATTTTGAAAAAACGGGCAAAAAAGTGACCATAAAACGGTTAGAACTCGTTTTTTTGCCTTTAGGGGCACAAAACAGGTGTTCTGACGGAATTTCCGTCTGGGGGGGGGGGGTAATTGCAACGAAAAATTTCGACGGATACATTTCTTGGTAGAGAATGTCCCTTCACAGTTTTTGCTGGAACTTCAATCCCTGGGGGAAATCTTGAAAATTGTTACAGAAATAACAAAAAAAATTCCGCTCCTCCATATCAACCGTTTAAACCCAGGAAAATATTCACCGGATTCCTGCAGTCCCATGAGTCGCATGCGAAGGAGAGGTTTGTCCTGCAGAATGGGGCGACGGCGCCGAGGGAACGGAGCAGGCACAAGAGGGAGGAGTCGGCGGAGGCAGGACAAGACAGGAGGAGGCTGGAGGGAGGGGAATCGCACGTTATTGAAATGCCTTTATACTGAAGTAGACGGGAAAACACTACTACCCTGGGACCCCTGCAGTTGCGTCGCTGCCGGCAAGGTGGATATGCTCCTGACGTGCGAAATACAAAGCGGGTCGTTTACTTACACACAATTAAAGCTGGAAAACGGCCGTGTCCGTTTTCACCTTGAACGAAACAGGTACACCGTGCAACGAGCCCTTCCTCTCTTCCGAAGGGATTGAGTCCAGCGCCCTTGCCCGGCAAAGGGAAGACTCGCCAAGGAATTCTGTCACCGCGTTTGTCCGGGCGTCTACGGAGGCAGCTTCTGTCAGAACCACTTCCAACACCTACGGGGCAAAAACTTTCTCGTCAACTCTTTGCGAAGCGTTACTTTTTGTATGATGTGCACACGTGAGAGAGCAACGAGTTTTTTTTTTGAGGTGCCAGGGAGGCACAGTAAACAACGGTCCTATCATTACTAAATAACAAATAAGAGTAGACCATCGGGGGGGGGGGGGATTCCCACCTTCCCCCCTTGCCCATGTGTGATGATGTGATATATTTTTAGCGGCCTATGTAGACTTTTCACCTCTTGAGCCGAAAGCGAACTCTCGCTCCCCGATCGCAGAGAGGCACTTAAGGAGGACAGAGGGGAACCAAGAACCTGGTCTCGCCTGCAGTACAATTACAAAAGGGGAAATGGCGAAAATATATTATGAATAGAGAGATCGGAGCATCTTCAGCAATGGTAGAAAAATAACTAGTATTGAGCCACGAGTGAACTCTATATATGATTTCTACCGGTAAATCATGTGTTACGGTCTCACTTCGGATGTGCTCCTTCCTTTAGATACTTGTCCCTGTGCGTCCTCTTGTTGATCTCTGCCTCGGAAGACTTCTTATCCAATAGGCCTCTGATCCGCCGCGGCCGCCGCCTGGAAGCCAAAGACCCTATCCTCCACCACCACCAACGGAGGAACAGGGAGGACACCAACAGCAGGGAGGCAGAAGCAAAAGAGCTGAGCAATTTGGGATAGAAACTATTTGCTGACTTGAATTGCCATAGATAATAACGGTAGTCACCTGAGCGATCGCATTGTGCGAAAAAGCACAAGCAACAGCGAAATCTACGCTGCACAAAACAAGTTTTCTTGTCGTGTGCTGTGCGAGAGGTGGAGTACATAGCAGCTACTTGATTGTCCACTTGGAAGCGCGTAAATAACAGCCAGGAGGGAAAGTGACGTATCAAATGTTTATTACTGTATTCATACACTCAAAAAAGCAGCCAATTATTCGCAATTCTTTAGTATGATGATGTTTTCTGCCGCCGCCGCCGCCTGTGTTGCTTTCCCGTCGCCTCCCTCCTCTTGCACGGCCGTGTAAGTGACGATACCTTCTTGTACAACCTGCAAAAGAAACGAAAGGAATGTATGTAAAAAGATTTCTTACATAACAGCGGTGCTCATATGAAGTAAAAGTTGCCAGTTTTATCTATAAAAGATGGGGCATGTTACCCGATACGGCCCGACACATAAAGTAAGTTAAGTAACCCTCCAAGTCAACCTACCTCCTGCGGAACAGCCTCTGCGGAGATGACGGTTGTGGCGGATGGTTGTTGCGTTCGCTGTCCTCCGCCTACTGGCGAGAATAGGTGGTCTCCCTCCAGATGCTTGATGGCCTCTACGATGGAGTCAAGGTTGTGCTTGGAGCCGCCAGTCACGATGTAAGATCTGTCAAGGGAGGTCAAATGGACGATGACACATAGCCAGATTACCCCACTCGGAATCTATCTATTTGTTGAAAAAATACTAAAAAAAACATAATGCAAGAATCAACACGAATATGTTTAGCCTCTTCTATGTTTTTTGCTACTTGTTTTCCCCTCATCCTGCGTTTTCTCTCACCTTGCTCCTGCCGCCGCTTCCTCCGCGATGACCTCCTCCTCCTTGACGACCTGTCTGACCACGGAGACCGCAGGGGGAGCGGTCGCGGCGGCGGCGGCGGCCACCACCGCGGCGGGCGGGGGAGGGTGCTGCAGGATGCGGACACCCCCGTTGGTGGCCTGAGGGGGCAGCTGGTGAGGGGGCAAAGGCTCCACCTTGATGCCGGGGGGGAGGGGGGTGGCCGACACGACGTTGACGCCGGCCGCGGCCACTGCGCTCGCGCTGGGAGGGGCAACGGGGGCGCCGGACGAGGAGGCGGAGGCGGCGGGGGCGGCGGGGGCGGGGGCGCACAGGGGGATAGGAACGGCGGTGGTGATGGCGGCAGGCGGGGACTTGTTTGTCCTGTTCTTGTTGTCGCTGCTATCGATCTTGACAAACTTGACTCCACCCGCGCCGCTGGGGTTGTTGGTGACGTCTCCGGCAGCGGCGGCGGCGCCTTCGTGTGACACGATGGTGGTTGTGGTGGTGACGGGGGGAATGGCCGCCCCCGAAAAGACCTTGTTCCCCTTATTTTGCGGGTGAGAGGCCCTCATACGCTTTGTTGGTACGGGCGGCGACGGATCCTCTGCCTCTGCGGCCACGGCGGCGTCCTCGCCTCCCATGGCCACATCCTCTGCTGAGGAGCCCAAAGAGATGCTGCTTGCCGCGGCGGCGGCAGCCACCGCTGCGTTGTCGCCCAAGGAGCCCTGGTTAGAAAAAATAGACAATATACGGTATTTAGAAACTGCCCGTTTATCACTCCGCGGAAACCCATGGTATCGGAAAAACGAAAATGCCTCGAAAAACCTGCCCGTTTCGTCTTCATCTTCTCCTTACCTGCTGCGCCAGACTGAGCATCCTCTTGAGGTGGCAGTTCTGCGCTAATAGCCTGGTTTTCTCCTGCTCCAGCGAGTAGATATACTCCGCCGTCTGCTGCAGGATAGCCGCCTTGCTCAGCTTTTCCCCCTCGTGGTGCGGCAACAGGGTGCGCAGGCTCTGGAACCCGGCGTTGATGCTCTGCATGCGGCGGCGCTCGTTGGAGTTGGCGATCTCGCGGCGGATCTTGCGCTCCTGGATGGTATTCCCGCCGCCGCCGCCCTGGGCGCCGCCGTCCACCATGTCGGCGTCTGGTCCGCCCGCAGCAAGGTCCACCGGGTCGCCGGACATCCTGCAAATAAAGACGGACAATAAGTCATGGTCTCTCGTGGGGATCACCAATTGTGCCGCATGGGATCTCAGGGTAATTCAGTAAAGAACGGGTCCCGCTACATAAGCTTGGGACCTGTTTTAATATCTTCTAATGTAATCTAACCTAACCTAACCTAACCTTCCTTCCCTCTTTAGAAAGAGATCCGCCGCATGTCTTTCTCACCCTTCCGCGGCTTCTCCGGGAGAGTCCGCAATGTCCTGGTGGGCGGAGGAGGAGGCGGCGGGCGCGGCAGACATGACCTCAGGTCGGGGAGGGGCGGCGAGGAGGCCGGGATCGGGAGGGTTCTCCCCGACGGTTATCAAGGCTCTTCCGTGACACGGTCCGGGTGTGGCGCCCGGAGGGAAACGGAGAATGGAGGAATGTGAAGGACCGTGCGGCGGTAGAGACGTCCTCGGAGGAGACGGCCGACCAGGACGGCAGGCACCAGCACTACAAGGCCACAAGGAGCTGCGACTGCGAATCTGCGAACTGCGATTACTGCGATGCTGCGAACGGCTGATTCCTTCGAAGTGGCCCAGTGCGCCAGTGGGCGTCCTCCCGCCCGCTTGCAGCTTCCCCTTCCCCGGTTGGCGCTGGGCGCTCTCTTCCTTTGGCGTCTGTTTGCGGCAGAGTTGGCGCGGCTGCTTTGAGGCGGCGCCTTCCGCCGGACCAGCTGTTCACCCACCTTGGCGGGAGGGCGGAACAAGGGCGGGCAGGGCAGGCGGGCGGCAAAGAGGCGCGAGGGCGGCGAGGCGAGGCGGCCCAGTGCTGCCACACCTTGCGAATTTTCGCAATCCTTGCGAATTTAAGGGTCTGATTGCGACTCAAAAATGGCCGGCAAAGTTCTAGACTGGGGGTACTATAGCTAACTTAACCTAACTTAACCTAACGCCTAGGCGCCTCGCCTGCTGGAGCACCAGGGGGGCGAATCAGCTGGTACCCCTGGTGCCTGGTCTAGACTCTAGAACTTGGCTAAATGGCCCTTTCCCTTTGCGACTTTCGAATTTCTTGCGAATTTTGACTTCCAAAATTTTATGTACTGAAAAAAAGAAATTTTGCGATTTTCGTTAAGTCTCTGTGGCAGCAGTGTAGTCGGAAGCGCTGAGAAAGCATTTCCATTTTCCAGCATTTCCATTTTCCAACTGAACGAGGATTTTGCCAGATCTTGCGCATTAAATTTAATTTTAACATTTTCCTAGCTTCGAACCAAGACTACTAAAGGCTTCGAACCTACTTTTTGCGAACTCGAGTCGAACCGAACTTCCAAAAGTCGAACTCGAGTCGAGTCGAACTTCAGGGGTCGAACTTTGAGTCGAGTCGAACTTTTTGAAAAATTGCGAACTTGATAAAAAAATCACAGACAGGCAAAAAATGGCGGAAAAAATTTCCCAGGTATCACACTAAACATGTTGGAAGATGTTCTCTTAGACATTTAAGAATTGAAGACCTTTTCATTTGATGGGAAGTATTAGACTTCCCCAAAAAGCTCATTGCTAGGATAACCAATTTTCTAATTTAAGATTCACAATTTCTTTCAATAATTCAATTTTCAAATTTAGTTTCATTTTGCTGCTGCGATGAGGCAAGCGGCCACTTTGCCGCTGCGGTGAGGCAACAGGCGCCAGATTGCCGCTGTGAATTGTCCGATTCTTGGCGAGAGTTTGCATTGCTTCAACAACCTCAATCATATATGTTGATTCCTTTTTGTATTCCACGAGTGTATTTTCGTCGTAATCCCTTTTCTTTTATATAAAGATCCCGGCTTTTTTATCGCGTTGGGGAGAAAAGTCTCAAGTTAGCCGCTTAAACCAATGCAGACAAAGAAATCGAGGAGGGGGAGGGACCCTGTCGAACGGCCAAAAGCAAGGCGCTTAAAATTGGAGGGAACTTATGCAAGGCTTGCGAGCAAAACGATTTTGAACCAGAGAATGAGTACTAGGTAAGAAAGGGGACTCTTCTGACTAGCGTAGTTTTAAACATATGGGAAATGGAATTAACGGATCAAAAAATCAAAAAAGTATTTCTCTTAGACGGCATCAAGAGTCAAGACCCACTATTCTCCTGCCTTCTTGTTCTTCAGTGGTATCACGGTCTTTTCTAATTTTTGAACAAAACTTGCCACAGCAGAAGGTTGATGACAAAAACCAAGATGACGAAGACGACGGACCAATCAGCAGCAGTAATGGCACTGGAATTGACTCTTATCCCCTTCACAAAATACAAAATGTTTGCTTATGTTTCCACGCAGCCCCCTCCACGTGTTCTCTCGTTCGCGCAAAACTATTGTCCTTTTCGTCCCTCCTCTTTCATTCCCGATTCTTTCGGGTTCTTCTCGCAGCGGGAGGAAGAAGAGGTCATCACGATGATCACGGTACCATGAAGAAGAATGAATATTGTTACAATCGGCGACGGTTTAGCGGTGGGGCCCCGACCGACCCTATCTCGTTTTGGCCGTGGTATTACGAGTTTTGTCTGAGTGAAGATTGCGGTGAGGTGGGGAGGGAGGGAGGAAGAGAGGGAGAGTCTCACGAGGAGGTCTTCACCTCTGGGTTCTTTTCCATGCCATGACCAACGTTGCAGCTCTCCGTCGTCGTGGTCGCCGTCGTTCCAGTCTTTTCAGGTATGTTGATGATCTTGCTACTATCACTTTCCGCCACTCCTCCTCGAGACTTCCCCACTTGTCCGTCGCCGTCTTCTTCACAGGCCAGATTGGAAGCAAGCCGCCTTTGGGCGACCGAAGAAGAGTCTTGGTCCTTCTCATCCTCCGCAGAAGCTGTCTCTCCGTTCACCAACACAGGCTTGACAGAGGACGGAGAGGGGGAGGGGGAGATCTCTTCGTCTCCATCCCCATCATCTTCCTCTTCCTGGCTATTGCACCTTATTTTCCCGCCCCCGTTTTTTCTCGCGGCGCCCCTCCGTCCGTTAGTCGCCTCCTTCCCGTTCTCTCCGTTTCCTAGGCCGTTCAGTTTCTTCGTCTCTTCCTCACCCTCCTCCGCCTGATTCTTCACAACGACTTGGGGGGATGCGGCGGCGGTGGCGCCTCGTTTGATCGTGTTGAAGGTGACTTCGTCGTCTTCCTCCGAGGAGGATCCCGCGGCCGCCGCCGCCAGAAGCGAGGGCGCCGCGTCCGTCTCATCCTCCAGCAACCCGTTGGGAGTGGAGGTGGCGGCAGCCGGGGACGCGGAAGAGGAGGAGTAGGAGACAGCCATGATCACGGAGGTGGTGGGGGAGGAGGAGGACGTGTCGGAGGCACCGCCACAGGAAGAGGCAGAAGAGAGCGGCCTGGTGAGACAAGGAAAGGGGGAGGAGAAAAATTAGTAACGTTGTACACTCAAAATACCCTCAATGACTCCCTCACCTGGCATGACTTGGACTGATGGCAGAGGTGCGAGAGAGCGGTGAGGGAGGGAGTGGGATGGACATCTCGCCACCTTCATCCTCCAGACTGTCGCCACTCACTCCATATTCTCGAGCCGGTTCGGCGGCAGCGGAAAGGCGACCCACGCCAACAATCGCACCTATTCCTGTTCCTAGTGCCCCGTCTCCCTCTGTGGTGATGGTGCCGCCGCCGCCGCCGCCGCCGCCGCCGCCGCCACTAGACAACCGCCCGGCAAAAGGGTTCCCCGACGACGGAAGGTCCGCCGCTAACTCCTCCTTCTCTGTCTGACACTCTCGAGAGACCATCTTGGGGCCCACGATGGGATCGGCACTGGTTCCGCTGCGCCGGGAGATTTCCAGCATCTCCCGGAGGCCCTGCATATGCACAGGAGAAAAAACGAGTGTTTTCATGTCAGGTAAAGGTTTTGCTTGTCTGTTGCTACCCAAAAAGAGCCGCACCTTATTTTCCGTGACGAGCCTTGACCTCACTTCGTGGTCCTTGGCGGCAGTAGCCTCGTCCAACTGGATGGACTTCTGCATGACGCTGGCCATCTCGCAGATTTGGTCAGTCTTCTCCTGTAAGACCTGAAGAGAGAGAGAGAGAGGAGGCTCCGTCCGTTACTTGCATTGTGGCATGTGCATTATCTTTCTCACCCTTGCCCTTTGATAGTTGAGCAGGTTCTTGTCCATCTTGGTGGTGTTGACCAGGAACTGGACGTGCTGACGGTACTTTGACATGATAAGCTCGACGGCGTTCTGGGACTCCTCCAGCGCGGCACGAAGCTCCTTGTTCTCGTGCTGCAACTGGCGGATGTGGCGGTTCTCCTGCTGGATGCCTGCAAACAAGAATTAAAAGTGCGCTTGCAAAGAGGCCCTAAAATGTAACAAGAACAGACTAAGTTCGACGACCTGTGGCGAGGATTTTAAAAGCATAGACTGAGTTTTAAAATTTTCTGTCTGGGCACTTCTTGGACTTTAAATTTGCTATTCAAATCTTTTTGGGTGATTTTCACAGAACTTTCTGGTTACAGGAAGTGACCAATTTTGAAAAGTTTTCCTAACTTTGTCAGATCTATCATTGATATTCCAATGACATAGAGCTACAAGATCATTTTTTGGCCCTTCACAGATGTCCACCCCCAACAGCAATACTAACTGGGACCATTAATTGACCTGACGGCTATCGCCGCAGCTAAAAATGCATCAGGTCTAACTCTAACCGTATCTTAAGTAGCTCAGCTTGCACTGGCCAGTGTGTTGGAAAGCTTTAGGTGAAGAACAATACTAGGACAGAGCTCAGCAAAGTACAGTAGTCTGTCGAGTAGGAATACGATTCAACAGTTACGTTAGGATCCTTTCCCTTTCTGACTCAAATGTGTGGATGCCCAATTCCTTTTCCTGCCTGTCACCGTGACCAGGTCTCTGCCTCACCTAGCACTAGCTGTGCCCTTGGCCTGTTGTGTGCCACCGAGTTTAACGCGTCCAGGTCCTCCTGATACTCCTTCATGGCCTCCACGCCCTTGAGAAGCTCGTGCGAGGCGGCCACCACCCCGTCCGCCATCGAGTCATGCTCGCGCAGACGGGAGGACAGGCGCCGGGCGTCGGACAGGAGCTGCTGCACGGACAGGGACATGGTGGTGGACTCAGGGCGATCCGGCGGGCGGGGTCAAGGAGACAGGGTCCCCGAAGGATCAGAGGAGGACGGGCGGGGCTCGGGTCCGACCGACCCACCCCGGACTGGGGTCCTTGGTGGGCGGGCGTCGTTCGGACCTCTGGCGTTCGTCTTCCGTCGACCGGGCTCCGGGGCTCCGGTTGGGGCTGGGGTCCGGGTTCCGGGACTTCGGGTTCGAGGCCAACTTCGCCTTTTCTCTTTTCTTGTTCTTGCTTTTTTGTGTCTTTTCTTTTTTTAAGCTTTTGGCTTCGCTGAGTGTCCGTCCGTGTCCGCTGTGCTGGTCCACTGCTGCTGCTGTCGCCCGCCCCCGCCCGCGCCCGCAGCCCTCCCCTCCTCGCCGCTCGCCTCGCCTCCTCCCTCCTCGGGGGCGGCGGGCTGCCAGCCACACATACACAGGAAAACAGCTATGGATGCCCAGAATCAGAGGTTGCTAGAATCCAGGAGTAGGGGTGTGTGAGGTCTAATCTTTGTGTAAGTCAAGTCAGAGCCTCAGAGGTCAAGTAGTGCGGTATCGAGTACAGGTTTTTTTAGTACGAGTAAGAGTACGAGTCTGAGAGTGTCGAGTACGAGTCGAGTACGAGTTTGAGGGTGTCCAGTACGAGTCGAGTCCTAGACTCCTAGGATTCACTCCCAAAAATGGGGTTCAAGACTTAGGGCCGGTAACGAGAAGGTCTCTCTCGTAACTTCGTCTCGCGAGACTGTCTCGAATTAAAATTTCTGTCCCGAAAGAAAAATACCGGGTAAAAAGTCAAAATTTGGGGAAATTCGGTCATATTTTTTCTTCTTTAAATGCTTCGAGTTCTATATTTTCCCCTTTTTTATTGCATTTGGAGCAGGGAGAATAGAGACGTCCTTGCATTTTTATTAACAAAAAGTAACCTATCTTTTTTTAAAAAAATGGCGGCGAAAAAGGTGTGAAGTGATGAAAACGGGGCGATGTCACACTGTCAAATTTTTGAAGAACATTTTGTCACACTGGCGAATTTCTGTTTGGTCATGCTGGCGAATTTTTTTATCGCCGTCATAATGGCGAAAAAGATAGATGGGCAAAAGCAAGTGTACAAATGACAGTGATAAACTAATAATACTTCTATGTGCTTACCAGGGAGGATTTTGGCCAGCTTTGGCGGATAGAAAAGTTGTTTTTTCCGGCTACTACCCCCTCCCACCAAGTTTCTCCCTTGTATCTTGTATGTGGTAAAAATGTATCAGACATGCAATACAAAGGACCTTAAACTAGTCGGTTTTTTGGCAGTTTATGAGCAAAGACTTAACACTGGTTTGTTTTTGTTTTATTACAGGCCCATGTGAGCAAGAACGTTTAAAAGTACAATACACTGCACATCGAACTTTCTCCACGGCTGACAGCTTGACTGTAGGCTTGACTCCTCATTGAGATTTTAGCGCCTATTGCTGGGAGATGAAGGGGATGCCATCCATATGTTGCCTACATGATCTTGACACTTTTCCTGACTTTTTTTCTCCCCAGAGGTCCTAGGCCACCAGCAAATCGTTGGATGTCAGATTTTGCCATTTTGGCTAATTTTCAGACACATCTATTTGCAATCACTTTCATTTCTCAAAAAAGACTTAACATTATATCCTAAAGTCCAAAAGGATATTCCTCGGGGACTGGTGGTTCACACTTTCAACTTCACAGCCCAGCTTTTTTTCAGAACCTTCCCTCCCTTAAGGGGAAATGCAATAATATTTCACTTTATTTCACTAGTGTAAAAAACTTCATTTCACTAGTGAAAAATAAGTTTATTTCACAGCAATTCTACACCAACAGCACAGGACATGGAGATGCTCGAGAAGCAGTAGGGGCTCCCAAAGATGCTGGAGATGCAGTAGAAGCTTCCAATGATGCCGGGGATGCTCCCAATGACGCTGGAGACCCAGTAGAGTAAATGATGCTGTACGTGCAGTAGACGCTGCCAATGACTGAACATGCAGTAGATGCAGCCAATGACGCTGGAGAGGCTCCCAATGACGCTAAACGTGCAGTAGATAGTGCCAATGGGACTGCGTCGATTCCCCTAAAAATGAAGTGTTCATTTCCCCCACGTCTATTCCCCCACACTTTTTACAAAGTTGGCAATTCCCCCACACCTAAGTAGGCAATTCCCCAACAGCCAAAAAGGATAGTTGTCATTTCCCCTACAAAGGCAGTCATTTCCCCTAAATATCAGTTGCCATTTTCCCAACACTTGTCAGTTTTCAACACTTGGTCTTACATTGATAAAATCACTTAAAAACGGCATTTTTTATTTTTTATTTGTCTTCTCAGTATGTGGGTGGCTGTACGGGAAGAGTAAGATGTGAACAGGATATAGTCCCCCTTCTTTTCTCCATGTAAAGCCTCCTTTGTGCCTTTCCGTCTCTCTTTTTCATCAACAAATATTTTTATTTGCACATCTCTTTGCTTCTTTGAAACTTGAACAATTAATGCCAAGAGATAACTTGATAAGTGTAGCCACTTGTTTTTATGTGTGGGGTAACTGACACCACCAAAAAGTGTTGGGGAAATGCTATTTTGTGTTTAGGGGAACTGCCATGTTGGTGTGGGGGAATAGAAGACTTATTTCATTTGTGTGGCGGAAATGACATCATACCTGTAGGGGAAATGACAAC
>JAAUXV010216508.1_pt1 | contig 11723 bp, 11 predicted proteins | sample 7278181 | NCBI WGS metagenome assembly JAAUXV01 (sample SAMN14350114, study PRJNA611818) | marine sediment metagenome | isolation source: surface marine sediment (2.1m) | place: French Polynesia: Moorea | collected 2018-08
CATTCTTGGTTTCATAAGCTTTTGGCTAGTCAACAACGTTGAACGCCCACACAAGAATTTCCCATTTCGCCCTTTTTCGCCCTCCTGCAGAGTAGGCGAAAAATCTTCATCGCATTGCAAGGAATTGGGAAAAATCACAAATGGGGAGAATAGCTCATGAGGCGGTTAGTAGTTTGAGAATGATCTCCTGTCTTTATTGCAGTTGCAAAAGAAGGTCACTCTCCTCACGATTTTCCTGCGGTTCCTGTACCCGCCGCGGTACTCTCAAACAACCACGGGATCAAGATAGTAAGGTCCCGAAATGAGGAAGTAGGCGTCGCCTCAAATTCGCCATCCCCCTTTCTTCTGCCCCGCCCACGTCCCTCCCCCCTCCCCATATAACAGCCAAGCAGAATTCTTGTCTCTTTCTCTCTTCCGCCCTCGTTTTCCTCATGACTAATGTCCCGCTGTCCAACCCTCCCCTCCCACTCCCCATCGACAAAAGTCGCGCAGGGAATAAATACTTTTCGTCGTCCTTTGATTTCCTTTAAAAAAGCGGGAAGATACTTTTTTGTGCCTCCCTTACCTACATTCAGAACATGCACCCTTTCCTTTGTAAATCCAACATGGCGGACCTGTAGGGGTGGCTGCTCTGATGACTGCCCTACTGCTCTCTTATTGGTCCGAGGCACGAAACGAACATCAGAATCTTGTTCTGCCCCTCCTCGATCCATGCGCACAGTCGGGCGAGAAAGAGAATATATAGATCGGATAGGGAGATAGCAGAAAAAAATCAATCGCACACACGCATAACTAAGGGTGAGGGGAAGGGGGAAGTTTTTTTACGGGCGCGGCCTCAAACTCCCCTTCTCCTCCTTCCTATTTTTATTCGTCCTCTTCAATCAAGCAGACTTTAAAGAAGCAGCAAGTGGCGCAAAAAAAGAGAGTCTTCTCTCTCTCTTGGATCCACTTTTGAGCAGTGGGAGGAGAAGGAGGAAGAGAGGAGAGGGATGTGTTTCTCGGCGTGATGTCATCGCTCATTCTGGGACCTGGATTTTGGAGTCGGGCCCGTTCCAAGTCGACGACGTCTAGAGGCGGATTTTTTGTCGCACGTGAGTCGTCGTCCTCCTCCTCCGCGCAGTTAGGAGGGACCTGATGGAATTTTTTCCTTCTTGGAGACAGAGACAGTGGGAGAAGACATTTCATTCTAACAATGTGGGAAACGCCTGGAAAAAACAAAAATGTATTTTTTCGCCACCCTTTTCCCGCATGTGTGGAAAGGAAGGGGACAGGGTTTGCTATTCCTCTTCTCCCTTTGACCTGAGCAGTAATTCGAGCAGCTATGAAATTATCTTTCGTGCAAAAGATAACTTAAGAAAACAAAAACTGTCATGTCATCAAAGCAGGGCAAGTCTTGGAAGAAAAAATAGCAACTGTATCCTTGCTTTCGAAAAAGCACTGAAAAACCAACATTGCGCAGCAGGACTTCGCGTATATGGGGTGGCCCTTGCCGAGCCTTCCCAAATGCGTCCGTTGCACCTCCCCTTGTTGCTGAGGAAGGTAACAATCTTTGTTTTCTCCCTGATTTGAGCAGCAATATTCAGCACTACATCTCCTTTGGTGATGGCCTTGATGAAACATTGGCATGTTCTTATTCCACTTTATCAAATGGGTATTAAGCACGATTCCAAAACGCCCTTCAGCTCTGAAACAGATACTGAACTAAACTGTTGATTCAGATTTGTCGCCCGGCCGTGAAAATTTGGGGCAAGAAATCTAGTGATGAACAAAAAAATACCAACCTGCAAGAACAAAGTTATGCTATAGAAGGTGACCAGCACTACTGGCAGCAATGGGCAACTGGCGCTTTGACAGGGTCTTGTTTCCTGCAGCCGCCAACGACCTTCCCGTTGGAAGGCTAAAGAGCAAAGTATGAAAGGAACAAAAGTCCCCAGGAATAGCCCGAAAAACAATGACGTTGATAATCTGCTTCTTGGACCTCCTCATCTTGATATGCTAATTACTTAGCACTGCAGAAGACTTCCGGTTTATCAATGAGCACTTTGCTCGCTGTACTAAAATGGAAAGACCTTTTTCCAGCGTGTGAATCAACGATGAGCGAGATTTCAAATCTTACCAAAGCTTCTAGTTAAATCAACTGAGAGGAGGTAGAAAAAACAATGTCATAGTTGTGGTATGTATCAATCCTAGGACACTTTTCAGAGGCCAGGCTACCAAGATGGGGCTGAAAAAAGGACCTCCTGTGAAATTTGGAGATAGTGAATTATTAATTTTTGACCATATACTGCCTGGTCTTGAAAAAAGTCAAGGAAACTTCTGTGAGTCTAACGAGAGGGCAATAGTGTCAGCTTTTGGAGCCAGACGGGGTCTTTGTTGCTGGCCTACGAAAGGCCGCTGGAAAGGTTATTATTGAAAGGAGCGAATAGGGCGGGAGGGTGGTATGGTATTTTCTTGATTTTGCTCTTGAGTCAGGGAGGCAGCAATAAGAAGCCTTGTGTATAAACAGAGTCCCTCTTCTCTGCTTTACGTTTTGCTTTGTGCAAGGGAAGCAATCAGATTGATCCTTTATTTTTACCTACCGGTACGTAACGCGTCTAAGGACTGTTGGAGTTGTTCGATCTTGTGGCTGGAGCAGTTTAGGTGACCGAAACGACGGTATGCTTTAGGATAAAGTCACATACATGTTTCGTTGCATCTTCACACCTCATATTCTGCTGAAACCAAACTCAGTGGCCATGAGGAATTATTGAGAACAATTCCAAACCTACCTCAGATTGTAGATTCATAGAGAAAAGGGCCGGTTGTTTTTCGCCAAGGATTTTTAACCCTGCTAAACTTGTGTCAGCGATTCTCGAGAAAACCAGCTTTCAGCACAAGCTGAGTGAAAGTAATAACGTCATGGTTTCTGGCCGGGGATTAAAAAAATTATTTTTCGCATATCGTTAAGAGTTGACGCCATGGTATATACGAAATAAAGTTCAAGTACCTGTGTACGAAGGAAAAAAAATACCAGTGGTGCCGTCCTAAAGTTTAATGCAAGTCCAAAAAAGTCCAAAAAAATATTTTCTGAAACAATATCTAAAAGTGACCTAGAATCATGTCTTTTTCTTCGCCCTCAAACTTGTCTCCGATGAGCTTCTTTTCTTGGTCCGTGAGAGCAGAAAGTCCGTCAACGTTCGAGGGGATCCTTTCCAAAAGCTTCTTGATGATGTCCCATGGGTGCTTACGTTTTGAAGGGGAATAAGGGATGAGGGATTCGATCACCTCCTGGAACTCTTCCTTAGCCGCCGCCTCTTCCTCCTCGAAATCATCATCCAGGAGATCACTGACTGAGGTGGAAGCGTCTTGGAAGCAGCACGAGACGTTCTTGTATACTGCCCCGATTTCGTTAAGGGATTCCTTGCTCGGGGAGCCCAGGAGGCGCGAAAACGCCCTTTTAAGCAAATTTCTATTTGTGGGATCCTCACCGCCTGGGAAACGACTTTGGAAATCTCCGAAGTCTTCTTCTCCATCTCCGTCTCCGACACCGAAAATTTTCCTCCTCAAAAGGTAAAGCAGGAGAAAGCCTGTGGACTGTAGGTCTGCTTTGGAAACGGCTTTCCCTCCGTAAAGTATGTCGGTGGACATGTGGTTTATGTGTCCCACTAAGTCTGTTCCAGCCTTCTGAACCGTCGTGGAAGCGTTAAAGTCCACCAAAATTGGAACGAACTCCTCCGCGCTCCCTGGCTGTCCCACGAGCATCCAGTTACAGGGCGCCCAATCCAAATGCACGACTTGTTTCTGGATGAGGAACTGAGCAGCCCGGAGCACCCCTACGGCGACGACTCGAACGGCCTGGAGAGGTAGTCTGTCCTTGCTGCTGCTTGCCCACTTGGTCAGGTCCCTGTGGCAGAGCGGAGCCAAGACGAGCTGGAAAAGTTCTGTAGCCTGGGACCCTGCCGCAGAGATGGATGGGGAGGTGCCGAGCAGCGAGACTACGTTTGGATGATCACTCCCAAGGGAACGCATCGTCTTGGCCTCTGCGACCATCAGGTGGTTGTCCTTCAGCTGCTTAGTCTGCTTGACGGCCACACGCTTGTTGCCAAGTCGACCGGCGTAGACAACGGCCACGGCACCCTCGCCGAGTGGAGCCTGGTCTTCATCTTTGACTGCGTCGACCGCTTGGTCGTTAGAGGAAAGTTCCATTTATCTTCTGGGGGTTGTGAAAGGCTTGTAGTTGTGTAAAATATGCTGTCCGACTGGTGATTTCCGCCACCGGCAGAGTAAAGAATGTGCAGAAAAAATAAAACTTAAATTTGAATTTTCCCTACAGCATTCTTCAATACAGTCATGATGACTTGAGAGGATCGACGGTACCCAAAATAGTGCGAAAGGAAACACAAGGACGGAAAAAGATGCGAAGTCATGCTTTGGCTGCTGCAATCTCGTTCTGAGATGCTGTTGTTGTTGTTGTTGTTGCTGTTGTTGCTACTGTTGTTGCTGCTGTTGTATTTTCCCCTTCCGCTTCACTTCCCCTGTATCCATTGACACTCCTTCCCGTTTGTATCCCTATATCTCAGGTTTGATTTTTTCGCAATGGGAGAGTGCTGTTTTCTCCGTTTGATTGCTGTTGTTTCTGCTGTTGCTGTTGTTGTTGCTGCTGTTGTTGTTGCTGCTGCTGTTGTTTTTCCTACGCTTCCCTTCTATCATAGGTACTTTCCTGCTGGGTGCTGATGTGTGTTACTTTATATTCTTTGGGCGAGATCGTAGGTGTTGCTTTTTTTTTCTGGCGTAGCTGTGGTAGTAGTAGTTGCTGTTGTTGCTCTTGTTGTTGCTCCTGCTGCTGCCGCCGTTGTTGTTGCTGCTGCTGCAGTTACTGTTGTCGCTGAGATTCCGCCTGCACCTTGTTGATGAAGATTACTTTTGAGGTCTGTTCAGCCCCTGTTGGTTGGAGTGCACAGCTCCTGATTTCTTTACCTTTTGCCGCTCCCCTTGCCGCTATTTATCTAGCCAATAGTTATTGGTTGTGTAAAACTGTACATGGCATCTTAAATTCATTTTTGACAATGATTTTTAATTTAACAGTTTTAAAGTTAACACACATTTTCTCCATTGGCCTCAGTCCACCGCGGCCTCAATCAAGTGGGTTCAATCCCCCATGGCCTCAATCCCCCAGGCCTCAGTCCCCCTGGCCTCAATCCACCTGGCCTCAGTCCGCCGGTCACCATTGCTGTTGTTGCTGTTGTAGGTCCTGTACCGGTCTTGCTTCTGCTTTTTGCTGACAAAAACCACTGTTGTTGTTACGTGGGCTGCTTTAATACTTGGGCGACTGCCTTCTCTTCGGTTCCCTCGGTTTGTTTCAAGTGTGTAAGTTAATTGCGGAAATATATTCTCGCAAAGGCTGCCGATTGCCCATCGTAAAGGAAATAAATTTAAAGTCTAGGGCTTTTTCCGTCCATACTTTACACATCCAATTGCACCTATTCAAAGTTCTATTCCCCTGAATTCTGCAAACTCAGGTTTAAGGAAGCTTCCTGTTAGCTCTACTGTTCAGCGACGTGGACATTTCATTTCAACAAACTAAAGGTGGGACGGTATGGCTAGAACAAACGTTTCTTTTTGTATCGCTGTGTACAGTAAGTCTTTTTTGCCCTTCATTGAGCTTTTCTCACCATCTCCCCTTTTTCCTCTCCTCCAAATTAGCACCGGAAGCCGACGGTGGAGGAAGAAAGAGGAGAGGGGAGAACACAGGTCATAAACCAAAGACAAATCATTCCCGCTAACAAGCCAGGCGGGGGGAGAAAGGAGGAGGAGGAGGACTCGACATGCCAGAGATGCCATTTGCCCCATGTTACACCGACTCCGCCGCCTTCGCCGCCTCCGTCGCCCGGGGGGCAATCATTGCAGAATGTTTACAAACCCTCCCTTCCTCCTCCCCACCGCCGCCTTGGCATAATATCATGTAAGACGAGCAAGAAGAGGAAGGGGTTGCATTTCTTTGCCTCGGGCGCCGAATTCGATCATCGAGGAGGGGGAGAAGAAGGGAGAGTGGAGAGCATTCAATTATCCTTCTTGTAAAGTGACGACAGGTGGGCAACCCCGCAATCAGCATTTTTCATGTGCATGCCCTCAGTCACAAATTCCTGAAATGAGTGACTTACACGTTGTACTATAAAGTACCGTGCTGTCCTCAGTACAGTACAGAAAAAAATCGAAAATGTAAGAAACTACGGACACCGTTACACCGTTACGGGCAGAAAGTCTTTTCTCATGACATTTCATCGTAATCCGGACCCTCCAGTTACACGGAAGAAAGGGAGATGCGAGCCCTGTTAATATGCAATCATCGTTTGAATCCACGTCAAGCAAATGTTGACGGGAGGAGAGATTTTTCCTTGCTCAAAAGTGTTTTTCCTTTTCCGTCACAGTGGGTCGTGTGTGGAATGAGCAATATCTTCTAATGTTAAGAAAGGGTTTCTTTTCGAGGGGTGTTGGTTGAGGCAGTTCACTTGGAATTCCTCCCTCCTCACCGCACTAGATCGTAAATCGCCCCGAGGCTGCCTATGAAGAGTCTCTCTCTCTTCATCGTTTTATTCACGGACGGAGCTTTCTTTGTCTGAAGAGTCCGAAGGTTCTTGATCCCCCTCCTAACGAAAATGATGGACAAGGAAACAACAAGGGTGCTGTAAAACGGGAAAGAGCTTTTTTCCCGATGCGCGCGGTTGGAATTCCGTGGCCGTTTAAAATGCCCCAAAGAGACGAGGCTCTTTTGGCGAAAACAAAGTGCTGTTTGGCTTGGGTCGAACAGTAAATTAATTTCCTTCCTTCTCCTTCTCGGACACCCGTCCGTTACAGGGCAAGAGGTTGCAATTAAGAAGGAGGAGGGAGACGATGATGCTCCCAAGCCCTTCCCTGTGTTGTACAAGAACAACATCGAAAAGCTATACATACAACACGCAAAGCATCGAAACCGCACCCCCAAATAAAAATTTCTGCGGAGGGCAACAAAGAAATTTCCTTTTCTTTCGTGTGTCGTGACTCGCTTTTTTCCCGGAAAAAAAGCGCCTACGTTGAATATGGGCAAAGGCACAACATTCCTTTGATGGCAAAAAGTATGCGAGAAAGAGGGGAAAGGGGAGGAGCAAGATCGGAGGAGGAGGAAACGGGAGAGAATTCTGCCTACAAACCACAGTATATAATTTACGTAGCATTCTTGTCACATTTCAATGTTTTTTAATAATAGAAATGCAACAGGTATGCAACAACTGCGCACATTATTGACCTTTGTATTTGGAGAAAACCATCTCTACAGCTCTCCGCACACAACCATTCCTGGCAAAAGGGAGAGATATGGCCACGAAGAAAAGGGGAGGAGTAGGGACTGAGCAACCGGTGCTGTTCCGTTGCCGCTGCGGCTCAAAAAGTCTCTCAAGATCTCGGAAGAATGCGGTAATCATATGGCCCCCCCCCTCCTCCTCATCTCCCCTCTTCTAGACCGGCCCGATCCTTACCTGCTGCTGAATGTTGCCCCGAGCGAGGAAGGGGGAGAAGGGGGAGGGGTCACCCAGGCCACTTGACCCTGCTTGCTTTTGCTCTCTTGTTCTTCTGTTGCCTCTCGGCGGCCGCGGCGGCGGTGGTATAACGAGGGGATGTTGGATCAGAGAAGCGTCTCGCTGACGTGAGAAGGGGAGGAGGGGCGGCAACAGTCTCGATGGTAATGTTTGCAGTGCTGAAAAATTCTCTCTGTCCAGAAATACTCTTCATTACGTTGGACCTCCTCTGGTTCCATGGATGAGCGGTCAATGAATAATCCTCTTTGCCGAATTTAGGAGACCACACGCGTTCGTTCGCCCGTCTTCGTCGCCGCCGCCCCCCGTTGAGAGGAGGAGGAAGAAAGGTCCCCCCCGACCGCGCAATCCCCTCCTTATTCCCCATTCCGTCCCCCACCAAGCGCAGTGGAATAATAATCTCTCAATTGAGCCTGGTGGCAAAAGGATTTCTGCTCCTTATCCGCGCCACCAACGGGTGGGGAGCAAGAACAGTCCGTTTCCCAAGTCTCTCCTCTCTTCCCCCCTCCCCAATGAGGTATAAATCAATTCCGCCCCGTCGAGTTGAAGGAATTCCGAGGAAAGAGGAAGAAACGTTGACACAGGAAAAAGGAGGGCACTCTCTTTTCTCTGTGTCGGCTGTCGCAAAGTGAGGCAAAAAGCCTTGCTCAAAAACGCTTTCTTTTTTCCCGTTTTCCGAGAGTCGAAAGTTGAAGAACAAAAAAAGCTCCGTTTTGCAACAACGGGCTCGCCTTGGCGATAACTCAAACTGGATCTAGTCTCTTTCTTCAGCTTTAGCCCCATATGCCTTCGAGGCAAAGCGAAGGCGGCAACAGTTTTACGTCTGTGTTCTTTCTTTCTCTCCCTTTCCTCCTCCTCTGGTGTTCTTCTTTCACCTGCCCTTGACCTATGGACAGGAGAGGAATAAGAGGTTCCCTCATCTGTCCGTCCGTTGACCAGACCAAGCACAAAGACTAACAACTAAGGAGGGCTCTTTTCTTCTTTCTCCTCCTCCTTTGGGGCGTGTGTGCAATTTGGGGCGCGATGTGGCGGCGGTGCACTATGGGCAGGTCCAGTCTGGAGCAACCGACCTGATGATCATTATGCCCCTCTCTGTCTGGTTGTGGCGGCGGCTATCATTTCGTGGCAAAAAAGGGGGCAGACGGTCGAACAGAAGATCTGGTATTGAATAACCGCTTGTTCGAAATTGTAAAGACAGGAAGCTAGCTCCTTTTTGTTGGAAAGTTCAAAGAAGAAATTTCTGATGTCGCCGATTATATTAAAGGAAAAGAGCAGGTGTCTGGCCCCTTTTGCATCCCACTATTGCTCTCTTGACTCTGGAAGAGAGGATGCTGCTAGCAATATTTAGGGCACAAAGGGGAACCCAAAGTTGAATGTTGTCAAGGATTCGTCTTTGTTATATTGAAATGGCCTGGTTGACAGAAGCAATTTCGTGTAAGAATATCAGGTTTAATGATCTAGAATATACAACTGGGCCTTTTTAAAATTGTCACATCCCGCTATGAAAGGCTCTCATAGGAGAAAACTTTGCTTCTGTGGCACGTTTTGCTCCACTGAAAAGGATAAGATCAAGGGATGAGAGTGGCCCATTTCGGACAGAGAGATAGCTTAGTTCATGTCTTTAAACAAGAGACAGTTGCTGCATTATGAAGGATAAAATCCAAGTTTTCTTGCTACCAAGACCATGTGCATGCAGCATGAGTCTCGCTTCAGTATCACTGTGTGGACACGATCCAACATGGCGTCAAATGAAGCTGGATCTTGATTCTCTATACCCTTGAAAGTACCAAAGACATTGAAAGGTAAATTGCTGCAGGCAAAACGTGCCAACTAAGCGGCGTAACAAGAGGACAGAAATGTGGCGCAAGGGAGGATTTCTACTTGCTTTGAAGTACCCACAGTGTTTTTTTGTGGTAAACGCAACATGGAAGTACGGACTCTGCTTTGCTCCCTGTAATAATGCGTGTTTTTCTGTGAATCCCCAAAAACGTCCATAGTCCATTCCGTTACACACCATATCTTAGAGCATTCAATTATAATGCAGAATGTGTTGCTGTACCTTACCAGGCAAAAGGGCATGTGTCGGGTAGATAAATGAACATATCTGCACTGCAAAACAAAAACGCAGGTTGCTATGGTCAATCCTTGTGATGCCATCCGTGCAAATATGTCATCTCTCCGAATCCCTTATAGAAAATATAATATTTTGATGTATTTTCTTTAACATCCAGCAATGACAAAATGTCTTTCTTTCTCAACTTGCAAGCTATGCCTTTTTTGGAAAATTAATTTCTTTTCTTATCAATCAGAAACGCTTGTCTATTTCTATAGAACTAATCAGATGGGAACACTTTTTGTACATTCTGACCAATTAATCACTGTAGTTTTGCATCCAAGAAATAAATAGTATATTCGGTCGGTTCCAAGGATGCGCGATCCCGTCAGGTGCATCTTTCAGAGAAATGTCGGCGGAGGCGCCAGACAGCGACGCCAGATTCCGAAAGAAGATTTCAATGAAGAGGAAGGAGAAGCTGCACCGGCTGTCAATGGCCATCAGTGGATGAGCGTTTGCCGTCGTTGTCGATGGAAGCGGACTTGTTGACCGGCGGGAGAAAAACGAGAAAACCTCATAGAGAGGAAGAATCACTTTCCGCCAAAAACATATTCAAACGGAAAGAAATATTCTTTACACAAATAATATTCTTTGATTTTTGATGTTGTGCCAACACAATGGAAGCCAAATCTATGGTGGGACATCGGAGGAAGAGTTCCATCCACTTAATTGTCACTCCGGATTTTGCGACGGGTTTCCAATCCCGTCCGCTGCTACGGTTGCCACTGGAGATTTGAATGAATGGTCCGACTCGAAAAATCGGCGTCGCTGCCGTTCCTGAAGCGATCATTTTCTTGGTTTTTACTCGATTATTCTACTCCGTCCTTTTCTAGGAATTGACGTCCCTCACAAAAGCGAACGGATTTAGATGTCGCGAGATTGTGCAAAAAAGGACGAAAAGGAGGAGAGGATAATGATGGCGAATAAATCATCTGCTTCCGTCCGAATCCATTTTTCGAAACGAAGAAGAACATGGCTATCGAAAAATCCTTTTTTTCTTCTTTCCCAACCTTTCCGTTCCCTCTATTTCTCTCCAATTTCACTTTTGGAGATTGGTTTTCCCCCTTTCGAAGAGTGTGTGTGTGTCTTTGCTTGATGTTTTGACACGTGTTTGCCGCGGGCGGAAAGGCAAACCGGGGGAAAGGAGGAGAGGGAAAAGAGAGAGGCACCTCCCATCCGGTCTGGAAAACGTCGAAGTGGTCGGCGACAAAACTTTTTTCCTCCTCCGTGCTCTGGAATATATTTGTTTTCCCGACGTTTGACAGCTTCGAAAAAGAAGTAGAAGCCGTCGCCCAAAAAGTGAGGAGAAATACCAAAGCTTTCCTTTCTTGAGTTTCCATTATTCACGACCATATTTTTGCTTTTGGAACAAGAAAAAATAAATCTGGCTGTACTGTAGAAAAAAGTGAGGCGAAATGGGAAGAAGCCAAATTTACGGGAAAACAGGGTCCGAAAACATCTCTTCCGATCCCCCACGCCCAATTTCATCCCGCAGGTCGATACCCAAGCAGCTCGCTTCCTCCGCCCCGGGGCAGGATGAGGGGGGGGATCCCCTTTAGCCCATTTCCTGTTTTTCTCGTGGCGACCGTCCAACAGCACACAACAGGAGGGATCGAGTCGAAAGGGTTGTTGGGGAAGGAGAAGATGAGTGGAAGCATGGGGGGAGGAAGCGAGGAATCAGATTCGCCAAACAATTCGGCACTAGGAAAAGTTGAGCTTGATTTTTCATCGGTCGATCGGTCTCTTGCTTGGTGAATCTTTGCGTGTAAGCAAAGGGAGGGAGAGACCCTCTTTGCCGAGTGTCGGATTTCTCTCTCGGGCTCTTTTGTCGCTCCTGCTTTGGTGGCGAGGGAAGCATTTTAATTGGCACCCGCGGACCACGGTCACAATGCAGGGCCGCGGCGGCTACTTCCTGGCGCCATAAATTTGGAAATCAGCCTCATTTTTGGGCGGAATTGCTCTCGCAGGATCCACCCATCATGGGACTCGGAGGGAGCCTGGGAAAAAATGTCAGGGGGGGGGGGGGGGTCACGGGCCAAAAATAAAATGGCTAACCGGTCCAA
>JAAUXV010011554.1_pt1 | contig 11722 bp, 7 predicted proteins | sample 7278181 | NCBI WGS metagenome assembly JAAUXV01 (sample SAMN14350114, study PRJNA611818) | marine sediment metagenome | isolation source: surface marine sediment (2.1m) | place: French Polynesia: Moorea | collected 2018-08
ATGTATCAAAATACTTTCGCCATGTTGGCGCATCTAGCAGTATCATTTTGATAGAATTCAGTACTCTGGCCTGCGCCGAGGTGGGGGGTGTATGCCCAAATTTCATTCTGCATGTATGAAAATACATTGCCATGTTCGCGCATCTAGCGGTGTCATTTTGATAGAATTCAGTACTCTGGCCTGCGCCGAGAGGGGGGAACCTATGCCCAAATTTCATTCTGCATGTCTCAATATTCGCCATGTTCGCTCATCTAGCTGTGTCATTTTTATAGAATTCAGTACTCTGGCCTGCGCCGAGAGGGGGGGGGGGAACGGGAACCTATGTCCAAATTTTGTTCTGCATGTATCAAAATGCATTTGCCATGTTCATGCAAGTGTCATTTTGATGGAATTCAGTTCTCTGGCCTGCGCCGAGAGGGGGGAACCTATGCCCAAATTTCAGTGTGGATGTATCAAACTGCATTTACCCAATTGCGCATGTCGGAACCCATCCGTCGCCATTTACGCCTGACGACATGTGAATTCCCATTTTGAACTCAAAATCATTGTTCCAGTTGTTGAATTGTAAGCATTTAATTCTGCTTAAAATGGTGTATTGATGTTTATGCTCATACAAATTATGACTTTACAAGTTTGCATCATTGAATTGCTGACAAAGTCATTATTTTTGTTATAATTATGCTACAGATTCTTCTGCATCTGCAGATGAAGATGCTGATGATATATGGTGGAGCTTCAACAGCCTGAAGATGTAAGCTTCACTCAAGCAAAACCTTCACAGCTACCAGCCTGACCTCAATTTTATCCTGCACCTCAGCTGCAGGTTCCTGAGAACCAGCCTTGCGTACATCATTCTCAGCCACAACAGAGATGTAAGATTGCGTAACTGAACCCAAACCAGAAGAAAAGGCAGTCAACAGCATGTTTGGTTGAAAGGTAAGAACATTTTTAAAACTTGTGTGTGGTTTCATGTTCAGCAAGGATTCAAAATTTTCATTGACTACATGAACCAGAACTGGTTCTCCTTATAGTACAAGCAGCAAGAACCACTGCAGGAACCAGCAATAGTTTATCATGGCTATGCAACTGAGTCTACAAGAACCCATTTTGGTTCTCGCGAGCAGATTTATGAGAACCATTTGAGAACTTGGTTCTCAGGTTCTCGCAAATTTGAATACTTGTTTAGTATTCATAAAAAAGATTATTTCCATGATGTTTTGCAAATTAATCCAACCTTGCATTGTGCGTTACCAATGAACCAATACTTCAAAGGTTTACCACCAGAAAGACATACCTCATTCCATCATGTGAATTCAAGAAAGTCGTATCTACATTTCTGTCATTTTGCAGGAGATTATTTTGTGTTCAAATTACTTTTTTGTTTTGTATTGTTTTTTGATGTGTTATTTCAGTCATAAAAAGGTAATTACTTTGACTACAGAATTGAACTACCCGGTGACATTTTGCCAGCCCTCCTGTCAAACTTTCACAAGTTTAAGAAACATTATGAACGTAGAACCCTTGGTAGTCAACATGCAACAGTATGTTCTTGAGACCCGTGTGTATTTCCTTTATTTATTTATTTGTTTTTTCCTTTTTTCTCAGGATACTACTATACTGGTAGGCCTGGAGCTTACCGGCCCTCTGCACAGCTTTGCCAGCATCTAGGTCCACCTTAAGCTCTGGAAGTATCTCATTGGTCTCAAGATCCAGCTCTGCAACAAACTAAGGAGCAGCAAGCTCAGCACACCAAGCCCAGCAGCACCAACGGCCCCCAATCCCCAACCAAATAATGATGAAACAAGTCTAGCTATATATGTAAGTATTCAGACAGCTCTCTTGTAATCTTGCATGTTTTCTAATTTAGTGGTGGGCTATGAATGGGCGATGTTTCAAATGCAATACCTACAGGTCTTCTTTGAAGCTGCATGATTTTCTGAGCAATTTGACACCTCTTTAAAAAAAATTGGTCAAAAAATGGCACGGTGCCGGTCAAAAAACTTAAATCCAAAAATTTGTCGCAAATTGGTTGAAATATCAAAAAAAGACATACTTGTATCATTTTAAAGTCATATTAAGCTGGTTTTGGTGTCTATACACCTACTTTGATATCAAGGAATTGATGGTCAAAAAGTACTTAAAACAGCACGGTCATTTCCAGATGGAGTAATAGTATGCAATTACATTTTTTTTTGGCCTAATGCCAAAGTGTATCGTGTACATGATACAATCTTGTCATTGTCCTTCTCTACTGTTTGCCTCAATTTTTCAGGTTCAAGTTTGACATGGCCAACAACCAGCAACACAGAGAAAACCTAGCCAAGTGTTGTCGCATTTGCGGTACAAATTTTGCCAAACAGAAGAAAACAAAGCAGTACCTGTGCAGTGACTTTGACCAGCAGTCCAACGTACCATTTGCAGATTTGTTACAGCGTGTATTTAAGGCAGATATAGGGAGTGATAACAATGATGTACACCCAAGCAAATTTTGCCATGCGTGTTTCCTTGTGATGAAAAGGTGGTGTGTTGCTGCTGAAGCGAACCGTAGTTATAAACTAAAAGTACAGGTCTACCAATGGATTGCGCATAATGAAGACTGCACATTTTGCAAGAGGTTTGTGGGACGTGGGAAGTCATCCAAGGGGAAAGTTCAAGCGAAAAGAGCAAAGTTTAGCACACAAGACAACAAAGGAAACATCGCAGTAGATGTCGTAGCTAGAGACCATTCATATTCTAAGCCGAAGTACCAATCCACAGCCGAAGTTCCAATCCACATCCAATTTCTAAGGCCACGTAAAAGGAAACAAGAAGAAGATGACGGGACAAACAAAAAACGTATCTTGTCAACCGAAGTGGAGGATTGTTCATCATCTTTGAACACCAGTGATTCGTCTTTAGTCACCGGTGAATCATCTGCGGACACCAGTACATCGTCTTTAGAAAGCAGTGAATCATCTGCGGATACCAGTACATCGTCTTTAGAAAGCAGTGAATCATCTTCGGATACCAGTACATCGTGGTTAGACAGCAGTGAATCATCTTCGGAAGCCAGTACATCATTTACAAATACCAGTTCATTATCTTCAGACACCAGTGAATCTTGTTTGGACACATCTTACCTGAATAATGTTGTGTCATCAGGGTCATTCACCACCACAAAGCGAGGAAGGCCCCGGGGCAAGTTGCTTGACTTAAATCAACCAGCACAGAATGTAAGACTGTGAACCTTGAAAAATTCAGCACAAGAACATTCAGAGAGCACTGGGGAAGACTTGAAGGACGTGTATTACGCTCTCCTCCTGAACCATCTCAGATCAAGAAAAATGTGGAAGGAGTACAGTGAAGTTCAAAATGTGATTTCTGGGAAAAATCGTATGAGTAGTAGCAAGTGCTTAGCGATAAGAGTGTCGGGCTTCATGTCGGTACAGAAATACAGAAGGACGCAACAAGAAACAAACTTCACTGTAGGTGCGAAAGTGTATGAACCGTACAGCGCTCTTGTGAAAGAGGAGAAGAAATACCTGCCTGGTTCCAGAGAAGTCAAATTCACTTTGGATCCACCGTTGCCAGGTAGACACTGTGAGGAGGCACAATCTTTTGATCCATATCAAAATATCCCACAGAATTTTCCAGAGCTAGAACTTCCAAACATGAAAGCACAGCAGTACCACTATGACCAGGCTGTTGCCATGATGATCATGGATGTCAAAGACGAAATTGACAATGGACTGAAGAAGGCGGGAGAAGATCCTAGTACATTTGATGGTGTCTTAACTGTCCATCTGAAAGACGGCTGTGACGGGATGGGGGAGATCAAGTGCAAACAGCATAAAACAACCAAGGGAAAGCTTCCTGACAAAGCTGTGAGATTTAGCGCAACACTACTAAAGATCACATACCAAGATAAGACGATCTTCGAAGAATCCAAAGCAAACTCTCAACTGAATGCCAGGCCGTTTTTCATAGCCCTCGCAGATGAGAATGACTATTACGCTGTCACCTCGTTAATGGATGTATTAATGCAGGAAAGGAAGCATGTAGAGAAGGCAGTGATGTCCATAGAAAATGGCGAGCATCATCCTAGAAGGTTCACTTTCAAACTGTATGCCACCATGTATGACGAGAAGCTGGAAAGAAAGATGGTTGGTCTTGCCGGGTCTTCATCGGAATTTCTGTGCACTATGTGCGAGACAACTCGAGGAAATGCCTTTGCGAATCCGTTCCAGTCTTCTCAGATCACCAGAACTGCAGATCACAATATGATGAGTGCGGATAGGTTCTATACCAATGATAGCAGCAAGTCCTACAGAGCTCTGCAACAAGAGGCGAAAGGTATCAAGGCAGATGCTTTCACAGATATGACTCCCCACATTGACGCGCTTCATTGTGAAATAAATAATGCACTGTGGTTGAAGAAACTCATAATACGAGAAATAGCAGGACTGACGGACAAGTGGTCTTATAGAGACGCCAACAGTAAACAGAAACTGCAGGATGCAGAGGAAAAGCTCAATGAAGCTCTGCGCAGAGGTGTGGGACTTCAGAAACATCTAATGCAGCCTGGGAATTATTCTCGCCAGTTTACTGAACAAAAGGCTGTAAATGTCATGTTAGAGTTAATTCCTGAAGCCAGACGAGAGATTGTGCAGCAACTGATCGATAAGTACAACTTGATGAAGGTTGTGTGGAAGTCATCAAAGCCGACAACAACATGTCCTGATCTCGTCCATCAGTATTGTGAACATGCTAGAGCATTAATGGATATTCTGAAGGGACACTTTGAGTACATGAAAGACAATATGCCAAACTACCTCCATAAAGTTGTTGCTCATGTTCCAGAGTTAATCGACAAGTTTGGTTCTGTCGGACTTTATTCGAGTGAGGCCAACGAACATGGCAACAAGTTGTTCCGACTGTTCCGAAGGATGAATGCTAGACAGAATACTAATTATGAACTACAGGACATCTTGAAGTACCATTGGTTATATACATGTAGGCGATTGCAGCATCATGTTGGTCAAGAACGTCAACAAATTTGTTCAAAATGCAAGTGCAAAGGACACAAGAGCAGAGCCTGTTTGAATGAATTTTGAAAAATGAGATCAATTATGTAAAATGTTGTTATATGTATTACGATCTAGCGGAATCAGTCTGAAGTCAGGCACATAGATTGTGAGATATAGCCAGAAAAACCTGGAATGAATTCTTTTTGTTTTCTATTGTTTTGAGAGTTCTTCAATTGCTCATAACTTTGGAACCATTTGTCCAATTCAGGTGGAGTTTTCAGGGAAATGTACCTTTCCAAAAGAGCACTTTGATCAAATAGAAGTCTGAAAATGTCACATGTTCAACTTCAGAATGATTTCCATAGATCGCATCACATAATCTGTTCTAGATATGAACTGCAGCATGTACATGATGCGCATTACCAGAATACAATGTACTGGTGTATTTAATGCAAAATTCAATGAAACAGAAAAATACACATTGAATGGTCTAGTTGGTTGAAGTGTAAAATACTAGGATGCAGAATTCGGCAACCTACATGTAGCTTTGCCTTAATTTAGTCTTGAGCTGCTGATGTTAATGTGCAATTCACAATCACAGTTAGCTATTGATGAAAAAACAAACCCACATGGAGAAAAACAAAACAAAACCCATAAATATTTTGACTGGCTAGAAATTTAAATTTTAGGTGCCAATTGAAAATAATGCACTGTGAAATTTTAATGTGTCTTCACCCTTGCATTCTTCTCCAAACAGGCATCAATGGTCAACTTTGGGCTTGCCATTTGACATAAATTCTGTGACAATTGAGTGTTTCAATATAGGCCTACTCTTATTACAATATGGAGGTTAGTTTGTATCATGGCACATATGGACATGGATATGTGGGCTCTAAAACAATGATGGCCATAGCAAGTAGTGTGGTGAAGATGACCATGTTGAAATTTTGTATTTTTGTACATGTATGATAAGTATATGGCATGGTGTAGGCTTACAAAAGTCTTGAACTTTGATATGTTATTAAAGTTCTATTCCCAGATTTTGTGTAGAGGGTCTGCCAAAATTTTAAGATCTTGGTTATATTTTGTATTGATTTGGTGACAAACTGATGAAAGAAATCCTGAAGTTGAGTTGCAATTGATGATAAAATCTACAATAATGATGCAAAGCGTTTATGGTCAATTTGGACGTGGTATTTTATGGTCAACTTTTGGCTTGCCATTTGTAATTAAGCATTTCAATAGTGCTTATGTTACTGTGTGTGTGTGTTACATTGTATTGGGGTGTGTACATTTTGTAGGCTCTAAAACAATGATGGCCATAAATAGCAGTGGGGTGGTGAAGATGATAACCATGTTGAAATTTTATATTTTTCTACATGTTTGGTTACTTTGTGTCGTTACATGGTGTATATAACTCCAAAAACAGTGATAGCTATAACCAGTGTCCCCATTATGATGACCACAATATTGATATTTTACACTGAAGTTATTTTGTGGTGCACGATTTAGGGCTGCAAGATTTCAGGTAGTCTCAACCCTAGGATGTGTTGTTAAAAAAACACTAGTGCGAACTGTGAATGCGATTTCACATTAATGTAGGCTTGACCCACATTGTTTCAACTCATACTGCGCCCCTGATTGTCACACACTTTGCGCATGGATGAATCGTGATGCTAAAACGCGCTCAATACGCGTTTCTAAAAATCGCACTACCTGGTTAACAAAATGACATCTGTGTAAGTGGGCTCGACCCTACATGTAAAGTGGTTTAAACCTGGGGTTATCGGTAGTTATCTGAACATAATTAAATGTAGGCTCGACCTACAAAATGTAATGTAGGTAGTCCACCACATCTAATGTGAACAAGACCTTGTGTAGGGTTTTCCATTTGACATAATAATATACTTAATTTGATAACTTGTAATTAATGTGTCTTTGTAACAGTGGTGGGCTATTATAGAGGGGTGAAAAGAGGGTGATTTTTCAAATGCAATACCTTCAGATCTCATTTGAAGCAGCATGTTTTTCTGAGCAATTTGACACCTCTTTCAAAAAAATCGGTCGAAAAATGGCACAGTGCTGGCCGAAAAACCGAAATCCCTAAATTTGTCGCAAATTGGTCAAAATTTCCAAAAAAAGGCATAATATTATCATTTTAAGTCATATTAAGCTAATTTTGGTATCTATTTGCATGTGTTTGATATCAAGGAATTGATTGAAAGTGTAAAAAGTACTTAAAACATCTTACAAGGGGGGTCCAACATTTGTTGTGCTTTGGTCGAAATTTTTCGCAAAAAGACCATAACTGTATCATTTTAAGTCATATTAAGCTGATTTTGGTGTCTATACCTATGTTTCTGAGGTTGAGGAATTGATTAACAATGTTAAAAGTACTTAGAACACCTTACAACATACTCATACACTTACAACAGACCGTACTACTTTGTGTACACTGAATTCATGTATGGTTTTAATATGGTAGTTCAGTGATAAAGAAAAAGATGCCAAATTATAATGTGAGGTGTTTAAATGCTGTTAACATTGTTTTTCAATTCCACAACCTCTGAAACATGTATTGACACCAAAATCTCCTTAATATGACATAAAACGATAAAGTTATTTTTGAGAAAAATTTCGACCAAAGCACAACAAATGTGGGACTTCCCCTTGTAAGATGTTTTAAGTGTTTTTGACACTTTCAATCAATACTTTGATATTTAAAACATGGGTATAGACACCAAATTCAGCTTAATGTGACTTGCGATGATAAAAATTATGCCTGTTTTGGATGTTTCGACCAATTTGCGACAAATTTTGGGATTTCAGTTTTTTGGCCGGCACCATGCCATTTTTTGACCGATTTTTTTGACCAAGGTGTCAAATTGCTCAGAAAAACATGCTGCTTCAAGTAAGACCTTTAGGTATTGCATTTGAAACATTGCCCATTTATAGCCCACCACTATTTGTAAGCATTTAAAATACTATGTGACTGTATCATGGCTTGCGTCACATAGGCTTAAAACAATTAAAATGGCCATAGCAAGCAGCGTGGCCATGATGATGACCAAGGTACTGATATTTTGTATTATGGCATGGTGTAGTCTCTAAAATGTAGTCTTTAAGTTTGATTGTAACATGTATACATTTTATTTTGGCTGTTACTCAGGATTGATATTGAAGGTGCCAAATTATGCACCCTTTCATTTTTCTGCAACTATGTATCTAAATGGTCAACTTTGGGATTGCCATTTGATATTATGGTGATTTAAGGCGAAGGGAAAAAAAAACCTGTTTTACGGGCGAACGGATTCCAAAATGCAGTCGGGCATGGTTTTTTATTATTATTATTATTATTTTAACATTTTTTGCCAAAATTACCCGAAAAATGATTTTTTTTTTTTTTTTTTTTGCTCGCTTGAAAATTTTCATTCCAATTTTTGACCCAAAAATGGCTGATTTTACACTTTTGGTAGTAAAAAAAAATGAGCAAATGGGGAAAAAGCGGTCGGTCGGGCCCGTAAAACAGGGTTTTCTTTTTTCTTGGCCTTATTGTAATATTAATGTTTCAATAGTACTTATGATTAGTATGTGTATTGTGGTACTGTGTATGCTCTAAAACAATGATAACCATAGCAAGATGATGACCATACATAATATGAAATTGTATAATCTTATATTGTATCAAATTTGAACCTCTAGGTTACAAATTCTGCACTTTTGCATTATTCTGCAGACATGCATAAATAATTATCAACTTTGGGCTTGCCATTCGACATAAAGATATTAAGTAAATACTATAGATCATTGACAGAAGTTTCAGGTGTTTGGGGATCGAAAAGTGTGCACTTTCATTAAAATAATGGTAGTGTACAAGCAGTTAGAGAGTACACATAATGTGAATGGTGCAAGGGTGCAGAATTTGGCAACCTAGCTAGCTGTTTGAGGATTTTCTATGGCAAAATTGGGGTGGGGCCATTTGAAGAAAAAAAAAATCCTGCATGCCTCAAACTCCAACCAAAACTGTCCAGTTGCATACTTGCTTGACTGTTATATTGGGAACAATTTATTATACCGTAAATCAGGATGAATACGAACAGCGGCGTGACTAGGAACACACCCAAAACAGTTCTTTGGATCTCACTATTTCCAAGCTTAAAAATCATTATGAAGAGTTGTTCATATGATTTTTCAGTTTGGAAAAAATGAGATCCAAAAAACTTTTTTGGTGGGTGTTCCTATTCACCCCGCTGTTCCTATTCACCTGATTGACGGTATTCGGATTAGACCCCGCCCCCCCATACCAGTGAATCATGCTTTGAAAACCGTGATCACAATTTTTGTCGGGCTACCTATAGCTATAACAAAAAGAAAATTGCTCTAAGTTTGAATAGGTCATCAACCTGAGGCCTACAGATATGCCGGGGGCCTAGGGCATGGTAGACAATATAAAAATATGACAACAGACAAAATAAATGTGTTGATTCTGACTTTCTTGTGTACACACTGTTTTATTTATTTGGTCAATGATCAATACATACAGATATATTTATACAATGTATATCAATTTACAGTGCTTGTGTAGAACTTGAACAGTTTCAGTAAAAGAAATTCATACAACATTCAAATTTTGCATCTCTTATTGCCAACCCTGGTTGATGGTGCTTGAAGGGTTTGCTTTCAGTATCTCAAAACAACATCTGGTTACCATATAGGTAGAAATTTTTGCATGTAAACTCGCAAACATTACCTTTCTAAGAGTTGCGAAGTATTGATCCTGTGAAAGTAAATTCTCACACAATTAGAAAATCCCTAAAATTGCAGTAATTTCTTCTCACAAAAATATAGACTTTACAGGACTTTTGAGGTGCAGTTAATGTTAAGCAGGTAGAAAGTCAAGCAAAATATAATATCAGAAGTGCTTTTAATAATAAAAATTATATAAAAAAAATAACTAGACATTTCAGTTGTTAATTTGTTCAAATGTGATATTTGTTTGTACACAGTGCAATAAAAAACATTCAAGCAAGACAAGACTTTATCAAAGAAAGTTTTCATTCATGTCATGCGAGTTGAAGTACAAATGATGAGTCGGCATGGTCAGCATTTTAAAATACTGATCATGCGCCATGCTCCAACCTCCCCCATTCCAATAGAGCTTATCAACTGAAAAGCATTTCCAGTCGTAATTGGCATACATAGTGGTATAATGACATTTTTTGTCACTAAAATTAAAATTATACCACTACTTATGACATCTACAACTGGAAACACTTGTTAGTTGATAAGGGCTATAACCCAATGTAACCTTGCAGACGTAGGAACATAAACTCATTACCACAGAGTAAGAAATTTGTGCAGAGCTGCGCGAATCTATTTAGATCCTTGCAAATCTTCAGATTCTCCTCCACATGGTTTGTGTGTCAATTAAAACAGATATTACATGTACAAGAATCTACTTGGATTCCCAGAACTGAATTTGGATTCTCGCCGCATTTCTAACCAGCAAGCTAGAGTTTGTTATGAATGCAAGCGTTTATCTGTGTGAGTTGAAGTACAAAAAATGAGTTGGCATGGTCATTTTAAAATACTGATCCCCCGCCCTCCCCATAACCCAAGGAAACATTATACATTGAAGACATGGGGCATACCAATGTTCACTAGCAAGCAAGAGTGTATAGTCTAACATTATTATATAATAGTGGCTTTTTTTTTTTTTTTTTTTTTGTAAATCAGTAAAATATCATGCTAATAAAATAATGGCCTAACTCATTTACAAGTGACTGATTTGGTTTGAAATCATGCCATATGAGTTATTTATGAGTTATGCAATTATTTTATTAGTATACATTTCAATTAGGTTGTTCGACTTCATGTTTTTTGTTGGTCGCTTAGTCGGTACAAAATAGTCGCGACTAGTCGACTATTAACAACTAGTAATTACACAGACAGACACTGGGAACAATCCCCAGGACTGAATCAGGAATCAACACTTTGAACAGAAGACTCCAAGTCCGTCTACTTTTTGAGTATTATCCTTCATAAAGACTGGTTAAGATTTTTAAAATATGGATCTGAAAATATTCTCATTGCTTAATGCAGAACAATGAAAGATTCCTGTTTCAGTTTCGGTCCCTTATTAGGCCCCCCAAAATTGTTGTATTGGAGTAACATGAAATTTTCAAATAGGGTAGGGCAGGTACATTTTTTTTTAAATAAGCTTACCTATATTTTGATTTGCATAAGTATGGAGTGATGTCACATCTATTTATCCACCTGGTTTATTTGTAACACACATTCCAGTGTCTGTTCTCAGATCTTCATGGAAAAAAGTCATATATCATTCATAGCAGTTTTCCAAACTTTAATTGTGAAAACCTAAGCTGTAGTCCAGTTTGCATGGGAATATCACCAGGCACAAAAAAAAAGGTTTCGGGTAGGGGCTTTTTTTAGGGTCGGGTGGGTTACTCCAATACAACATTTTTTTTGGCCTTAGGTTAGTTTGAGACCACATTATGCCCGGGACCCCCTGTAAAATTCTCAGCAAATTGAAGACAATTCTACAGGAAGCATAGCACTTCATCAGCTGGGAGGCACAATCTGTTGTCTCAACTCAATCATTTAAAATTCATGGTTAATATGAAATGAGCAAAGAATGGGATGATTGAAAACAAGAAAAACAAAATTACAAACAAACATGTTTGTCATTAAAGAGA
>JAAUXV010060222.1_pt1 | contig 11715 bp, 8 predicted proteins | sample 7278181 | NCBI WGS metagenome assembly JAAUXV01 (sample SAMN14350114, study PRJNA611818) | marine sediment metagenome | isolation source: surface marine sediment (2.1m) | place: French Polynesia: Moorea | collected 2018-08
GAGCCGGCGACACTCCGCATAGATATAAAACTTGCCTTCTGGATGAGGAGCTCCTCCCTCACGTGCTCCAGCTGGATCTCAATTGCTGACTTCCTACTTCCTAGCAAATGCATGGGAAGAGGTACCTTGGCGCCCTGGACATTGTCCAGACAGCGAAGATGTTCTCTCTTGTTGGACGAAACAATCTTCTCCATGCTGACGACTCGGAGTGAATAAAGCTTGGAGCAAGAAGTTGGAGGAGGGAAGGAGAGCAGGGAGGGTGTGCGGGCGGACGAAGCAGTAATTGAGCGCGCGCCACCACATGTAAAACAATTCGTCTCCCCTCGGCCCTCGCACGAAAGGGAAAATGAGAAGTAAGGGAGAGTTGGGCTGCAATTATCGCTCCCATCATATCTCATTTCACTCACGAACCCGTACTAGAACGGACATGGGCGGGGAGGAGGACAAAAATATTCACCAAAAGTTGGAGGATGCCCGCGCCGTCATCAGGAACGCGGTCACGGCCGGCCTCTGCACCTTATGTGGGGCCGCGGCCGGAGCACTCATCTGCAACATCGGTGGGTGCATCGCGGGTGGTTCACTCTCCGCCTTTGCCTCGTCGATGTTGCTTGGGCGACAAGTCAATTATCGAAGAGAAGCCGCCGAAGCTGCTCAACTCGGCGGAGGCCCCAGCGGCGGCGGAGGCCCCAGCGGCGGCGGAGGCCCCAGCGGCGGGGACAACTATGACTGGCCAGGCCTTCGAAGTGCAACGGCCTTGGAAGAAATGATAAGCCAGGAGCGCCTCAGACTCTTGACCGAGAGGAGCATGATGAATCGCATGTCAGAGAACATCCCACCTGGCAGATCTTCAGTCTCAGCACCTGCTTCAATGCATCACACTGACAGCCTGGGGTTAGAGAACCTACGTCTCCGTCTGCCGCATATCCCCGACGCCCAAGAGAGTGGAGATGAAGAGATGGATGTAGAAGAAGTTCAAGCCCTTGCCGAAGGAGCTGCCGGAGTAGCAGCAATGCCTCCCCCTCCTGTCGCCGCCGCTGCTGCAGCTCCTGCCGCCGCCGTTCCTGCTAGTGCCGCCGCCGCCGGTTTTGCAGTTGGCATAGCCGCAGTGGAAGACATTCCTCCACTTGCCATAGAAGGGGCGGTAGATGAAGACAATGAGGTGGCGGCAGCAGCGGAGGAGGAGGAGGAGGAGGAGGAGGTGGGGGGGGGGAGAGAGGAAGGAGAGGGAGTCCCCGCGGCGGCAGCAGCAGGAGGAGGAGGAGGAGGAGGAGGAGCAGCAGCATCACTCCCTTCTACCCCGAAACCTGTTAACCAGCACCGACGTGAAAGAGCAGGAGCAAACGACTTCTTCAGCTCACTCCGCCAGGTGCTCGATGCGGTCGTGAACCCGGACTCACCATATCCCAGGCGTATCACCTTCGACCACGACATGGGCAGGATACTCTTCGTACCGGCCAGGGGGGACCGCACGGACACCTACAGGCGACTTCGCGTCGCCAACCCCTACGGGTCGGACGCCCGTCTCCGGTCCCCCTTCGCAGGCGGACGAACGCCGCTTAAAATCCAGGTCTACGTGCTCCGCCCGATCGAGGATGAGGATGACTATGAGATCCAGCCGCAGAGCTTCGTATGCAACTCGGTGGACGGGCCGATTCTGAGGCGAAGGAAGGGACAGCCTCCGGTTGTCATCACGGATCTTCCTGATGGGCTGTTTGAGTGGCGAATTGGGACGACTCGCTACCACTCTACCGACGGAGAATTCCATCTTCGCATCATGGAAATCTTGCGCGGGCCCGGCGAAGGTTTTTATGCGGTCGAGTATATTGGAAGAAAGCCAAACATAAGTGAAGAACTTCGAAACTGGTATGCAAAGGTTGAGGCCTGGGAGGAGAGAAAGAACCACCAACACGACGACGACGACAACAATGCCGGGGGGGCCGGGGGAATACCAGTGGCTTGAGCAAAGAAAGTGGCACTCTTTAAACCCTAGACATTAAAAAAGCAGTAGAAATGTGCGTAAAAGGAAAAGTGGTTGAAAACAACGTAAACAGAACAAACGTGTAGTTGAACATTAGAAAAGTCGTTGAATATTTCGTACGTAGCCTCTGTGTATAGTCGAAATAAACCACAAAGAAAAGCCGTGAAACTTGTCGTTGTCTACGAAGCTTTTGTCAAATTATTCCAGTCGTCCTAAATTCCAGCTCTTTTTTTGGTCGTTGCTAACGTATTAATCAAATCATCTCCTCAAAAAAGTCGTCCTTTTTCTCGTATTATGTTTGTATTTTTTATTAAATCGGTTGTTTGGGAAATTGGAAACGACTTCTAAATTCTAGTTTTTAAACGAAATCAAAGAAAAGGACCGTTTCCGTTTGACTGAAATGAAAACATGGATAGAAGAAGCGTCAAAGTCCGAAGCTCCACAGATATTATAAACTTCCGCCGGATGCAAGAGAGGGAGAAGAAAAGGGCACAGAGGAGAAAGAATAGGGAAAATAGGGAACTGGGACACGATAATGGAGTCCCGAGCGGCTGGCAGGTCGTACATCTTAACGTCGGAGACGGACCAGCTGCCACTCAAGGTGCTCACGCCGGTGCTCACGCCGGATTATTGAATGAAGCTACTGAACAAGACGAAGTTCTGGAAGATGATTTGGATAACGGCGAACGTAACATGGACGGAGGCGGAGGGGATGATGACGACGGAGGCGGAGGGGATGATGACGACGGAGGCGGAGGGGATGATGACGACGGAGGCGGAGGGGATGATGACGACGGAGGCGGAGGGGATGACGATAGTGGCGACGACGCCAGAGAGGATGGGGATGACAGTGGGAATGAACAGGAAGACGGCCTTCGAAACATTATGGAGCATATGCCACCTCCACTGCCGGACCTGCAATTGTCCCTTGGTTCATGGGAATTTGACGAAAGGAGACTTCTAAACGGGGATGACAATGAGGCAAAAACACAGATTGGTTCATTCCTGACGAAAATGGCTTGTGCGCCTGGTGTTTCAAAGGCAGCATTACAAGAAATATATAATTTTTTTGTGACAGGTGCGGAGGACATAGCAAGGCTGAAGAGCAGACACAATATGGAACGCCAGGCACGAACTTTGAGAGAGAAAACGATAAAAGAGAAAAGCCCCGATGTGTGGACGGAAGTATACAGAATGGGAGATACGGGCCTCGTCCTTGTCGACACTGTGACATTAATGAGGAAGGAGCTGCAGACGGATGAAACAGCACTTATGTGCTCGTATATAAGTCTTAAAGATCTTATTGGACACGTGTACCGAGTACATGGGATTGATATAGAAAATGTTCCTGAGCTGTGGAAAAAGGTAGAAATCAATTCGGACGGCATAGCAACAGCCATGTCGGCCTCTGCCTGGGACTTTCACGCGATAAGCGTTAGATTTATCCCATGCGGCACGCCTTATTTGTGGACGCTGATCCAGTCCAACACGTCGAGAGGTGGAACTGTTGGGATGGAATCAATCTACGAGCCGTTGGTGCGAGAATTAAACACTGTTGCCTTCATCGAAGTGGTCCGCTTCGCCCTGGATTCAAAGGAAAGAAAAAGAGTACTTGGGATGACATCTTGCAATGCCTACTATAGTTGTACTGTATGCGAGGAAAAGGGAGAAGCAGTGCCTGGGGATAAAAAACAGCGAGTAAGCTACCCAAAGAAATACAACCGGTCCAGAGCTAGAACGAGGGAGAGCATTGTACGGGGTTCCGAACTTTACGCCATACGGAGAAGAGACTTGCCTGCAACCCGAAGAAATATGAGTATTGCAATGTGGGATGCCAAGGGGGTTTTAAGGAGATCTCCACTGCTTGACCTGAGAAATTTTAAGATAACTAAGGGAACCCCGGGAGATTTCATGCACATGATTGCCATTGGCATAGGAAGGAAGATATATCGTCTATTGTTCATGGAGAGGCACAAGCACTTGGAGCCTGGAGAGGACAAGGAGGATGTAAAAGAAAGAAGCAAACGACAGGCAAAAATGGTGAACAGGTTTGTCTCCAGTGTAAGGATACCTACGGAACTGGGAAGAAGAACGAGGAAAGTCGTCTTCGCACGCTTCAAAGCCAAAGAGTGGAGGTACTATTGCCTCTTTCTCTACCTGTACATTGGTCTTTACCTACTGGGGGAGGGGGATGGAACAAGGAAGAAAATTCTGGTCCTTTTCACATTCATGTGCCGGATGTTCTACCTACCCGACAGAGAGTATAACAAGCTACGAAACGAAAGTGGTCTGGAACCGGGGATGATAATGGAGAGGCTCTGTAAATACTACGAACGAAGCTTCGGGAAAGGAGAAATGACGTTCAATGAACATCTCCTATTTTCGCATGCATTGGAACAGAGAGAGGAGCACGGACCGGTGTCAAACTACTCCGTCTACCGTTATGAAGATCTTTTCGGACAGATTAAAAATGCATTTGTCAAAGGAACGCCCAACGAAGCTAAGCAGATATTTGAGTCCATGTACACGTCAGACTATTTCTTCCACCACTGCAAGGATAAGAAAACAATCAATATAGATCCAAAGAGAACAAGTAAAAGGGATGATGGCCTGGTGACCAAGGATGGAAAGTTTTTCAGGGTTCTGAATGCTGGGGATGAAATAATCAGATGTCGAGAAATACAGAAAATTCCTCTGATTACTCCTGGAGTGGACATTGATGACCTGCCATGGAGCCTCATCGGCGTATTTGAAAAGGGGGATGAGAGACGCGAAGTAGAAAACATCTATAGAAGAGATGTGGATGGAAAGGCGGTAATTGTTGGAAATTTACTTATGTCTGTGGGAAATTCGTGTCTACGAGAATAGATATCAAATTCCATCGTCTTTCTTTCTTTTTCACTCGCTGAGGGTAGGGTAAGGGGAGGCAAGGGAAGGGAAGCAAAGGGGGGGGGAAAGCTCTCGGGAATTGTCGCTTTATCCTGCTACAAACTGCTGTGAGATCATCTTTGGAATCCCGTTTGGTGGGTGCTGCTGCTGCTGCTGCACTAAGGACGAAGAGGAATGGACGGCGGGGAAGCGACTCTCCGGGGTCTTCTCCCGTTTATTTTCGCTGCGGAGTTTCATTTCTCACCGAACCAAATATAGAAAGGCGACTATTTATATTGACCTCTGCGCCCACGATACCAGAAGCAGACCCTCTCAGCTGGAACGGGACACCGGGTTTTAGGTGGCGCTGTGTCGTTGGGGGTGTCCATTTTCCCCTGACCTGTGTCCTGACCGTTCGAAGGGTGGGAAAGCGGGCGGATGAAGAGAGGGAGGGGGTGGCGGGGTGGAAGGCGAAAAGCAGTGGTTGCAGTACAATCAGTCACGGTCATGGTAGCGACGGGATAACAATTTTTCAAAAAAGAAACGAAGAACGATCGATGGGGCTGAAGCTCTTCTTCACCATCGCCATTTGCTTGGCATCTGCTGTCTTTGTCGCCGGAAACGACATTTCCCAACGGAAGAAGAGGTGAGCAGCAATATGACACCCACCACTCTATGCCTACGTTTCTTCACATACCAACAGGGGAACCGATGAACTACTTGCCCAGGCCGCAGAGGCAACCGGTGCCCTGATTTCGGGTCACATAGGAACGAAGTCTGCTGACTACCTGGTGGTGCAGATGGAGGCAGCAGGCCTACCACATTTCCTGCTACGTCCTGCTGAGTACGCCGCAAAAAAGGCGGCCAAGGAAGCAGGCAAAGTTATCGGACGAAAAGTTGCTGGCCTAATTTATGGCCGCAGGAGGAAATATGGACGTTGATTAGATTCGAATAAAGAATAAATGAGCGTAGCTTGTCACTAGTTAACGGCGCTTTTCATTCCTCGAATCCCACGGGACTAGCGAAACAGGAGGGGGAAGGAAGAGAGGGGTGGGCACATACGTGGGCGTGGGGTCTGGCGTCAAGGGGGGGAGCATCATTTGACCCGGCAGAGGGGGACCAAACATTTTCGTCAGGGAGGGGGATAGGGGGGGAACACAGACAAAAAATATCTGTCCCCCCCCCACGCCCACGTATGGGTGGGCAGAATAAAGTGGCGTCCCCCGGACGCCGTCCCAGCGTTTTGGAGTTGAGACTCTTTTGCCATTTGGATATCAGATTCTCCACCACAAGGATGGGAGATTTTAACTTTAACCTGGATGAGTACCTCGGTGCTCAAGTAGAGGAGGAGGAGCTGGAAGCCGGCTCCGCGGATGAAGAGGACGAGCTGGAAGCCGGCTTCGCGGAGGAAGAGGACGAGCTGGAAGCCGGCGCGGCGCCGGAGGACGAGGACGAGCTGGAAGCCGGCGCGGCGCCGGAGGACGAGCTGGAAGCCGGCGCAGCGCCGGAGGACGAGTTGGAAGCCGGCGCGGCGCAGGACGACCGCCGAGAAGTAGAGGTAATTAAATAAAAAGGTTTTCGGTGGTGGTCTCTTTGTCAACGAAGGATTTTTTTATAATTGTCAGGATCGACCTCCGAAACGAAAAAAGATTTCGGACAACCATCTGGACCCCGAGGCTGTTGCTGCGGGGATCAGGCACTGGATCAGCCTCCAAAAGAAGAGGGGAACGAGGATCCCTGAAGAAGGGAGCCCCGAAAGCGATGACGACTACCGGGTGTGCTCAGCAGTGTTTCTCAGCATCATGAGGGATAAAAGGGGCTACAGCTACAGCGCTAGCCGTAACAGGAAACTGAAGATTCGATTCGAACTGATGCTTGAAGATTACAAATTAATACATTTCCAATGAGAATCACTCGCTCAAAGTTGTCGAACAAAGAACTTGGAGAATACAAGAGCTAATACAAAGAGAAAACGAGTGCCCCTGACCACCTGTACCAGTTTTTTCCCTAGCGCTTCGCTTCGCTTTTATTTTGTTTCATCTGTCTAAGTTTGAAATTTGTTTTTTTAGAAATTGGCCAATTATTCGGGAAATTGTTGGTTTTAGACGTGAAAAAAGTCGTTTCCTGCATAAAAATCGTATATTTGGAGTTTCGCGTGTTTTTTAGAAATAACGAAGTGGGAATCGGCCAGTTTTTCAAGAGTCCAAAGACTGAAAGTCGAACGAAACATCCTGCTCTTCCAAAATGTGTGGGCTGATAGTATACTTAGACATATTAAAGCGATTCCGGACGATGCGAGAGGGGGATGTCACTTTCTCGGATTTGATAATGTTCAATCCCTTCAACAAGAAGGAGCTCACTGAGGAAAACCGTATGGACCGACAGGATATTATAATCTCAACAAGTAGTGGAGACAGGGAGACAACGGGGTACATTTTTGCCTTGGTCGACGATGTGGATGGCATGAACAAGACAAGAATCGTTTCTAAAGTTGTGTCTTTGAACGAGCAGCTCCTGGGAGCATCAAACAAGGACCACAAATACTATGATATGGTAAGGGATATTTCCCCTGAGATATTCAAGGGTGGAAGCGGGGATGGAGATGGGGATGGAAATGAAATCCCACACAAAAAAGCAGCCGTGAATACAAGATCAAAAGGAGGGGGAGGGATGAAAAAATCAGAAGGCCATCAAAATCGCCGCGTCCAGAATAATGCACCGGGGTTGAAATCATCAAAAGGAGCAACTGGAGGTAATGATGGGGATGAGAGCGATTCTGAAAATGAATTCAGACAGGGAAGGCAACGTCAAACACACACACAGGCTGGAAAAAGAAAAAGGAAGAGAACTAAATCGCAGAAATTGACCAGCGAGTCCTCTGATTCTGACTCCTCTGATTCTGACGATGCTGATTCTGATGATGCTGATTCTGATGCCATTTTGACGCAGCCCAAACACCTGGCCAAAAAATGGAGAAAAGATAAGGAAGAAAGAAGTCAATCAGGAAGCCCGGAAGAAGAGGGGGGGAGAAAAAGCTCCGGAAAAGACACACATCAGAAAAAAATGTCTAAAGAAAAACAGGTGATGGAAAGTATTCACGACCACATCAGCGGAAGTGAAACATCGCCTGGAGCATGGCAGGTCAGGGCAAGTGCAACTGCGCCAATAATACAGGATCTTACCGGCGGAGGAGGAGGGATGAAACCAAGACTTGAACCTGTAAGCAAAGTAGTAGCAGCGCAAAGTAGTAGTGGTAGCGCGACAACAACAGCGCCTGAAAATCAGGACCACAGTAGCGGAGGTTCTCATCCCATTCAACATGTACCAACAGATCAAGTCCACGATAGATCACCTGTGCCAGATGCTCACGGCAGCGGGATGCTTGGAATCGACTTTTTGCAAGGAGACGGCGGGATACAAACTAGACAGATTTCTTGGTGGGATGATAAGGCTCCTCCGAAAGAAGGAGAAGAAGAAGAGAGCGGCGGAAGCGGAATTAACGATAAAAATGAAGATGGACTGGAGGCGGCGGAGGAGGAGGACTTCCTGACCGAAACGGAGAGCAAGAAGAAATCGTACAGGAAAGAACTAGCCAGGTTACCAAAAGAGTTTCTTGAAAAGAGGAAAACCATCCGCGACGAGCATCCGACACTCACAGGCATATTTAATTACTTGGACCTCATTTTGCGAGAAAACAACAGACGTCTCAACATACTATCGGGCAAAGTGGACGCATTACAAATAGCTACCGCAGATATCGAAGTGGCTTTGAAGAGGGTTGATATGAAACTTGAGAAGTCCGATGTAAAGACACCTGCGGGAGCCAGATCGATCAGAAGGATTTCAGGTATACCCTGGAAGACTGTTGCGGACGTACGAAACGCACTCTGTGCCCTAAAGAACCACATAGTGGAAATGATAATTGACCGCTACCCGAAGAAGAAAGCCTACTGGATAACGCCTATCCTAGCGGACCTGTTTCAACCATTTTTTGCCAAGCGTGTCCGCTTCTCCGCAAGCAAGAACGAACGCAGGACAAAGAATTACGTGAGAATGGGTGTCCACTGCCCGGTGCTGCCCCTCTCTTTCACAGAATTAGTTCGTGAACTGATCGACAAAAACACTATCCTGGAGAATCCCGATCAAGAGTTCAAGTGCGTTAAGAACTATTTCAATAACCGAAACAGGGCAATGAGAAAGATGGAGATCAAGAAGCAAATAGACACTGCTCTAGACCAGCAGCAGGGTTTGAGATCTAAGATAGCATGTCTGCTCATTGCAAATGACTTGTGCGAGAGCGTTGGATGTATAACACAGCCAAGCCCCGACACTGGGTCCGAAAGGGACATGGCTGCCTGGCTGGACTCGTTCTGGAAACCGGCGCTTACAAAAATTGCAAACAAAAGGCTGAAAGTATCCCCGGAGGCAGTGATCAATGAAACCCACCTAAACATAATAAATATGTGCCTAAAGGTCAAGAGTCTCAAAAACAAGACGAAAAGAGTCATAACCATAGAGGACCTCAAAAGCTACTCAGAAGAGAAAGAGATAGACAAAGAGGATTGTTACAACGACAGCAGCGAAGACGACGATGATGGAGGGGATGAGGGGATGACACAATAAGTACGTATCAGGTAAAGAAGCATTAAAAAACAATTTAAGACATAACTACTCTCACCACTTTCTTCCTAGGATGTTGCGGAGATCCGAGATACAGATGAGATGACGATGAAATTGATGGTGTAGTCCTCGGATCTTTTTTGGTTTAATTTGGATAAGGACAAGTTTTTTTTTGGTTTGGAATGCGAGAGATTGCAAATTATGGATAATGGAACTGGACTAACTATCTGCTGAGATGAGTTGAGCTTGGTGGTTTGAAATTACTGTCCTGAGTCCTGACGTTGTGATTGAAATTTGGACTGAGAGCGACGAGAGGGAAGGGAATGGAACATTTTAATTTCGCAAAAATAAGAAACCAAGTCACGCAACCTAGAATGGAATATTCAAGGAAGGGAGACGCAGAGCAGACGGCGAGAGGATTGACAAAGTCCACGAGAAGAACAAGTCCAATTACTAGTCCATAAGTCATAATTTAGCGAAACAAGATTGCATTGCATGATGATGGGGATGATAATGTACTCTTAAACCAATGATGAATGGAATGGTAATAAATATCAGTCCGGGATTGGAAATATACCAGCGATGTAAATGAACTGGGGAGGGAGCAGCGGTGGCGGCGGCGGCGGCGGCGGCGGGTAGGGGGGGGGTGTCGGCGAATCAGCCAAAGAGTCGTTGGAAAAGGAGTAGAAAGAGTAGTAGGAACAGTCGTTGATTGGCGCGAGAAAAAGTCGTAGAAAAGGAAGTGGGCGTGCTCTTTAGGTTTGAGCTAATAAGGTAGTGGAAACAGTCGTTCGGCGACCAGTAGGAAAACGACAATATCGACGATTATTTCGAAGACGAGTGTACCTATTTGTGGACGTCTTTGTCAAAATCGTTCTGAACGACTATCCTAACGGCGAAAAAGAGCCGAAACGCTTTCGAACGGCATTTTATGAGGTGAATAAAAATAGTCATAATTTTTTTATTGGGGCGTGTGACTTTTGCCGTTTTATTAATAACGTGTCCCGCGCTACCGATTAATAACGGCATAATAAACTGTCGTTGATACAATAGTAGAATAGTCGTTGGTGGACTGGTTGGGATGACACGCAACATGCTCCATATGTACAGGTGGAGGTACCCACTTAGGAATTACCAGATTGTGTACTTGGGAGGAGATGGGGGAACCGTGCTCATGATCCTCAACGTGTAAGTACTACTACTCTACTTGTCGCAAGGATACAACAACTGGGACAGGCTGCGGCTCATGCAGGAGGTGATCCACCAAGGGGAGAGGCTCCACGAATTCCCCTATGCTGTGAGGTTCGAAGACCATCAGGTGTGGGATGACGAAACTGGCCCGCCAACTAGGAGTGAGGAGATGGACCCCTCCATCGAATCCCTCGGACCCGTGAGATCCGACCCTTCCTGGGGGCAAGGAGACCCGGAGACGGAGGAGGAAGTGGAGGAGTCATCGGAAGAAGACGAACCCGCGAGTTGTTCCGAGCGAGCGAGAGGACCTTGTCAGGACGGCGATCAAGAAACACCAATCAAGGGAAAGGCAAATTGATGCAGTTGTAGCCAAGTACCACGCTCAGAAATACCAAAGGATGAAGCAAAGGAAAGACCGGCTCAGGAGATGGGCTCGAAAAGCATGAATGTACAAGGGAGGACAGATAAACCTCATTACCAACGTCAAGGGGAGCGCCCAGAACCGATGCCCGCGCTTGTGGGGTCTCCAAGCTTATCGAGAAATGCAACTGCGAAAAGGGAGGAGTCAAAAGCTACTATCCACTCTTCGAAGAGTACGGCCACCAAGTTGGAGTATGCCCAATTCTGCACGGAGAGTGCCGGGACTGCTCCAACGAGGACATCTGACCGGCGACTGCGGTCCTGGAAAGAAGAGAAAGAGGCGTCTTTTGGCAATTTTCTTCCAGTGGAGGATGTACGGGCAGCTCACGATGCTCTTTCCAGTCGTCTTAGCGGTCGGGCCATTCGTATTCAGGTCACCAAAGGACACCATGGAGGCGAAGGAGATACCAGCACTGGACTGGGACATGCTGGAAGACCTGGAGAGCAACTTCACCACCGATGGGCGAGTGCAACCGGAAGTACTGAGAGAGATCAGGACGCGTCGACAGGCCAGAGTGAACCAAGCAAATGAGGAAGGCCGAGTGCTAGGAAGGGGGCGAAAGCGCAAGGAGAAACGAGCAAGGCACGGACTACTAGCAAAAGCGAAGCCACCAAACAGAACCAGAGTGGCAGAAGGC
>JAAUXV010053417.1_pt1 | contig 11709 bp, 5 predicted proteins | sample 7278181 | NCBI WGS metagenome assembly JAAUXV01 (sample SAMN14350114, study PRJNA611818) | marine sediment metagenome | isolation source: surface marine sediment (2.1m) | place: French Polynesia: Moorea | collected 2018-08
ATGCATCCTTCTTAAAATGTGAAAATGATTTCCATCCTGTTTTTCCATATGACTGTGTATTATGTGTTTACTAAAAATTAATTTCATTTGAAAATTCACCTTGTCATTTTTTAAAACCAGCTCAAAAAAGTCATGCGGGCGTTTTTACCCCATGGGCGTTTTTACCCCAGTTTACCCTATATAACAGAAAACAAGGTCCTTTTAGTTTACGATACTGAAGGTCCGTAACTCATTTATAATGTCATTGTTTATTTTGTTACCTCCAGAATCTTCCTATGAAGAGAATCACAGCAAGCCTGCAAGGTTAGTACACTGTACACCATGGATGATTTCAACTGTCAGTATTGTGACTATTCGTCGCGCCATTTCTACAAACTGATTAAACATCTTAAATTAGTTCATTCATATGAACGTGACTTTAAAGTTACTTGTGGGATAAACGAATGCCGAAAATCATACAAAATGGTGAAAAAATTTGTAAACCACATTAGACGCAAGCATAAGCGGTTTGGTGAAATCCATTTACCACGCAGAAGGAACGGTGCTGCTGCTTTACCTGACGAAAATGAAGAACAATTAGATGATGAGGATGAAGGTGATGAACTCCAAGAAGAACCGGATGAAGGCCCACCAGATTACAGCCTTCTTGTTTCTAATATATTTCTAACAGCCAGAGAAGAATATAAAATATCTGGCAAAGCTTGTGAATTCATTGGCCAACGTTTGCAAACGCTTCTTGAAAGAACCTGCCCGGAACTCTCAGAAGAAATTGAAAGATACAGCATTCCTCGGAATTTTGAAAAAGTTGCAGAAAGGAGCCCAAACTTTGTGAAACCTTGCAAAGTTGATTTAGGACAACGCAATGGAAAAGCTGCCTCTTATCAATATGTTCCCATACTGCAAACTCTGAAAGCCCTTCTGAGGCATGAGGACATATTGGCTCAAGTTCTGCAAGGACACAAGTCACAGAATGGCACAATTGCATCATATACTGATGCTCAACTTTTTGAAGAAAGTGATTTTTTTAAACTTCATCCAGATGGTTTACAAATTATATTATACTATGACGATTTTCAAATAAGTAACCCCCTACGAAGACGAAATCAATATAAATTAGGAGCCTTTTATTTCCTCCTTGGAAATGTACATCCAAAATATAGGTGCAAGAAGAAAATGGTACAACTGGCTGCTTTGTGCAAAACAGATGATCTAAAGTTCTATGGATTAGGGAAAGTGCTATCAAGATTAATTGCTGATCTTAAATCACTGGAACAAGATGGTATTCAGTTTTCTCATGATGGTTCAGATTTTCATATTTATGGAACACTTGTTCTTATACTAGGGGATAATCTTGCTCAGCATTATCTAGGAGGTTTTCCAGAAAATTTTTCGAACAGTCTTCGACTGTGTAGATTTTGTAATGGACCAAGGGACATGGTTAGAACAAGTATAAATGAAGCAGACTTCACATGGAGAACCAAGGAGTCTTACAATGAACAAGCTAATACCGTGGAAATCCAGCCAACTTTATCATCAGTGTATGGGATAAAAAGTCGATCTCCATTCAATCAGCTGAAATATTTTCATGTTGTCCCTTCTATGCCATCAGACATTGCACATGACTTGTTTGAAGGGGGAGTTGTATCACGACTGCTTTCACTTATAATATGTGAACTTGTAACTGATGGTCAGTTCACTCTAAGAGATCTAAACACACGGATCGGAAGATTTGTATTAGCCAGCTGTGATCAAAATAATCCTCTTAGACCTGTTCCAACTCAAGTTGCAAATTTTGCAATAAAGACTACCATAGCTGAAACCTGGCAGTTCATGAGAATGTTGCCCCTACTAATTGGTGATATGGTTACTGAAGATGATGATGTTTGGGGTGTTTTTCTTGATATGCTGGATATGGTAGAACTGATTTGTGCACCATCATACACTCCTGGAGAAATTGCTTACATGGGAGAAAAAGTAAGAGTATTTCATGAGAATTTTCATGAAGTCTTTGACACTACATTAACTCCAAAGGACCACTTTACTCTGCATTATGAAAGACAAACAAGGCTTTTTGGACCATTAGTTTTATGTAACACAAATCTATGGGAGAGAAGGCATGGGATGCTGAAAGAAATAGCAAATAGAACCAAAAACAGAAAGGACATTCTGCTGTCGATTGCAAAGCGTCACCAATTCTATCAGTATCTTCAACATGAAAGCGTGAACTTCATTGACACAGATGTTAACTATATCAAAGGGAAGTCAGTTTCTATTCAAAGCCTAGATGCAAATACACAGCATTTGCTTGCTCCTCATCAGCAACAACAAAATGTCTACCAAGCTCAAACTATTGTAGTGAATGGAACAAGGTACTCTAGTGGTTGTGCAGTAATTTTGTCATATGAAGATGACAATTACAAGTTTGGCAAGATTAAATCTGTTATACATGCAAGTGGAAGAAACTTTCTTGAGTGCACAGTCATGGAAACACTAGCTTTTTACAGACATTTTCATGCATATGAAGTCAAAGCTACAGAAGCACTGAGGTTGATTGAAGTTGATAGCATTTTGGATTACCATCCACTTGGAATATATAGTAAGGCAGGAAAGGTATTCATTGTATTGAAGCATTTTGTTAGTCCAGAGAGAATGGCCCAAGTATGAAAAGTTTTAGTCAAAGTTAACACTGCTACTGATGTGATGTGACATTTCTTATTAATTTTACAGCATGTTTCATGTTACCCATGGAGTGTCTAAGCAGCTTATAAAAAGCTCTGAAAACTGGCAGCTTATTGAAAAAACAATAAGGAAAGCTTTTAAAATTGAAGGTGATATAAAGATTCAGATATACAACTCTGAATGGGAGGATTATGTTGACATTGCAAAGGAAGAAGTACCACCTGAGAAGGGGAAGTTGCTTGTAGTGGATTGCTTTAATGTCATTTTGCCAGCTGATGGGAAGGGTCATGCAGAAATACCTGATGAATCTATAGGAGAGACTGTTGAGAGCATGAGTACTAGCAGTGGATCAGAGCAGCCCAGTGATACCGAGCCTGTTGTCAGCATTGAGCCAAATGAACCTGAACCAGGCAAGGAAGAGCCAAGTGCATGTGGAGCAGCAAGCAATGGTGATATTGTCCAGGCAATAGCACTAGATGACGAAGCCCCAGCCGAAGATGGAAACGATGAGAGTTCAAGAGAGCAAGCTGGAACATCATTATGCAGGTAATAATAATGTACCTTGACTCATATGTCCAGTTTGTGGATACGAAGGCCATTGTGGAGTTAACACCATTTGAAGAGTTTATTTGCAAAAACCAATAAATCCATTTTCACCAATTTCAGAGATATGCAAATTAAGTTGCCAAAATATAAAGAAAATAATAAGAAAATTTGTGACACTTTTGACCATACCTCAAAAAGTATACTTCGGAGTTTAATGCATGAGGTGTTTTTTTAAAAGTACCATTTTGTACTGTATAATGGTGATCGGTATCCTAACTCAGAAATGGCCTTCTGATCATAATATCAATAGGACATTAAATACACTTTATGCACAACTCTCCCTTCCTATGTCTTTGGACATGGGGAAATATTCTATCAGGTGGTTAACCATTAACCATGTAATCAAACATTTTTGTTCATATCATCTTAAAAGTGTAATTATTGTTCATTTAACTGGGATTATGAGAAAAAAAAAAAAAAAACCATGAGCTTTCTTCTCTTTAGATGTCAGAAATGTTGATTTTGATGAGAAAAAAATGAGATGTTACTGTAAATCAGGTCACTAAACTTAAGTGTTCCCACCCACTATGGGGAAACACCAAAAATACTTCTCAGCTTATTTTTCCGGACATGGGAAATAATCAGGGAAAATTGTCTAAACAGTGGGACACTTGTTGCAGGTCTTTGAAAAAGTGATTGGGGGAGTGCAAAAACAAAAATCTGACTGACTGTGTACTATATTGCGCCTGTGTTTGCAAGGAACACTCACGCATTCAACACCATAGTGACCTTGTGGCAATGCCTGCCCTTACATTTATACACGATAATCGGTGCTAATTAGTGGGGAAAAAAACATGGGAAAGTGACAAATATTTATCAGAAATGTATTATAAATAATGCCAGTGATAATAACTTTATATTGTGTAATTAATTTGTGTATTTTTAGACCAGAGTGGCCATACCCTTTCCCTATAAAGAAGGAGATGTTCCCGAGCAAGACATGGGAGTGTTTGGAGAACAAAGAAAAGATCAGAAAAAAGAGTCAGCAGTCGCACATAGTGGAAGCCTTGTATGAATATGCCTTGAAATATACAGCGTAAGTAACTACTAGTGCAGGGACTTACAACTAAGCAAGGGTTTAGAAGTTGCAAACAAAAGTGTATATCTATTGATATCTTTCACCATACTCCAACAAATTTCATAGCTCAAGTACTAATGATAAGTTTATTTTGCACTTATAGCTTTATTGTTGTTTCTTAAAATCTTACAAATTCAGTTTCTAAAAACATAGTAAAAAATAAAAGCACAAGATGAAACTTCTACATCACAAAAATTTACTAACCTCCAAAATTGTAGAAAATCACAAAGAACATCACAAAAATTTTTGTGATGTAGAAGTTTCATCTTGTGCTTTTATTTTATCCACCATCACGTATGAGCCTTTTCCCGTTAAAAACATAGTAGGTCTCTACAACACGGATTATTATAAAGACTACTTAGAGACTGCCATGTGTATAAACAACAAACTTTGGGTTCATAAGGCACACATTTGTCACTTGCGGAGAAATGTGTGGAACTGTACTTTGCAATAGCAGCCCTGTTAATCCATCAATGGTGACGGCTTCATCCAGCTGTGTGCCTATTGGTACAGGCAGTTATTGGTCTCCTATTTGTCTCTAGCTTAAACTCAGTGAGTTAGTGCCAATATTTTGTGATAGCTTTAACCAACCATTCAGACCCTTGCTTCCTTGTTTGCACTTGTCAGGAAACTGTCCAGGTTTATTTTATTTTGTTGTTTTGTTTGTTTTTTGGTTTGGTCAATTCACCAATTAACTATGAAACTTAGAACAAAATCTGATCAACTGGGCTTCATTTTTGTGAGGGGCAATATTTCACTTCCTATATCCTGGGAGCATCATATCAAGCTGCTGTTAGGAAAACTTTATTGACCTGTCACCTGGCAGCAGAGTTTGTAGAGTTGTGATTGTCAACCTGGTGATTGTAGAGGTTTCATGATAGGGTGTAGTGTACATGTAGTACTAGTAATGTTGATGTACAGTGATTGTAAAAATGTCCAAATGTTGCATTATCTTTTGACAGGTATCCTCAGCCAGGCCAGTATGACAACATGGTGAAAGCTTTGCTCTCAAAATTCCCTCACTTAGCTAGTGGAATGGTTGGAGCTGATGCTCATGTAAGTTATTTATGCAGTACGGTATGTGTAAAATAAAAATGCAGGATTCAAAGCAATTTTTTGCTCTTTCATAGCTGCTTTTTGTGAGTAGTTAGTATGCACAAACTACATGCATAGGCATAGCTGCGTAATATTTCCACATCCAACTTGTAACTGTGAGGCCTTCATTGAGCATGTGGGTGAAGCATTAAGGTGCGGGATCTTAGCTTTTGGGAAAATCAGCAGTTTATTCCGTCATCTGTATAGAAATTGCCACTGTCAATGGGGCTATCACATGGTGAAATGCTGCAATCCAGCACCTAACTTGGTTGAAGATGGAGTCACTATGAATAATGGTCGATACACTGTATAAATATGGGAGTTCTTATAGCATACTCTACCACTACATGTTTTGAATGGGTACTTTTAATTTAAAGAATGGCCCATAACACAGTAAGTAGACAAAATCATTGTTGGGTCCTCTAAAATTGAGCTTGAATATGTATTGAGTTTCCAATTTTCTATTTAGCAGTCCAATGAATAATTAAGCTTAATGTTCTGACTATTCTATTATGTTATTGAAATTGACCAGTCCAGGGATGTGAGAGTTCAGCTTTTAAGCTGATTTCAGCGTTTTTTGTTACCAAAATTTATGCGTTGTCTTTTATTTTCAGCCCAAAATTGGCATTTTTACTTCAATTTTGCATTGTTTTTCAGTTTTTTAGTAATTTTCAGCGTTTTTTGTCTGTGGCCTATCACATCCCTGTCAGTCAATTACAATTGGCAATAGTTTGCATAATCTCAATGGATGTACCACATAGAGTATTTGGCAGTTGACTCTTGTCGAAATCCCCTTTAAAAGAGAATCATTACGTTATGGGCATGCTGGTGGTGGCCGTACGCCAAGGATAACCCAAGAAAGTCTCTGAAAAGTGAATGAAGCTTATTTTTATTGGGGTCCAAGTATTTCCTCGGGTTAACAGACTTTTTGCAAGCCATATTTCTTGTGTAAAACTTTGTCATCTCTTGTGGAATTGGCAATGCAGTTAACACACTTCCTACAAAAAAATATTATGCAGCTCCACCTTACGCCACTAGACTACATGCCTACTCACCAAATTTACTTCACTTGCCGCAATTTGCATAGCAAAAGGTCAAATCCCCTGACAAAATTTAATTAATTTTAAGAGTTATAAAAATGTGACCTATACCATGTAAACCACATGTTTACTCTTTATTATACCGTTAAAAATGATAAATTATAGAAAACCACTACCATATAAACCAAATGGGTTCAGAATTCTATTTGTTCTAGGGTTAGAGCATTGATTTTGAAGCAGCACTTTGCAGTATCCAAAATATTCCCAATTCAGCCAGCAAAGCAGATTTTTTATCATTTTTTTCTCTACTATTTGTGCATTTTTATCAGGGTTTTTGGAAGTCACGGATCCGTGACAAATTCAAGAAGAAGGGCAGATGCTGACCATCCAGATGTAATCGCAAAAAGGAAAAGACTTCAAAAAGATAGAAAGACAGATGGCAAACAGAAGCGTACATTTCCAAGTAGAAATAATGAAGAGGGAGAGGATGAGCTGAGTCAGAAAACCCATCACAAGACAATCGAGAAAGAGGCCAACAAAACTAAAGACAAGCAAGATCGGGTGGCAATCCAGGTGGCACTATCAAAAACATTCTCAAGACGAAGGGAGTGTATCAAGAAAGAAAGTATATCAGAGGTTAAGAAGAAATATGGAGTTCTTTTTTGTGAAGAACAGGTAGGTGACTATGCAGATTTTATTATTATTATTGTAATGAAGAACTTTTGTAGGTGTTTGTTGATGTCATACATGAACTAGAAAACAACATATAGGCTGCAGGATGGGGGGCATGTCCCTCCTAAAATTTAACTTTCAAAGTTCTTCAAATTGCCAAAATAACAATGTGAATATATTCAGCGTGGATAAACATTAATATCAATGGTGATCCCGCTGACCCATCATCCAACCTAATATCATTAAGAGGTCAAAGGTCAAAACAATGAAATTTCAAAGTTCCTCATAATTATTGCCAAAATAACAATGTCAATGTATTCACCATGGATAAACATGCAAACATGTCAGTGGTGACCACGTTGCCCGACCTTTTATTAGAGGCAAGAGGTTGGAAATGTTGAGCGGCCCACAGGTTTATATTCTCTGAATATAGTGAGAGCGAAAAGCAGAGAACCACGAAATTCTAGTTGCTTATGCTCAGTCACATTTAATGTTTTGCTGTTTCATTTATAGCTAATGGCTGAATTTCATCAGCTTACAAATATTGCCCTGTATGAACAGTTTGTGGATGTAACCGACACTATAGCCAGAAACATGACCGACAGCATGAAACAGAAGATACCCGACTGGATAAAGAAACTGGATAATGAGCAAGGTAACCTGCACCTCTTGATAATTGATCAATTTGTCGTTCATAACACATACTGTTGTATACAACACACATTTTGAGAAAATTGCGTTGGAAAATCCTTACATTGATTTCAAATTTCATGAGATTTATTTAGTATTCTTAAACACTTCAGGATGTTTATGCAATCTCATTTGATCCTACCCGTGTGATATGAGACGATATAAGATTGCTGTGGCGCGTGAGCGTTAACGCGCTACACGTACGCGCTACTTCATCCAATCCAAGATGCGTAGCTTGATCGATTCAAACCCTGTAGGTAATAACTTGGAAAATGTTGAATTATTTACCACCAAAATCTGCGTTTTTTATCATGGCTCATGTGAAGTGTTTAAGAATGAGAATTAGGTATTGTTTATAGCATCTGCCGTGTATCTATCGTCTGATATAACACGCGATACCAGTATTTTTAGCGTCTTAAAATAATGGTATCGCCCGTGTTATATCAGACGATTAATACACGGCAGCTGCTAAAAACAATACCTTTATTCTCTAATTTTAAGACTTGAGAACCTGTTTGAGCTGCTATATTGAGAGAAGTAAAGATGCCACACACATGAAAATTTGGGGTTATATAGAGAAGATTCCAAGGTTTATTATGATGACTTTTATTCCAGGGGTAGAAATTCATGAGATCCTGCGAGAATCTAAACAGATTCTTGCAAATCTACTGTGGGAGAATCTTTGCGAGAATCTGGTTTCTTGAACATTCATAACAAATGCATCACACAAGTTTTACGAGAATCGCAAAATCTTCTGGAGGAGAATCTTTGCGAGAATGGATTCTCGGATTCTCGCCGAATTTCTAGCCCTGTATTCTTGCATATGTTTGTGCTTTTCCCGGGGAGGGGGAAATGTCCAAAACTTTCGTTTTGACCTATTTTTGGCCATAACTCAAGAACCACAAGATCTATGGAAATTTTGTTACATATTCGGATTCCTTGACTGATTTTACATAAAAGCATTAGGTTCTAGTGAATAAATAATCTTACATCATTTTAGTTCAACAGTTAAAATGGGGAAAATAGGGTCTCAGTGGGTATGACCCCCCTTAAATTTTTTTATTTTGTTTTCCCTTGATTTTTTTAGAAATCCTACACTCTGTAGACCTTGAAGTACAATGTAAAGTTGCTAAACACAATCATATTCACAATTAGATTATTGCATCAAATGCACATGCACACAGAATTTTGACTGCACCTGGCAGTGTGTTTTCCCATGGAGTTCCTCTGACATGCATTCTTTATCATTTTTGTGAATTATGTCTTACTCAGATACAAAAGTGCTAGTTCTGGATATTTTTACTTGTACTTTGTCAAAGTAAACAGGTTGAAGCAATCTGCCCTTTAAATGATTTTCTTAAAATTGAAATGTTGTTTGTTAACAGAAATGACTCTGCTAGCTATCCCAGTGTTGTTGCGTGAGAAAGTGGATGATCTGCTGGTGAAGAGAAGCAAAGGAACAAAGTTACCAGCCACTGCTACCATCACTTATGAACAGGAAAGGGTAACTCCATCAACCACATTCAATATTTATGTTGAGAATGAACTAGTTGGCACATGGCCAACATTGCTGAAGGCCTTTGCTGGCTTGTTGGCCACATACTATGTTTTTGATTTGGCGTACCCAAGGCAGTCTGTCAAAACACTAACTTTCCTGCAAAAGTTTGTTGCAAACCTTCCAGATGACTCTAAGACACCTGAGATGGTGCTAACCTTGGCATCCAAAGTGTTGTAAATGAGAATGATAGCAAGAAATTTGCCCAAAATGGGCTGTAAATTTTAGCATGTCGCTGGGGTTAAAAAGCAGTTTTTCATTAACCTACCGACAGTATTATGTTCCAATTTGGCACATTGTTCATTATCCTAGTTTTTATCCAGTTAGTTGTTGAACTCCATTAAATCAAAAGTTGTAAAATTGACCCTCATTAAAGGTAGTGGGTCCGATTTTTCTATAACTTTTTGGTCCATTGCATTAAAGACTGTTATAAAAAAAACCAAATCCAAATTTTGAGGTGCATGGGTCAAGCAGATTTTGCTCAATAAGCAGACAAGTATTTTCCAAATTGCATTGATCGACCCATAGTGGTTAACCCCTCATGCGCAGTTGTATAAAGATTTCTTCACAATTACAATGATTTGTAGAGTCAAACTTTCACAGGTGAATGAGACAAATATGACACATCTTCTGATACTAAAATTTGATCAACTTTCGGTTGAGCACACCACCCCTGTTCATGCTATCAGAACCACTACCTTAAAGTTTATATAATAGCCAGCTGGGACTTTGTGTAAATTTGTTGCTTTGGTATGAGATGACCTTTAAATACTTGGCATTGTAGTTTTAAATACATACCACTGGTTGGTACAAGTATAATTTTTACAATTTTTGAAACACTTGTAGAATAGTTATGGCATTGCATGTTTTGAAAATGAACACCGCAAAAAAAGAAACTCTGCAGTATAAGGCCGTAGATATTTATGTGACCCGTTAGTGATGATATGATTCATGTACATGTAGTCGCGAAACCAAATAACCAATTTTCTTGGTTGCATTTTGATACTTGTTTGCTGATAAAAACTGCATATTGGCTAAGATTAACATCCTTTTTTGAAGAAAGATGCTGCACGAAAAGTTGCAAATAACTGACAGCGACAGTCCAACACACATGCCAGTAATTCCCGGGGAGTATTTAGTGCCCCAATCGATGACTATACAGGCGCTCTCAAAAGGTGAGCTATTCAAATGCAATCCATGCACCACACAACAATCGATAGGGGCAGTTACGGGTACAAGAATGTGCTCCGCCTCGCATGTGCAAAGTTTGTAATTTGCAACATTTTACTTTGAATCATTTTACATAAATTGATGTCGATCTTAGCTGATATCCAGTTGTCATCAGCAAACAAAATGTCAAATTGCGACCAAGAGAATTGGGAAACAACTATAGAAATTATATCGTCACCACAGGGTCGCATAAAAATCTACGGCCCTTGAAACTACTGCGGAGTGTTTTTTCTTTTCTTTTCTTTTTTTTGTGGTGTTTATGTGAGAAATTTAATCCTTCCATATTATGGTTTATCTGAGCTTAAGATAAGGAGTACATTATCATTTGTCCTCAAGAAGGCTAGAGGAAATATTTGGCTGATTTTCCTTTCCCTTATATCTATTGATGTTAAACAGTAAAGGTACCTTGACCCTTGTCCAGCTAAGTGGAGGGGCATCACTCTAGATTGCTCTCTGTTGCATGAAAATGCAAATAAATTTTCCTTCATCTTTGGCACTTATTTTGACATAAAAAAGTTACAGTGCCACCTTCCCTGATGGGGGGTATGGTAACCAATCACCCCAGGTTGGTTACTACCTTGGGAATATTTTCAGTCCTTTAGATATATCAGATATATTTTAGGAATTGGAATGACATATGCAACTGCATTCTCAAAATCATATCATATAATTTTGACAATGTTCCAAATTATGCAACTTTCCACACCAAAATATCTGGTCCAGTGTAATGTTTTAAGGGGGCAATATCCAGGGGGAGGCTAGGGAGTTTTGGGAATTGGGAATAAAAGCAGAAGTGAACTATGCTGGTTTGTTTTCGCAAATTTCGCGAGTGAACACAAAATCGCGAAATTAAAAACTCGCGAAAAAAACCTTTTGCAGTAGGTTTGTATAGCATGAATGTGAAAATCACGAAATTAAATTTACGTGTATTTGGCAAAACTAGTGAAATCGCGAAAATATCTTCTCGCGAAAATATTGACTTATACAGTATTAGAAAAGTATGATTTTAGGTATAATTGCGAGGGTGCAGTTGCATTACTTCATGTAGTACAGTGTTCTACTTA
>JAAUXV010049172.1_pt1 | contig 11691 bp, 16 predicted proteins | sample 7278181 | NCBI WGS metagenome assembly JAAUXV01 (sample SAMN14350114, study PRJNA611818) | marine sediment metagenome | isolation source: surface marine sediment (2.1m) | place: French Polynesia: Moorea | collected 2018-08
GGGGGAGAGACACTTTTTGCTCCAGGGGGGGAGGGTACTGTAAAATTGCAAAAAAGAGCCCTACAAATTTACTTTTCGAGGGAGTTTTGGAAATTGGTTAAAAATATGTGTAATTTTGCAGTTTTTAGACACAACTTTTTTTATTTTTATTTGCAGCATGGGAAAAAATTTCTCGTGTCAAAAAGGGGGGCAAAAAAAGTTTCTCAAGACGGGGGGGGGGGGGGGGTCAATAAAGTGTTCGGCAGAAGGGGGGGATTCGAACTTTACCCTTCAGGAGGGGGGGGTAACGGTACCCTTCTCCCCCCATGCCCACGTATGATCGCTATGCTCTCCAAGCGTTAACTCAACAGGCACTACTTGTTTCTCCAGCAAGTTTTAGAGGCCAAGAGCACCAAAAGAATATGTCAGCTCATTGCCAAGGCTAACCACCTCCAGCTTAAGACCCTTTTCCATCTTTTTTTTTAAAAAAAAACAAGAAACTGTATGACCTTTGTTCAAAAGAGTCCGACTCTTGTCCTAGGTCATCCCAATGTTGAGAAAGGACTTAATGTCTCATTGGGAAAAGGAAGAGGAGTGCCCTTGGAGCAACAGGAAGGACATGCAAAACAAAACTGCCTAGTGAAAGTTTGATCAATATTTTCCCTTCTCCTTTTCTGGTGCCAGTTTGTTTAATAAATATTTTGTCCCACCTGTTGGGAATAAGTGAGTCATGCAGGCACTCCAGAAATTAGACTAAGTCTTTTTCCTGTTTGGGCTGAGCATCATTTCAAAACTCAAAATAATTTTTGGCGCCCTTCCAAGCCACCAATCATAAAACTGATGTCTTATTTTCACAAATCAGGGTCTTCCCCAACTTTAATTTTCCATTTTGCCAGATGCTAGATAGACTTCTGAGGTCCGTCGCTTTCCCCGCCTCGACCCCCTTTTAAAGTCGAAGGAAGAGGGCCTAAGTCTCCCACCGGCACCTCCTCGGGTTTGATCAATCCTCGGGTTTGATCAATACGTCTTTTGCGTTGTTGCTTGATCCGTCGCAGATCGACAAAGGCTGCGCTGCGGCAATGGAGCGGAAGAAGTGAGGGAGGGTCCGCCGCCTCCTGTCAATTCCAATCGAATATTGAACTTTGTATCTTTTTGGCCGTTTCAACATGGACGAGAAGACCGTTGACCGCATCTTCGCCGGCTGTCTGGAGGAGCTCCCGCCGGTCAGCTCCAAGATCGTGCGCATCTTCACCAGCTCAACCTTCACGGACATGTTGATGGAGAGGAACACCCTCATGGAGTACGTCTATCCGAAGATAAAGGAGTACTGCAGGGAGAAGCACGGGCTCGAGTTCCAGGTATGAATTCGAAAAAAAAACATCGATAATTTTTTCAGGGAAACCAACAAATTTCATTTAAAAAACACATGTGGTGGACATGAGATGGGGAGTGAGGGACGAGATGACGAACGAGCACATGACGACGGAGCTGTGCATGACCGAGCTTCGAAACTGTCAGCGGTTATCCATGGGGCCCAACTTCATCTACTTCGGGGCACAGAAGTACGGCTACAGGCCAATCCCGACATATATCGTCAGCAGCGAGCTGGCCATGCTCAGGTAAGAAGAATAACAAAGCTAATAGAGTTTTTTAATTTCGAAAGTATTCTTTTTCTTAAAGGGAGGTTCTTGTGACGATGGGCAACGACGTGAGCCTCCTTGACAAGTGGTACCGCTCCGACTTCAACGCCGTGCCGCCGGTCTCCATCCTCCAGCCCATAGACACCTACCTGGTACACTTCCTCAACAAGAGGGTGCCCAAGTTGCAAGCGAGGGACAGCGGGATATGGTGGGGCACCCTGGCCAAGATGCAGCAGATGCTCCGCAAGGCCTCCCACACCCTGTACGTGAACGGCAAGATGAACCACGAGGAGATGCACAACTACCACATGGCGGTGACGGAGCGAGAGGTCATCAACGGCTGCCTCAGCGTGGGCAACGTCAAGGATCACGTCATCGTCTACACCCGCATCATCAACAACATCAACCTGCAGAACCTCAAGCGCGCCTCCAACTTCATTGACATTAACGACAGGAAGGTTGACCAGGAGGCTGTCAAGCTGCTGGCGCACTATCGGGACGAGCTATTGCCCAAGAAGATGAAGAGCAATAACGCCATCTACAAGAGGTACAACGTGGAGTGGATCGGCAGGGAGGGGCTCGCGCCGGAGACGCACGAGGAGTATCTAAACGACTTCATTAACCACTTTTACAAGGTCGGGAAGAATTAAAACTTGATCCCCATAATTGACGGAAAATGAATTATTGGCCGGATGTTTTCTAGAACGTGATCAAATTGGTGGACCGCGCCATGAGAAAGGAGGACACCTCTGCGCAAGGCAAGATCGTCACTGAGATCCTGCAGCATCTCCACGCCTGCAACAACTCCGTCAAGGTGTTCTACGGCCGGGTGGAGGAGCTGGAGATATTGCAGAACTATATCACCGGGCCCTCCAACAAGCCCTTCGTGCTTTACGGGGCCGGAGGGTCGGGAAAGACGGCCATGCTCTCCATGGCAGCCTGCAAGAGCGTCAAGGAGTGGTTGCTGCCGGCGAAACCTTTGCTCATTGTTAGGTACTAAGTACACGTAAAAAAAGAAGTTTCGGTCATTTGTATTCCAACCAAAGGTACCTCGGCACTACCCCCGACTCGAGCTCCCTTGCGCCCCTGCTGACCTCCATCTGCCAGCAGCTGTCCTACACCTTCATGCTTCCATTCGAGGATATCCCCGACGACCTCGTCCCCCTCACCGCCCACATGAAGGAGCTGCTGAACCAGGCCACCGAGGACCAGCCGCTCCTCATCTGTTTAGATTCGGTGGACCAGCTGATCGGGTCTCAGGACGGCAACAAAATGTCCTGGCTGCCCACCAAGCTGCCCCGGCACTGCAAGATCATCGTCTCCTGCACCAAGGAGGAGAACAACCCGCTCCTGTGCCAGGACTACGAGCTGCTCACCAAGATGATCGAGGACGTGCAGAATTTCCTGGAGGTCAGGGCGCTGGGGGAGGAGCTAGCATGGAAGGTGATCCAGAGGGGTAGAGAGCAATGAAAAATGTTTGCACTTTCATCGTCGTTTAATGATATCCTCAGGTCATAAAATTGTGGATGGAGGCTGCTGGAAGGGATCTGAACAATTACCAGTGGAGAGTCGTAGCAAACGCCGTGGCAAGGTAGGAAAATAACTTTCCCTTCCAGCAATCTCCATAGAAATTGTCATTTTCCTCTTTTTTTCTAGGTGCTCCCTGCCCATCTTTTGCAAGCTGGTGTTCGCGGAGATCTGCCGCTGGAAGAGCTACTCCAAGCCCCAGGACACCTACCTGGCCCACTCGGTGATGGACTCCATCTTCCTCCTCTTCGAGAAGGTTGAGACCAAGCACGGCTGGTTCCTGGTCTCACACGCGCTAGCATACGTCACGGCCGCCAAGAGCGGAGTATCGGAGACCGAGCTGGAGGATCTAATCTCCCTGGACGACAAGGTGCTGGACGACATCTACCAATACCATCTCCCTCCCGTGCGGAGGATCCCCCCGCTGCTGTGGACCAGGGTCAGGAGCGATCTCCCCGGATATCTCTCCGACAGCGAGGCCGACGGCGTCAGCGTCATCAACTGGTACCACAGGCAGTTCAAGGACGCTGCAAAGATCAGGCACTTTGAATTTTGAATTCCCCAACGTTCCCGAACAATACGAATACATTTTTGTAACTATTCTTCAGATATTTCAAATCCGAGGAGGACGTGATCTACTTCCACTCGATGATGTCCGACTTCTTCCTGGGCAAGTGGGGCGGGGGCACGCCAAAGCCATTCAAGTTCACCGAGATCCAGAAGCACAGATTCGGACTCAAGAGCAAGGAGAGCGAGGCCGACAGGCAGATCCCGGCCATGCCACTTGTGTTCTACACCAAGGACGGGGAAATATCTAGGTATGGAAAATTGAATCATAGGTCATTTAAAAAAATAATTCGGGAAACTATTAGCTGTTTTTCATTTCAAGGTACAACCTCCGCAAATTCGGCGAGCTTCCATACCACTTGGTCCGCTGCAAGCAGTTCGAGGACCTGTACCACAACGTCCTGTTCAACTACCAGTGGCTGTATGCCAAGATGTCGGCCTGTCCTCTCCAGGCCGTCTTGTCCGATTTTGAGGACGCCTGCGCCCACGTGCAAGACAAGAACGCGCGGAGGGAGATCATGCTGGTGGCCGACTCGCTAAGGCTGGGAGGGGCCATACTCGGGCAGTACCCGGACATGCTGGCGCCGCAGTTGGTAGGGTTATTTATATTAATTATATAATAATAACAGTAGCAGCAAAAATAGTAACACAGCAGCAGCAGCAAAAAATCACAGCAGCAACAGTAGCAGAAAATTAGGATCAGCAGCAGCAACAACAACGACAAAAAAGAGTAGTACGTAGTAGAGAAAGTTTGTCGGTAACAGCGTTGATAAATGTCATCTGCTGAACCCATTTCCTCGTCGTCGTCTAAGGTGGGTCGGCTGCTCTCCGAGACAGAGTCTAACAAGAACATCCGCAGCCTGCTACACCAGTGCGACGAGGAGGGCCTGGTGCAGAACGCCCTCGTCCCCACCTACCACTGCATGCACACGCCAGGAGGACCGCTGAAGTACTCTCTGGAGGGCCACCAGTTCGCCGTGTTCGGATTCAAGCTCACATCAGACTTCAGGTATATCGTCAGCGTGTCAAACAAGTTCATCACCTGGGACGTATCCACCAGCGACTTGGCCCGACAGGTGGGAAAAATGCTTTGCTGTTTAATTATTGATTTGGGAGGTCACTGTTAGTCACGTATGTCTTCAGGTCCATCCTGGAGTTGAAGGCCTGATGATGGCCCTGGAGACTAGCCCCGACAACCGATTCGTGGCCGCCTACACCAACAACAACCAGACCATCCTCCTCAACACCCTCATCAGCGAGTTCATCGTCATCGACAACCCATTCAACGGAAAGGACGGCGGGAAGGACGGCGAGGAAGAAGAGGACGATAACAAGGACAAGGACGAAGAGGACAAGGATAGCGAAAAGATCGGGACTGACGAGACCGTGCAGGGACTGTGCCTGATGGACACTCACCTGGTCATCTACGGGCAGTACAGCTGGGTGGTCTTCAACATGGCTGGCAAGAGGCTGAGCGGGAGGCGTGTCTACAAGGAGACCCCCATTCTGGTGCTGAGGATGGAGTCCCTGGAGGACTTCACGGTGGTTTATTGGTCTGGAGACGAGTCCAACCTGGAGAAGACTTTGGAGACTCACAAGGGAGGGAAGACCGGGAGGCCGCTCCATTTCCATAGCGGGTTCGCGATCAGCAAGGACCAGGTCAGAATAGCCTAGCTGCAAGTTGTTGCTCTTTTGCTGCTAGCAGTCGCAGTGCAGATTTTTTTGCTCCCCAAAATCACTTTCCATCCGTACAAAAAACTGTGGTTTTTTTCCGTTTTCATAGGCTTTATGTTTTAAGGATTGCCGTGGTCTAATCCAATTTTCCTGTCCTTCCCCTTCCAGACCCGCGCGTGGGTTTGCGAAGGCGACAGCGACATCAGCCACGTGGTTGGGATGTACCGCTTTGGCGCAGACCTCAGGTGGACAAAGACGAAGAACTTTGGCGACAACAAGTACCCGCTGCTCATGCTGGAGCCATCGCAGGACGAGACCTTTGTCATTGGCACCTTCATGACGGGGTTCCTACTCTGGCGGGTGGACGGGGAAGAAGATAAGGTTTAAAAAACTTACAGATCGCTCTCTCATAGTTAGCTTTGACTGGTACTGCACTTGAAAACAAAAAGCATTTCGTAATGAATGAACCTGCTTTTTTCTGATCGTGTAATTTTTTTCCTTCGCAGAGAGTATTTTTTACGGTGGATTCAAAATTACCAGTTCCCCTCCTGCGCCTTTATTTTAGGACGATAAGAAGAAGGAGGTCGCTGTGACTACCCTGAAGCTCCCCTCCGGCATCCGCAACATCTCCACCAAGATGAACAAGTCCAACTCTTGCGTGCTCTCCGCCGGGCACGTATACGCAGTGGCGGGGATAAGAAAGGAGCTCTACATATGGACCATGAAGGACGGACTCCTGGTCAAGTGCTTGGACGCACACTTTGCCAGGATCATTGACATCCAGCCCCTGACGGTCGGCAGCTGGAACTCTGTCATCACCTCCTCCATCGACCGCACCGTCAAGGTCTGGAACATGAACTACATCTTCGAGCAGGTGCACCACATCGACCGCCACGAGCTCCAGATCGACTCTGTCAGCCTGTGCACCAGCCGCGGATTCGCCGTCACCGTGACCAGGAACTGCATCGGCATTTGGGACCTGATGACGGGCAAGCTGCGGGCCAAGCTGGCCGACTCGGCGTTGGGCGCCATCGTCACGCACGCGGTGGTCACCCTCGAGGGGGACTTCATCCTGGCGGCCGAGTCGGGCAACGTCATGTACTGGAGCGTGGCGGAGCAGGTTGTCGTATTCAAGGAGGAACAAAGAGACATACTTCAGGTGAGAAAAAGGGAGGGATTCGACAAACATTCGGGAAAAAATCCACGGAAAGAGCAGTGCTAACTCCTTTTCCATTTCAAAATCAGCAAAAAAAACCCGTTGTATCTTATACCAGGTCCGCTTCTACGAGGACGAGCGTCAGTCCCTGGTGGTGTCCAAGGTTGGCTCCCCTCCCGACCTTAGAGCGAGGGCCGTCTCCCGCGCATTCCCCTCAGGGGAGAAGAACTTCGAGTTCGAGTTCCCCTACAAGCAGTACAAGTCCATCATCCTCACCTCCGATAGCCAGTTCTTCATCGCCTACGGATACGAGAAGCAGAAGGAGACGCTGTTCGCTTACCACGCGGAGACGGGCGACTTCCTACACAAGCTACCCGTCAAGTATCCCAACTTCAAGGAGGTAATTTTGTTTGAGAGATAAATGAAAAAGAACTATGCGAAAACATTTTTTCCCCTTTAGGTGAGCATGATCGTGGCCCTCCCCGACAAGCCTTCGCACGTGGCCCTCATCGACCTGGACAAGGGAAACATCATGGACGTCAAGAACAAGAAATTCGTCAGGCACGCCAAATTCGCGAACGAAACTCAAATGAAAAGGAATGCCTCAAATTTGAATTTTCCTTTTCAGGTCCATCCCCCAGTGGGGCGGTCGCTGCTCCAAAGACGGGCGCTACGGGTTGTACGCTCCCTCCCGCGGCGGGCTTGACATGCTCGACCTCCGCCATGGCACCGTGGTCCGCACCCTCATCCCCAAGATCGCCGAGGGAATCTTCAACGTCATCTGCAAATTCAACGAGACCAACGAGTACGTCCTCTACTACCACAGCGGGAGGAAGACCTTGAGGGTCTTTAGGGTCTCCGACGGGGTCATGATCGCAAACTACAGGGTGCCATCGGATCTAAGGTAAGGATGGAGAAATAAAAAAAAGAAAATCTAAAAAATTTCCTCTTCTTGTTCAGTTCTCTTGAGAGCACCCTGGACGGCAACAGCGTGGTGCTGGGCATGGTAGACGGAAACCTCACTGTCCTTACGATCGCCGACCCGAAGAAGCCGCACATGAGGGAGTATTTGATGGCGCTGCCGTCAAGGTAGAGAGAAACAGTCGAAATGAAGCGGCAAATACTAATTTCGACAGCTTTTAGGCATCCCGAGGGAGACGCGTTAGCCGCCCCCACCTCGGGCTCGGCCGCCACGACGCCCTCCACTCAGAGGAAGGCGGCGGCGGAGGCGGAGGCGGAGAAGCCCAAGGAAGGGACAAAGGACAAAGAGGTGGAGGACAAGGGCGAGAAGGAAGGGGAGGGCAAGAAGGAGGAAGAAAAGGACGGAGAAGAGAAAAAGACGGAAGAGTAACATTATGATATCACTGTGGCATGTCTTGTAGCCACTAATATATTTATTGGGTATCGAAGATACTGGAAATGCCTGAAATAACAATGCACAGATGTATTGCAAACATGCACGAGACGGGGGGTAGTTTTCTGTACAATATAGTATGATAAAAACTGTTAGTACGAAGGGGGAAAGAGGAAATACACAGCCGAAACAAATGGATGATATTGACATTGGGCTTCTTAATTGTCTGGCCCAGCGGCGGTGTGTTTCAGTTGGGCGTGTATCTTCAGAAACTCTGGCTGTTGCTGCTTGTTCCGAATCCCTTGCTGCTGCGATTGCTGTTGGTGTGGCAGTTGTTGCTGATGCTTCTCCTCCCTGGCCTTCCTCTCCTCCAGCATCTTCTGGAAGTCTGTCTTTGCCTCCTCCTCCTCCCGCTCCCGCTCCTCCTGTTTCTGCTGCCACTTCCGACGGTCCATCGCCCTCTCTAGTTCGGACTTGGATGCAAGCACGTTGATTCCCCTGGAGGAGGAAATAAAAGTGGGGAGAAAATATTAAAATTTCAAAATGAAGGAAAAGTTTTTGACGTTTTTCTGCGTGGGAAAACGAAGCCGTCAGCGCCAGGCCTTTATAGCTGCGAAACTCCTTTTTCCCACAAAATTCCCTCGCTTTCGGAATATAATATCGCCTCCGAGGGACGAGGCAAGATCTGGGAATGGATCTGGCGTTCGCGGCTTCGCGCGTGGGACAATCTCAGGGTACATAAGGGGAAAAGAGAGATGTAGGAAGCGGATGCGGGGAAAGACATGCTATTGCAACATACCAAGATTTCAATTCAGCATGCACGCCTCTTCTAACCGCAGCAGAGGGAGAGGCCTGCATCAAAAAGTTTTATCTTTTCGCTGGTTGGAGGAAGGCCCCATATTTCAACGGGAGTCCGCCTCTTTTCATTCCACAAACGGGAAAGATTACAGTGAGTATTTGCAGACTTGGAAGGAGGGGGGGAAGGTATGCCTGGATCGCGTATATCGATATCAGGTTATCAGAAGGGAGGAGGAGGAGGTAGAGAAGCCACTCTCAACGGTAGTCTCAAAAGATGGCTGCTAGAGGAGGATGATATTCCATCCAAGGAGTCACTCCGCTTCTGCTAAATTTGATGCCAAGCCAAAGTAAATTTTCCTTCCTCCTTTTTCTACTACGTACAGTATGTACAGGCCCAGACTCAGTGTACCTAGGTATGCAATGGCGCCGGAGGGAGGCATGTCATTACAGCATCACGTGACTGACTTATACTGTCTGCCCCTCCCTGTCTTCCTTCCTTCCCCTCTGCATGCGTGAGTGAGCAAGGGGTTTGGCCAGCCTTCCTTTTCTCCTTCTCTCACTTGCGAAATTCCAATCTAGTGCATCATCGTCCCACCTCAGACTCTTTTTATTTGCGGCGAAGCCAGCAGATCAGGGAGACGAAAGCGTTGTTGTTCTTGTTCTTATGGGGGACTGCTTTTGATTCAATCACCCATGTACACTTAAACGGGGTGCATCAAGGGTCTAACTTTTACTTTTTTGTCATGAAAAAGAGGCGCATTAACGGTCTTTCTTTTACTTTTTGTGACCAAGAAGATGTGCATCAAGGGTCCTTCTTTTACTTTTTCGTCACAAAAAAGTGCACATCTCGGGTCTTGTTTTACTTCGTACAAAAATCGCTACTAAAGCCCACGCCACAGATAAGTGAGAGAATCCCTTATCTTGTTTTTTTCGCGTGTACATAATAAACGAACGTACCTCGGCGTGATTGCTTGATTGTCTCGCTAAATTTCCCGTTCACGCACACCAACTACGTACCTTTTTTACAAAAAAAATTCAAACCAAAAAATCTATTTGTGTTAATTTTCATGCGAATTCGCCAACTTGCTTCCTTGCGCAACTATTTGTTTTTCGAAATTCATTTTTTTAAAAAAATAATTTGATTTTTTGTGTGCAACTCACGTCTTTGCGTTCCACTTGATCTCCCTGTTTACGTCCATGGCCTCCTTTGAGTCCAAGCACGGGTTGGGCAGCTTTTTTGGGGCAATGAGGCCAACTCCTCCACCTCTGGTCTCCTCCGAGGAAGATGCCAAGATGACCCTTGGGGGCTTGGTGGGAGGAGCCGGAGGGGGAGAGGGCTTCTTGGCCATGACGTTCTTCCTCGGAGATGGTTTCTGGGGAGGCTCACTCGTGGATGGATTGCCGCTCTGCTTCTTCTTGAGCGGGGACAGCCTCGTGCTCTCCTGGAACTCCTGCAGGAGCGCCTCTGTTTCGGGAAGGGTAGAACAAGAATTACTTTTACTCGACGGTTTGTGCGCGAAACGGAAGTAGTCAATGACGGAAGCGTGGAATTAAAATCTTTCCTTCTTTTGTGGGCAACAGAAGGCAGTCGGCAGAAGGAGGAGGCGGAGGCGGAAGTGCGATAAGGAAATTGAAGGGAAGCTTGTTCAAAGCTGCTCTTCCTCCCCCTCTCCCCCGTATTTTGTCTTTTTGTCATCACGGAAAATTCAAAGACGCCACGCGCACTTCCTTTTCCCAGGGACAAATTGATCTGCGATGAAAATTTAAATATCACAAGGGCAGGAAAGGTTTCCCTTGCGTATAAAAAATCGAGGTTTTTACGCATTTCCCCGCAAAAAAGTATTTCCTCGGTTTCAAAATTTGGCCAGATTTTTTTGCCCATATAAGGCAATCTCGAGATACTTGTCTCCTCCACTCAACATCTGATGGTCAATCATTTCCTCTTTCCCTCCCGTCTGCTTATTCGTGCGCGTCACATCACCACCTTTCCCTCTCCCTCCCCCACAATTTTGGGCCGGGCTGATGGCCCGCTGCTGACTTGACTCACTTTTTACCTGCGGCGATAGCCGTCAGGTCAAGTAGTGGTCCAGGTTGGGGCTTTGTTTGTTCATTTCTTGGGGAATTAACTTCTACAGACTCTAAACGACCTTGTACCTCAAATTAATAGAAATAACAATACTTAATGTAGCAATTTAAAAAAAACCTGACCAAAAAAGTTTTTTTTGTGGCCAATCAGTTCTAAAAACACCAAGCATCAGGCCAAATTTGAACTTCAAAGTCATTTTGAAGGTCAAAAAGGCCGAAAAAGTAAAAACGCTCAAAATCGTTGTTCTTTGCCGCAGGTCGTCGAACTCAGTCAGTTCTTGTTTTTTTTGCCTGATGAACACTTGCGTCTGGAAAATTGGGGTTAGGGCAATTCCGTTTTAGAAACTACTTTTTTCTGCTACCATTTTCCCCAAAAGACAATTTTTTACTCCTATTGTTTTTGCTCCAAATGGGAAGATTTTGTGGGAAAACGGGAGACGGGGTAAGATATCAGCAACGACCGTTTTTGCAGAGTGATCCGTCAGGTTTTTCCGTTAAAATCCGTTCGGAAATCAAGGAGGAGGCAACGCCCCCGATTTCCAGGAAAAAGACCTCAAGAAGAGCTTTTGTTCTCACCGTGGAGCCTCGACGAAGTTCGGATCATTTTGAGGAAGGAAGTTTCGAAAAATGATTTCCAAGCGACGCACGCAATCGTCTTTCCCTTTTCTTCGCCGCAGGGAATTCCGAGCCTCCTCCGGAATAAACGCAAATATCGCACCACTTCCAAAGCGCGGCCGGGAGGGGAGAGGAAGAGATATCCCTTTGCCTTTGCAAGAGACAGTTTCTTTTCACTTTTTTTGGCGCAGTATTGTGTGCGCTCTAGACAGGAGCAGTTCCAGGAAGGGAAGAGGGCCCCTTTCACCGCCACCACTGGCAATGCAATGCCTCTCTCTCTCGAACACACCCCCACC
>JAAUXV010090721.1_pt1 | contig 11688 bp, 11 predicted proteins | sample 7278181 | NCBI WGS metagenome assembly JAAUXV01 (sample SAMN14350114, study PRJNA611818) | marine sediment metagenome | isolation source: surface marine sediment (2.1m) | place: French Polynesia: Moorea | collected 2018-08
AAGAAGATTTCCTGAGAATTGCGCTTTTAATAGGCACTGAGAGCTGGTGTGCTCTCCGATATTTACGTCTTTTTCTTCTTCTGCGCATCGAGAGATCGTTCGGGAATTCCGGTCCTTCGTCTTCGATCGGAGAAAAAGGGTACAAAAAACCGGAAACCGATTTGTTTGGCCCGTTGTGCCATTACAAGCCATTGTCTCTTCTCTCTCCTTCTGATCTCCTAAATCGCCTATCGATTTTTGGCAAATTGACAAGATGAAAGGAGAGAGGGAAACTCGGAGCAGAGCTGGACCACAATTGACTTTTATATCGTTCCCTCTTTCTTCCCCTCGTCTCTTCAATTGTTTGAGGAAAATTGCGAGATCGGCCGATTTTTCCTTTTCACGCCTTGCAATTAATTGTCACGTCAGCATCTTCCTTTTCCTTTCCGCCCTCCTTTTCCTTCGTCAGCAAAGTGATGGTACTTTTTTTCAGTGTTTTTTGGAAGGAACTGCAGTTCCCCGGAGCTAGAAATGATCTGCCGAGGTAGCACGCTCGCATCGAGTGACTTTGGGCTGCATGTACTCTAGGATGATGACTGAGAGGAGAGTGGCGCCACCGCGACGCCAACGGCGGGGAAAAAATAGGCAATATGCCCTCCTTCTGACCACGCCACCCGTAACTGCTGCCATGACGGGGCGGGTTTCCGTTCTGGGGCATCCGGAAAAAATGGAGAAGCCGGTTCTGTCCGGTTTTCCCGCCCGATCCCGCATGCGTCACGGCAATAGTGCATGATCGACGACGACGCCACAATCTCGGAGGAAGAAAACACTGTGTGTGTGCGGCTCCTTTTCGCGCCCTCTCTCTGCTTTCCCGCGAACACGATATTGAAATAAGATACTGCGTACTATTCTCATCGGCCCCACGATTACAAATCTGATCATATCAGGCCATATGTTCCCTTTGAGTACGATTTTTCCCCAAGACAACTTTGGCCATCCATTCCATCTCCTCCTACTTGTGATATAGTGAGAAGCTCCCGGACCGCAGTTGGTAGTACAAATTCCCAGTGGGTTAAGACGCGGCGACGCGGGGGAAACACGAGATGTCGAGTTGCGTCAGTCAAATATACCCCACCTCTCTCTCGCAGCCCGTAGCTTATTTTAATGTTTGCCCTTCCACTCAATGGTCCGAAGATTCCTACGCTGTTTGCACACCTTTTTTTCTAGTCTCGTATTTTTTTCTTCAATGTAGGAAACCCGCTGACTTGCGACTGCGACACCCTGTGGCTGCGCAACTGGGCCTCCGAGTCCCCCTCCTCCTCCATCAGGGACGAGCCCAGGTGCTACTTCCCAAAGGCGCTCTCGGGAAACCCGCTCAGGAGGCTGAGGTCTTCCAGGTGAGGAAAAAACCTTTCGTGTAAATGGAGGCGCGAAAAATCAACAGCATTCATTCTGAAGTAGAAAAAAAATCGACAGAGAGAAAATGTACATCTTGTAGTTGTAACTTTGATTTTCCGTCTAAATTTAACATTGGTGAATTCCATTCTGGTATTTCCAGGTTCACCTGCGGCTCTCGCGGCGGGAATAGGCGTCGCCGCGGGAGGAAGGTGAGGAGGCGCAAGTTGAACAACAAGAAGAACGTCAAGAAGGTGGTGAAGAAGAAGAAGAGGACGAGGAGGTCGGAGAGGGGCATCATTGGTGACGCCTGCGCCGGGATCCCGCTCAAGACCCCGGTGCAGCTGGTGGCGCAGCAGCAGCAGCAGGAGCTGGAGGAGCAGGAGGCGGAGCAAGGCAAGTGAAATGATAATTGAAAAACTCTCATTCCCCAGCATTTATTTTGGGGGATTTTTTTGCATCACGTCCGCACCTTTTTCTTACGTTGGAGAGTCATGCGATTGAGATCTATGTTCAAGTGGGGAAGCATCATTGCGCTGAGTGCACCTGCTCTGGCCTCCTGCAAAGTCACTCAACATCTGTAATTGTAGGAAACGTCAGCCTATCCGCCCGGCAACAACAGGATCACCCCATTCTCCTCCTGCAGACAGACGACGCACGTGTCAGCCTCGTGCTGCTTTTGCCTTTTACCGTGCATGCTAAGACGATTCTTCTTTTTTCCTCCTCCTCCTCCGTCAGTCCTGGGACAAGACGGGAAAAGGCGGAGGAAGGGCAATGTTGACACTTGTCGGGGTACCCGTGTTTGTCCGTCTTCGTCTTCGAAGTTGGAGGATGGGAAAAATCCTTCGCGACGGCGTGTTGACTGAGGGGAAGCGAAGAGAAAGAAATGGCAGTTGCAGCACTTCCTTGCACTTGCGAATTCCTGCGTCTGTCGGCGGTCTCTCTCCCTCCTATGTGCTTCTTTTCATGCCATGTTTATTTAGAAGTCGGGCTTTTGGTCAACAGGAAATGAGAAAACCCTGTAGTAGTCAAGTCTAATTGCATCGGCGGGCAAAAGATGATGTGTAATTTTCGTGTCGATTTCAGCCACCTACCCGTACCCAGTGCGAGACGACGAGTCGGAGGCCCCGGCCAAGATAGTGGAGGCCCCCTCTTCCTCCGCGGCCTCTGTGGAGAAAAACACCGTAGGCGGCGAAGGAGGAGGAGACGAGGACGTTGGAGACGTTGACGTGGTGGACGTGGGCACCGAGAAGGCCGACGGGGCAGAGGGGAACGAGTATTATGAGTACTACTACCTGTACTATGACGAGAATGGCAACGTCGTTAGCAACACCAGCGCGAAACCCAACTCGGCCGCGGCTACCACCACCTCGGCCTCCGTCAACCTGCAGCAGCAGCAGGCCAGCAAAGTGCAGGTATGGAATTCACCACAGTAGTTTATATACCCGTAGACATATGGACAATTTGAAATTATGGCTTGCACATCTTTGATTTTTCGCGAAATGACCGATTGTGATTCTTGCTCTAGGAGATCACCATCAACCCTCCTACTTCCGCCGTCGGCGACAGCACCAAGACCGGCGACACCCCGACCATATACGCACAGATCAAGGACCCCGGCAAGCTGGAGGACGACGGCACCGCCTCCGCGGACGAGGACTCCGGATCCGGCCTCTCCATCTTCGGCATCCCCATCCCCAAGATCCCCATCAGCCTGAGCTTCGGCCTGGCGCCCGCCCTCGCCTCGGGGCTCCTCCCGCTGCCCATTGGCAGGAAGGGAGACTCGCTTGACGGGGAGGCGGAGGTGGACAGGGCCTCGCACCACCACCAGCTGCAACAGCAACACCAGCAGCAACACGACCCGGCAAGCATTACCCGCGGTCCCGACATGCTGGACCCCATCTGGGTGGAGACGGGGCTAAAGGCTGCTTCGGACATCCTCATCCCGCAGCTCAAGAAGGCCTTTGCGGGTAGCAGCGACGACAGGGAAGAGCAGGACTCTGGTTCCAAACAACAGCAGAGGCAAAAGCCGCAGCGGCCGCAGATGTACAGCTACCAGCACCCGCAGAACCCCGTCATCCCCCTCCAGTCCGCCGCCACCGGCCGCCAGGGACCCATCTACAACGGTCAGCAGCCTGATAAACGACAGGGCGAGTACTACCCGCAGGGCTACCTCCCGGCCATCAAGTTTGACCACCCGCTGCCGGGGCATCACCGACGACCCGGCCACGGCCTCCACCTCCCCCCCGGAGGCAACAACCCTGTCCTCCCCCCGCCCGCCGCCAGCGAGCGTCACGCGGTGGCCATGCGCGCCCCTCACGCCCCGGACGGCACCAGGCACTCCTCCAAGATCGGCGGCGGCAGCCCCAGGGACCACATCAACGGGTTCAGGCCGCTGTTCAGGCCGCACGGCACCGATCCCAACTACAACCCTGCCGCCGCCGCCTACCTCCACAACCAGCAGCACAACCACCACGGAGTGGGAGTGGGGAGTGTGGTAGATACAGTAGCAGAGGCCACCGCCACCGCCACTTCCTCCCCCACCTCCTCCGCCTTCCCGGGCATCGACGCCACCCTGAACTACAACACCGGAGGAGAGGGAGGCCAGGACTTCCGAGCAAACAACTACAGACCGCAACACCAGCAGCATTTCAAGACTCCCTCCCTCCAATTCACCTCCCCTTCCTCCAACGGCCTCTTCTCCGCCGAGGAGAGCACCACCGCCGCCTCGGGCTCCCTCGGACCGGCCTTCGCCGCAGTCCCTTCATCCTCGGGTGCAAGGCTTCCTGAAGCGGCCATCGACAGGCCGGAAGTAACCAGGTAAATACCGTAGAACTTGCCGTATTTTCCCCCTCCGCCTTTCCACCCCCTCTCATTCCCCATTTCAGGAGCCGTCCCATCCCAGACCAGTCCACCTCTCCTTCCTTCGGGAACACAGCTTCAGCAACGGAAAAGAGAGGGATCGGAAATGATGAAGATGAGGATACCACAATCACATACGAATACTACGAGGACGAGACCGAGGAGGTGCCGAGCGCCGAGCAGAGCGCCACCTCCGTCTTCGGGATCGACTCGGACGGCACCAGGGTCAACAGTGAGGCCGAGCTCATGCAGCTGCTGGACGACCTCAGGAGGAGGTCCTCCTCCAGCACCACCACGGAGAAGGCTATGGTGCCCACGCTACAGGTAATTTGCCCCCGTTTCTTAACTCGTTCTTGGTAGTTTCCATACGGTTTACTCATAGATTGAAGAGGTGCTGCCTGGCACAACAACAACAACTGAGGCGAACGAGCAGACCACTAGGCTGACGGAGACGCCCTTGGCGACAACGACCGTGAGAGTTGCCCATAGGGGCAGCCCCAAGACCTCCACCGCCGCCGAGGAAGAGTACAGGGACTACGGCGGCGACGCCACCACAGAAGCAGTCGCGGAGACTTCGACGGTCGGAAACTCAATCAACTCTCCTCCTCCCCTCCCCGCCGCCGCGGCCGCTCCCAAAGCGAACGAAGGAGAAGAGCCAGAGTACACCTACGAGTACGAGTACTTCTACGAGGAGTACGACGACGAGGAGGGGGACTCGGAGGGTGAGGCCTCCACCAACGTGGTCGACGTCGTAGCCCCGGGAACCACCACTGAGAAGGAGACGACGACCACCACCACCACCCAGTCTTCCACCTCGACCGCTCCGTCTGAGAACAGCGCTGCCTTCCAGAACCTCCTCGGCCTGATCCACAGCCAGAAGCAGCAGCTGGAGAGACCCAGGTCGGCGGGAATCGCGCTTCCGGGGCTGGGCTCCAATAGGGAGGAAATACCGGACCAGCAGAGACTTCCAGGTTTATTCAATAAAGTTATTGAAGAAACGTACACTAAAATGAAATAATGATCCATACTTCCATCAATTTCCAGGTCTTCTTCCCCAAGAGTCCTTCCCTCAAGCTCCCCAGCATTCCCAGCAGCACCTGCCGCCTCCCCCTCCCCCGCCGCACCAGTACCCTTCCCTCCACGGCCGCGGCCCCCGCCCCACCCTCTCCCCTCCCATCCGCACCTCCACCCAACTCTACGACGTCAACGGCAACTACCTTGAGAGCCGCCGCAGCCCGTCCGTCACCGTCGACTCGGTTGGCATCCTCAACCCGCCAGCATCGTCGCAGAGGCAGCAGCAGCAGCAGTACGACTTCTTCCCTGCCTCCACCACCGAGGTCGCGGCCTCTTCGTCTTCGCCGCCCGCGTCGTCCGCCGGTGAGAGGGGGCAGGAACCGAGGGTGCCGGCAGCCAGGTGAGTAGCAACATTTTTAATATGTAGTGAAAGCTTCAATGGCAGTGTTTTCCCCACTCAGGGCCACTTCCTCCTCGTCCAGCCCGTACCCGTTCCATCCTGACCGCCTGGACCCCGCGGGCAGCCCCGCCCCGGCGGGCGCCGGAGACGACGCCTCGGTCAACTGGTACTACAGCAACTACGACACCGCCGAGGGCGCCGGGGGGGCGATCGGCGGCGGCGGCGGCGGCGGCCGGGGGAGGCCGCTGCTAGAGCCCATACTCGACCGAGGGGGGAGGGCAGATCCCGAGGCGGAGGCGGAGAGCTCCGCGGCGGCTTTCTCGTCGTCTGTCTCTGCTTGCATTTTGCTGGCTCTTCTTGTACAAAGATTGTTGATCTGAAGATCCTAGGAGGTTTTTCCCGAGCTAGCAGGTCCCTTTTCCTGCGTATCTCGCTATATAAGAATCGTCGTTTTCTACTACGTACGTATACAATACTCTACCTGAGAAAATTTGAGTCACGGATGTTTCTTAAAGAAATAACTTTTGTACTAAAGGTCGAAAAGATGCCAAATTTGCATTACCCGAAAAGAATGCTCCTTTGGGAGAATCGCCGTCAAAATGAAGAGTAATTTGTCCCTCTTACCGAAATATATTTATTGTTATCCTTCCTTCTGATGTGCCCTTACTTCAGTCAGACGACAAATTTCGCGCTGGTCGCAAAAGGAAAAGAGTCTTAATCGTGAGTATAGGTTGTAACGTAATATATATTCTCATCTGATCCACTTTTGCACGGCGGCGGCAACAACGAGACAAGGTGTACATAGTAGTAGTAGTAGTGTAGTATTCTTCCTTTCGAAAACGAATCCTCCTCCGCTTAATTTAATAGCATTAACCAGACGTGGCTCGCGATCGCACAGTCGTCATCACATGAGAGAATTGCATTTAAAAAAAAGTTGCATTATCACTAGAGACTTTTTTCCTTGCTTGCTGCTTTGCTCATGCTAGGATATTTACCGTACGGGTCTGCCTTTTCTTTGCAATCAAAATAAATATGCGCTTTATGGGGGAGGAGGGGGTATAAGTTAGGCTTGCTTCAGTTCCCTTCGCTTGGTGTATGTACAAGTAAAATACCGGGAACTCTCTTGAGATTGCGCACGATATTTATGTCTTCTTTTTTTCTGTGTGAATATTTTTTTTCCTCTCTGTGTGTATGTATGCTGTAGTATCCGTTTGGGTACGTGCGCTCATTCTTCTGTCAAAATTGTTGCTGGGGTGGGGTTGATTGCAACGGACGTTCGGGATTTCGGGTGTTTTCTTTCTGCGTGCCATTAACTAGGTTGAGCGGGACGGGAAGCTCCAATCGGACAGTCTGTCCATCATCAGCACATGAGAAACTCACAGCACATTCCAGTTTTTTGTGTTGCTTTTTTGACACTTCTTTTTTGCCGTCTCTTCCCACCCTTTCTGAATTGCTTGGAGCACTCGTTTACTTGTCTTTCCGTAGTGTAAGGCCTCCAATTAAAAGAATCTTTTCTTCTTGGTTTTCACCGCACCCCATTACGAGGTCCCAATTGCATTGCTTGATTCAAAGAATAGTACGAGAGTTTCTGTTCACTGAGCGTGTGAGCGCGCCTAGAGGATAAAGGGAGTGGGGGAATCGACGGGGGAAGACACTGTAATTCCTTCGCTTTTGCTGCCTTTTCTGTAGGTGGATCTGTCGTGCGTGTGTGCAATTTAAACGGGTTTGGGGAGTTCTTCACAGGTACCTCAGCCAAGGGTCCTCTGACATGGCGGACGGCGAGTGGGACATCCCGTATCCGTGGTGGTGAGACTGTGCCGGCACCGGCCTGGGCAGCGCCGGCGACGGTGCCGGCGACGGGGAAGAAGACGGAGACTTGGTTGGGGACCCGCCCCTCCCTCCGAGGCACTGGAAGACGTAGTTTCTGCTGCCGTTGTTGTCCCAGAACTTTTCGCCGTTGACCTCGTAGCGCAGGCAGAACTGCAGCCTCTGCCCGACGGAGAGCCCGGACTGCGGCCTGAGGTGGAAGGTGAACTTGTCCGAGAAGCCGTCGCAGCTGCCCTGGATGTACTCTGCGTCCACCTCCGACTGCGTCAGCCACTCGTTGGTGGTGTAGAGGAGGGAGACGCGCTTGTGGAAGCCCACGTTCTGCACGCGCACCGTCCCCTTGACGGAGCCGGGATCGGACATGTAGGCGTTCTCCAGGCAAACCCGCTTGTCGCGGATGAGGTCGAAGAAGTTGGGGAAGCCGCCGGGCTGGCTGAACATGGGGACCAGGGTGGCGGAGGGCGCTGCTGGGGAGGAGGCCATGGGAGAATGGGAGGAGCCCCTTGCGCTGAGGAAGTTGCGGAAGGGGTCGCTCCTCCCGTTGCCGCCGCCGCCGTAGGAGGGGAAGGCGGCCTCGGATCCGAGGTCGCTGTCGAGGTCTGATAGCTCTGCGTCCTTGAGGTCGCTGTAAGCGCTCTTGGGAATGCGGGGGATCTCGTCGAAGAAGGTCTTAACGTCGGCCAGGTCCAGCCCAAAGACGTCGGCGAATCTGTAGGGGGAAATCGATGGTTATTACCAGTGTACAATACAACCCTGTTTTCTCCCTTCGTACCTGACAATTTTTCTTCTGCTGGGAGTTCCCGGTGGCGTCTTTCCCGATTTGAGCGACGACGCCCGCCTCAGCTTCTGTGGCTGCTCTGGCATCTCCAGGCCTTCCTCCTTCTTCTGCTCCTTGCCCTGGGCAGAAGCCGACGACTGTTCCGCGACGGCCTTCTTCCCCTCCTCCGCCGGCACCGCGACCTTCCTCCTCCTCTGCAGCTGCGGGGACTGTATGAGCTCCCTCTCCGCGGAGGTGAGCGACGGGGTGGAGTCGCACCTCTTCATGGGCGATGCAGCGCTGCGGCCAGCTGAAGAGGTAGAGCTGTAGCTGCCACACACCTTGTTGCTGTTGCTGTTGCTGTTGGTGTTGCTGCTGCCGTTTCCCTTGGCCGCCGTCAAGAAGGAGAAATTTGCCGGCGAAGCTGCTATCGTCGGCAGGGAGCACTTGTATGACTTTTTGGTGGGACTGCCGGGAGCTCCGCCCCTGGTGGGGCTGCCGCTCTCCTCGCTTTCCTTGGGCGGCGACGGTCTGCCGGCGTACTCCCGGTCCTTCTCCAGGAGGGCGATGAGCGCGTTGAGCTTGGAGTGCGCCACCTTGTGCTTCTGCTCCCCGGTGTACACGCTGAAGGAGTCGGCTTCCGACGACGTCTCCGCCGCCGCCGAAGATTTGTTGAGAGAAGAATCGAATTTGTCTTGGGCATCGTTGATGGCCGCCGCTGTCGCTTCCTTGACCTCCTTATTGTCATTTCCTTCCTCTCCTCTTTCGTCATGTGACAACGATTGTTCGACCGGAACTCGTTGTCCTATCGATTCCTCGTTGTTCGGGCTGCGCATTTCCTTGGGGGCCTCTGCGCTCCCGACAGGCTCGTCTAGCAGACTGTCTGGGGAGATGAGCGGAGAGGAGGAGGAGGCGCCGGCGACCCCGTCGGAGATGCAGCCGCCGCCGCTCGGGCTCTGGGTGGCGATGGGGGTGGAGCTGGAGGTGTTGGAGGAGTTGTTGCCGCCTGAGGGGGAGCCCAGGTCCAGCTGGAGGCTGCGCTTGGCCAGCCACGCCTGGGGGTCCAGGGCTATCCCGGCGTCGGAGCCGCTGATGAACGCGTCATCAAGGACATTCTCGAGTTCGGAGGACTGTAGGAGGAATTTAATGGATAAAGTTAGAGGAATTCACCAATATTGGGGAGGAACGAAAATCTATTCAATCCAACCAAATCCAACTTTTCAGTATTTTTATTGCTGAATCGAAGAATGCCCCCACCTGCATATCATCTCCGCCTTCCCCTCCCATCATGCCTCCGTGCGCTGAAGCCGCGTCGCTGCACAGCCCGGAGGAGGTGCTGCCAAAGGCCACGCTGCTCTTGTCGCAGTCGCACTCCTCCTCCTCCTCTTCCATCTCGGAGGAGGCTTTCCGCCTGGGAGGGCTGACCCTGCTGTTGCTGCCATGCTGGTGGCGCTCGTCCTCGTCCTCCTCTTCCGGAGACCCGATGTCAAAGTCGAAGAATAGGTCGCTGTCGTTGCCGTCGTCCTCGTCGCTGGAGACCTTGAACTTTGCCGTCCCAGGTATGACTCCGCCGACGCTTTTTTCCCCGTGGTGCTTCCCTCCTCCTCCGCAGCCATTTCCTCCTCCTCCAACGGCAGCCGCCGGGGTGAGATCGGGCTCGGAGTAAAAGTTGGCGGTTGCCCGCATATGCTCCGCGAAGCACCTGGCCGCCGCGCCGCCGGGTGGGAAGGTGGTGCCGGGGTAGGGGAAGGAGCCGCCGCCGTTGTGCTTCATGGCGGACGTCAGACCACCGTCTTCCTGCTTCTGCTCCCCTCCTCCAGGAGAGTTGAGGAAGTGCAGCTTGGACTGTAGGGTGTGGGCGAAGACCTCTGCCTGAGATTTGCAGCTTGCGCTGATCATGCTGCCGATGGCGTTGAGGGTGAAGACTGGGCAGGTGTACAAGAGAGCGACGACGTGGGGAGCAGGGTGAAACAGCAGCCGTCGGACAAGTCCCTGTTTCTGCTGTTGCTGTTCTTGGTAGCTTTGCAGTACCACCAAAGTGTCCACCTTCTTGGTCGGGCTGCTACTGACTTCGGACTCTGCAGATTCCTTCGCTATCGTCTGGGAAATCGCCGTCGTAGCCGGTGGTGGAAAAGTCGCCGACCTCCTGGGCTGTTCCGTGGTGATTATCGTCTGTTCTTCGGACGGAGGGATCGCCGAAGCGGCTCTTCGTCCTCCTCCTCCGACAGTCGCCGGCGCGAGACTGACTCGAAGACACTCGCCTCCGTCTCCGTCGCCTCCGCCTTCGAGGGAGGAGGGACGATGGGGTGATCCTCCTCCTCCTTCCTCTGTCGCGGCGACGAAAGATGTTTGAGCGCTCGGCGGCGGCGGCGGCGGCGGCGGCCCAGGGGGAAACGGAGGAGGAGGGAAGCGAACTGAGGAGGCGGTGGCGGAGTCTCCGATCACTCTCCGCTCGCATGACTCCCGTAATTCCTTTTCCTCCTCCTCGGGCGAGCCGAGTTCGGTGAACGGAGGGGGAATAGACTGTTGTTGCTCCGACGTCCAGGGTAGCCGCTGGTCGCCATTGCCTCCCTCCTTCTCCTCCTCCTCCGCTGCTGCGTCCTCGCCGGCTGTCACTTGTCCCCCTCCGTCCTCCTCCCCCGTCCGTTCCTCCCTTGGGAACTGCATGCCTGGGAAAGTTGAAAAAAGAAGGTGAAGAGGGAGAGAGCTAAAGAGAGGATGGAGGAAGGGGAGAGGGGAGGCCTCGGGCCCACTTTGCCGCTTCCCCTGCGCTGTCGCCGGCCGGCCTTAATTAGGCATGGCGATAGGCGATGGGGAGGGGAAACGGGACAATTCTTCTACGCTGCAAAATCAGCTAAAGTTTAAAAAAAATAAATGCTCTAATTTGTACAGACGACAGTGCTGTCGATATTTCTTGAGAATGCTATATGCTGTAGAAGCTATGCCTACTAGGCCTAGGTCACCTTGAAAAGTTTTTTTTTTGTTTCCAGACCGAACTGACGAAATTTTTCGAAGAGAGAAGTCATTGCACATTCCATGCACCCCTCTTTTTTGCGTCCAAGTCGAAGGAACGGTCTTAACGCCTCTCACGGTTTGCCTTTGAGAGCTGTTATGCAGGGGGGAAGGAAGGTGCACGTGCCTTCATCCCGTATCAAGTGACTCCACTAACTTCGGAGGTTTAAGACCCTCCTCCACTTAGCAAATGAGTACTACGGTACACTCGCCTCTTCGTTGTGACTAGCTGAAGTTATTTGATGACACCCTTACCGTTTCTTTCCGTGTCACGACTCACTACTTTGGGACGGTGGACTTGGAAAGAGGCTGGGAGCTCAGCAGCCTCCGTCTTGAAGAATCACGTAATTTCTTCCCACCTGGCTCTTGTTGTTGAGGTGGATCACAGGCAAAAGTTCCACCACCTCCTCCTCGACTGGGGGTGGAGGAAAAAGTAGTGAGG
>JAAUXV010138441.1_pt1 | contig 11674 bp, 17 predicted proteins | sample 7278181 | NCBI WGS metagenome assembly JAAUXV01 (sample SAMN14350114, study PRJNA611818) | marine sediment metagenome | isolation source: surface marine sediment (2.1m) | place: French Polynesia: Moorea | collected 2018-08
GAGAGGGGGCAAGAAGTCGATCCGAGGGTGACGGCAAAAGGGCAAAGGAGGGATCGAGGGGGGGGGGATAGAACAAGGGGGATTGGGCTGGGGGCGGGCGGGCGGAGGGGGAGGGGGAAGGGAAGGCATATCGTCGGCACTCGTCGGACGCTCGGTGTCAGGAGAGGTCGCAAGAAGTCGTCACCTCCTCCTCCTCCTCCTCCCTGCTTCTCACCTGCGTGACCTGACCTCGGGACCTCTCTTGCTCCCACTCGATCCCAGGCTACTTGAACTGACTTTGAACCCGGGCGGGTTGCCTGACCCGACCTCGCAGGTGTGGCTAAGAATGTCTGTGAACCCAAACTACTGTCGTGTGCCTGCGTAATTGCTCTAGCGGAGGCCCTTGTTTGACCTTCCTGTGTCTGAGACTTTTGGATAGAAGAAAAAGTTTCTGTCGCCCTCTCCTCCTCCTGCCGCTACGGAAGGCAAGTGAAGGAGACCGAGGCGAGAGAGCGGAAGGCATCGATCCTGTTCGGCCCTTTCCACAGCCTCCACCGCGGCGGCGGCGGCAACGGCGCAGCCTCCTCAGAGGCTGCGACGGAAAGAACTTCAGTTGCAACAACAGCGCAACAACAACTGGACATGGCACTGGTGGCCGCGGCCGGTCCCTCGAGCGCGGCGGCTGCAGTCACCTCCGTCTGGCGAGACCCGTCCGTCATGTCCGCCGCCGCGTTGATGCCGCACGCCGCGGCTGCTGCCGCCCACGCCCACGCCGCAGCCGCGCAACAGCAGCATCCGCCTCCGCACTACCCCCCGCCGCCGCACATGTCCGTGGCCGCCCCCACCTTCCACCCGGGGCTGCCCACCTCGCTGCCCCTGACCATCACCCCTTCCTCCTCCTCCTCCTCCTCGGCGCTGGCGGCGGAGGCCTCCTCCCTCGACTCCGCCTCCCACCCTCCGCACACCGGCGGCTCCTCCTCCTCCGACAACGGAGAGCAGCTCTCCTCCACGCCAAAGACGGAGGACGGGCAGGACATAAGCTGCGTCGTCTGTGGGGACAAGAGTAGCGGAAAGCACTACGGACAGTTCACTTGTGAAGGTGAGGGGTTAAAAGGTTCATTTACAGATAGTTTATTTATTGCATATTTTGATGGGGATATCATTTTTCTTTCCTTTTGCAGGGTGCAAAAGCTTCTTCAAGCGTTCAGTGAGGAGAAATCTGACATATCAGTGCAGGGGGAGCAAGAGCTGTCCCATCGACCAGAATCACCGCAACCAATGTCAGCACTGTAGGCTGAAAAAATGCCTTAAAATGGGGATGAGAAGAGAGGGTAAGGATTTTTCGCAGTCGTGGATGAATAGGTGACAAAAGACGTATTTTTTTCTTTTTTTTCCAGCTGTCCAGAGAGGACGAATTCCCCCTACTCCTCAGAGCATGTTCAGCCTGGGATTCACTGCAGATCCTCTGGCTGGAACCACCTATCTCTCATCATACATTTCTATGTTGCTGCGGGCGGAACCCTACCATACTACCCGCTACAGCCAGATGCAGATGGGGTCAAACAACATGGTGGGGATAGACAACATCTGTGAGTTTGCAGCCAGGCTTCTCTTCAGTGCGGTGGAGTGGTCAAGAAATATTCCAGGATTTCCTGAGCTCCAAGTCACAGACCAAGTTGCCCTCTTGAGATTGGTGTGGTCTGAGCTCTTTGTGCTGAATGCATCTCAGTGCAATATGCCGCTACATGTGGCACCCCTCCTTGCTGCAGCTGGACTTCATGCATCACCAATGGCTGCAGACAGAGTTGTTGCATTCATGGACCACATCAGGATCTTCCAGGAGCAAGTGGAGAAGCTCAAGGCACTGAATGTGGACTCTGCAGAATACACCTGCATGAAGGCAATTGTCCTGTTTACCACAGGTAATTATCTCATTTGCACCGTTTATAGGTCGTTTATCATAAATATGTTATGGTTTCAGATGCGCCTGGCTTGACTGACGTTCACATCATCGAACAGCTCCAGGAGAAGTCTCAATGTGCTTTGGAGGAATACTGCAGAAGCCAGTACCCAAATCAACCCACGCGTTTTGGGAAGCTTCTTCTCAGGCTCCCCTCCTTAAGAACAGTCTCTTCTGCCGTCATAGAACAACTCTTTTTTGTCCGCCTTGTTGGCAAAACTCCCATCGAGACCCTCATCCGGGACATGCTGCTCTCGGGCAACACCTTCCAGTGGCCTTCCACCACCTCGGCGGCGGCCCTCAGCGGGATCACCTCAGCAGCAGCAGCCTCTGCAGCAGCGGCGGCAGCGGCGGCTACGGCCTCCTCGTCCACCACCACGACCACGTCCGTCTCTCCCATCGCCGCAGCTGCCGCAGCAGCCGCGGTGCCCCCGTACCCCTCCGTAGCGGCCGCGGGCATGTGACAAACGCTATTCCTGCGGCACTTCTCCGGGCTCCCCCCTCCAATCTCCTTATGACCCTGGCTGGACCGGACCGGGGCGGCGACAACGGCGACGGCGGCGGGGGCTGCTGTCACCAAGCCTGCCGAGGCGTCCTCTTCCTCGTCGTCCTCTCCGTCTCCCCCTCCAACCCCCAAGACCTGAAGCCAAAGAAAGAGAGGAACAAGAAGAAATATCTTAATAAGGCTGCCACCCCACCTAAAAAAACTTCAGAAGACATCGTTCCGGAGTACAAATAGTGTTGGCATCAACTAAATAGATCGCTGACGTAAGATTATCTTTCCCTGTTTTGAAATCCCAAGCAGATTTGCTGTGATAAGGTTTTTCAATAATTAAAAGAAGAAAGAAGAATGTTAATGCAAAGATACTCGCGCAGGACCTAGTGCGTCTTTTTGATATTAATTGTGTACCTTCTACTTACTGGAGGCAATTTCTCCCTCGTACTACCTATAAAGTTAACTACTTAAACGGCGAAATATCCCCCATTTCCTCCTCCCCCTAGTCTACATTCAGGATAGATAGCATGTCGACAATAAAGTCGTAAGACATTTAAAATCAAGGCGCAACTTTTTTTATTGCCGCGTCCATGGTCGTTTGTGTGTGGAGGCTTAAATGTCGGATAACCGTCCTCGCCGAGTTCGCTCTCTCTCTCTTTTTTTTTTTTTGGGGGGGGGGTTAGTATTTTTTTCCCTCGTGGGCAAAAGAATGGAAGGGAAAAGATCGAACAACAATGAAAAAATCGTCAAGAAAAGAAAGAGATGGAACTGTACAGTACCGCCACGGGGATGTTCTGGGATCAGGCTTTCAAGAAGAATAATTGAACAAGAACACATCAGTTTAGAAGTATTCAAGCTGTTAATATAGTGTAGGTACGACACATACAGTCTTCGATCTATGGTTTTCGTCTACATCTATCCCAAAAAAACCCCGAGATGCCTTGTATGGCAAAAAGTGGAGCAGAAGAAAAGAGAGAAGTGTTGATCCCCGTTATCCGCTCTTCTTCTCTTTCTTCCCAAGTTGGTACGTCACGATAACTCGAGCAGGAGAGAGAGAGAGAGAGAGAGAGAGAGAGAGAGAGAAGAAAGGAAAGGGGGATGCGAGAAGAGGGAACCACGCCGCTCATAAACGCCCTCCCCTCGCCCTGCTCATTCGCATACTTTTGGGCAAGGCAAGGCAGCGGGGCGGGCACCCCAAAAAGATACCCAAGATCAAACGTTCCCGTTTGGCCCGACAGATCATCTCTCCCCCCCTTCCGCCAGCGGGCAAAAGCGTAGCAAAGCCACTCACTATGTACTGTACCATCAGCCCTGCCCCGGCCCAAGACCAAGCCAGCAAACCATCATAATCCACCTGTGCCACAAGTCAAGCGCTGCACAAGCTCGCTTTGTGTTGAGTATGGAATTCAACAAAACTCTTGGCAAGGGCAAAAAATAACTGTGTGTCAGCACCAACAAGTACAAGATGGTTTTCCCATGAAAAATCGGCAAATCCTTCCACTGCCCTCTCGCAAACGAGCGCTCTCTCCTCCTCCTCCTCCCCTTCCTCCTTGCATATCATCTATGCGTCCGATCTCGAAAGAGAAGTTTTTCTTTCTTCTCCTCTTCTTGTGTTGCCCCGATCTTCTCCCCATCCCACCTCCACCACCACCATGCAGCGCGCCCTCCTCCTCCTCCCAAGTCCCATTCCAATCCTCCTCTCCGGCTTCTCCGCGATGATGATGAGGGCGGCGGCGGCGGTGGCTGCTGACTTCTCCTCCTTTGTGTTGTTGCTTGAGCGGAAGGGGTCGCGGCGGGCGATCCCGTAGGTCCGACTGTCGGCGGACGGGTCGAGACCGACCGACGGACGGACGGACGGACGCCTGTTGCATGTTCCCCCCCCTCCATTCCAAGCAGCAGCAAAGTCAGACCCGTAGAATAAGTGGGAAAACAGAACATAACTTCAGCTTACCTGAAGAAAACTAGTCCAGGTTTGCGTATGCGAGAAATTATTGGTGGCCATCCCCTCGGCGGCGATTAGCCTAACTTTTAAGACTCCGACTTTGAGTCTATGACGGTCATTGCGAGGGGAGTCTTCTTGCCTCTTTGCTTCTTCTCCTTCTCCGTCTTTTTCTTGCCGGCACCACCACCATCCATGCAGCACCGTGCGCCGTCGATGAACGAACGGGCTGCGATGTGCCCGCAGCTACGGCTGTGGTGGTGGTGGGCGAAGAAGACTTGAGCACAGCGCCCACACGGGGAACGCAACAGGGCGGCGGCGGCGGCGGCGGCGGCGGCGGCGGCGGTGGCAACGGTGGACTGTGGGGGGATTCCTCCTCCTCCCCCTCCTTCTCCCTTCTTGTACCCCCATCCGTTAGTAAAGCCAAAAGGTCGCCACTACCAGCAAGCCAGGAAGGGGGAGAAGCATCTCTCACCTGTGTGACCCCAGACCAGAGGAGCACGTTCGTTCGTTCGGGGTGGGTCCCTGTGCACGGCGGCCGCGCCCTTCCTACTCTTTCAAAAGAGCACACACACGTACACACACAAGAAAAGGAGAAGAAGAGAACAGAGCAAAAGCACATCTTGATAGCCTATTGATCCCTTCCGACGTCCGTCCGTTCAATGGACTCCATCAGTCGACCCAATACGAGGATCGGGATTCCATGCCAGTGCCTCTCCTCGCCCCCTCCTCCTCTTCCACCTGCAGGGAGAGCGGCAGTGTAGTAGGTGACAGCGATTATGGCAACAGGTGCGGCGGCGGCGGCGGGATGGCTGCTCTCCTGGTGACCCCCGCGGCGACCTCGACGACGACAGCGACGGCGGTGGACAACGTGTGGAGGGACCCCGCCATGGTGGCGGCGGCAGCGGCGGCAGCGGCCGCGGCATCGGAGGAGGACAGGTGAGGAGTTGTCATTTGAGTCAGAAAAAGTAAAACAGGTGCAAGGGCCTGTACGCATAACTTTTATATTGGCTTGGCTGTGGCCCAGAGATGCAGTTAGGGCGAAGCTAATTACGTTTTGACGGGGAGAAAAGAGGAAAGGAATTTTCCGCCGTTGGCAAAGTTGGCATTTCCTGCCATCATTTTTTGTGAGTCCAAGTTTCCTTTTTTTGATGCCTCTCAGGAAGCCCCCGGTCGCCTCCTCCTCCACCGGAAACCCAGGCGACAACGTGGTCATCAAGGACGAGCACGGGCAGGACATCAACTGCGTGGTATGCGGGGACAAGTCCAGCGGCAAGCATTACGGGCAATACACATGCGAGGGTAGGAGTTTGTGTGCATTTAATGTCCTAGAATTCGATGTAACATTGTGTATTGCTGTGCAGGTTGCAAGTCCTTTTTCAAGAGGTCAGTCAGACGCAACCTGACCTACCAGTGCAGGGGCAGCCGCAGCTGTCCCGTGGACCAGCACCACAGGAACCAGTGCCAGCACTGCAGGCTCAAAAAGTGCTTCAAGATGGGCATGAGGAAGGAAGGTGAGGAATGCATAAGCAAAATTACGCTCGTATAACGTGCATGCAAAAGTTGAATGGGGGAGAAAAGAAAATAGGTGGAAGACGAGAGAGAGAGAAAACGCCAGATTGCACTTAAAACGAGACTCTCGGTTCCTCGCTCTTCCCCCCCTTTCTTCAAGAAAATTGCGGCAGTCCGTCCGTCCGTCCGTGAGTCGTACCACCAGCATGGTTGTTTCGCTGGTAGGAAAATGTTGTCATTGAAGTTTTATTGCCCCCGCCGTGGGCCAGAGTGAGTGCCCCCTCCCCGCCCCCTCTCGCTTTCCTGGTACAGGAATCGCCACCTTTTCATGCAACACTTTTAGCTTCGACTGAAACATATCTGCAATGAATTTCGGGGACAATTTGGAAGAGGCAAAAAAGACTGGCTTAACTGTGAATCCCTCCCCATACCTCCGGCCTGCCATTCAACAACCTGTGGCACGGTCTTCTTCTTCTTCTTTTGCGCTCTTTGAACGAGGAGGAGGAACATAACCTGACCAGGGAATGAACCGTGGCAGCAGCGGCGGCGGCGGCGGCGGCGACCGGACGAGGGGCTTTTCGGAGGGTGGTGGGAAGGGAGCAGAGTTCTCTTGCCCCGGGCGATTTCCCCCCTCCCTCCCTCGTTCCACTATGCGGTGTTGTGTTGTGAGGGTTACCGTGAGACATCTTAAATCACGGGAGGGGGGAGGCGAAACAGACAGAACAGAAGCGTGATTGCAGGAAAGGGAGGAGGAGGAGGACGGGCGGGTAGTAGGGTCACACGGACCGACAGAGGGGAGGGGAGGAGGAGGGAGAAGGCAGCATTTCCTGTAATTTTCCCTGAGCAAGCGACACACAGAAGAGAACGGGCGAACGACCGACCGGTTCGAAAATGTTCCCAGGAAAAGGAAGGAGACTCTTAAAGCATTAAAATGGAGGCGGCGGAAAAAGTGGCTGAAGGAAACATAAGGCCAATTTTCTCTTGACTCATGCCGGTTTTCTCAACTTGATTCTTCTTTTCCAGCGGTTCAACGAGGCCGGGTTCCCCCCGCAGCCCAGGGCCTCATCGCGTTCGGCCTCAATGGAGACGCCGCCGCAGCCACGGCGGGAGGGGCGGCTGCTGCGGCTGCGGCCGCGGCTGGAGTTAACGGCGCTGCTGCTGCAGCAGCGACAAGTGCTCACACCTCCGCCTACCTCTCCTCCTACATCTCCATGCTCCTGAGGGCTGAACCCTACCACACCACCCGCTACAGCCAGATGCAGATGGGGTCAAACAATATGGTGGGGATTGACAACATCTGTGAGTTTGCAGCCCGGCTCCTCTTCAGTGCAGTGGAGTGGTCAAGAGGAATCCCTGGTTTTCCTGACCTCCAAGTAACAGACCAGGTGGCCCTGCTTAGGCTGGTTTGGTCAGAACTCTTTGTGCTCAATGCCTCCCAGTGCAATATGCCACTCCATGTGGCACCTCTATTGGCGGCTGCAGGGCTCCATGCATCGCCAATGGCTGCAGACAGAGTTGTTGCATTCATGGACCACATCAGGATCTTCCAGGAGCAAGTAGAAAAGCTGAAAGCCCTTCACGTTGATTCAGCAGAGTACACCTGCATGAAAGCCATAGTTCTTTTCACAACAGGTAAATATGAAACAGATTTAATAGAATATTTGGCAAGAACTTAGGCGGCCAAACTTTTGCCAGCCGCTCCTCGGCATCATCAGAAGAGTAACTGCCCATTGTCTCCAGCGTCGCCGCCGCTCTTGCTCTTGCATGAGGGGAGAGAATGTCACTTTGGCACGTTGATGGATTATGATTGAGAATGGGTGATGAAACAAGTAGCTAGCGCAGAGCAGCCACGCCCTCGCCTTCCCTCACCCTTACTTAGCTTGCTTGTCTGGCTCTGAATAACCCTCCCCCTCTTAGGGGAGGGGAGAAGGTTGGGGCACAATGAAAGCAGATCACATCGCTCCCCCAACTTCCCTTTTCTCCCCCGCCGCATTTGTCAGCCAGTCAGTCAAGTCTGCAAGAGGGGGGAAGTGAAGCACAGAAGCCGCAACACACAATGATGTTACGGAAAGACACATCCATCTCTCCTCCTCCTTTCTCCGACGAGAAGGGAGAGGAGAGGGCGGAATCGAATCAATGGCAAATTGCATAGGGGAGGGAGAGGGGAGAGACGGAAGAGCTACTTATTAATTCAGAGAGCGAGAGAAGGAAAGGCGGCGGCGGCGGCGGTCGATTGTTCCTCTTTCGATCTCGCCCCTCGCGCTCCGATGCTTCCACAGATCCCGATCACGAAAATACTGTAATTCCCCAACTGCCACTTAAATCTAGTGGGGAGCTCGAGGAGATTTTCTAAAAAGCGAACAGTTCCCTTTTCCGAGTTTGGGACCTTGTCCACCTTTCCTCCGAAATTGAGAAGTATCACGAGGTGAGAGGGGACGGGGAGAGATGGAGGGAGAGAGGGGGAGGAGGTCGACGACGACGTCGGGTTTGTTGTTCTCGGCATTTACGCCTCCTCTAAACGAAGGCACTGGCGTGAAGGCAAGGGCGGGGGGATCGGGAGGAGGAGGTGGAAGAAGGAGATTGTCGTTCTCCGCGGTCGGCTGAAAAAGGGGGCAAAGGTGGCATAGGCGAACACTTCACGAAACATAAAATAGCAAACTTTCTTACCTATGAATTCCCTTTCGCGGGGAAAAAATCATTTTGTCTATCTATGGTCGGGAAGTACTACGGTACTGTGGTAAAAGAAGGGCAGTCAGTGCGAAGAAGAGGAGTCGGGGGGTGAAGGAATGAGGTCCGTCTTTCTCTCCTCCTCCCTTTTCGGGTTGACAAGTGACACCCGCGTGATTGAATGCATTTTGTTCTCGCACTCCTCTTCCCCCGACACTCCACCTCTACTCTCTCGGAGGCGGTCACTCTCCCTCCCTCTCTCTCTCTCTCTCTCCACGCCCATCTACGAATTGGGGGCAAGAGGAAATGAGGAAGAAAAACAAAGCCAACTTAGGATCTCCCCGCACATCCCATCCCTTTTCCGTCTCCGTATACTCAGCCCGTATTTTCCTTCTTTTCCCCCTTTTCCACAGATGCTTGCGGCCTCTCCGAGGTGGCGGCGATCGAACAAATGCAGGAGCGGTCCCAGTGCGCGCTGGAGGAGTACTGCAGGAGCCAGTACCCCACGCAGCCAACCAGGTACTTACACAAAACGGTTTCCCAAGAAGGTTTTTTTTGTAATGCTATTTTGCAATTTCTTCCTAGGTTTGGCAAGCTCCTCCTCCGCCTGCCCTCCCTGCGCACCGTGTCCCCCGCCGTCATCGAGCAGCTCTTCTTCGTCCGCCTGGTGGGGAAGACGCCCATCGAGACGCTCATCCGGGACATGATCCTCTCCGGCGGGTCCTTCCAGTGGCCCTCCTCGGCCTCGCCGGCGGGGGCGCCAGCGCCAACTTCGGGGCACTACCAAATGTGAAAATGGAAAGCGAAGCGGAAAACTTTCTTTCTCATCTATAAACCCACCACAGGAATATTGAATGAGCAGGGCCAAAGAAATCTCTGCCACTGTGATAACGATTTTTTTGAGAGGACAGCACTTGTGCATAGTACTCAAAGCCTAAAATATCCGAGTAAGATTATAATAAAAAACTTAAGAAATGACTCGTGACGTGTCCTGTATCAGACAAAATACCGGTACATAGTAGGGTTTTTCCGGAGGCCTCTTCAATTTAAATTCCAGTGGCGGTTTCAAAACAGATGTGGGTTCTTCTTCATCCATCGTCGCTCAGAGTGATTTCTCCTCCTCCACCTCCTCTTGGAGCGGCGGCGCCTCCAATTCCGGACATGAAAGGAAATTTAATGAAGAGCCACCTCAAGTGGAATCCTCCGCCTCCAACTCCCCGAAGAGCGGACGGCGACAACTGGATGAAAGGAACTCTCCCGACAACCCTTTCCCCCGAAACCGTATTCAAAGCCTTGAGAGCTGACATATCCCCAAGAGTGAGTGAGAAAAGGAGGAGGAGGCGCTTTGCATAAAATGTTTGCCGGCGCCGCCACCGCGAGTTGAGAGAGCAGCTTTCTTTCTTCTCCTCTCCTCCTCCTCCGTTGGGATTCTCCTCCGACCGCAGCCAGCCTCAGAGTCAGACAATTACATTTCTCCTCGCTCCTCCCTCTGTTAAATCTTCTTTTTCCACCACCTCCTCTTCCCCCCTCCCTCCCCCGACGCCAAAGAAAAAAGTTGGGTTGCTGCGGCATCCTCCTTTCCCCACAGCCCTTTGGAGAGAAGAAGGGTGGTTGAGAGGAGGCAAAAATCCCCCTTGGTAATTCCCGCAACTGCTATCAAAGGAGGGAGAGAAAAGTAGGGGGGATATGTCACTGTTGGAAAAAAAGAAAAGAGAAGGGGGAGGAAAAAGAAATTCTTCTACTGTCTGTCTGTCAAAACGATTTAGGGGGGGGAGGGGATAGAGAAGAAAAGACGCAAGGGGAAAGAGCACTATGAAGGAACAAAAGTCGAGTCAAATAATGAAAGAATGGAATGAGAAAATAAGTTTTTTCTTCGAACGAAATCCGCCTATTGTTATTCTGGTATTGACAAGAGGCACCTTCTCCAAAAATAAATGTCTGAACGCAAAGCGCAGACGAGAGAGGGCTCTGGAGATGACATATGGCCATAGTTTGTGTTGTACTTAATGCTGCCATCTTCTTACATTAACAGACGTGAATAGATGGATATTAGGACAACAGCCTTTTTTAAAAAAAATGTTCAAAACACAATCTACGTAGACACATAAATGTTGAACGGGTTGGAAAGATCCCCATTTCTATCCTTTTGTAGACACGGAAAGCGAGGTTTTTGAGAGAAGACGATGATGGCGGCTGGAGATCAGTGACGCCGCCGGAAACTTTGAAAAGGTGCTTTGGAGGGAGAAGGGCGGCTTTTTGTTATGGGATGGCTCGGTGGAGGGAAAGGATTTCTGATCCCCTCTCTTCCCCACCCCACCCACTCCTTCCCATTCAAAAACTTAATTCCTACGTGGGAAATCCTTGTGAGCAAAGAAACCTTCCCTGCTTTTCCCGGCCACCGCATCTTCTTCTTCTTTCCGACACAAGCTCTTCTCAATCGATTTCTCCTGCGGTCCTCGTCCCTCCCGAATTCGGATCACATTCCGCCGTTTCGTCACACTTTGCTGACCGCTGCCTTTTTGGGCAAGGAGGAAAAAGTATAAGTTTCCCCTCCTCCCCTTTTCCCCAGGATAAAAAAAGAGTGATCGTATATAAGTCGCAAGGGGTAAAAAAAGGGGTTGGAGCAGCTAGGAGAAATCCTTTCTGCGCGGTGTGTGACCGCCACGAACCCCCTTTTGATTTATCGTCGTCGTCGTCTCCGAGCGAGCGACGATTTCCCCCCAAAAAAAGCAAAAGGGAGAAGGAAGAAAAATTTCCCTAGATCTCCTCTCCTTCCTTTCGGCTGGACAAAGGGTCATCATCCCCATCGCCTTTTCTTTTTTCGAAGCCTTCGATCTGAACAGTATGCGAAAAAGGTAGGAAAGGATTTGCTTTGAAGCATAAAAGTTCTAGGTGCCTTCAGGAATTGTCCAAAACGGAGGAGAGCCTTATTTCGCTTTCTTCGTCGCTTTCGTTAGGTTAGAGCACGAAAAATCATCGGTGAAAAAGAGAAAGGAGAAAGCCCAATAAAAGAAGAAAACCGAAGAGAGAGCTATGTGGGGAGAGCGGGAAAGGGGAATTTCAAACATTAGGACGGCCGAACGAAAAAGAAGGGCAAGGGAGGAAATGGCCGGTGGCCATC
>JAAUXV010007454.1_pt1 | contig 11661 bp, 11 predicted proteins | sample 7278181 | NCBI WGS metagenome assembly JAAUXV01 (sample SAMN14350114, study PRJNA611818) | marine sediment metagenome | isolation source: surface marine sediment (2.1m) | place: French Polynesia: Moorea | collected 2018-08
CCACTTCCCTGCCCTGTTCAGCCCTGCCCGGCCAGAACTGCCCCCCTTTCCCCTCCTGGCCTTCTCTTGCGTCGACAGCTGAAGCGGAGCGGATTTTTTGGTCTGCTGCCACTGGGAAGAGAAAGGCGGAAAAAGGCGAGAGGGAAAGAAAATCGGAATCGCCGGAACAAAGTGGGAAAAGGTCGAGGTCGTCTCTTACCCCAAACTTGACCTTGCGCCGACCTTTGGGGTCACGACCTCAGACCACATCAGTCAGCCTTGACTTCCACCGCAAAACGTCCACTGTGGTGTGGGAAAGGACAAGTTTTGACAGAGCCACAGCTGCCCCGCCACTGACGTCTTTGCCCTGACTCCTGAGCGACCCCAGGGAGGGTCAAGGGTCTTGGGGGCCTTGAACATGCTCCCACGGTCTCTCCAGTCCGCCTGAGGGGTCTGAGGGGCCAAGATGAAGAGGGGCTCCAGGAGCGCGGCCTCCACGCCAGCCTCGAGAGGCGCGACGATGGCCCCGAAGTCCCCGTCGACTCCCTCCCTCAAGGGTCCCCCGCGGCGGTACCCGCAGGGCACCCCCAGGGAGGAGCTGGACAAGTCGTGCTGGGCCTGGGTGGACGAGGTGGAGGACCCCGAGCGGGGACTCATCTCGGGGCACCAGGTGGGGCTGGCCTACAGGCTCCACTACCCCACGCACTTCTACCCGGAGCAGGCCTGCAAGAGAAACTGCAAGTTCAACCCCAGGTGCTACTGCGGTGAGTTGGCGACAGGACTGTCTTTCGCGTCCAAATGTGTGGGGTTTTTTTTCATCCTTATTATTTCACCTCGCAGGCCTGGGGATGAAGGAGTGGCTGACTTCCGAGGACAGCGACGAGGAGGAGCTCCTCCTGGAAGCCGAGGCCGCCGCAGACGTGGATGGATCGCCCTCCTTCCGAGAGATGGACGTCCCGGCAGGGCTCAAGAACCTGGGCAACACCTGCTACGTCAACTCCTTCCTGCAGATCTGGTTCCACAACGCCGCCTTCCGCCAGGCACTGTACGAGTGGGACCCCGCGCTGGACTCGGAGGAGCGCGAGAACGAGTCGCTCCTGGTGGGCAACTACGAGCCCAGGGGAAAGGTGGCCAGCCTGCAGCTCCTCTTCGTCATGATGGAGTTCACCAACCGGCGCGCAGTCGACCCCAACGACTTCATCACCAAGCTCGGGCTGGACCCGCAGGTGCAGCAGGACGCGCAGGAGTTCTCCAAGCTCTTCATGTCCCTGCTGGAGTCCAGCCTGGCCGCGCAGGAGAACCGCGCTGTGCAGAAGGTCGTGCAGGACCAGTTCCGCGGCCGCTACGCATACGTCACCACCTGCTGCCACTGTGGGTGGGAGAGCAAGCGGCCGACAGAGTTCTACGAGCTGGACCTGACTCTCCAGGGAAACAAGACGCTCTCAGACTGCCTCAAGGACTACACCAAGGAGGAGAAGCTGGAGGGCGACAACCAGTACTTCTGTGAGGGCTGCAACACCAAGCGCGACGCTACGAGGTGCGTCAGACTCCTGGAGCTGCCGCCCGTGCTCAACATGCAGCTGAACCGCTTCATCTTCGACATGCAGACCGGCCGCAAGAAGAAGCTCAACTCGTCCGTTCAGTTCCCCGAGCAGGTGGACATGTCCTCGTACCTTCGGCAAAAGGAGGGCACCTCCGTCTACTGCCTCACGGGCGTCCTCATGCACGTAGGCGCCGAGGCCAACCACGGGCACTACCTAGCGCACATACAGGAGGCCAGGAGCGGGCAGTGGTTCAAGTTCTCCGACACGGTGGTGGAGCGGCTGGCGGGAAAGAACCCCAAGCTGGGGGTCGAGAGCGACCCCATGGAGGGGGAGATGCCCGGAGCAGGTTCGGCGGCCAGCAAAAAGTCCAAGTCGGCCACCCCTTCGTCGTCGTCGGCCAAGGGCACCCAAACGTCCAACAACGCCTACATGCTCGTCTACACCGAACAGAACACGCTTAGGGCTATCAGGCGGAGAGAGGCGGAGAAGAGCAGGCAGAAGAAGCAGGTGGAGGAGAACAGCCTGCAGGAGGAGCTCAGGGGCGCCATGGTGGCAAAGACGGAGGCGACGCTGCCCGTGAGTCGGACCAACGGTAACAGCCCCGCGCCGTCGTCAAAGAAGTCTTCCACGTCCAACGGAGGCTTGAGGCGAGGCGGGCAGGTGGAGAGGACCCCCGTGGCCGCCCCGGGCGGAAAGCGGCGGAGGATGAGGCAGAAGGTGTCGGACAGGTTGCGGATCATGAGGGCCCAGGGGGACGACACCGAGTCGGAGGCATCGACCGACCCTGAGACCATGGAGGACGTGGAGGATATTAGGAAGAGGAGGAAGGCGGCGGCAGGAAGGGACGGCGAGAGAGGGGAGCCAGTCAAACATAAGGAGGAGGAGGAAAAGCCACAGTTCATGTTCCAGAACGGGATGGTCTTTCCTAAGAGTTTCCCACAGTACCTGATTTCTTATGTGGAGCAAGACAGAGCGCAGCAAGAGGAAGACGCTAAAATAGCACAGGAAATGAAGGTATGCAATAACACTCTTTTGCAACAACAGACTGATCAATGGACTTGCGTTTTTTGATCTGACTATCTTTTGCACCTTTATGTTCACATGTCTTTCTTTTCAAAGGTCAAAATTTGACAAAACAAGTTATCTCGCCCCACCAAATATAGCTGGGTCTCCTTGTATGGGCTCAAAAGTTCTGGCAAGATCTTTCAAGGTACAAAGCAAAGCATCTGACTTTTATTGCCTTAGGAGTTAGGACTGAATTAATTTTGTCTCTACAAAAATTTTGCCAGTCTCTGCAGTGTTCGAAATCAGTATGTGCTATGTGGTCCTATCAACGAGAAGAAGAGCAAGAAGAAAGAAGAGCAAGAAGAACGAGTACAGTTTCATGATCTAGGCAACAGGTAAAAAATCTTGAATTCATACTCTATCAAAGTTGTCAAACAAAAAACCATATCATATGGGAGATTTTTTTTCTTCAAGGTTGGTTCTTGGAAAGTGGAGGGTGTTTTTAAAGCTCTATGGAAGAGGCCTCCTATTCCACTAGAACTTATTCATATGCGTTTCTTTTCAATCTTCCGTCGTTAATTTACGCAACGCCTTACTGTCTTTGCAGAGGGAACAGTTTGAGGAGCACATTGAGCTGCGCAAGAGGATGAGGGACATCTGTTCCTTGATGAGCTTCCAGATCGACCCGCGCGACTTCGAGTTCATCCCGACGGACTGGCTGTCCAGGTACTTCCGCACCCCGCAGGACATGCCCGTCATCGACACCGTCAACCTCATGTGCGTCCACGGCAAGATGGACCTGGACAAGCTCAACGAGGCCAAGATTGTCGGCTGCGACGTGGTGAGTCGCAGTAGTCCTGTTGTTCGTCTTGAAGTATAGCATATCGTGACCTTCCTTTACCCGCAGGCCTCTCGGCTGTTCGATAGCGCCGGCCGCGGCCATGGGAGGCGACTCAAGTACTCCTCCCTCTGCAAGCACTGCGTCCGAATAAAGTGCAGGAGGATCACCTTCGACAGAAAGTCTTTCGTCGACAGCAAGGAGATTATGGAGCTGCTGAAAAAGGCACCCGACGAGTAAGCAAGCGAAATTGCTGCCCATATTATCATGTCCACATACTGTAGTATTTGTTCTTTTATGTCAGAAGTGAGCCTGCCTTCTGGGTTGGCAAGCAGTCCGTCAGCAAGTGGCGCGGCAAGGCACGGCAGTGCCTGGAAGACCAGATCATGGAGGAAACAATGCACATGGACCTTGAAGAGGAGGAGGAGGAGGAGGACGATGAAGACGACGACTGCTTGGCCATGAGCGACCACTCTCACAACTGTGATGGCCTTGATAGGTGGTAAGTTGAGGGTGAAGGTTGGACATGCCGAGCAGACTTATGTATCTTTGATTTCTTCCAGTGGATCGAGCCAGTCCAGCCACAGCCTTGCCGACAGTACCTGTTCAGCCTCTTCCGTGGACTCCAGCAACCTGAACCTGGACGAAGTGTCCAAGAAGCTTTCAAAGATGGGCACCAGCATCGCCTTCGTCAAGCCGCAGCACCACCGAAGGGGCGGAGGAGGAGGAGGAGGCCCCAACGAGCAGAGGAAGAGGTCTGCGGGCCTCTCAGTCATTCCTAAAGGAGGAACCAAGAATGTCAGCATTTCATCCTCTCCGGCGAGGAAGTCGGAGAAAGGGATGGCGTCCAAACGGACGCCGGGGGCGGAAAAAGCCCCGGGGAAAAGTGCCAACGGCGCCAAAGTCACAAACGAGGAGGAGAAAGAGAACATTGTCAAGAAGGAGGAGGAAGCAAAGCCGCTAGTCGCGGGATCGAAGCGGAAGCTGAAGGAGGAGACCACAGAGGCCGCGGAGACTCTACTCGGTGACGACACTCCCAAGGTAAAGAGGGAGGAGAAGGTGCCAAAGAGGGACTACTCGAGGTCCAACTGGCCCTCCTCCTCCGCCTTTTCTTCAGCTTTTTCTTCCTCGCCCTCCTCCGACATCGTCAAGGGCTCCACCAAAGCCCTCTCGAACGGCGACGTAAACCATAAGGCTGTGATGACCAATGGCACCAAGGCGCCCGCAAAGAATGGCAAGGAGGCAGTTTCGTCGGAGGCCCCCTCGCCGGTGATAGCCAAGCTGAAGGAGAATGGGCGAGTGAACAAGTCCACCCCAACCTCCTCCCCTTTCCCTACCTCTGGCGCCGTCGCCCACTCCTTCAACGCCGACATAATCTGCCAGCACGGCAACCTGATCCCGGCCGAGGCCAAGCGGCGACTCGTCTCGCGGCAGGTCTGGCGCAGGCTGCGGGAGTACTTCCCCGGCGCCAGGGAGTTCCCGCGAAGCGCCTCCACCTGCCGCCAGTGCCAGGACCTGCAGAGCGAGACGGCGCAGGAGAACGAGTCTCGGCGGGAGCTGGCGGCCTCGCAAAAGGCGGCGCTGCTCGATGTCTTCCACGAGAGGAACCGTCCGACCTGGTCCAAGGTGCAGCTCACGCGCGTCCACATCGTCTCGCGCAGCTTCGTCCAGGAGTGGCGGCTCTTTGTCAAGTCTCCCCAGGCGCGGCAGCCTGTGCAGGCCGTGGGCAACCAGGTCCTCCTCTGCCAGCACGGTGGCCTGCTCTACCCGCTGGGCCTTGACACGGAGTCGGACTACGAGTCCACCGTGTTCATGGTGTCGGAGGAGGAGTGGGGGCACATCCGGAGGTTCTTCGAGGTGGACACCGACATCGTCGTCACCCGCAACAAGAAGCACCCCTCCTCCGCCGACGAGAGCCTCTTCTCCAGCACCCCGGAGCCGTGCGGCGACTGCGTGCGGAAGAGGCACGAGGAGGAGGAGCGGGAGAGGCTGACCTACCGCAACGTGCACGTGTACGTCCGGCAGCTGACCGCTGCAGAGATGGGCAAGGCGGCAGCGCAGCAGGACGCTAGCGATCCGGACTTCCCGGGGGGAGGAGGAAGCAACGGAGTCCCCGAGAGGCCCGGAACGCCGGCGACCAGCGCGCTAACCCCCGAGGCATCCAACGTTCAAACGCCAAAGGTGAACGGGGTGTCGACGCCCACTAGTTCGGCGACAGGCGGAGGCTCCAGGAGAGGTTCCAAGGTCGTCGATCACAACGGGAGCGGAGACATCAGTGGCAGCAACGGCTTCGCCACACCGAACCCGCCGCCCATGACCAACGGCGACCTCTCGCACTTTGTCAGGCGGAGCAACCGCAGCAAGAAGGTGCGAGGCGACAAGCCAGTGGTGGTCAGCTCCGACATGCTCCTGAGGGACTTCAAGGTCAGGATCATGGAGATGTTCAAGGTGGCCCCCTTCGACCAGCACCTCACGGTGGACGGCTGCCAGCTGTCGGACTCGGCCAAGACCCTGGGCCAGCTCAAGGTGCTGCCCAACTCCATCGTCTACCTGCGGGCGGACGAGCCGGGGCTGGCGGCGGGGGGCGGCGGGGACGACGCGGGGGACTTGAGTGCCGCAGCGGCTTCGGCCGGAGGGGCAACGGGTGTGAACGGGGGGACCAACGGGGCGGGGTCAGGGGCGGCCGGGGGAGGAGGGTGGGTAGCCAGGGACCCAGAGGAGGGATTCAAAGGTGAGAAGGAGTTGTTGTTCGCATTATTGATTGTTGAAGGCTTACTCGTATTTTTTCTCCCCCCAGGGACTGGACTACTCAGCAGCTTCTGAACGAGACGATTCGCTTCGTCGACTTCGATTTAATTACATCCTTCGAACGAGAAACCATTCTACTACATACTGCAGCTCGGTCCTTACTCCGTGGTCTTGCTGTCATTCATTCTACTGGCTTTGAAGACTGAAACTTGCGCCGGCTGCTCCATCTCCAAAAAACGCGGCCCAAATTCGACCTGCGGCCTCGTTTTCAAATGCGAGAGAGGTCTCTCTGTGCCCCAGCGAAAAAAAAGTATTGTTGCATTGTCTTCTACATTGTCATACATCGAATATCTGTCTTAATTTTTTTTTCGGCCAGGTGTTTTTGGAGCGGGGTGGGATTGGATTTATTTCTCTATGTGCCTCAAGGGCTATACGTACTTCAGCGTAGAGATTATCGATCTAACAGAAAAATAAATGCAGATCGAATGAGCGGCTCGTCGTATTTATGCCCAGGTAGCATTACTTTTGTGCGTATGCCATCGGTGGACGGTTGGCTTTTTTGTGATGTTCGAGACATTGAAATTCGCGCTCCTTTCCTAGAAACATCGAGATCTTTCTTTCCCTTCTTATCCTCCCTTCATGCTGTTGCTCGGTACTCCACAGTATACGTTCAATGACTTCCCTGTACCTCACATCTGAAGAACACCTTTTCCGCCAGTACTATGTATGTGTTCAAAAAAAGCACACATGACAGAACAAAAAAAGATGACGACAATCATATGGAAAATGGTACTGTAACTTTTGAAAAGCGTTTTAACTTTTAAGATGACTTTTTTCTTAGGAACTGTTGTTAAAATGTTTTCATTTTTAGACATTGTTGCCGGTGACCAAGGCGACAGCATGAGCATTTTTATTCACAAAAAGTGCTTATTCCAAAAGTTTCGCATCAAATAAATCACACTGCACAAAAAATATATCTCATTTTCTGTAATATATCGGTGTGCCACAGCCATTATACATTGCTTTACAGATTTTCAAAGGCCCGAAAGAGTATTCGCATCTGCTTTTTGCCCCCCGCTGGCCGCTTTCCTCGCCACACTTTGTGGTCACCCCGCAGCAGCGTCAACTTTGAGTTGCGTGCTTTTTCTTTTTCTGCTATTCTGCTTTCTTCGATCATTTTTCGGAGAAGCCGGGTGAGGCCGCCGCTGGGATAAAGTGACCTCCGATTCACGTGCCGCGACCTCGAGGTGACCCCAGAGTGACCTCACGACCAGCGAACCTCCGCTTTCGAGACCAGAGTTCCCGTGGACACCCCGATCACCTTACCGGCGACATGAGCACGTGAGTGTCTTTGTTATGGGTTGGGCAGGGGGCAGGCCAAGCGGCCACAGCCTCACCCGGGGGGAAAGGGGGACTTGGCACTTGTCCGAGGCCGACAGGACGCCGGTCGGGAAGCCACACAACACGAGGAAACATCGTCGCTGCAACGCTTATTGTACCTGTTATAAAATTGTTACAGCCAGCCTTGTTATCGACAAAAGATGATCGATCGGTCATCAGAAGAGTAGGAAATGGGAAAATCTCGAGACAATTTATCTCTATATTAAACTTAGCCTTCCGTGATGTATCTCGGGACGATGAAGATGAATCGGGCCGCCTGGGTCATGCGGGACATCGTTTAATTGTTAGGTAGCGTGAGGGGATCGAAAGTTTCCTCTCTCCCTTATGAAAGCTGTATTTCCTCCTTTATCGATCCTCCCTTGTCCAGTTGCCCCTCTCCCAGCTCCTCTTCCAGTCTTGTTGGACTCGACCATGGAGCGGGAGCAGGAGGAGGAGATGATGCTGGAACTGGACGAGTAGGATGAGTGCAACTTGAATTCCTGTTCACGCTTTATTTCTCATCGTTGCAGCCCCCCTCCCCCCATGGTGACGTGGGCACAGCGCCCCAAACTCATCTTCCTGACCGTGTGCCTGTCCGACTGCAAGGACCCCAACATCAAGGTGGAGAAGGACAAGCTGTCCTTCAAGGCCGTGGGCGGCACCGAGAAGAAGGAGCACGCCGTTGACATCATCTTCTTCAAGGAGATCGACCCAGAGGCAAGTGTCACGACTTCTGTTCTCTCTGTCTGGAGCCTATTTTTAAATTTAAGGAAAATTCATGATTTGTTAAACAAAAGTGTGTCGAAATTCAAATTTATATATTAAGAAGGAAAACCTTACTACATGAAAAATTATGGAAATTCAGATGTTTTATCGTGAATTTGAATTTAAAAGAGTTTGTTAATACTCTTCGGGGAATTTGTTAGTTGTCCTTGATATGAAGACGGAGAAGAAACGAAAATTTTCCGTGAAGAGCGCAGTCAGAAAATCTGCCAAGAAGGTTCCCCAGAAGTATGCCTTGGTCATCTTGCACGCGGAGTCGCCCCCGTCCAAGGACCCGGAGAAGAAGAAGACTCCCATCGACTACATTTCCCTCGCGATTGACCTCGTCATCTTTGGGTACCTCGCCGGGCTGGGCACGTACTACTATAACCAAGTGGGATTCAACCGTTGCGCGTTCGAGGAGATCCCCATCCTGCTGATGGTGGCGGGTTACACCAACATCGGGCTGTCCATCCTGCGCTTCATCGTGCCTCTGGTGGGTACGGTCCTGCAGTGCTGCGCCAACCTCTGCATCGCGGTGTTCGGCGTGGTAGTTGTCTTCCCCGCCTACTCCGTCTGGGTGAGCGACTCGCAGACCGACGTAAACTACTGCCACATGCTGCCCTTCCTCACCGCCTTCATATACGTCATTCTGGTGCTCGTCTGGCTCGTCACCGTCGGCTGCGTCACCCTGGCCGTGCTCTTCGTGTCGGTGCGCGACCGAGAGACGCCCAAGTGGACTGGGTTCTGGTTCGAGCGGGAGAAGCCCAAGAAGCAGGCGGTCATCCTCAGCAAAGAGCAGTTGGAGAATCTAGTCAAAGACATGAAGAAGGACACTGCAAGGAATTCCAAAGAACAACGGTCATTTGACGCTCTTCTGATGGATCTAGGAACCGGTCGGGGATCCAAATCGTCCTTTGGATATGGAAGGCCAACGTTAAAGAGAGCCAGAAAAAAGATTAAAGAACCTTACCCCAAAGAAAAGCTTTTACCCACGAAAGAACCCTACCCTAGAGAAGAAACAAACGCCAAAGTGAAAAAAGTTCCCCAACAGAAATCCGCATCACCCAAGTCTAGCGATATTCCGCTTAAAAAAGTTGAAAAGCGGAAAAAGCACAAAAAGAAGAAAAGAAAGAAGAAAACCAAGAAAAGGAAAAGGCGCAGGTCCCGAAACCCTTCCCCAACCCTAGGCTCCGGCAAATTTAACAAAATGGGGTTTCAAAGTCACGACAAGAAAGTTTTGAGACAAATTGTGCGCATGTTAACTCCAATCGCTGGAAGAAGTGAGGGCAAACTTGAAAGCCACCATCACCATTTTGTACACGCAAAGCCGAAGTCTAACAACACATGAAACGTACATTATCTTTTTCTAATTCTATCTTCCGTCATCGTTTTCCAGAAATCCAAATTCGCCGTGCGGGACCGAGTGATAGAATTCGCGCTGGAGAAGGCGGAGGAGGGCCCCTACTGGGAGCGTCTGCTCAAGGAGAAGACAAAGCAGCACTGGCTGAAGATCGACTTCAACAAGTGGAAGGACGAGGACGACTCCGACAGCGAGGACGGACCCGGCGGCGGACCCGGAGGCGGAGACCTGGAAGAGGTAAGACAGAAAATGCTGGTAGTGATTAAAACGTCACGTTTTGGTTTCACTACCCTGTTGGGTAGATGGGGTTTAACTCTGTCATGGAGCTGATGAGAAAGAACAGCCCCGACGTCGATCCGCTGGCCGAGATGGCCAGGCAGAACGAGGCCGTGAAAAACGCCGTCCTCGGCGCGGAGAGGAGGAGGGAGTTGGCTGGAGAGTCGAGAGCGGAGACGAATGACACAACTGACGTAGCTAGCCCTCCTCTGCCTGTCGAGGCCTCTTCAGAAAGCGTTGTTCTCGAAATCGAGGACTCAGAAGGAGGCGGCGACAAAGCTCCAGAGCCGACTCAGCAACTAGTCCCGGCTCCAGACAGCCAGGAGCTCGACATCGACAGGGAAATCATCAGGCAGAAGCTGATGCTGCACAGGGTCAGGATGAAGAACAAGAAGCTGGAGCAGGAGCTTGCTCTGAAGGAGCTGAGGTTGGCGGCGAAAAAGGCGTTCCTGGCCGAGAACCACCACCTCTTCGTGTAGTAGTAAGATACTTTCGCGTTGTGTTTAGGGGGAACTGGCACATACTACACGGTAGTGTACAGCGGTGGTGGTCGGCCGGCTTCTCGAACCTGAGACCTTTGGGATGTTGCTGTGTTCGAGAGAAATATTTGTAAGGCGACATCAGTACTTAAGTTCTGAACATACCGTAGTAGTAGAATTCTGGAAGCTTGACGCCATCCATGATCGCTCCTTCCGAAACCAGGACTTGAGGGCCGAGGACGAGAGGAACCGCGCTGAGCTGAAGAAGAGGCTGGTAGCCGCCGGGGGAGCCTGTCCCTTCGGCGGAGACTCCCCCTCCGCCTTCTCCTCCTTCCCGCCCTCTTGGTACGGCGGTACCGAAGACACCACCGGCCCCGGGGGGACGGCTCCCCTTTCCGCCGGCGGTGGCGGCGAGGTGGCCAAGGGCGAGGAGGAAGGAGGAGGAAAGAAATGCCAGAGGCACTTGATGTCGGAGGAGGCGAATGCGGCTGCTCGGTGTCCGCGGTCTCAGGTTCGGGAGGGCGGCCGACCGCCCGGCACTACTTCTTTGGTGTCTGCATCACAGGGGTACAAGAATAAACCCTCCTTTTTGGCTCCCCTCACGAGTTCCTTTTCCTGCAGATCCATTGCAAATGTAGGGGTTCTTCCATAGTTATTGTTTTCAGGGACTTTGTCAGAATTACATTGTGTAGTTACTAATCAGCAATCACCGTCGACTAGGTCATGCAATCCCGCTGTTCTACTTTCTGCTGAAACTTAAATAAGTAAAATGACCGCCTCCGTCGCGCTGTACAGCTACACTTGGATGTCTTTGCACAATGGCTATTTTGCACCGCTGACCCCATCCCTCTCTCTTTGCAGATGATGCGTTCGATGGGCGGTCTGGGCGGCGGCATGGGGGGCATGCCGGGCATGGGCATGGGGGACGGCGGCATGGGAGGCATGCCGGGCATGGGGATGCCGGGCATGGGCGGCGCGCCCGGCATGGGGGCGCCCGGCGGCGGCGGCAAGATGGAGAGGCCCAACCTGGACGACCTCGACGTGGACGACGAGGCCGACAGCGACGACGAGGACCTCCCCGATCTGGAGTGAAACGCAGAAGAGCAAGAAACGTGCGTGAGTGGTGTTGGGGAGTGAGCGAGCGTGTAAGCAGAAGGACAACTCCTCTAGGATCACAGAACCAACAGCTAAAAAGAGAACGAGACGTTTCCGCCCCCCCTCCAATTTTTTTACCGCGTAAGAAAACATGCAAAATAACCGAAGAATTGTCCGTTCGAAGCTCTCTCC
>JAAUXV010184334.1_pt1 | contig 11658 bp, 16 predicted proteins | sample 7278181 | NCBI WGS metagenome assembly JAAUXV01 (sample SAMN14350114, study PRJNA611818) | marine sediment metagenome | isolation source: surface marine sediment (2.1m) | place: French Polynesia: Moorea | collected 2018-08
AGGCAGGAGAGGGCGCCCTACAGCTTCAAAATCCGGCTTTCAGGCCGCTCCGCTTCACGCCATGCATTATTGGAGCAAATTAAATATTGGAACTCCGTGGATCATCGAAAGGGGATAATTATTGCACGTTCCTCAATTGCAAAACCCTGACTGCAATGCGTAATAATTGCAATTTTTTAAAATAAATTCGATAAACCAATTGTGTGACAGCTTTATGGAGAGAGACATGAGAGGAGCTTTCGTCTACGGCAGACCCCAGCTAGTCCAAGCCGTGAGAGGCACTCCTTTTTCTCATGCATAATATCTTCGCTTGCTTTCAACTACTAGAGTTCCAAGCAAAGGACATGTCCACCTGTAACGGAACCGGTCCCGATGGCAAACCGAACGTAATAAAAAGATCGGCGCTCCTTCGTTTCTGCGTTTCTGCGGGGACAAGATGCCCGATAATTTAATAAATATGAATGCTCTAAAAAAACATAAAACATTCCATCCCAGAGACGTCACCATTCACTGGCTGTTAGCTGCCCCGTTCTTCGTCCCGGCCGCCGTCCTCGCCTGCCTCTCCTCCCTGAGGGCGGCCGCCATCCGCTTCACCCGCTCCGTCTTGAAGACGCTCTCGGTCGAGTCGAAGAACTCCTGCAGGAACCTGCCCTCCGAGCGCTCGGGCTCGTTGGCCTCGTACTCGTCCGCCTGGAGGATCATGTCGAACTTGTCCAGGTCCTTGACGAGGGGAGCGGCGGCGTCGCCCTCCCTCTGCATCTCGTACCTGCATGAAAAAAATATTTTCTTTCTGTTGAAACATAAGAATCCGGAAGGCTTTTTTCCACCTTTCAAATGCTGTGAACAGTTCCTTTGCCAGCGGCCCGGGCAGGTCCTTGACGAGCGCCCTCATTGCCTCCATCTCCCGCTCGTGCTTCTCCTTCTCCGGCACCTTGTCCTTGGGCGTGATGTCCCCCACGATGCACTCGGCCACGTCGTGGAGGACGCTCAGGACGACGGCGTCGCCCAGCGTCCCGTCCTCGCCCTTGTCCGCCCTCCCCTCGTCGACGCCCTCCGTCGCCATGGCCATCACCCCCATCCGGAACATGTGGGACGCGACCGTCTCGGGATCCGGCACCTCGCTGCGCACCCAACCCGTCCGCCGCAGCCCGACCAGGACCGAGGCTTGCAGGAGGAACTTGAGCAGCCGCTCCACTTCGGAGACGTCGCCGAAGAGCGCCACCTTCTCCGTCCCGGGGAACCCCACTTCGCACATCTTCTTGACCAGGACGTTGGGAGACGGGTTCTCGCCCTCCTTCCTCATCTCCTCCCACAGCAGCAGCGTCTCCTCAAACTCCATCAGCTTTCGGTAGGCTCTCGCCTCGCGGCTATTCAGCTCCAGGCCCCGCCTGAAAAATATGACATTAGTAGGATCGGGACATACGTCAAAAAAATAACCTACCTTGCGTCCGCGTGTGACGCGTAGGTCGAGTAAAGCCTCATGGCCAGCCTGCGAGGGAGCAGCCGCGCGAGGTGTGCCCGCACCTCCGCCAGCTTCTGTTTCCACTCCGAGTTGTGGTCCGAGCTCGTCCCCATGGAGGTGAAGGCAGAGGAGAGCGCCTGCCGCACCAGCCTGCCCCTGTCCAGGTCCCTGGGCAGACACAGGGCCATGAGCGCCATCCGCCAGGCGGACTCGCCGTAGGTGACGGCCCAGTGCTCGCCGCACGGCTCGTGCTTGGCCCGGCCCATGTCGCGGAAGAAAGACAAGAAGCCTCCCAAGGAGTCCTGGGAAAAAGGGAATATGGCGTGAGGCGGAATTTATTTTTCCCGCCAACGTAATGCGCACAAACTTTTTTTTCTAATTTGGAAAGCAAATTGGACATAATTTCACCTTCTCTTTTTCCTCCTCCTCGCCGAACGCGTACCCCCCCTTCTTGTAGTGCGCGAAGAGGTTGTCGCTCTCCTTGACCGGGAATGGCAGCGTGGCCCGCTGGTAGTGCGCCGGGTCCGCCTCGATGTTGCGGATGACGACGGGCAGGAGGTGCGCCCCCTCCACAGAGCTGCCGGGGGCGTTGTACGAGGCCAGGGTGAAGTGGACGTGGAGGTGGTAGAAGGAGGGCTGGTAGTGGAAGTACGCGCGGATCTGGGACTGGGGGAGGCCGTACTTTTCTGTAAAACGAGGTAAAAGTAATGACATAAACGTTCGGACAAATGTCAAAGTCAGAAAAAAACCAAATTACCGTGAATGGCCTTGCATCCGTTCTCCCACATGTTTCTGAGCAGCGGGAGGTGCTCCTCCTTGAGGTCCCTGATGGACTTGACGTCCCTGCGCACGGTGAGGGCCACCAGGTAGAGGTCCTCCAGCTGCTTCCCGTTCCACTTGTAGTCGGGCAGGAGGACGAAGCCGTCGTCGCAGTCCGTGTCCTCGAACACGATCGTCTCGGACTCCTTCTTGTGGTTGAGGATGTTGTAGATCCACCGGTTGTCGAACTTCTCCCCCTCCAGGTAGGGCAGGGTGAGGGCGCGGTAGAGGGCGGGGGTCTCCATCACCAGGTGCTTGGCAGAGGACTCGTACTTGCGGATGTGCTTCTGAGTGGCAGGGTGGATAACGCTGGCCTGCAGCAACAGTACGAAAAGGGTTGAAAAGACAACATTCGAACGATTTAGAGCAGAAGCACAGTGGCAGTACACCTTTATGCAGTTGGCAGGGTGGTCCTCCTTCCCCGAGCTGCTCCCAACGAAGCAGTCGTACTTGCCATAGATGTCATTGCGAAAGTGGACCTTGAGCCTGGCGTCCCCAGTCAGCACCTTCTTGGCGGCCTCCTCCCCGCCGAACGGGGTCTTCTCCAGCAGGACAACGGCGGGGGCCTCAGGGTGGGAGGGAGAGTCGGGAAAGCGGCCCAGCACGGTGATGACTCGTCTAAGAGGAAACAAGGCTAACTTTAGTTGATGCTCCTATGAAATGTGGCTCAACATTGGACGCGTAAAGATAGCCACACATGAAAATGGAAGAGGATATTACCTTTCCGAGTTTTCGCTCAGAACTCTCTCAAACTGGAAAGATCCAAAGTCTGCCAGGATCTCTTCCTTGGCTTCTCCATCCTCGTGCCGAGGAACCTTTGCAGGGGTCGCCATTTCGGTCGTCTTCAGCCTTAAGGGAAAGAGTGTGAACATGTAAGTCTATTGTTCAAAAATCTAATATTCTGCAATTTTCGTCAGCTTTTATTCTCAGTATCCTTGACAGTAGGCGACAGCGCAATAATACAGTGAATGAAGCATGAGCTCTTCTTGCCCCGTCACTTTCTCCTCTTGTTGGGGGTGACCCCAGGGGTGGACCTTGTCGGCCTCTTGGAGGAGGAGGCCCCGCCAGACTTTGGCGTCTTCCGGTCGTCGTCGTCCCTGTCCGCCGCCGCCTTGCTGCCCCTGCTCGAAACGCGGGAGGACTCGGGGTGCAGGATGTGATCGGGAAGGACGAAGTCGGTGAAATCCTTGAGGTCCGCTAAGGACGTCTTGTCTCCAGCGGCGTCCTCGCCGGACTCTCCAACCTCCACCTCTGCGCCGGCTTCCCCCTCCTCCCCCTCCTGCGGCCAGTGCATCCTGTCCAGGGCGTCCATGTCGTACCGAGAGTCGAGGTACGCCCAGATCTGCGCCGGCGTCACGTCCCTGTAGCCGGCGCGGTGCAGCTTGTCGGTGACGAGCGCCATCTGGAAGTGCTTGGCCGGCCCCAGGGGCTTGTGGCCGTAGGGGTAGGACAGGAAGGCGGCGACCACGGCCACCTCGGTCTCGGCGCTCCACCGGGGCAGGGGAGACCCGGACTGGGCCCCCGGGGGAGGGTCCCCGGCCGCGCCGTCCCCGGACGCCGCCTCGGCAGAGGAGGAAGACGCGGGGTTGGCGCTGTCCGCCGCCGCGGGGGCAGGACGGGAGGAGGCCGAGGTGCGCTTCACAGCCATCACGAAAATAGGGGCAATCCGGGCGCGGGGTCCAAGGGAAACAACAGGATCCGGTCACTCCGGTGCAACTCCAACCCGGCGGCGGCCAGCTCCGCTCCGCTGGCAAAGTTTGTTTGTTTTTTAATCGAACTATCGAAACGTCTTTGGAATGTCTTCTTGCCGCGCTCGCAACCTCGCTTCCTTCGCCCTCGGCCGCTTCCAACCAAGTCCAAGACCCTCTTCAGCAGCGAAATCGAGAAATCCCTTGGTGCCACAAAGAACTATTTTTACATGCCGTATGGCCACAGTCTTCAAAGAGCCGCTGAGCAGCATTTCAATTTTCAACGGTAAGACCACCCCTAGAGTAGAGCTCATTGCCACCCCAGTGGCAAAATTGCGATTTCTGCCCATAAAGTTGCTCGATGAACATTCGACGATCCAATCATAGCCATGCAGGAATCGCGTTCTAATATGTGTATTTATACGGTACCTTTATATCACATGTCGCTGTAGTACCTTCAATCTGGTTGAATATAAAGAGCGCTCCACGACAGATAGATGCGGTTGGGCGGGGAAGGGTCGAGTGGCCGAGGGACACACGGAGAGACACAAAAACTTACTTGTCGATCGGGGGGAGTCCAAGAGGACCGCAAATGCCGATGAGGGGAACGATCAAAGTGGAGGGAGGGGCCAAGGGGTGCAACAACAAGTGGCTAGGCTGGTCTCTTGAAGACACACAAAAAAGATAAAAAAGATACGAGCTGCCGGGAGGAGGGGGGGGGGGAGGACTCTCTTTGGAAGTCTTTTTTGGGGATCGCCGCCGGGCAGCTTCTATCTCGCTGGCCCGAGAGTTCCGGCAACGCCGGCGGCTGGCTGATTTGGGGTTGCCTTGGCTGGATCGGCGACCGACCTCGTCGTGGCTGTCAAAATCTCTCCCTCCCTGGTCCGCGGTTGGTGCCGAGGCGCTCGATCCGTGCTGAGCTGGAGACTGGGGGTCACAGGAACTGCTGCCACTTTCCGAGGATGGCGTCCTTGATGGCGTCTACGTACTGCGCCGGCACCCAGTAGACCCAGTACCTGGACTGCTCCGTGGGCCCCAGCTGGATGGCCAGGATGTGGTACTCCTCGTGCCCGTCGATGGGCTCGCTCACCACGTTCTTGATCGAGCTCATCCGCACCCGCTCCGTCCTCTCCTTGGTGCCGATCCACAGCTGGTCGTGCTCGAGCTTGAAGGTGAGGCGCACCTTCCCGCCGCCCTTGTTGAGCATGCCCGAGAGCGGCGCCGGCGGCAGCGGCTCCCTGGCGCCCTTCCGCGCCGGCATGGCGTCCTCAGGCTTGCCCTTGTCCAGCACCTTCTTGTGCATCTTCTCCCTGGAGGCGGAGGTGGCCTCGCGGGCGCGGTCCTTGGACTCCTTGGCGTCGGCGTCGGCCCTCTCCCGCGGCGACGGCTGGTGGCTGACCGACAGCACGTCGTTGAGGGAGGAGCCCACCACCATGACCTTGGCGCCCTTGGCCACGCCCAGCTTGCGCAGCGTCATCTCGTCCTTGGCCAGGCCCTTGATCATGACCTTCATCATGGCGGGGGGGATGTTGATGATGGGCTGGAGGTGCGCCTTGAGCGCGCCCACCTCCGAGTCCAGGGGGAAGGTCACGTCGTACTTCTTCTTGTTGAAGATGACCTTGAACTCCACCTTCTCGCCCTCGGGCTCCTTCTTGGCCGCTCCCGCCCCGGCCTCCGGGTCCTCCGGGTCTTTCTTGTCCGCCCCGTTGGCCCCCTGCGCCCCGGCGGCGGCGTCCTCCTCCTTGTCCTCCTTGGTCTCCTCCGCCTTGTCCTTGGCCATCTCCGCGACCTTTTCAGCGGCGGCGATGGCCTCCTCCACCTTTGTGCTGTCCATGATGACCTTGGCCAAGAGGGACACGAGGACGAAGCACCTGACGAAGACGTGGACGTTGAAGAACGTCCCGGCGGCGGCGGCGGAGTGGGCTTTCTTCTTTCCTTTTCTTCTTTGTTTTGTTTGCTGAGTCACATTTTCGGGGGAGGAGACGGAAGCGGGGCACTCAACCTCCAAGAGGGGCAGAACAAGATACCGGTAACCACAGTACACAACTACACATATATTTTAACTATGCCGGTATCTATTCTACGGTAGGCTTAGTTTTCACCAAACACCAAAGGGATTATTATCACCAAGACAAGTATGAAACACATCGACTAAAAAATTAGAAATAGTTCACATAGTCATGTTGTAACCATTTGTCTATGTACGGAATCGAGTACATATTTCCGTTTTTTCTTCCAATCATTGTAGAGTATCGTCGGGAAATTAGGGCAAAATTAAACGTAACCTCAAGACTCCTAGAATTCCGAGGTAACCTGAGCTCCTCGTATTAACAGACTGCTAAACTGCTTTATTTTCAATCGCAAATTTAAAATTGATCTTGTAGGACTCCGTCAGTACGTGATGGTCTTCTTGCACCTCCCCGCGCAGTACTCGAGGGCGGCCAGGAGGCACCCGACGACGACGCCCATGGCCAGGACCAGGAAGATGCCGCCCACGTTGGTCAGCCCCAGCTCGCTGACGGAGGCCGACTCCCCGTCCTCCTGCTGGCAGGCGCCGCCGCCCCGCTCCTCCTTCCACCACCTCTCCTTCAGCTGGGCGATCTTGCGGTCCTCGTTCAGCTTGATGATGGCGGAGCTGATCGCGGACCGTAGAGGGGATCCTGGAGAGAGACAGAAAATTGCGTCATTTAAAAAGGCGGATTTTTTAATTCTACCGGTATACCCTGAGGGAGAGCGATCCCGTAGCTCTTTGTGTCTAGCAGGCCTCCGATCTGCTGCAGCTTGCAGTTCCTCTCCACCTGGTACTCGATCGAGGTGGACTCCATGAAGTAGGCGTACCCACCGGCGTCGCTCAGAACCTGTTTTAAACATTTCATTGGCGAATTTTTCATTGCACAATTAAAAAACTTTTGCCTCACCTTGTCGACTCCCTTTTGATTCGACGTCATCATGACCTCGGCCTTCTCTCTCCACATCACGTCCCACATTTTGGAGTAGGTCGGGTCTTTCGATTCCTGGAAGCAGTGTACGGTGACAAAGGAGAACTTACAGGAAAGTAGCAAAGAAATTAAATGTAGTAGTACGTACAGTAGGGGGTGATGCAATTTCAGCAACATGACAACGATCATCATCGTCGACAACAACATGGGAACTTTGGCGAAGAAGTTACAAAGGTGTTTCTGTCCAACTCTGCCAACCACAATGATCAGAAACGGCTAGCTAAGTATGTAGAAAAGTGGGGGTTTAAAAACAAGAAACATATTCTTGCCAAATGCAAAGCGGAAACACGATTTTATATAGGATCGGAAAAAGTGTAGAGCTTTTATTCTTAATTGGTGACTAAAAATCGTGCAAATACCCTGAAGAAGGAAGCCGTAGATCCCGTGGCCACAGCCCCGTAGCGAATCTTGCTCTGCTGCGCGAGGTCGGCGGCGGAGTCGATCGGCATCTCCATCCGCTCGATGGTGAGGAAGGCGGCGAGGTTGGCGGTGTACGAAGAGATCATGATGAGGGTGAAGAACCACCAGAAGGAGGCCACAGTGCGGGACGAGATGGCCCTGGGAAAAAATAATAAATTAGTGTGGCTTCTAAAAAACAATTTTCGCAAATTCACCTTGGCAGAAAGTCGCACCCCTGCTGCACCCACGATGCGATGGCGAACCACAAGCAATGGTGGAACTGGGCGAACGGCGTGGCGCCCTCCTTGGAGTCGAGCTCCTCCGTCTCGTAGGGGGAGAGCCTGGCGATGGCGAACATGGAGAGGGAGACGAGGACGCCGCCGAGGATCATGAAGAGCCACACCCAGGTGGAGAGGGGGGAGAGGAAGGCGAACAGGTTGACGGACTTGGCCGGGGCCTTCACGTAGAGGACGCTGATGCCTGGAAGGGGGAGAAATCATTCAGGCATCTTTTCTGCGACGGCAGATAAATAAAAATCAATTTCGTCTAATGTGTTTGGTCGGGATCTTTTTTACATACATGTAATGGGTGGGCGATAGAGGATGAAAAACATTAGAGGCAAGCAAAAGCGCGGTATTATCGGTCCCGGCGAAGTGAGCGATGGTGACATGTTTGCCTTTGATCGCGTTATTGGAGATAAACTAAGAGGAACTCATCTCTACGTCGTCCCCAAGCGAGGGAAGCGAAGACAGATCTGTCTCTTCTCTCTTCCACAATGCCGCGTATTTGCTAGCTGCAAGATAAAATTCTCTGCTCGCCCACCGCGGAGGCAGGAAAAAGGCCATCTGGGTAATTGAAAGCATCTCTTTCCCCAAAAGACTCATCTCTTCTCCTTTGGACTTGACACGGGCACCGTGGGGAGGAGAGGAGAGGAGAGGTGGATAGGAATAGGTAGAGCCGAATGGGGGGGCAGGAGGGGGGGGGACCCAAGAGTAAACACCGGCTTGGAGAGGGAGAGAGCAAGGCCCGCCCGCCGCGTTTTCTCTACTTTCACCTTCTCTTTCCCTCCCCCACATCTTTCCGCGCGGGAAAGGAGAGAAAAATCAGTCGCCCGCCCGCCGAGCGAGGGAGAACACTTACGGACGAAAGGAAACCGGGTTAAGTGTGCGCTTGCGAAGAAGTTATTCTCGATGTGCGCAAAAAGAAAGGTGGAGAGTAGGAGGAAAGTCAAACCTGTTTTTCCTAGGTAAGTTCTACACGGAACTTCCATTTGCTTTCGCTTTCACGAGTGCCCCAAAAGAAGTCTTTCTATCAAGAGCCTACCATTTATTTCCCTCTCCTGTCCCCTTTGAAATCTTGAATGGATGGTCGTCATTTCCGGTCCGGTGGTCCAGTCGATCTGGAAGGCAGTTTTTTTTGCTTTCTTTGCCAGCCTGACAATAAAGAGGTCCCTGTGGGACCTAAACTTTTAAAACTGTAGGTCAGCTTTAAATATCCAAGGCTATTTGACAACTTTGTTGAATGGGCAATAGGAAAAAGAAATAAAAAAACCACGTTTGAAACACATGTCTTCTGCACAGTCTGAATAACATTCAGACAGAGGAAATATTGACACAAGCATATTTGGCTCTTTTGTTGTTCTGGACCTTCAGAGTTATTCAAGAGTCCAGAGAAGTGCTCCAATCTTCAGACGCCTTAGTTCAACAATCAAAGTAAGAAAGCGGACAGCCTGCTCCTATTCAGTCAGTCTAAGGGTTTTTTTAGGTCCACGCCTGGAAAGTTAACATGTGGCACTGCTATTTTGCCCTGCACAAAAGGGCAAAAAAACTCGTCAAATAGAACGAGACTACGCCAAGAAAAAATTGTGCGATACACTTTTTCGCTATATAGCTGTACTCACCCAGGTCTAGGAAAGGCATGGTGAAGTCGACCACCTGCTCCCTCTCGTAGCTGATGGTGAGGTCCCCCATGGCCAGGTCCGCGCGCTGGGGGTAAAAAATGAATACAATACCGATAACAAATAAGCTACAAAGCGGTTTGCTTTGTAGCTTATTTGTTATTGCAAACAAATACAGTATGAATGAATGAAACACCAAAATACAGTATATCAAACAGTTCCTTTTATTGGGGACTTCCCGAAGCACCTACGCAAACGCGGAATTTATTCAAGAGTGTTGCCCTAATTCCGTACGCACCATTACTCTAATGCATTGCTTTCAATTTTTCGTCCTTCGTGAGTTCTGTTTTGTACGTTCTGTTTTTTTATCTATTTCACCCAGCACTCTTGTGTTTCAATTTGATCGTTGCAGAGGGGCTACAAAAGAGACCACCGCCTAGCCGTGACCGAGGCGAGAGCGAGAGGCGGCGCGGCGATGCCTTGGGCGACGGGAAAGAACATTTCTCACGCGTACGTCCTCGCTTAAAGAGGACCCAACCAAACTGTCAAGTGTCTTCCAAGTGTGCAAGTCACCGATCCTTGGAAGACACACTTGAGTGTCAATATGTGACGCTGTGAGTGTCTCCCAAGTGCCATGCTTGAAAAGTGAGGTTTAGAAATATGCCTTGAGTGTACACTTAATTCAAGTATCTAAACTTAAAAAAGTTAATAGGCCTATTTTGGGACACTTGAGACAGACACTTGTAGTGCCACTTTGTGACGCTGTGAGTGTCTGCCAAGTGTCACACTTGGCGATTCTATGAAAAAAGGGCATTTTTGGGCCCCAAGTGTGTCAAAAAGTGGCGAAATTAGCAAATCCTTCTGGTTGGGGAGAGAGAAAGAGACAAACGGGCTCTTCTTCCGGCGTCTGCGGGCCTAGATGGTGGACTTGAAAGAAAATGGGACTGTGTCAGCAGAAGACGTCAGCGACAGGAACGTTTACAATTTGAGAAATGCCATCTGTTAGGAACAGGAAAAAATTCAAGATATTTAATAAGGGAAAGTGATGAAAAGCTCGTTAGATCCTCTTAAGCAACGAAGATAGTCCAGAACGGAATGTGACCCAAATCATCAGGTGGAGGAAAGGCGTGTACAGCAAATAGGAAAGGGAGCCTTGTGGGAGGGGAGGGATTAATGGAGGGAGGGAGGAAACACAGGAGGACCAAGAGAACAAACGACACCCCTTGGGCAATCAACACGTTCCCCTTTTCCCGCAATTTCCCCAACAACGGAGCGAGAAAGATAAGTGCGGCAAGCAGAAAAGACCTCTCCTTTCATGTGGCTTTCGCTCTCTCGGATGCAATGGAAGAACTTTGGGCAAGCGCAAAGTTTTGCTTACAATGAAACAATGACACTTGACGACTTCGTGAGATAGGTAGTACTGTTCAGATGGAACTTGAAACCGGTGGAAGATGCGCCGCTTGGATCTTCTCGTGCCCCTGCTCTTCCTTGCAACCATTTCCCCCTCCGGAGCTCCTTTCTCTCCGCTGCCAATGCACCTCGGCGGGGAGGAGGCGGTGGAGGGGGCGCTGAGGCTGCTGGAGGCGGCGGGGGTCTCGCCCAGGCACGTAGTGCTGGTGGCGGAGTCGGCCAGAGAGGCAAGGTACGAAATTCAGCCATTTTTCAGCAAATGAAGAAAGTCTTGATTTCCATCTCTTCTTTCCAAATTCTAGGAGTCTTGGATCCGCCTTTCTCCACCGAACACCTGTGTCTGTAAGAACATTGCACGGACACTGCCTGTCGCTGAACGAACAGCAAGGCCTAATTCGGAAAGAGGAGGAGGAAGACGGGAAAGTAGGCAACGTTTTCCATCGCCACACTTCGGCCACGGTCATCCTCGGCTTGTCGATGCTGTTCCGCCTCCACCAGGAGGACGCTCCCACCTCGCTTTCAAGGCAAGAAACAACAACAATTTCTAGACTGCCCATCTGGCGATTAAATGTTCCACTTTAAAAAAACGCTCCAGGTGCCTCAATGCCTCCGTGTCCTCGTCCAAGTACCACCGCTCAGCGACGGTCCTCTGGGACTGGCCCGGAGGAGGAGGAGGAGACTCGGTCCTGCTGCCGGACCTGCTGGACCGCGCCATGGCCAGGACGCACGTGGACTCGGGAGTGTTCCTGGTGAGGAGGGAGGACCGACCGGCGATGATGATGCTCTCCCCCGGGTTTCCCGATTCGGAGGAGGAGGTGCTGGTGATGTCCGAGGCGTACCGCTCCGGGCCAGGGGCGGAGATGGTGGTGCGGCGGCTGGCGGCGTGGTCCCCGGGGAGTGGGGCGGAGGCCAAGAGGTGAGGATAACTTTATCAAAGAGGCCACGGGCGTGGTGAGGAAACAAGGGAAGCAAAAACAACCCGAG